>VFQR01001846.1_pt1 | contig 14678 bp, 13 predicted proteins | sample 3512321 | NCBI WGS metagenome assembly VFQR01 (sample SAMN10412374, study PRJNA504923) | tailings metagenome | isolation source: Relicate 3 Philex TSF1 revegetated site | place: Philippines: Tuba, Benguet | collected 2017-08-29
GTAATATGTTGATTAAAGTCTTTGCCAATTTGTTGGAGTTGCTGATTTAGGCGTTGTAATTCTTGCGCCTTCATCGTTTGAATTTCTTGTGGTTGACTATCTAAATTTCTTTGCACGTTCTGGTAATTTTTTTTCAGTTTGATACAAATATCTCCCAGATCGTTAGCCAGATTTTTAAATAATTGTGGACGTTTTTCTTCAGTCAAATAACGAGCGATCGCTGTGCGAAATTCCTCAATACCACTATCTTCAATTAGTTGTTCTATGAGTTCATTTCCCCAGTCTCCCAAAATCCGCACATAATTTTGATTCGGCGTTTCAAAACCGTTCACAGAGATGCGAAATTTGGTAGCAGATAGCTTGCCGGAATTTACACAATAGTTGTTAAATGCATAGACAAATTGCGGTGTTTCTTCTTTACCATCTAAACTTTTGATGCTTTCCGCAAAACAAGAATCTAAACCAAATCTATCCTTTGCACTTGTTGGTTTAATCTGACTGCCATAAAATCCTAATAATCCACTAGTTTTATAAACCCTACTTGTATCCCGAAACTGTCCATTAATTAAATCATCTAATCGTTGGCGTAGCTGAGTATTGTACCAAGTCTCATCGATGCGGTTGAAGATATAAAAAACGCGATCGCGTACTCCCCCATTTTGGCGCATTAATTCCAAAAGTTCTGTTTCTTCTTTTGTCATGTCACCAGCCGCAGCAGGTTTTAGCACACACACCACCGCCGAAGTATCGGGATGTTGAATTTTGGCATAAGTTAGCTGTGCATCTTTCTCCACTGGCGCATCGATACCAGGAGTATCGATAATTACATTTCCATCTTGTAATAAAGGATGATTGCAGTAATATTCTATGCGCTTCAATACCGCGCTATTACTACCACGACGCGCATATCCAGCAGCTTCCTTGAGGTTAGAAAAGTTAAATTGCTCCATTGAATATGTAGCATTATTAACAGTGTAAATGCGATCGCGGTTTGCTATATATCCTTCTAGCAACAAAATTAGTGCCTTCGCCTGTTTTGCACGTTCCGATTTACTCTCACCACCTTCTTGGTGAATAATTGCTTCGCAACCTTGATGTAGCAAGTTAATTACATCAGCTTGGTTGATATTGGCTACTGTCTTAAATCCTAGTTGCTGACACAAAAAAACTGCTTGTTCTCGAATTTCTGCTTCACTTAAAAAAGTTAAAATAACCCGTTCTTGATGGAGTTCTGCATATTCAATTTTGCATTCTGTACCTGTAGCGTGTCCCTCTGCACTATATAGTAATTCTCTTTCCAAAAGTGCATTGATGAGCTTTGATTTCCCGGCGCTAAATGCACCTGCAAACACAATCTCAAACTTGGGAGAAATGGCTTTACTTAAGGAAGTTTGGACAGATGTAATATCTTGAGAACGTAATGTTGGTTCTTGCTGTAAAAGTTGTAATATGGTTTCGACTTGTTCTTTCAAATTGTTACACTGAAGCGGTAGATCTGACATATTCAGCATCCCAAAAATATTTATGTATATATTAGTAATATTTATTGTCGAAGTGGCTCAGTAAAAATCCTGAGAATTTGGTGTTTAATTGCTGGATTTTAGTTAAAAGACTACAGCATATTTCATCTAAATCAGGTATGCAAGGGCGGGCAGGATGCCCACCCACAAGATTTATCATCTTAAAATGTGTATTGTATTTACTTACAAAATGCTGTAATGAATCACTATTGACTTATAAAAGTGGGTAAGGGTTTAGCAGTGCTAGACCCCTACGAAAAATCTATATGTATCAAGATTTTCGTGAAATGGTATCAGATAAAAATCCCAGGATAATTTAAATAATTTTTAATTGAAAATCTTAACTCTAAAATTGCTACGATGAAATAAAATCTTTCCGCATTCTATAATTTACGTCAGCACTGTTGTGACGAGAAAATTGAAATGTGATTTGTTATGCAACCTTCTCTGGCTCTTGATAGCTTAAATATTCTCGTAGTTGAAGATGATGATGATATTCGCTTTTTTATTACTACAGTATTGGAAGCAGATGGAGCCACCATCGTCGCAGTTCCATCTGCTGCCGCTGCACTGGAAGTCTTACCCCAATTGCAACCTGATATCTTAATTTCTGATATAGGTATGCCTGACGAAGATGGCTACACGTTAATCCGAAAAATACGTGCGCTCAAGCCAGATATGGGTGGACAAGTCCTAGCTATTGCCTTAACTGCTTATGACGACAGTGAAAGCCGGATTCGCGCTTTGGAAGCTGGCTTTCAAACTCATGTATCTAAACCAGTCTTTCCAGAAGAACTAGTTGAGATTGTTGCTAATTTGTTTGCTTCTTGTAATTGGTAATATAGCGGTTCCCAATCAAATTAGGTACACAAATTTGTAGGGGCGCAAAGCTTTGCGCCCCTACCAAGTACCTCACGCTTATCGGGAAATGCTATAGAGCTGATTTTTACCTTTTTTGAGGTACTAATACAGGTAGTTTACTAACATTTGCCACAGATTTGGCATGTTGTCCAACAGTCAAAACATTGAACTGACTCGATATCATTTCTAAACTTTTATTTACCACTGCCAGTTTTTTGTAGGTGGGGACATCCATACCAGGGAAAAAGGATAAATCTGGCACATCTTCTTGACTTAAAAAGTCTGTGGGATGGAGTAGTAAAGAAGGTTGAGTGCGTGTAAGTTTACAGAGCCACAAGGCAATTCTTAAGTAAAACAATGCTAACCCGCTTGAAAATCTAGTCAGATACATGATGTAGCTAAAGTGAATTGGCACCTTGAAAATTGGCATAGTGGTAACAGGAATTTCAGTCAATCTATCCTTACCCATGTGCCACTGGTAAGGGTTTAGAGGCTGCAAACCATCTTTGAAACTACCAAACAAAGCTTCGCGTTTTTTGCGTTCTTCTTTGCTGAGTTTACAAGTCATCAAATAATAAGCTCGTGCTATTGGCCCCAAAATTGTAGGAAAAGTTGAAGCATCATATTCGTAGCCGCGTCGCGCTAGGACTTTCAATACTGCTGGGGAAAAACTGTATCCAGGCCCCCGGAAGCCTACGGGATGTCGATAGGTGACGCGCTTGATATGTTCTTCGGCTAGGGCTACTTCTTCTTCAATTTCATTTTCAGAATACAGATGTAGCCAGGGATCGTGGTAGAATGAATGATTGCCGATTTCGTGACCAGCGTCGGCGATCGCCTGTATTGCTCGACGATTTTTTTCCAGCGCTGCATCTTGACCGACAATGAATACTGTGATTCTCAAATTCCATTGCTCAAGAATTTCTAAAAAACGCGGTACTGCAATATCCAAGTAAGAGGGAAAACTCTCCCAACCCGGAGCGCCTTGATTTTTCAGATAAGACCAAATATTATCTAAATCCAAAGAAAGACTGGCTATTGGTTTATTTGCTTTGCCTTTGGTTTTCATTACAAGTATTTGAGAATTTCAAAATAAAGAGTGAGTTTAAGTTCAGCATTTTTTAATTGCTGGTAATTAATATATCATAAACAGAGCGTGTTTAAACGTATATAAGTAAGTTTTAGCGAGCGCTGTAGTTGACAATCAGATTTTCATAACTGAGGATTGCCATAGCTTAATTTTTACGTGATGTGCGATCATTGCAAAAAATAGGAATCATATTTGATTTGGTGAAAAATCTAAGTATTTGTAGGGTGTGTTAGGCGTAAGCCGTAACGCACCATTCTTAAGGCTTTGGTGCCGTACTCTCGCCGATAACGCAACGCCAGTTCACTCAAGTCGGGAAACCCGCCCACGTGACTGGCTCCCCTACGTATCTTTTCAAAAATCAAATAGTAGTCCTATATTATTGAAAGTATACCTACTATTACTCGTAATAAATCTTCTAAACCTTCAGGAACCCGATAAAGTTTAATATCTTCTGTAACTAGCTTTTGTTCTCTATTCAGAGTGCCAAATTTCCAATCATCGCCGTTAGTAACTGCCCCATATAAAATAGGTGATTGATTAGTTAAAAATTTATCTAGAGCGATTAATTCTACTGCTAGCTGTGTAAATCCCTTTCTGATATCTGATTGTTTAGCTTCAATTATTAATAGGCAGTTAGATTTAAACAAATAATAATCTAAAGTACCTTTGAGTTTGTCATCTACATTCAGAGGATACTCACTATATAGTTGAGCCTTTGTCTGGTCGCAGATTTCAGCAAGAATTGGAGCAATGAGGAATTCTCTAATTGATATTTCTGCTACAGGATTAAAAAGTCTAATATTACGTTGTAAATATCCTTGCAAAAACTCTAAGTATTTAATTTCATCAGAATACCCAAGTAAATCCAAATTTGTACGCTCATAGCTGTATTCAAATTCAGCCAAAATCTCTGCTGTAGGGTTAGTAAGTTGAAAATATTGGCTGAAGGTATAGCTTTGATCGGGTTTTAAAATTTTATATTTGCTCATGACAGTAGACAATAATACTATTAGTTTTAACTCTGGACTTCTTCATCATGTTCAACTACCTCAGTTTGATTTTGTAACGGTTTCACAACTCGCGCGATCGCTTCTTGAATAAAAGCCTTAATAAATTCATCTCTGCGATTAATTTGAAACTGTCGCTGGACAACTTCTGTCATACCACCATCGCCCCAATCTTGGTCATGACGGAAATATTCAATAAAGCTTTTACCAGCAATTCGCGTTAAATAAGCTGCTGTCACACCTTGAATTGCTCTGCCAATAATAAAGGTGGCAACATTAAGTTGCAAAGCTGTAGATAATAATTGAATCGCTCCTTTGACAATGCCTAAACTGGCGATGGTTTTTGCTAAAGAAAGGGCTAATTCTCGTCCCCGTTCCATATTCAATTCACAGCCATATACTCGACCAATTTCAACAATCATTTGAGCATTTACGGCGGCGGTTGCTAATAAATCTACCACTGGTACAGGTGTGACTGAGACAACTCCAGCACCAATCCATTGGAACCGTTCTACGATTTTGTCGGCTTGGCGGCGACGCTGGCCATCGATGAGTTTTCGCGCCTCATCTCCCAACCGGAGAGATTGTAACAGAATATTATCTGCTACTAAATCTTCACCTTCGGCGCGTAAAATTGCAGCCATGCGCCGCAGCAAAGGAACAATATCTGGTTCTGGCTGGAAGGGTTCACCAGTTTCTAATTGTGCAGATTGGGGATTAGCAGCGATCGCTACTACATCATTCATCGCAATAAATCCCCGCACCCGCTGACGCAACCTGGCGAGGATGGCTTCTTTATCTTCATCTGTATATAAATCAGTTTTGTTGAGAACTAAGAGCGATCGCTTACCAATTTCTGCTAATCCTGTTAGTGGCTCATATTCCGAGCGTCGTAAATCATTATCCACCACAAACAACAGCAAATCTGCTTCCGTCGCCAGTTCTCGCGCCATTTGTTCCCGTTCCGTCCCCGCCACACCAGCTTCTAAAATTCCTGGTGTATCGGTAATTAAAATTTTGCGTTCTAATCCCTTCAACCGCAAACAATAGGTTTCCCCCACTTGGGTTGTACCCATCGGTGCATCAACTTGACCCACCATGCGTCCCATGATGGCATTTACCAGGGAAGTTTTGCCAGCACTCCCAGTACCAAACACCACCACTTGAATTTCACCCCGTGCGAGATTGGCTTCAATTTCCCGCGATTTACTTAATAAAGCTTGGCGTGCGACTTCATCTTGAATTTGCGCTACCTGTTGGCGCACAGCTTGTAAAGTTGTAGAAGCTGCATCAGATTTGCCGGCGGGGATTTGCGCCGGAGTCACACGAGAACGATGGCGACGCGATCGCTTTTCTCCTTTCTGAAGCACTAATACATAATAAACAAAAGCGGCAACCAACGCTCCAATCAGCACAATCAGCAGCAACAGCAGCAAATTGCCTAACAACGGCGAATAAGACAATTGCCAGTAAAGCCTTGATAGGGAATCAATTAGCCATAAAGCTAGCCCTAAAATGACAATTAGACCAACAATCAGCGTGACGATGCGTGACAGAGGCATGGCTGGCAAAGATTAGTGGGTATGAAGTAGGCACATGCTTCTGATCTTAATGGTTTCAGTATTTTTTACCAGGGTAAAGGAATTTTTGCTCGCAGTTAAACTATTTGAACTACGCCGACTATCTTGCAACATGAACAAACCTCAATTCATGTATGAACTAGGTCGCTTGCAAATCCCTGTTATCAACTGAGATGATGACCAAATCGCCGACGAATTGCGTCACTGTGCCAATTTCTCACGGTTGATGGTTAATTTACGCCTTCAGGTACTAGCCTTTGAAAGTTGATTTTTTGATAATAATTTAGAGATGTAGCTACGTCTGTAGATGTGTGTCAAAATCTCTTGGTGGACTGAGGAAAGTTGGCTGATATCAATTACAGCTAGACGGTAATGTGATAAAAAACACAATGATCGCAGAAAAATATTTCTTTCCCAATCAACACTCATCAGTCAATATTATTTTGCAGCTAGCTTTTTGAAAACAGAGGGAAAAACAAACTTATGGGACTTTTCGATCAAATTCTCGGTGCTGTTGCTAATCCCAATCAACAGGGTAGCTTAGGTCAACTAGGAAGTATTATTAACACAGTAAATCAACTGAGCGATCGTACTGGCACAAACCCTTCTACCATTCAATCAGTTTTGTCAATTGTCGGTAGTCAAGTTCGTTCAGCTTTACAACAAAAACAAGCCACAGATGGTAATGAAGCCGCACAAAGTCTAGTTAATCAATATGCTGGTACTTCTCCTAACCCCCAAGCAGTCAATTCGTTATTTGCTCCTGCTATACAACAGCAAGTAGCTGAATTTGCTGCCCAACGCACAGGGTTAGATGCTGGTACAATTCAACAATTGTTGCCTTTAGCAGTACCTCTAGTACTCAATTTTTTACAATCAGGCGCCAATGCTCAAAATCCCCAAGCCGGCGGTAACCCCGTACTAAATTCCTTCTTAGACGCTGACGGCGATGGTGATGTCGATATCGCCGACGCCCTACAAATGGCTAGTCGTTACATCAGATAATATCAGACATCGGCAAATAGGCCTTGCTAGATTTTTAGGTTGGACATAGGCTGAGAAGAAGGGAAATCTGCAAATAGAAATCAGACAGTCTATGGCTAAATTTTTTGACTGTATTACTGAAGAACTGCAAGGCTTCATTGCTGCCCAACACCTTTTTTTTGTTGGCTCTGCACCCTTGAGTCCTACAGGTCATATTAATCTGTCTCCTAAAGGTTTGGATTGTTTTCGCATCCTTTCTCCTAACCGAGTAGGTTATATAGATCTTACAGGCAGTAGTAACGAAACTTCCGCCCATTTAGAAGAAAATGGGCGAATTACTTTCATGTTTTGCGCTTTTGAAGAACCTCCTTGTATCCTGCGTCTTTACGGTCAAGGAAACACAATTTTACCGACTTCTCCTGACTGGAACTCACTGTATTGTCTATTTCCACCAATACCAGGAGCTCGTCAAATTATCGTTGCCGATATCCAACAAGTACAGACCTCTTGTGGTTTTGGTGTACCACTCTATGATTATCGAGGTCAGCGCCAAACTCTAGTCAACTGGGCTAGTAAAAAAGGCGAACAGGGGGTTAGAGAATATCAGCAACAGAAGAATCTCGTTAGCCTTGATGGTTTATCGACTCCACTGAGTAAATTATTTTAATCTTGACAACAGCAGGTTTTAGGGCAGGATTTATACCAAACTGACTGAGATCAGATTCTTTATTTTCTAAGTACTAATACCATTTTGGGTTTTTGATTTTCGATTGTAAAAGATTTACACGGCAAACTTTTAGCATGGCAATGATTATTCAAATTGGTATTACATAACTGCTTTGATTGTAAGTAAAATTAACTTTGGCAATTTGGTATTAAGACACGATGAATTATTCTATTTGTCCACTTACAGAAAAAGATGAGCCTTTTCTGTGGCAAATGCTTTACGAAGCAGCGCATCTGGGAGAAGAAGGTAATTTCACAGTAGAGGATGCAATGAATCATCCTGATTTAGTAAAATATGTGAAAAATTGGGGACGTAAAGGTGATAGTGGCTTTGTTGCTATTTTAGAGAATAGTAATCAGCCAGTAGGAGCAGCGTGGGTGCGTTTATTTACAGGTGAAAATCAAGGATATGGTTATATTAGCGATCGCATTCCGGAATTGGCAATAGGAATTCTCCCTGAATATCGAAATCAAGGCATAGGAACGCAGTTACTCTAGCATGTATTAGTAGCAGTCAAAACATCCTACCCATCAATATCTCTGAGTACTAGAGCCACAAATCCCGCCTTAGCTTTATATAAAAGATTAGGTTTTGAAGTCGTCCCCGGTAGCGAAACAATTAACCGAGTTGGCGGAATTTCTTTGAAAATGAAAATAGAATTCTGAAGTCAGAAGTCAGAATTATGAATAAATTTTTTTGTGGGGCGGGCAAGATGCCCACCCCACAAGAGTTAAATTTTATGCACTATTTTAGCTTTGAATTCTCTCATTAATGCCTGACATCATGTCCGGTTAATCAAACTGAATAAAAATGTTTGCTCGTAGTGAGGACTTTAGTCCTCAAGCCAGGACTAAAGTCCTTACTACAAACTGTTTATTATGAGTGATTTGGCAGACATCATATGACTATCCAAACGGCACAATCTTACTTTATTAATAATTTTTCCACCTATTCTTTCATAAAATTTGATTCCACGCTCGTTGGATACAGCCACAGTCCAATCAATTCTGCCACAACCTTTTTCTTGCCCTATCTGACGCAGGCGTAGCATCAAGGCTTCACCAATTTTGTGATTTCGATGTTCAGCTTTCACATATAAATCATCAAGCCAAATTCCTGGTTTGGCTAAAAAGGTTGAATAAATAAAGTGATAGGTTGCCAACCCAATAGCATCGCCATCAACCTCAGCCAAAAGAACAAAAGCAAGGGGGTTTTCTCCAAATAAATCAACTTCTAACTTTTGATGAGTTGCTTCTACAGATTCAGGACAACCATCAAATTCGGCTTTCAAATAAATCAATTCCATAATAGCAGGAATATCTTGCTTATTTGCATGTCGAATTAAAATATTTGTACCTGCCATTTTCTTAAAATTCGTATTTGGGAAGAATTTCTGTTTCATTCTTTGCTGCATTTATCCATTCTTGCATCGCGCTTAATGCCAAAACTGTCTCTACATAATCTCTAGAAACGGCATCTAACTGCACATCATAAGCTATAAACCGCAAGACAACTGGGGCAAAAAACGCATCAGCAATTGTGAAGTTGCCAAACAATAAATTGCCTCCAAATTTTTGACGTGATTCTTGCCAAATACTCGTAATACGGTCAATATCTTCTTGTACGCCAGATGCTAAACCTTTGCCAGGATATTTAGTCCGGCAGTTCATCGGCATATTCTGACGGAAATTTTGAAAACCTGAGTACATTTCGGCAGTAATAGAACGAGCAAATGCTCTTGCTATTTTATCTCCTGGCCACCATTGCAAAGTCGGAAATGTTTCAACTAGGTATTCACAAATAGCAAGAGAATCCCACACAGTTAGGGTATCGTGTATTAGTACAGGTACTTTTCCTGATGGCGAATATTGCCGAGTTTTTGATGGGGAATCTGAACCATAAAGCGGAATTCGGATTTCATCAAATTCTAAACCAAATTGTTTCATCGCTAGCCAAGGACGAAGTGACCAAGATGAATAATTTTTATTGCCAATTACCAAAGTTAATTGTGTCATATTTTTAGTACCTGTAAAGCTGTTCAATCCACATAGATACGTCAACTTCCGAACCGGAAGCAAAAGATTTTCCGGTTACAGGGTCGTAAGCTTGCCAATAAATATTACCGTGGCGGTCAACTTTTTGTGTCACTTGTAATTCGTTAGGGTCTGCTAAAATTTGACTGATAAAATTTTGCCAGATACTATACATAAATTTACCAAATCTTGCATGAATTTTTGTAATGTCTATTTTTTTTGCATCTAGACATTTCATCTGATTATTCATAAAATTATTCCTGACGTTGCTCTATAAATAAAACAGTAACAACGCCCCAGTGAGGAATCAAATCATGGCTTGTATAGCTTCTATAAATGAGATTTATAGATCAATACCGTTCAGTTAGCGCTAAAAACCTGATTTTATGTAGGTTGGGTTGAGGCTCTGCGAAACCCAACATTTCCGGGATTTGTTGGGTTTCACTTCGTTCAACCCAACCTACAATTATCCTTAACCCAAGCGTATTGATTTATAGATAAGAAAAATTATTAATACAAGGTTTTTGCCACAATTAGATTGCGATGCCCATACCTTTGTTCTCATCAATCAACCATGAAACTCTCCCAACTTCGAGCCATAGTTGCAGTAGCAGAACGTGGTAATTTTAGTGAAGCAGCCTTAGAATTGCAGCTTTCTCAGCCTGCAATTAGTCATGCGATCGCCACCTTAGAAGAAGAATTAGGTGTGCCTTTATTTGCCAGAGGTCGTCACGGTGCAGTGTTGACACCTGCTGGTGAGCGTATACTATATCATGCGCGTCAGGCAATGCAACATTTAGAGATGATGCAACACGAAGCAAATCTACATAAAGGTTTACATGGTGGTCATGTACGAATTGCAGCTTTTCGCAGCGTAGCTACTCATTTATTACCAAAAGCGATCGCTCAGTTTCACCATCAATTCCCAGAAGTTGCTGTCACCATTATAGAGTGTGCTGCTTTCACCGATGTAGAACAATGTTTGCGTGACGGACGTGCTGAGATTGGTATTACTTGTCTACCAACTAGTGATGAGTTTGAGACTTGGGAAATTTTTCGGGATGAATATTTAGCTTTACTTCCACCACAGACCAAAATTAACAGCCAAGCAATTACTTGGGAAGACATAGCAGCCTATCCACCAGTTTTGCTTCCTTGTACACCCTGTGGACGCATTGTTCACAACCACCTTAAAACTTTAGCAATTCCCATAACTACTGCTACCGACATTCAAGAAGATTCCACAGTTGTAAGTATGGTAAATCAAGGACTCAGAGCTGCTATTATGCCGCGTTTAGCAGCTGTACCTATTCCGCCAAAGGTACAAGTATACAGTTTACCTGTACCCATTGAAAGAATAATTGCAACAGCAATTTTATCTAATAGCTTGCAAGTACCTGCGGTGTTCACATTTTTAGAAATGTTGAGAAAATTTGATTTTAATAGTTTAGCTAAATCCACTTATTAACAAATATTCGTAGGGTAGCACAGCTGTGCTACCCTACCCAGTAACGATGCAATTTTAAGTCAGTCTGCGTTTAACTTCCTCTGCCAAATTTTCCAATAACACTTCTACTTGTTCGCCTGTTTTCAAATCTTTGAGGGAAGATTTTTGTGCTGCTGCTTCCTCAGAACCAATAATCACACAAAATTGAATTCCTTGTTTATCTGCTAACTGAAACTGTTTGCCCAAAGGACGCTTATCAAAGTTAGTGATAACATTAATTCCTGCTTGACGCAGTTGTTGAGAAACTTTTAAATAAGTCGGCATTAAATCATCTTGCATATTTACTACCATTACTTGGGCTGGTGTTGCAGCTAAGGTACTCAGAATACCTGCTTTGAGCAATCTACTAATTAAGCGAGTCAAGCCAATAGAAATGCCAACACCAGGCATTTTTTCGCCCAAAAATACTCCGACTAATTCTTCATATCTGCCGCCAGAACAAATACTGCCTAAGGCTTCATGCCCTAATAATGTTGTTTCGTAAACTGTGCCGGTATAGTAATCAAGTCCACGGGCAATGGATAAGTCAATACAAAAACGATTTTCGGCAACTCCCAGATTACGCACGCCTGCAATTACCGTTTCTAATTCAGTAACTCCCAAGGCCAATTGCTCGGTTTCTGGGAGATTGTTTGCTAGATGTTTGAGCTTATCTAATACTTCATCAACTGAACCATCTATTTTAATAAATTCAATGATTTTTTCAGCTTGTTCTGCGGAAATACCCTCTTTCTCTAAATCTTGTTTGACTTTCTTTTCACCAATTTTTTCTAGGGTATCTACAATACTGATACACGATTTAATTTGGGTTTCGGCAATTCCCAGTGATTTAAAGAACCCTGTAAGAACTTTGCGGTTATTGATGCGAATGAGAAAATCACCTATATTAATTGCTTCAAATATTTCAGTGATAATTGCAGGCATTTGAGCATCATAAAGCAAACTCAATTCCCGACGAGCAACTACATCAATATCGCATTGGCGGAACTGACGAAAACGCCCATCTTTTGCCCGTTCTCCACGAAAAACTACATCCATTTGGTAGCGGGCAAAGGGAAAGGTTAATTCATTGAGGTGACGAGCAATGTAAGCTGCTAATGGCACTGTTTGGTCAAACTTTAATGCCCTTGCTTCCGAACCAGTTTCGCCGGATTTATCTTTTTCGGCTTGGCGATTTGGTGGCAATATGGGGTCAATTCCATAAATGATATTGTCGCCTTGGTTTCCTTTAGCTTGTAGCACTTCTAAACGTTCTACTGCTGGGGTTTCAATGGGTGTAAATCCATAGCTTTCAAAAACTCTACGGATGGTATCTAATAAATATAATTCTAGGCGCTTTTCGCTAGGTAAAAATTCTGGGAAACCGCTAGGAGTAGAAAAGTTTATTTTGTCACCTTTTGCCATATACAATTTTGGATTTTAGATTTTAGATTTTAGATTTTGGATTGGCATAACACACCCTACGAAAGAATGTCGCTTACTTAAGCAAAAGTAGCTGCCCAGATCCCCGACTTCTTCAAGAAGTCGGGGATCTAAATCCTGGTTAAGTAAGCGACATTCCACTCTACGAAACTTCTGAATTCTGAGTTCTGAATTCTGCTTGGTTGTTTTATTTTAGCCGTTGTTCTTGAATGAGGGTGCGTTGAAATATTTGACCGTTTTTAAACCAATGCCAAGTACGGGCACGATTGTTATTGTCTGGACTAATGTAAATCATTTCATATAAGCTCATTTCTGGGTTTGTTTTATAAGCAAACCACAAAATCACAATAGAATCGTCGGCTTCCCAGGCTTTGCCGTCAATGCGATCGGTGTCAAACCAAAGTTTATTATCTTTATATATTCCGGGAAATTCATGCTGTTCTTTTTTGCCATTAGCCCATGTGTAGCGGTTGATTTGGTAGTAGGGATGAACGCCGTTTTCTGGGAATTGACAAGTTAAGTGAGATTCGTAGCTGTCGAGGATTTTTCCGGTTGTATCAACTAATGTATAAGTGCCTACCCAATCTCCTTCATGACGGGCAAGCACTGGCATTCCTTCTTTAATACTAGACATGATAATTCACCTTTTATTGTTCTAACATTTTAAAAAATCGGGTAAAGTAATCAGGAAATGTCTTCGCTGTACAACCAGGGTCTTTAATTACAATCCCTGGAACTTTTAAGCCTGTGACAGCAAATGCCATTGCCATGCGATGATCGTGATAAGTTTCAATGGCTGCCGGTGTAATGGGGCCTGGTTCAATCTTCAGTCTATCGGCAAATTCTTCAACCTGGACTCCCAGACGACGCAATTCGGTAACTACGGCGTGAATGCGGTCAGTTTCTTTGTAGCGAATATGTTCGACATTGCGAATGGTAACAGGTGAGGAGGCAAAGGGAGCGATCGCTCCTAAAGTTTGCACCAAATCTGAGATATCATTCATGTCAATATCGATACCTTGTAATTGCTCTGGCCCTGTAACTTCCGTATAATCATCACCTTCACGTACCTGGCAACCCATCTGTTCTAAGACGTTGAGCCAAAGAATATCACCTTGACAAGATTGTTTAGTCAAATATTTTACCCGCACTCGTCCACCAGTGACGGCGGCGGCGGCAAAAAAGTAAGAAGCATTTGACGCATCTGGTTCTATGGTATAATGCCGAGGTTGGTAACGCTGACCTGCTTGAATTTGGAATTGATTTTCGCCGATTTGATTGACTTCTACGCCAAAATCTGCCATCAACTTACAAGTCATTTTGACGTAAGTTTGAGAAACCAATGTCCCCTCAACCTCAATGATTGTGTCTTGTTGAGCGTAAGGCGCAATCATTAATAACGCTGAAAGTTGCTGACTTGTTTGGTTGGCTTTCAAGCGAAAATGTCCCCCAGAAAACTGCCCACCGTAGATGGTGTAGGGCATAAAATCAGGATTAAGATGGAAGTTAACGGTTACTCCGCTACTTTGCAATACTTTTAACAAGTCGCCCATCGGTCGTTCTCGCATTCTGGGAACGCCATCTAGGCGATATTCGCCATTACCCAGTGCTACCAGCGCCGAAATAAACCTTGCTGCTGTACCTGCTAAGCCTACAAATAAATCGGCCTGCTTCGCCGGAATTTCGCCTCCTTTTCCTGCTACTTGAATTTGAGCTAGGTCAGGATTTAGGGTAATGGGGATGCCTAATTGCTCTAAACATTTGGCAAAATAATTGCTGTCTTCACTAAATAAGGCATTTTCTAAAATCGAGTCGCCTTGCGCCAAGGCCGCGACAAGTAATGCCCGATTAGTAATACTTTTAGAACCAGGAATCTCTACCGTGGCGTCTATTGGGCGATTCAGAGCAGGGATGGCAATAGTATCCACTTTAAACCTCAGTGCAGGC
>VFQR01001847.1_pt1 | contig 14672 bp, 12 predicted proteins | sample 3512321 | NCBI WGS metagenome assembly VFQR01 (sample SAMN10412374, study PRJNA504923) | tailings metagenome | isolation source: Relicate 3 Philex TSF1 revegetated site | place: Philippines: Tuba, Benguet | collected 2017-08-29
ACACCTTCCGCCGCCTGTTCCTCACCGGACTGACCGCGCTGCTGTGCAATATCGTCGGTTTCGCCGTGCTGGTGATCATCGATATTCCGGTGATCCGCGATCTGGCCCTGACCACCAGCATCGGTGTGGCCGTGCTGATTTTCACCAAGCTGCTGCTGATCCCGGTGGCGCTTTCCTATATCGGGGTGAGCAAGAAGGCCGCGCTCATCGCCATCGAGAAGGACCGCGCCGGCGAGCAGAATCGTGGTTTCCTTGGTCACGTCTGGCACGGCCTTGACCGCTTCACTGAGCGCCCCTGGGCGATCGCGGTGATTGCCCTGTCGGTGCTCGTTACCGCCTTTTGCAGCGTGGTCATGCTCGATCTGAAGATCGGCGACCTCGACCCCGGCGCCCCGGAGCTGCGCCCCGATTCGCGCTATAACCGCGACAACGCCTTCATCACCGCCAACTATGGGCTGTCCAGCGACCAGTTCGTGGTGATCATGAAGACCAGCGATGACGGTTGCCGCCTCTATCAGCCGCTGCAGATTATGGATCAGTTGGCCTGGCGGCTACGTCAGACTGAAGGCGTGCAGACCACCAGTTCGCTGGCCGAGACCGTGCGTTTCTTCACTGCAGGCATGGCCGAGGGCAGTGGCAAGTGGCTGACCATCAGTCGTGACCAGGCAATTACCAATTCATCGGTCGACGCGGCAATGATTTCCTCGCCGGGCATCACCAACCAGAAGTGCTCGGTCACGCCATTGGTCGCCTACCTAGCCGACCATAAGGCCGATACACTCAGCCGTGTGCTGCATGTCGCCGAGGATTTCGCCCGTGAACACAACGTCAGCGACGGTGAACAGCCGGTAGAGTTTCTGCTCGCCGCCGGCAGTGCCGGGATCGAGGCTGCTACCAATATTGAGGTGGAGAAGGGCATCGTCACCATGTATTTGGCGGTGTATGGCGCCACGGCGTTGCTCTGCCTGCTGACCTTCCGCAGCTGGCGGGCAACCCTGGTGGCGCTGATTCCGCTGGTCATGACCACCATCATCTGCAAGGCGCTGATGGTCTGGCTGGGCATTGGCCTGAAGGTGGCCACCCTGCCGGTGATCGCGGTCGGGGTCGGGGTCGGGGTCGACTACGCCCTGTATCTGCTCAGCGTGCAACTGGCCGTGCAGCAGCGTGGCGGCAGCCTGGCGGTGGCCTACCGCCGCTCGCTCGACTTCACCGGCCGGGTGGTGGCGCTGATCGGCTTGACCATGGCCGCGGGAGTGATCACCTGGGCCTGGTCACCGATCAAGTTCCAGGCCGACATGGGCATCCTGCTGACCTTCATGTTCCTCTGGAACATGCTCGGGGCGCTGGTGCTCATTCCCGCACTGTCCCATTTCCTGCTCCGCTCCAAGACCAGTACCGAATCGCCCGAGATGGAATACGGCGATGAGAAGCTGGAAGTGCCGGAGCAGGCCGAAAAAGCAAATGTCCAGGCGATTGCCGCACATTAATTGAAGCGAGGCGCAGGTAATGGGGACGGCCGCTGCGGCGGGCCGCCCCGTGCTATGGCCGGCGATTGGAGGTAAGTCCCATGTTCGAGTTGTTGATGAGTGCTGACATGATGGTTCCGGATCCCGACGGGATGACGGAAAAACTGGTGGACAAGCTCGGTGTCTACAAGCACGAGCGCTGGCGCCAGGCGTTCGACAACCATCCTTACATCGCGCACTTCCTGCGCGTGCACAAATCCCTGGCGGTGGCGCCGACCCGTATCGAGCCGCAGTGGCACCTCGACAAGCCGAATCCCGGCGACCCGCTGTTCCACGATTTCCTGGAGAGCCTCAAGGACTACCAGGGCCACCATCGGCCGATGATCACCCACTCCATTGTTCTTGCTCTGCATCGCGAGAAGTTCGCCGTGCTGGTGGACAAACTGATGCGCCGCCGTCTGCCGTTTCGCATGGCGCAGCGCACCCCGGAGATGCCGTTCGACCGCCTGTGGCTCGGTGCCACGCCAGAGAAGCCTTACTACCAGCCCTCGGTCGACGGAGGCCTGTGCATCGAGATCATGGAGACCGAGCCGCTGCAGATGCCGCCGGAAACCTACGCCCTGCCGCCGGCCCAGCCCCGCGACCTGGCGCCGGGCGGCATGATCCGGGTGACTGCCCGCGGCTTCCTGGTGCGTGACTTGGACGAGACTTTGCGCCAGGTTTCCGCCAACCTCGACTGGGAGCCCAGTGGGCCGGTGGAGCACCTGCGCGAAGAGGGCTATCGCCGTGCGCGCATGGGCTTCACGGTAGAGAACAGCGCGACCCTCGATGTGATCGAGGCGACCTACTGGAACACCGATGCTGGCCATTACCTGAACAACTGGGGACCGGGCCCATACTACATCCGTATCGGCGTCAACGACCTGGCTGCCAAGGCCGAAGACCTGCGCGCGCGTGGCACCGCCTTCGAGTGGATCGAGTCGTCCGAGGCGGTTGGCGGCAGGTCGCTGATCAAGGTCGATCCGAAAGAGCTGGACGGCCAGGTGTTCGAGTTCGAGGAGATTCAGGTATGAGCGCCGACCAAGGCCAACTGAATTCGCTGACGATCAACGAGTCGGTGCGTGTCGAGCGAGACGCCACGCTGGGTTGGATCGTGCTGACTCGCCCTGGGCAGATCAATGCCATCAACGACGATATCCGCCAGGGCGTGCCCCAGGCGCTGGAACTGCTGGAGCGCGACCCACGGGTACGCGTCATCCTGATTCGCGGCGAGGGCGAGCGGGGCTTCTGCGCCGGTGCGGACATCAAGGAAAAGCGCGGCGAGGAATCGGCCATCCAGGTTCGCCAGCGCATGGAGCGCTCGCGCTGGATAGAGGCGCTGGACAGCGTGGCCAAGCCGGTGGTCGCCGCCATTCACGGTTACTGCATGGGCGGCGGCCTGGAGCTTGCGTTGGCTTGCGATATCCGCTTCGCCGCGCCGAACGCGGTGTTCGCTCTGCCGGAAACCGGCCTCGGCCTGATTCCCGGCGGAGGCGGTACCCAGCGCCTGGCGCGGGTGGTGGCGCCGGGGTTGGCCATGGATCTACTGCTCACCGGTGAGCGGCTGAACGCCGCGGAGGCCCGTCGGGTTGGGCTGATTACTCGCATGGCTCTTGAAGGGGATAGCTGGCTCGATGAGGTCACGGCCCTTGCCCTGCAGATTGCCGCCAAGCCGCCAGCGGCGTCGGCCTATGTTAAACAGGCAGCGCGCGCTGCACTTGAACTGGACCTCAAGCGCGGTCTCGATCTGGAGCTGGATCTGTTTGCCCTGCTGGCGCCGACCAAGGACAGGCGCGAAGCCGCACTGGCATTCGCCGAGCGCCGCGAACCGCGCTTCACCGGCGAATAGCCGACGACCCCACCAGAACAGGAGAAAGCACAGTTATGAGTACAGGAAAACTTGCTGGACGGGTTGCCATCATCACCGGCGCCGGCGGTGGCCTGGGCGCCGAGTGTGCACGGGTGCTGGCGGCACACGGCGCCAGCATCGCGGTGGCCGACATCAATGGCGAAGCCGCCGAGGCGGTGGCCGAGTCGCTGCGGGCGGCGGGTGGCCAGGCGCTGGGCATCCGTACCGACGTGTCGTCGGAGGATGAGGTGCAGGCCATGGTCGCGCAGGTCAAGGAACGCTTCGGTCGTATCGACGTGCTGCACAACAACGCGGCGGTACTCGATGGCGAGCAGCGCCAGCGCGACCGTGACCTGGCCAACCTGGACATGGATGCCTTCGACCGGGCCATCGCTGTCAACCTGCGCGGCGCGGTGCTGTGCACCAAGCATGTGATCCCGGTGATGCTGGAGCAGGGTGGCGGCTCGATCATCTTCGCCACCTCCGGTCTCGGCGTGCAGGGTGATATGTCGCTTTCCGGCTACGCCACCTCCAAGGCCGCGCTGCTGATGCTGCCCAAGTTGGTGGCGGCACAGTACGGCAAACGTGGAATTCGCGGCAACGCCGTGCAGATCGGCTTGGCACCGCAGCATCCGCTACCCGACGCGTTGCTGGAGATCATGCGTGACAACCATTGCACGCCGGAGCTCGGCACCCCGCGGCAGATCGCCGATGTGGTGGCCTTCCTGGCGTCCGACGAGTCCGCGTTCGTGACCGGCAGCACGCTGGTGGCTGACGGTGGCTTCGGCAGCCACACGCCTTCCCTGGTGGCGGTACGCAAGCTGTTCGAGCAGATGGGGCGCAACAGCATGTAAGGACGCCGGAGGCGCAGGGAGGGGGCTGTGATTCACTGGCTGCCGCGCGGCGCCAGTGGCGTAACGCCGGCCTCCGCCAGGCGCCTGCCGGCGCTCATCCAGGCCAGTGCGGCGACGCCCAGTGACAAGGTCATGGCCAGCGCTGCGCCGGAGGCAAGCAGCAGGGAGGTGTGCCAGAAGAAGGGTGCGATGAGCGCTGCCAGTACGGCGTTGAACCCGGTCTGGATAAACAGTTGCAGCGACGAGCCAAGCCCGCGCCGGTCCGGCACGCAGTCCAGTCCCGCCAACACTATGGTTGGCTGGACCAACGCCATGCCGAGCGTGTAGATGAACAGATAGGGCAGATACCATCCGTATGCCGCGGGGGCCCAATAGCAGATGGCGAGGTTCCACAGGCTGGCCAGCGCCATGATCGTGAAGCCTGTGACCAGGCAGCGGCCGGATGACCAACGCTGGGCGAAGCGACCAGACAGGTAGGAGCCGAGCATCATGCCGGCGGTGGCCGGGCCGAACAGCCAGATGAAATCGGTTTCCTGCAGCCCCAGGTGGCGCATCAGGAACACGGGGGCGGACAGCACGTAGATGAAGAACCCGGCGAACATCAGGGCGAAGGTCACCGCCCAGAGCATGAAGGTATCGTTGCACAGCACTTGCCGATAGCCCGCCAGCAAGGCCGCGCCTGAAAAGCGCTGGCGTTTGCCTGGAGGCAGCGTTTCCGGCAGGTAGAACAGCACCATGGCCAGCAGGGCCGCACCCATGGCCGCGAGCAGGCCGAAGTTCGCGCGCCAGCCCGCATGCACCTGCAGCCAGCCGCCCAGCACCGGGCCGATGGCGGGGGCCAGGGCGAACAGCATGACCACCAGCGCATACAGGCGTTGGGCGGCGGCGCCGGCGTATAGGTCCCGGATCACCGCCCGGCCGACCACGATGCCGGCTCCGGCGGACAGCCCCTGCAATACCCGGCAGACATACACCTGTTCGATACGCGTGGCGCAGGCGGCGCCGATGGATGCCAGGGCGAACACCAGCAGGCCGGCGATCACCACTGGCCGCCGCCCCAAGCTGTCGGAGAAGGCGCCATGCCAGAGCGACATGAAGGCGAAGGCGGCGAAATACAGGGACAGGGTGATTTGCAACTCGACGTCCGTGACGCCGAATACCGCCTTCATCTGCTCGAAGGAGGGCATGTAGATGTTGATGGTGAAGGGGCCGAGCATCGCCAATCCGGCAAGCAGTATGGGTAGGAATCTTGCCGTTGTGGGTGAAATCAAAGGAGGCCTTCCGTCGTTGGGACGCTGCGGTGACGCATTCCGGGGCGATCGAGGTTTGGCATATTTTATACAAATATAAATAAAGTGTCTTAATTGTTTCTGGGCATGCTTTACCTGGCAGCGCAAGGTCGGCGTGTGGTGGATCCTTTTACTGGCGGTAAAACGGATGCTCACCCGCTCGCCGACGGTTATTGCTAGCGTGGCATTCCCTGCGGGCCGCCAGACGGCGTCCAGCCGTTTGCGAGCAAGACGGTAGCGGCCCGGCGACAAGGTTGCCGGGGCCGCCAGGAACTAACCATAAACAGCGATGAACAAGAACAATCAAGCCATGAATAATTACAACACGGACTTCGATGCGATCATCGTCGGCGGCGGCACCAATGGGCTGTCGGCCGGCTGCTATCTGGGTATGGAAGGCAAGAGGGTGCTGGTGCTCGAAGCGCTGGACAAGGTCGGCGGCATGGCTTCATCGGGCTACCTGATCCCCGAGGCGCCACAGCATCTGGTGCACCCCTGCGCCATGGACATGATGTCCATGCGCGTGCATGCCCACGTACCCCGTGAGCTGGAACTCGAGCGGCATGGTTTCAAGTCGATCGAACTGTCGCCGGGCTACGTCTACCTGCACCCGGATGGCACCTCGCTGGTGTTCTGGCGTGATCGGCAGCAGACGGCTGCGGAAATCCGCCGCTACAGCGCCAGGGACGCCGAGGCGTTCCTTGAATTCATGGAGGTCATCGACCTGTTCCTCGACATCGCCCTGCCGATGATGCGGGTCGATCCGGCGCGGACCAACCTGATGGCCAAGCTGAAGGTGATAGGGACCGCGCTCAAGCGGCGCAAGCTCAAGCCCGAGCTGATGGCGCTGATGACCGGCTCGGCACACCAGGCCGCGCGCGAGCGTTTCGAGCACCCGGTGACCATTTCCGCCATGTGTGCGCTGACCGGCCTGGCCGGCGATATCAGTGCCGACGGTGGCGGTATCTACTATGCCCTGCTGGGCTTCCTCCACCGATTTGGGGTCGGTCGGGTGATCGGCGGCATGCAGCAGTTGAGCAATGCCATGCGCGCGCGCTTGGAGGAACTGGGTGGCCAGGTCATGACCTCGGCCCGCGTCGAAGAAATCCTCGCCAGTCTGGGCAAGGTTCGGGGCGTCCGGCTGGCCGACGGGCGTGAATTCACGGCGCGCGCGGTCATTGCCGGGTGTCACCCCAAGGTCGCTCTGGAAATGGTCAGCGCAGGGGAGATGCCGAGGAACCTGCTGACTCGCATCGCCATGGCACCGGCCAACGCCAGGGGATCGGGACCGCTCAAGGTCGACCTGGCGCTCGACGGGCAGATCTCCGTGCCCCGTTTCGAGGCGGCCAGGGGCGACGGTGTCGACCTGCGCAAGGCCTGCCTGATGATCGGCACGGAAGAGGCAGTGCTGGAGAACTTCGCCGCCAGTGCCCGTGGCGAAGTACCGCGCCTGCCGTACATCACCATGGTCGCGCCCAACTCGGTGGATCCCTCGCAGTCGCCGCCGGGCCAGGACGTGCTCTACATCTATCCGCCGGTGATGCCGGTCAACCCGCGTGAGGGCTGGGATGCGCTCAGGGAACGGGTGGCCGACCAGGTGGTCGAGCAACTGTCCGAATACGTCGAGGGTATCCAGGGGCATGTGATCGGCCGCTGGATCGAGGCGGCGCCTGACTTCACCGCCCGCCTGAACACGGTGAACGGCTGCGTGGTGCATATCGACACCACCTCCATGCGCTCCAGCGCCATGCGCCCGGCCTATGGGCTGGGTGGCGACACGCTGCCGGTCGAAGGACTGTACCTGGGCAGTGCCGGCATTCACCCGGGCGGCGGCGTCAACGGCATGGCTGGGCGGCTGGCGGCCGGCCGGGTGAAGCGCTACCTGGCAAAAGCAGGTAAGTAACAGCGGGCGGAGCGACCGCGGCGGCCTCAGTCGCTGCGCTCGTTCTGGTTCTGCGCAATGCTCGCCAGGATGAAATCCACCGAATACTGGCGCCAGGTGCTCATGCCTTCCTCCGAACAGGTATCCAGGCCGGCTAGGGCGGACATCGAGTAGCGGTTGGTGAACCAGCCGGTGGTGAGCAGAGCGGCGGTGGCGAGAAACAGGCGGGGGTTGATGCCGGCCTTGAAATCGCCGCTCTCCGCGCCATGGCGGAGAATGCCGTCGAGCTTGTCGATCAGCGCCGGCGCCAGTTCGAGGAAGCGGTTGCGGGGCGTCTGGTGGGTATCGTGGTAGTGGATGCCTTCCAGGGCTAGGGCGCCGAGCAGCGGGTCATGGCGGTACTGGTCGAAGAAATGGTTGAGTATCGCGCGCATGGCCTGCCTGGGGGGCAGTGAGTCGACATCCAGCTCCACCAGTTCGGACATGACATGCTCGGAGCACTCGTCCAGCACGGCGACGAACAGCCCTTCCTTGGAGCCGTAGTAGTGATAGATCAGCTGCTTGGTGATCCCCGCTTCGCGGGCAAGCTCCTCCATGCGCACGCCGGCAAGGCCCTTCTCCGCGAACTCCAGGCGCGCGGTCTCGATCAGGCGACGGATCGTATTGCGTTTCCCAGGTTCGTTCTGCCCAGCAGGTTTCACCCTTTTCTCCTTATCACGGCAATGATCGATGCACTTCGTTTGACCCTGGGTAAAACGAATCGGGTCGCAGAAAAAAGGCAGCCCGTTAGTATCCCAGATCGGTGGTTCCGAAAGGATACCGTTACTTGCGGTTGGGCGAGCGGATCGGCGTGTTTCCAAATGAAAACCGCAACGGGACACTCGCCTCCGCCAGCCTGATGGCCTGTCGCCGTACTGGCGTCACTCGACTTCCGACAACAACAATTCCACAGAGTGGTTGAATCCCATGAGTACCAACACCGCCTCCGCCCTCGATCTCAAGAATAACTACTCCGCTGTCTCCGAGACTTATCGTGGCACCGATCTGGACATCCATGCCGTATGCCGCGAGCAGCTCCTGAAATCGCCGATCTATGAGGGCGACTTTATCGCCCAATTCGGCGTGCCGACCAACGCCGGCATCCAGCAGGGTACCCGGCCGACCTTCGCTTTGTTCAAGTACCAGGACGTGATGGCGGTACTGCGCGACGGCAACACTTACACCAGCGGTTTCATCGCCGAGGGCCTGGGCGCCTTCTTCGACGGCCTGGTGATCCTGGCCATGGATGGCGAGCCGCATCGCAAGGTGCGTGCGCTGCTGCAACCGGCCTTCATGCCCGAGAGTGTGAACAAGTGGCGTGGGCAGATCGACGAGGTGATCCGTGAGGAATTCCTCAAGCCGCTGGTGCCGCAGAAGAAGGCCGACCTCATGGAGTTCGGCCTGGAACTGCCGATCCGCATTATGTACGCCCTGATGGGCTTCCCCACCGATGACCCTTCCAAGTACAAGCAGTACGCCGCCTGGGCACTGGCCATGGTCGGTGGCAACCAGATCGATCCGGCGAAGATGGAGGAAGCCCGCAAGCGGGCTGGCATCGCGGTCAAAGGCCTGTACGACGCCATCCAGGAAGTCGTGGTGCGCCGTCGCGCCGAGGGTAGCCAGGGCGACGATGTGGTCGGCCGCCTGCTGCGTGCCGAATACGAAGGGCGGACGCTGGACGACCATGAGGTGATCACCTTCACCCGTTCGCTGCTGCCCGCCGCCGGTGAAACCACCACGCGCATGTTCAGCTCGGTGATGGCGCTGCTGCTCACCACCCCGGGCCTGCTGGAGCGGGTCAAGGCCGATCGCTCGCTGATTCCCAAGCTGATGGACGAAACCACCCGCTACGAGCCGGTGGCCACCTTCAAGGTGCGCGAGACCGCCAAGGACGTCGAGTTCCACGGTGTGAAGATTCCCAAGGGGTCCTTCGTGCAGTGCATGGTGGTGTCCGCCAACCGTGACCCGGATGCCTTCGAGAACCCCGACGTCTTCGACATCGACCGCAAGCTCAAGCCTTCCTTCGGTTTCGGTTTCGGCCCGCACATGTGCATCGGCCAGTTTATCGCCAAGGTCGAGATCAACTGCTCGATCAACGCCATCCTCGACCTGTTTCCCAATATCCGTCTGGACCCGTCGAAGCCCGCTCCCGTCATCGCGGGCGCGCAGTTGCGCGGCGTCTCCTCGCTCCCGGTGATCTGGGACTAAACACCGCCATCCCCTTGCCTTGCGTGCTTTTAGACGATAACGACAAGAGACGATCCCGATGAGAACTTTCAAGACGATTCCCGAGCGCGGCGACTTCGGCTTCCAGCAACTGGTCGGCCCACACCAGGTCACCGGCGCGGCCATGGCTGGCAGCCGTGGCTTCTTCGGCCTGCAATTGAGCAAAAGCTCGCCGTTCGGCTCGGTGCGCGACGAGGACGGCAACATCTATTCATTCGTGCGTTCGCTGCTGGCTCCGGGCGGCACGCCGAACCCGACCAAGTTCTTCTACCTGAATAACCATGTCGACGGCGTCAACCTGCGCATGGACCACGAGAAGATGGCCCGCCAGGCGTTGACGCCGATGCCGGTACAGACCCTGGATGGTGACACCGTGCGTTGGACCAACCAGCCCGGCGAGGCCGGCAACGGCTGGGAGATCACCGCCAACAGCGAGCGCCTGACCTGGCGCGAGGATGGTCTGTTCCAGCTAGAAGGCCGCCTGCTCGGTCCCGGTCTGCAGTGGTACTTGCCAGGGGTGGAATGGGGCACCTTCTATGTGTCGCAGCTCTGGGAGTTGGCCGGTGTCTGCGAGGGCCGGCCGGTGAAGGGGGCTATGGCGCTCGACCAGTTCTACATGGCCGAGGGCGGTGCGATCCATTTCAAGAAGGACCTGGTGGTCAACAACAACAAGCATGTGATCTGGTGGTCGTTCGTCACCCTGTACAAGGACGGCAGCTGGGATGCGGGTTCCTTCATGGTCGGCCACGACCATCTGGGCTATGCGATCTTCACCAACGACAAGGGCGAGGTGCGCGTCACCACCGATATCGAAGGACAGACCCGGCACAAGGAGGGCAGCTATTTCCTGGAGTCGGCGCGGATCGTGCTCGAAGGCAAGGAAGAGTGGGAGTTCCTCCCCGATCCCAGGGGCGAAATGATCGATTTCGTTGGTGGCTTTCCGATCACCGCGCAGCAGGAAGGGCGTTGGCGCCGGGTCGGCGACACTCGCGAGCCTTCGCACTGGCTGGGCTGGGGAGAGTCCGACCGGCGCAACGGTTCGGCGCGCAACGTACCGGGCCGGGATATCTGATCCGAGCTGACGAGCCTCCCACGGCCCGACCGCCGTGGGAGGCTTTTCCGAACAAGAACAAGAGCAGAGGAAACAGGCGATGAGGTTCAAGGACAAGGTGGTGCTGGTCACCGGCGCCGGGCGCGGCATGGGGCGTGCCATCGCTCTGGCCTACGCCCGGGAGGGGGCCAGGGTGGTGGTGTCCGCACGTACGCCACGCCATGGCGAGGAAACCCTCGCACAGATCGCCGCGCTGGGCGGCGAGTCCCATCTGGTCGGCGGCGACATTGCCGACCGTGCGGCGGTCAAGGCCATGGTCGAGGGCGGCGTGGAGCGCTTCGGTGCGCTGGATATCCTGGTGCATTGCGCCGCCGATACGGCGTCTGGGCTGATCGCCGAGATGGCGGACGATACTTTCGATCACTTGGTACGCAGCAACATCCAGTCGCTGTTCTGGCTGGCCAAGGACGCGGCGCCCCATCTTTCCAAGGCGCAGGACAAGGGCCGGATCATCTTCATCTCCTCCGGCGAGGCCAATCGCAAGTACACGCCAACGCTGATCCCCTACAGTTCCAGCAAGGCGTTCATGAACGCCTTCGCCCGTGGGTTGGCGGTGGAGTTCGGCGCGCTGAACATCCTGGTCAACGTGATCGAGCCGGGGTTGATCGGCACCGATCACATGTTCGAGTCCCTGGGTGAGGAACTGCCACACCGCCTGGCCGAGCGTTTCCCCGTGCCCCGCCTGGGACAGTCGGCCGATATCGCCGCCGCCGCGCTGTTCCTGACTTCCAGCGAGGCGTCCTATATCACTGGCACCTCGTTGCTGGTCGACGGCGGCGCCACCATGGTGGCCATGCCCAAGGTCGAAGAAATCCTCAAGGGGCATTGAGCCCGGACCGTACGGCCCGACTGACACGGCGGGCCGAGATAGGAGTCCTCATATGTCCGATACATCCATTTCGCCCCAGCGTGCGGCCATCGACCTCACCGAGTTCAAGCGTGGCTGGCGCATCCTGCTGCTTGGCCTCGTCGGTATCTGCACCAGTATCAGCGCGGGTCTGCTCTACGGCTTCGGCACCCTGGTGATTCCCCTCGAACAGGCTTTTGGCTGGAGCCGGGGTGAACTGCAGGCGTCGATCACCTTCCTGTTCGCCGGCGTGGCGATCTCTACCCAGCTGGTCGGTCCGCTGTACCGCCGTTTCGGCCTGCGGCGGGTGGCGATAGTGTCGATCGTGCTGCAGGTGATCGGCTATGCGGCGATCACCCGGATCGAGCATTCCATCGGCTGGTTGTACCTGGCGTTCTTCGCCATGCCGCTGGTTTGCGCGGGAACCATCGCCATTACCTGGACGCAACTGGTCAACCTGTGGTTCGAGCGCAACCGTGGCCTGGCCCTGGCGGTCATTCTCTGCGGTACCGGGCTGATGGCGGTGGTGCTGCCGCCACTGCTGGCCAGGCTGATCGCCCAGTTCGGCTGGCAGGCAGGCTTCTTCACCCTGGCGGCGCTGCCGTTGCTATTCACCTTGCCGATGGCGTTGTTGTGGATGCGTCTGCCGGGCGAGCTCGAACCGGCGTCGACGGGGGGAAGCGAGACGGTAGCGCAGTTGGATGGTTTCAGCTTCAGCCAGGTGCTGCGCTCGCCGGTCTACTGGAGTTTCAACGTTGCCCTGATCCTCTCGGTGTGCCTGACCGTCGGCATGGTCACCAATATCGTGCCGATGCTGCAGGGCAAGGGGCTCTCCGCCCAGGCGGCGAGCCAGGTTTTCAGCAGCTTCGGCATTTCCATCATCGCCGGGCGCTTGCTGGTGGGCTATCTGCTGGACCGCTACCCGCCGATCCTAGTCGCGGTGATCAGCCTGGCGCTGCCGGCCATAGGTTGTGTGATTTTCCTGTTCGCCGGCGTGCAAAGCATGGCGCTGCTGGTGCTCGCCACCCTGTGCATCGGCGCCAGCGCCGGCGCGGAGTTCGATCTGGCGGCGTTTCTCATGGCGCGTTATTTCGGGCTGCGCGAGTACGCGCGGATCTTCGGCCTGCACCTGGCACTGATCACCATCGTCTCGGGGCTGATGCCGGTGTTTTTCGGCTACCTCTACGAGGCCTACGACGGCTATTCGGCGGTGCTGCTGTGCTGTCTGGCCTGTTCCATCATCGGCCCGTCGATCCTGCTCTGGTTACGGCCGGCAGCGGTGGTCGCGGTCCAACAACAGCACGCCTGAACACTGGGCAGGTGTGTGAAAGTCCGGCGGGCCTGACCCGCCCATGGCAACCGAGGAGAAATCAATGAGTGCGCAAGAAGCCATCGAGCATTTCCTGCATGGTCAAATCGAATGCTGGAACAACGGTGACAAGGAGGGGTTCTTCGAGCATTACCGCCGGATGTCGCCCGCCGGCCTGAGCATCGAGTACGTCGGCCGTGCCTTGCCGACCGACCCCTGGCAGATCCTGGAAGGCATGTGGGAAAACCAGCAGCCGCGTTTCCGCGTGGAGGTAAAGGAAACCATCATCAACGGCGAGGAAGCCGCCTGCCATCATCGCAACGCGTTGCGCGACGGCAGTGGCGGTATCGAGACCATCGAACTGTACCGTTTCCAGGACGGCAGGTTGTGGGTGCGTTACTTCATCAAGGCGTGAGGAGGCAATATGGGGCGCGACCCTGGTCGTGCCCCATCCGCACTGGGTGACCGTCAGCGCTTCACCCGGGCTGCCCTGCGCGCGGCCAGCCAGCCCTGGAACAGGATCAGAGGCAGGTGCAGGATCACGCCGATACCGAGCAGGCGGGCGGCCTGCCAGCAGTCTTCCGGGTTGACCAGGATGGTGGTGGTCATGGCGCCCATCACCTTGCCCTTGATGACCAGGCGTTGGTCATCGCGCGTGATGGACTTGATGTCCACCATCTCCACACCTTCCTTGCTGAACATCTTCATGCTGCGCTCGCTCCTGCAAGGGGTGGTCAGGCACCGATTAGTTCGTCGAAGTCCAGGCCGGATTCCTCCAGCAGCAACCGCGCCACGTTACGTCCGGAGGCGGCGGTGACACCGCCACCGGGGTGGGTGCTGGCGCCAGCCAGGTACAGGCCGTCCACTGGCGACTTGTACTGGGCGTAGCCGGGGGCTGGGCGGTTACCGGCGATCTGCCAGGAGTAGGAGCCGAAGTGCAGGATGTCGGCGCCGATCATGGCGTTGTTGTGGCGCTCGATATCCAGCGGGGTCATCCACGAGAAACCGATGATGTTGTCGTCGTCCATGTTGGTGGTGAGCTTGCGCAGGTCGTCTAGGAAGGCGTGGGCCACCTCCTCGCCGATCTCGTCCCAGCGCTGTGCGCCACCCTTGAGATTGTAGGGGCAGAAGGCGTACATGTTGAGCACGCGCTTGCCTGCCGGCGCGCGGGTCTTGTCGTAGGTGTCCTGGGTCACGTAGGCGATGAAGTCGCGGCGCGGGATGCCGTATTCCAGGTCGCGGAAGGCGCGGGCGAACTCCTCGGGGTCGGAGTGCGAGCGCTCCACCCAGAAGAAGTCGTCCACCGCAGGGCCGACCTTGTAGCGCGGTGCTTCGTGCAACGCGACATGCATGTTGAATGGCTGGAAGCTGCTGTGCTTGAGGGTGCGGATGCGCCGCTCGAATCCCTCGGGCAGTTCGCAGCCGGGGACCATGGAGGGAAATACCTGCTTGGCGTGCAAGGTGGAGATCACGCCTTTGCGAGCCAGTATTTCCTCGCTGCTTTCGAGGATCACGCCGGTTGCTCTGCCGCCCTCGATCTTGAACTGTCTGACCGGCGCTTCGGTGCGCACCTCACCGCCATGGTGTTCCAGACAGGCACGCAGGGCATCGGCGAAAGCGCCGGAACCGCCGACCGGGATGCCTACCCCATAGCGATGCATCAGCGGCAGGATGATGTAGAAGCCGAAACCGGTACCGTTGTCGAACGGATTCATCATCGCCTCGGAGGCGTAGCGGGCCAGGGCGATCTTGACCTTGTCG
>VFQR01001848.1_pt1 | contig 14669 bp, 13 predicted proteins | sample 3512321 | NCBI WGS metagenome assembly VFQR01 (sample SAMN10412374, study PRJNA504923) | tailings metagenome | isolation source: Relicate 3 Philex TSF1 revegetated site | place: Philippines: Tuba, Benguet | collected 2017-08-29
TTTAGTTTAGTTTTAAGTGTGATTAGTTATTTATCAGAAAGCACAATGGACAAATAACTAATGACTAAGGACTAATGACTAATGACCAATCTATTTAGGGAATTCCTGCAAAAAGTAGGTGGCGGGAACCACACAGGGGAAAATTTAACTCGTGCCCAAGCAGCCACGGCTACTAAAATGATGCTGCTGGGTGAAGCTACACCAGCGCAAATTGGAGCGTTTTTGATTGCTCATAGAATCAAGCGTCCTACGGGGGAAGAGTTAGCGGGAATGTTAGATGCTTATGATGAACTCGGCCCAAAACTGCAACCAATCGTCTCTGAGCAACCAGTCATAGTTTTGGGCATTCCTTATGATGGCAGAACCCGTACTGCACCAATTAGTCCGGTGACCGCTTTACTACTCGCCGCCGCTGGACAACCAGTGGTAATACACGGTGGCGATCGCTTGCCAACTAAGTATGGTTTACCTTTAATAGATATTTGGCAGGGTTTAGGAGTCGATTGGACCGCCCTAAACTTAGCAAAAACCCAACAAGTGTTTGAAAAAACCGGAATCGGCTTTATTTATCTACCTCAGCATTTTCCCTTAACTACAAGTATTTGGGATTACCGCGACCAAATTGGCAAACGTCCGCCCTTGGCAACAATGGAGCTAATTTGGTGTCCTTATGCTGGAGATGTTCACGTAATTGCCGGGTTTGTGCATCCGCCCACTGAAGGGATGTTTCAGATAGCTTTAGGGTTGCGGGGAGTAACAAAATTTACATTAGTGAAGGGATTAGAAGGTAGTTGTGACTTACCACGTGATCGCACTGCAATTATCGGCTTATCTTCATCGGTAGCATCCCCAGAGATAGAACGATTGCACCTAGCACCGCGTGATTACGGTTTTACTACCAAAAACGTACCCCTTGGAACTACTGAAGAACTAGTGGCGGATATTCGGGAGGTTTTGGCAGGTAAACCGGGAGAATTAATGCAAACCGCATTGTGGAATGGCGGATTTTATTTATGGCGGAGTGGTCTTTGTGCAAATATGCCAGAGGCTTTAGCTAAGGCAGAAGAATTATTGACCAATGGTGTGGTAGCAGCTAAACTCCAAGAACTACAAGCCTTGCAGTAAATTCAGTGTCAGCTGCGGCCGTCCCCTTTACGGTGTCAGCGACTCCTCCAAAATAGATTTTTGTTGCAACCAATCTTGACCCACTTGGATACTGATATCCGAGCCAAGGTTGCCAGTACTTTCCACACGCACTTCTCCGAATCCCAAAGTGTTGCGAATTGATTCGGCACTGTCACCATCTCCTTGTTGGGCGACGATGTGAGTCACCTCTAGAGGTTCACCCCATGCCTTGGCTATATAAATATTGCGATATCCAGATTTTTCCAAAGCTCGAATTAATGGTTGGAGATGAGAGCGATCGCCACCTGTACTATCTTGAATTGCTACACGTAAAGAACGTGGGTTAGCCATCTGCTGCTCTTGTTCTGATTCCAGACCAAAGTGCTGAACCATGAGTTTGGCAATACCATTTCTGCTGGGTAACCAATAACTAGCTTCAAACTCACTCTTCTCACTAAAGCGACCAGGGAGCATTAACATTTGCATATTCGAGCGATTTGTCCGCACTCCAAAACCCAATAGTGCCACTAACTCTTCAACCGTCAAGTTTGTGTCAATGTGTTCTTTGACGACATCAAGAACTTTAGGCAATTGAGCTACAGTCGCGGGGTTGAGAGTCTGATCCATCAAAGCACGCATCACCATTTGTTGCCGCTGAATCCGACCAATATCTCCGAGTTCGTCATGGCGAAAACGTAGCAATTGTAGTGCCTGATCGCCGTTGAGATGCTGTTTACCCGCCTTCAAATTGATGTACAAGTGCTGAGAATCATCTTGATATTTCATGTCTTTGGGGACATAGACCGTCACGCCACCCAAAGCATCAATCAGCTTGCCAACTCCCAAAACGTTAATTCGGACATAGCGATCGATTCCCACGCCGCCCAAGAGATTACTGACACTTTTGGCAGTCAAAGCTGGACCGCCGTCAACATTGGCAGAATTAATTTTTTTAACTCCATAACCCTCTACTTCTGTGCGAGTATCTCTGGGAATGGAGAGCATAACTATTTTTTTCGTTTCTGGGTCGAATTTGACCAAGAGCATCACATCGGAAAGACCATCAAAGGAATTGACTTGGGGCAGATATCCGAGATTTTGAGTTTCTTGCGGAGGGTTTTGGACATCTGGCGGTAGTACGCTCATGCCCATAACTAACAGATTAACCGGGCGAGTTAATTCTGAAAATTGCAACACACCTCCAGAAATGCGATCGCTATCAAACACCGCTTCATCCTGGGGACTGAGTTGAGCTTGCTGTAAAGGCGTACTAGTCAGAGAAACTGCCAACAACGCCCCCGCTGTTGCTGACACCATTGCAATCCCACTCATCCCTACCCAAAACCAGACCCAACGTCCGGATTTCGAGTTGTGGGGAATTTTTTTAATAGACTTTGAGCCTTTTCCCGATTGGTTTTCTTCTGCCGAACTTCTTTGAATGGTCACAGACTTCCTCACACTTACTCACTAATCAAATTCGGTAAATTTGCAGACTAAAAATATGCAGACAAATCAACCCATAATACCTAACTCTTAATTATTAGTGCTAACTTTTTTAATGTAGTGTCAACCACAACACTTATAGCAGCATTTTTCCTACTTTTGGGTAAATCTGGAGATGTTTTACTGAAGTATGGCAATAATAAACTGGATTTGACTAGATAGTATGAAGAAATCAATTGTAATTTTTGACAATCTCAGTAAAAATACTGTTAATTTTCACCTCAAAAAATTAAGATAAGTACTTGCCAATCACCCGTTCTGCTAAAGTAGTAAACCCTGGTAAACGCCCAGACTTGCCCTGTATCAGCCGGAAAATCAACCAGACACTCACTAAAAAATAACTTGATGTGAGAAAGCTATTGAGGATAAATAAACGTAGTGTAAAAAAATCGGAAGTTGCTGCTCCGGTGGCTAATAATAAATATCCCAACAGCCAAGTAAGCGCCAAAGCAATAGACAGACGACTAATAGCAAGTTGTTCCCGACTACCCCGGCGGCGATAGAGAGTCCACAGAGATGGGAAAAAGCCGATAATTGGAATTAAATATAAAAGCAACTGTGTTTTGGGCATGGGGCATGGAGGAGGCAGTGCGGTCTTGGGGTCTCCCCAAGTGGAGCAACTGCCGTCATTGGGGAGGCAGTGCGGTCTTGGGGTCTCCCCAAGTGGAGCAACTGCCGTCATTGGGCATTCAGGATTGCTTATTTTTTCTCCCTCATCTTCCTCATCTTCCTCATCTCCCCATCTCCCCATTCCCCACTCCCCAGTCTCTTTTGGTTCAATATTTTCCATTTGGCTTAGTCTAACTCCTAAACTAGAAGGATGAATAAGACTCGTATAGTTAGAGATAATAAACTGTAAAGAAAGATTTAATCTTGTTCTATTCCGCAATCAGCTGAAAATGCAGACACGTAAGCTACTCGACTGGTGGCAGACATTTACACCAATAGCGCGAATCACAGCGATCGCGTTATTCGTTCCGCTACTAGTTCTCAATGGTTGGGCAATTTCGGTATTTTTTAATTACTTCCATTCTCTCATAGTCATTTTAGTCGGAGCCTCGGTGCTAGCATTTCTGCTCAACTACCCCGTAAGCTGGATGGAGCATCAGGGTGCGAGGCGAGAGCAAGTTGCTATTTTAGTATTTCTGTTGGCTTTATCTATTTTATTAGCTTTGGGTGTGACACTTTTTCCTCTAGCCCTCACCCAAGCCCAGCAACTAGTAGCTCGCTTACCGGAGTTAATTGACTCTGGACGTTCTCAGCTAATGATTCTCAACGAAAAAGCTGAGACTTTCGGTTTACCCATCAACCTCGATGCTTTGGTGGTGCAAATCAACGATCGCGTTAAGGGACAATTGCAAGCGATCGCTGGACAAGTTTTAAATCTGGCTGTAGTCACATTCACTAGTCTGCTAGATTTTCTCTTGACGATGGTTTTAACTTTCTATCTTTTACAGCATGGAGGTGAACTTTGGCAAAGTTTAGTCGAATGGCTACCTGCTAAATTTCGAGATCCTTTCTCTAAAACCGTACGCTTGAGCTTCCAAAATTTCTTCATCACCCAACTAATTTTATCTACCTGTATGGCTTCGGCCTTGATTCCGAGTTTTTTGTGGCTGAAAGTACCATTTGGCCTACTATTTGGCTTAACTATAGGTATCATGGCACTAGTACCCTTTGGTGGTTCTGTGGGCATCGCTCTGACTACACTATTGGTGGCGCTACAAGATTTTTCAATGGGTGTGAAAGTTTTGATCGCATCGGTAATAGTACAACAAATTCTGGAAAACTTAATTGCTCCCCGAATTTTAGGTAGCTTTACTGGTTTAAACCCAGTTTGGATCTTAATTTCAGTTTTAACAGGAGCAAGAATTGGCGGACTTTTGGGTGTAATTGTGGCAGTACCCACAGCTGTTGTGATTAAAACCATTTTAAGTGCAGTGCGTTTAGGAGCGTTCACTAGTGAAACCGAGGAAGACACCACAGGAGAAATAACCCCATCAGTTGCAACAAATAACCCCCCGGAGACTGATGCCAAAAACACTCTCAGCATTTCGGAAGCGACATTACCTTAATACTCAAGCAACCTAAAATTGCTGGGTGAAGGCCGGGGAGTAGGGAATAGCGAGTCGGAAAAGGTTTCAGCCTTGAGTGCGTAAATCCTAATAACGCTTTAGGTTTGATTCATTACAAGTGGTCAGTTACAATCAAGTTTCACTCAAGGACAACTCGATTAAGGGTTAAGGGGTCAACCCTTGAGAGTTAGCGTTCGCACTGTAGCTGCACTGCTTTTTACCGAAAGTTTCTCACCCTTGGGGAACACCCTATAATGACTTTTGATTTTGTAAGTAACTTACAAAATGTGTTATTACAATAGTAATACTCCTGGAAGGAGCCTATTGCTTTATGTACACCTTAAAAATTCGTAGAGTTGGAAATTCCTTGGGTGTAAGACTACCTAAAGAAGCTCTGCAAAAACTTAGAGTTAAAGAAGGCGACAACGTATTTGTCACTGAAACTCCCTCTGGTGTTCATATAACTACCTGTAATCCTGATTTTGAAAAGGCAATGGAAGCTTACAGGAAAGTCAGTACCAAATACAGGAATGCACTTCATGAGTTAGCGAAGTGAGTGAGCCTTTCTGGTTAGATGAAACAATTGTTAGAGCTATGCATGAAGATCAATTAGCACAGCATGGCGGACTTGCTGGTATAAGAGATCACAATTTGTTTTTAGCTAGTTTAGATAGACCCAAGAATTTGCTTGCTTATGGTGAGCCTACACCGACGATATTTGATTTAGCTGCTGCTTATGGCTATGGGTTTGCGAAGAACCATGCATTTGTAGACGGTAATAAGCGGGTAGCTTTCGTAACGATGGCTACCTTTCTTGAATTAAATGGATATTCACTGAATATTCCAGAGACGGAAGTTGTTTTAATGATGGAACGACTTGCAGGCGGTAAAGAAACTCAAGAATTAATAGCCGAATGGCTTCGAGAAAATTCTATTCAACATGAATAGGTGTAGATAGATGTCTAAGTTGGGGGAGATTTTCAACTTGAATCGAGTAAAGTCCTAACTTCCGACTTCAACTCACAACAACATTTAACTAGTTGAAGTAAGGCGTAAGTCAGGAACTGGAAGTTAGGAGTGGGTGCGTCAATGTGGCTCAACAATTGAACCCATAAACAAAACACTTCCCGTTTGATTATCCCTGATAGCACAAAAGAAGGGACGGTCAACAATCATTCGGAATGGTTCTGGCTCTTGTCTTAAAGATGTTGCTACTACTCCTACAGAAGTAGCCGCAGCCGCTTCAGTGCCTTCTTCATTCACTTCCACAAAAGTTTTATGCTTAACTTGGCTAATGGCAAAGTTTTTACCCATGCCGGAAAAATTAGCTTTGTTGCTGAAAGCTTCTTCCATGCCCAAAGCTTTCAAAGCATTGTTAAGTGTAACATCGTATTCTGTTTGGAAGCGGGGTAAGCGAATAAACCCTTTTTGTTTGTTGAATTGAGTCATCCATTTTTCCCAGTTTTCAACATTCAAGTTTTGAGAGAAGGTTTTGAGGTTAGAGTTTTCTTTGGGCAAAAAGATATAAAAACTGACTTTACCATCTTTCCCGTAAGGTAAACTAACTGCCTGAAATTGTTCGTTCTCATAATATCTGTAGCTACCTTCTTGTGACATCATTGGGTGTTGTTTTTCTCTGCCAGAACTGATGTAAAATGGATGTTCTGCGGTTTGATTTTTATCAAATTCGTTAGTCCAATTGCCTTTAAAATATATGGCATTAATCAAAAACAATACTTGATTGGGTTCGATTGTTTCGACTATTTTATCGATTTTGCCGCCAGTATTATCTTTAACCCAGTTATTGATGGTATTGGAGGCTGTAGCGTCTTGAAAATTTAAATTGCTGACCTTGGCTTGATAGAAATCCTCTGTTTTTTTGAGGAAGTCTGGCTGAAATTTCACCTCTTGATTTGCCCAAAGTGAGTTAGCAATCTTGAGTTGCACTTTGGCATCGGGATTTTCTAAAAGCTGTTTTAATACTGCTGCGTATGCAGAGTTAATTTCTGACAGATTCATTCCCTGTAATTCCAGGGTTTTTGCCATTGCTTGTTGAGTCGAGCCGCTAGCGCCATTGTAGGTCATGGCTAGGGCGATCGCTACACTTGAAGGTGAGAGAAAAAGATTTTTTTCTCCACCTTCACTTTTGTGAACTTCTGAAAAAAGTTTGAAGCCAAACTTATTATTCGACTCAACAATTTTAGTATCAGTCTTGACTGTTTTTTTTTCCAATGGAGTTTCTGGCTGAGGTAGACTAGATTGAGCAAGGGCACTTTTATTACTATCGACTTGAGAACACCCTAATACACCGAAAAGAACAACACTTGCAGCTGCCAACACATAACGTCTACCCAGACTAACTCCGTAACGTCTTTGCAGAAAATTTTCTTTCATCCCAGTAAATTTTTGCCGATTCATTCTGCTACCTCACTTGCCAAAGATTGTTAATCTGTGTCTCAGGGTTGACGTAAAACCTCGTCAATGATTAACTATTGCACTAGCTGTAATCGAAAAATAGCACTGTTACAGTTTTTGTAACAGCAAGTGAATTGGCGTTAACTGTTAACTGTGGACGGTTAACAATCAACAGTCAACATTCAGCGACTCTTCCCTACTGCCTCCTTGCGTCTTGTGTGGATGTGTAGTTATGCGTTCCGACTTCAATTAATCGGCACACTCCACCAAGCTAAACCATAGGGTTGAGTTGCCTCATTTAACCTTTGACGAAACTGGACGCGGATTTTGTAATTTCCAGTAGCAGCAACGGGGCAAAAAATATGTTCTACACTATCAATTTGGCTGATTGAAGAACAAACAACACCACCATCTAAGTTTTGAGCATCAGCTTTTACTAGGTAGAGGTCAAGGTTATTTAAGCCGCGATCGCGAAAATTTTCACCCACGTCATACTGCTGATTTTTATTGCTATCATTGAGTTCTACCAATCGATCCCAACTCAGAGTAATCGCTACAAAACTACCCTGCTTTAACGGTTTCGCTAAGAGATAGTCAACAGAGTTTCCAACATCGATTGTGCGATAATCCCAACCAATAGACGACACCGCAGCTGATGGCTGCCATTGACCACCACTAAATTGCTGATAAGCACGAAATATATTTAAATGACCTGCTCCCATTTGGGCATCCAAAGGTATTTTTGGATCTTTATAAGCATCAGAAGCTAACCAGTTTTGATTTTGTTTATCAATTAGTGTCCGAGTCATTCCCAAACGCAAACCATCGCCGCTATCTTGGATTTTGTCTGCTGAATTCAGCAACACAGCTTTCATTACTTGATGACGCCGGGAATCTGTACTCCAATTTGGTTGTTTTGTTCGCAACTTTCGGTCACCAAGTTCTTGTAACAAAGCAACACTAGCGGTCACTTGAGGTGCTGCAAAACTTGTCCCCGTGACCTTGTTCAATTTGCCATCTGGATTAAGTAAACTAATGTTATTACCAGGAGCAACTAAACTGACAGCGCGACGCCCACCAATATTAAATTCCTTGCCAGCTAGCCGCCCACTTGCTCCTCGATTAGCACCAGCTAGATTAGCAACATCTACTTTATTAAAAACTCCCCCCCTGCGGGATGAAAAAGCCACGTTCATTCCGTTAAAATTATCTGTAGGAATAGGAATACCACCTTTTCCCTGGTTGCCAGCGATCGCATACAAAACATCATGAACGCGACTAGACCAGTCAACACATAAAGTTAGTAAAGCATTGCCATCTAAAGTCGCTTCCGGTCGAGGATCGCGGCTCAGAGGTTCGCCAAAACTAAAGTTAATCGCACGGACATCACCACTATTTTGCAGCGCTACATGCTGCGCCGATAAGCACTCTTCCGGCTGACCCATATTTTTAGTGGAACCGACAGCAGACGAATAAAGTCGCGCTCCCGGAGCAACTCCCGGTATGCCCTTGTCTCGACTCACCATCACACCAGCAACATTATAAGCATGGGGGTCAACACCGCTATTGGACTTCGCTGGGCTATTGCGTAAGAACACCGCAGCTAAAGATATGGCGCGGTTTTTAGACACTGCCTTATCCCAGCCAAACATTCCCGGCCGACCGATTTCCACCTGACCAATAGCAATTTTGCGACCGATTAAATTATAAGGAGTTTGGTGTAGCTTGAGAGCGTCAATGCCGTTAGTTCCCAAGGGAGATTCTAAAACTGAAGCAATTACCGGCACGCTCAGACACGAAGCACTCAATCCCCAAATTATCCAGGTTAGTTTTTTAGTCATTTCATTAATCATTAGTCATTAGTCATAGGACATAAGGCATGGGGCATGGGGCAAACAGGAAGTGTGAGAGGTGTGGGAGGTGTGGGACGGGGAAGAAATCTTTCCCCCCCACACTCCCCCACACTCCCCACACTCCCTCATCTCCCTCATCTCCCTCATCCCCCTCATCCCCCTCATCTCCCCAAAAAAGCCGGGATCAAAGTTATAATATCTGGCTCAATATTTGGTTACAATGCTTACAGACGAGGACGCTTAAAAACCCCACTAGCCATGACCCAAAACGTAGCTCAAAAGCCCATTGTAATTGCTCCATCTATCTTATCAGCCGATTTTAGTCGTCTGGGTGACGAAGTTCGTGCCGTAGACCAGGCTGGAGCAGATTGGATTCATGTTGATGTAATGGACGGTCGTTTTGTACCTAATATTACGATAGGCCCTCTGGTTGTGGAGGCGATTCGTCCAGTTACGACCAAGCCACTGGATGTCCACTTGATGATTGTGGAGCCAGAAAAGTATGTAGAAGGATTTGCTAAGGCGGGTGCTGATATTATCTCCGTACATGCAGAACATAATGCTTCCCCACACTTACATCGCACTTTGGGACAAATTAAAGAGCTTGGTAAGAAAGCTGGGGTTGTACTTAATCCTGGCACTCCTCTGGAGTTAATTGAATACGTTCTGGATTTGTGCGATTTAATACTGATTATGAGTGTAAACCCAGGCTTTGGCGGTCAAAGCTTTATCCCTGGTGTGCTACCCAAAATCCGCAAGCTGCGCCAATTATGCGAGGAACGCGGTCTTGACCCCTGGATCGAAGTAGATGGAGGTCTGAAGGCAAATAATACCTGGCAAGTTTTGGAAGCGGGAGCTAATGCGATCGTTGCTGGTTCAGCTGTATTTAACACCAATGATTATGCACAGGCTATTACAGCAATTCGCAACAGCAAGCGTCCTACTCCGGAATTAGCTAAAGTTTAATTCATTTTTGGATTAACTACACTTTACAAAAAGTAGGTTGGGCAGATTGATTGCCCAACCTATTTTTATTTCTAATAAAAAACTGGAAGCTATTCAAGTTTTCAACTTCCAGTCATTGCTATATAAATTGAAAGTTTAGAAACCAAAGATAATCCTGGTTGGGAGGACTAGGATTACAATAGTTGAAAGAGAAGCGTCTGAGCTATTAGTTCTACCAGCCATGACAACAATTTCACCGTAACTTTTCTATTTCCGTTCTTGGTGTTGATGTTAAGCGTTTGCTTTATTAACTAAAGCAACACCAACCACAATATAGAAAGCTTTATCAGCATGACTCTCACCGTCTGCAGTTCAGTGAAAGCCGTATAAAATTTGGTTTGGGGGAAGCCACCTCTCCAAATTCTCTTTGCTTAAACTTTTTCGGAAAAAGAACCACCAGTAGCAACGGTTAAATAATTGGTCTTGGTGTAGTAATTATTTATTACATGAAATGCTGACTATTTTTATAATCAGTTTGATATATTTCATGTTGAGAACTAATCATTGATTTTATTTTTTAAACTAACTTGCTTGCCAGTCACCTCTATTTGTATTAAGTTTGTTATTTTTATTTTACCAATATCATCAGTATGAATTTGCCATTTTGGCACATTTATAGTCATTAGCTGTAATTTTTGAACTTATTTCCGTGGTAGGGGAAGCGTGATAGGTAGCAAATGTGGAGTAGAGACGTGATGATTCGCATCTGTACAGTCAATAAATCAACCTTTTCAAGTTGAGGGTGAGTTTTTCACGCAATCAAATAGGAGTCATAGAGCGTATTTCAGGTAAATGCAGTACACAGGTGGAGGGGCACAGCCATGTTCCTTACAATTATCCATACCTCCAAAATTGCAATTTGCTGTATATGAGAAATCTGCCACGCATGACAAAATAGCGTGGCAGTATTTTAGAGACTTAATTAAGTCTCTAGCAAAATCTATTGATGCAAAATATTTTTTAATTGAATCTAGAGTATCTCAAATAATTGAGTACTTCTGGCTTTATTTTTGATTGGATTGATTGCTATTCCTTAATTTACTGTGCTAATCTGCGATCTAAACTACTACCACGAATGTCTTTCTTTTGCTTTCCAACTACTTCAAGATAAGGTATGTCTTTAATTTTGGTTAAGCAACTTGATGAGACATTACTATCAGATCTTGAATCTTTGGGCTGTTTGAGCAGTTTGATGTTTTCACTTTGTTGTTGGTTCACTCTACTGGCTTGAGAGTTTTCCTTCAACAATCGATTATAAGTACGATATGGAATGTAATGAAGAGGATTATAACCAGCAAACCGCAGCATTAAAACACACGCCCAGGAATACTTTCCAGCCAAAATTGCTTCAACTACTTTATCAAATTGTTGAGCCTTCATTGTCTTGTCTAAGTTACTACTAATACTAGCAATGTCTTGATTCATAGTTTTTAGTTCTCTTGGGTGAAGTAAACTAGTTTGGTTTTTGCAATTCTTGGTGTTTCAATTAAAGCTGACAAACTACACTAGCTTTTTTACAACTGTTTAATCGCTTGGGAGAATAATCGATAAGGGGCGATGCTTGGATGTTGATAAAGAATAAGCATCCATCAACAAAGAGTAAATAAATTTCCCAATTTATGATTGGCGCAGCTTTCAAATCTCGGTATAGCTATTGATAGATGCAGTTTTGTCGTCTTAAACTTTCTCAACTCCTAATTCAATCAATTTTTCTGCAATATTCTTGTATAAACTACTACTAATAAATCCAAGACTTTTCCGGAAAAATTTTGAGTTTTTTCGACTAATGCAAAAAATATTTACCTTTCGGCATTCAAAACACCATTTGTATTTATACTATTTTTTCTCGTTAATGTCACCTGCTATTAGCAGATTTATAAGTTAAATTTACTGAGTAAATTTCAATATTCACTTATGTATTGTGCAACTTTTAATTTTGTCCTCTTTGCTAATCAATGAGGGGTATTACCCCTCACTCAATATCAATTTTAAACCCTTATTATTATCTAGTAGCTAGATTATAATACCATTAAATAGCATCTAAAAAAAACCTCTAAGTTTAGGAGCATGTATAGCATTATAAAACAATTAAATCACAGTATTTATTAAAAATATTTTTTACATTTTACTAAAAAAATGATGTTTTTTTAGCCTGTAAGTATTGTTATGCATGAATTATGGCTTAAAATAAATAATAGCTTAACTATTTAAAAACCCAACAAACTTATGTTCAAAAGTGTTATTGATTGCTAAAATTATTATAGAAGTTAGAAGGACTATATTAAATTTATTTTTGAATATAAATTTAATAATATATTATGAATAGTTTAATAAACACAAAAATCATATTGATTAAAAGATGTTTTTTCAATTTTTTGATGATTAATATAGTTATTCTATGAATATTTTCTAAAATAATTTATTTCAAATAAATAAAGCTCAAATTTATGTTAAAATATTAACTATTTGAATAAATCAAACTATAAATGTATTTGCAGTCATAAAAAATATCAATAAAAATATTAATTAGTATAAATATTGAAATAAAGGTATAAATTAAAGCTTGTTCATGACGAATAGTGGAGTGACGTTGGGAGATGATGAATTTAGTAGGACGTTGACTAATTTAAGTTAAGTTCTCTCCAATAGCTGGGCTTATAGTTGCTTGATACTAAAGTAGAATTTTTGGGTTCTTAATTTATTGAGCGATGGGGCAGTGGGCTGAGCCTAAGCAATTTTTCTCCTTCCCAGACAAATAGATCGGAAATTTCTTGCCAATAAGCTATCCACGGGTTATGATATGAGTCCAGCTAATTAAGACTTACCCAAACTACTAGCACTCGATATCCCAAAGTTTGGGCTATTTTTATTGAAACCGAGAAAAAACGCCTGTACAGCCTATCCGAAGCAAAGTTACGCAAAGTCTTGATGTCTTAGCATTTTTGTTTGGAAGACTGTCAGCTTTCTCCAGAAAACAGCCTGGGCAACATTAGCAATAATTATCGCTAAAGCTAATAATATCTGCATTTTTTGAAACAGTAGTCTTGAATTTTCACTCCTTTAACTCTTACCATTACTGAAATTTTCCTTCGCTTCCGGAAACACTCGGAAAATAAAACCACAAATTTAGCTGAAACCGACAGAAGCCCCACGACTCACCGTCGATAGGAGCGTGGGATGAATGGCGGGTGAGTTGACGACAGTCCTTTGACCAAATTTCCCCACAGGGCAAACAGGGAAAAGGACATGGAGGAAACGAACAAGTCTTGTGTTATGATGTTTTATAGCAAATTGATTTCACTCTAATATGTTAAAAGTTGTCAAAGTCAGGCTATATCCAAATGTTCAACAACAGCAGTCTCTAGGGCAAGCTTTTGGCTGTTGTCGTTGGCTTTGGAATTATTGCCTGAATTTGATGAACCAAACATATAAAGAAACTGGCAAGGGTTTATCTGGATATGCAGTAAAAAAGATAATTCCTCAATTAAAGAAAGAGAATGAGTGGTTATCACTAACTTACTCACAATGCTTACAACAGGTTTGTTTAAATTTGGGAGTAGCTTTTAATAACTTTTTCGAGAAACGAGCTAAATACCCTAGATTCAAATCAAAGCACGGTAAGCAGTCAATACAATATCCTCAAAACGTCAAAGTTGCTGACAATTATTTAAGTCTGCCTAAGATAGGTGACGTATCAGCAATAATTCATAGACCTATTGATGGAAAAGTTAAGACTGTAACCATATCTAAAAACTGTTCCAATCAATACTTTGCGGCTATTCTGTTTGACGATGGTAAGGATAAACCATCGTCAAACACTGATGGCAGAGCAATAGGTATTGACTTGGGGCTAACTCACTTCGCTGTTACTAGCGATGGGTCTAAGTTTGACAATCCTAGAATACTCAACAAGCATGAGAAGAATTTAAAACTCAAACAACAGCAATTATCTAGAAAACAGAAAGGTTCTAATAACCGTATTAAATCTAGAAAAAGAGTTGCTAGAGTTCACAGAAAAATAACTAACGGCCGTGAAGATTTTCTGCACAAGCTATCTCGTAGGATAGTTAACGAAAACCAAGTGATTGTGGTTGAGAATCTTAATGTTAAAGGCATGATGCAAAATCATTGTTTGGCTAAATCCATTCATCAAGTAGGATGGGGAATGTTTTGCACCATGTTGAAATACAAGTCAGAGATGGAAGGGAAAATATATCAAGAAGTTGATAGATTTTTCCCTAGTTCAAAAACCTGTCATGTTTGCTTGAATCAAGTTGGCACTCTACCTGTTGATGTAAGATTTTGGACTTGTGATAATTGCCAAACTAGGCATGATAGGGATGTAAACGCAAGTATTAACCTCAGAGATGAGGGTCTACGAATTTTGACCTCTGGAACGGGGGATAAAGCCTGTCGCCCAGATGTAAGTCGCAGTAATAGAGGACGCAAGAAATCTACTACTGCGCTTTCTGCTGGACAGGAAGCCCACACTGACCTGACGGTACAGTGTGGGTAGTTCACACTCTGACCTTTTACGTCAGACAATTTTGGATTTTAGATTTTGGATTTTGGATTGACCCCATAGATAGATCTAGCCATTTTTCGATTTGGCAAAGGTTGTAAATGATTAGTCGGACATGATATGATATCATGTCCGGTTGAAGACTTATTGTTTAGACTGACGCGGGGACGC
>VFQR01001849.1_pt1 | contig 14669 bp, 13 predicted proteins | sample 3512321 | NCBI WGS metagenome assembly VFQR01 (sample SAMN10412374, study PRJNA504923) | tailings metagenome | isolation source: Relicate 3 Philex TSF1 revegetated site | place: Philippines: Tuba, Benguet | collected 2017-08-29
TGTCGACGGCGCGGGCATAGTCCGGCTTGTCGGTGCCGGCCATGATGCCGGGCTTCTCCTTGAACTGGCGACGGACCTCTTCCACCACCGAGCCGGCGGCGCGGCCGACGGCGGTCATGGCGATGCCGCCGAACAGGTAGGGGATGAGGCCGCCGAAGATCAGGCCGGCGACGACATAGGGGTCCGACAGGTCGAAGGTGACCGGCGTCATGCCCTTGAAGTAGCCATAGACGGTCGAGCCCGCCTTGTTGGCCTCGGTGATGAAGTAGTTGAGGTCGTAGCTGTAGGCGGCGAAGAGCACGAGTGCGCCGAGGCCGGCCGAGCCGATGGCGTAGCCCTTGGTGACCGCCTTGGTGGTGTTGCCGACGGCGTCGAGGGCGTCCGTCGAGTGGCGGACCTCCTTGGGCAGGCCAGCCATCTCGGCGATGCCGCCGGCATTGTCGGTGACGGGGCCGAAGGCGTCGAGCGCGACGATCATGCCGGCGAGGCCGAGCATGGTGGTCACCGCGATCGCCGTGCCGAACAGGCCGGCAAGCTGGAAGGTGGAGATGATGCCGCCGACGATGACGATGGCCGGCAGCGCCGTCGATTCCAGCGAGACCGCGAGGCCCTGGATCACGTTGGTGCCATGGCCGGTGACGGAAGCCTGGGCGATCGAGACGACCGGGCGCTTGCCCGTGCCGGTGTAGTACTCGGTGATCCAGACGATGAGGCCGGTGACGATGAGGCCGACGAGGCCGCAGGCGAACAGGGCCGAGCCGGTGATGACCTTGCCGCCCACGGTGCCGATGGCGCCCCAGCCGGTGACGAACTGCGTCGCCAGCGCAAGACCGCCGATCGACAGGACGCCGGTGACGATCAGGCCCTTGTAGAGCGCGCCCATGATCGAGTTGTTGGCGCCGAGCTTCACGAAGAAGGTGCCGACGATCGAGGTGACGATGCAGACCGCGCAGATGGCGAGCGGGTAGATCAGCGCCGACTGCAGGGCCGGCGTGCCGGCAAAGAAGATCGCGGCGAGGACCATGGTGGCGACGACCGTCACGGCATAGGTCTCGAAGAGGTCAGCGGCCATGCCGGCGCAGTCGCCGACGTTGTCGCCGACGTTGTCGGCGATGGTCGCCGGGTTGCGCGGATCATCTTCCGGGATACCGGCCTCGACCTTGCCGACGAGGTCGGCGCCGACGTCGGCACCCTTGGTGAAGATACCGCCACCGAGACGGGCGAAGATGGAGATGAGCGAGGCGCCGAAGCCGAGGGCGACGAGGCCGTCGATGACGGTGCGGCTGTTCGGGGCAAGGCCGCCCGGACCGGTCAGGGCCCAGAAATAGACGGCGACGCCGAGCAGCGCGAGGCCGGCGACCAGAAGGCCGGTGACGGCGCCCGCCTTGAAGGCGATGTCGAGACCGGCGGCCAGCGACTTGGAGGCGGCCTGCGCGGTGCGGACGTTGGCGCGCACCGAGACGTTCATGCCAATGAAGCCGGCTGCGCCGGAGAGGACGGCACCAATGAGGAAGCCGATGGCGACGGTGGTGCCGAGCAGCCAGCCGACCAGCACGAGGATGACGGCGCCCACCATCGCGATGGTGATGTACTGCCGCTTCAGATAGGCGGCAGCGCCCTCCGCGACCGCCCCGGCGATCTCCTGCATGCGGGCGGTGCCCGCATCGGCGGCCAGCAGCGACTTGGTCGCCCAAGCTCCATAGACCACGGACAGAAGTCCGCAGCCGATGATGACCCATAGCGCTGTATTCATGGACACGTTCCTCTTGCCCGTCGGCCCGCGGGGGCCGGCGCCCGGCTCATGACCGGTTCTTGTTGCCTTGCTCGGAGCGGCTGGAGCGGACGAAGGACCATCCAGCCACGAGTCGGACGCTTTTCTGCCAAAGTCCCGGCTGTGAAGCAACGGATGGGAGGCCTGCGAGCCTCGGTCTTTTGTCGGTTATGCAGGTTTTTCCAGCCGTTCCAGGCTGGAATGCCGTCAGGCGGCCACGCGACGGACCCGCGATCCCATGACGAGCGCCACGAAAGCGATGGCGACGATCGGGAACACCACCCAGTTCACCATGTCCCAGCCATAGGTCGTGACGATCTGGCCCGAGGAGAAGGAGCCGATGGCCATGACGCCGAAGACGCAGAAGTCGTTGACCGACTGGACGCGCGTGCGCTCCTCGGGACGGGCCGTGTCGGCCACCATCGCGCTGGCGCCGATATAGCCGAAATTCCAGCCGAGCCCGAGAAGGATCAGCGCGACGTAGAAGTGGGGCACGGTGATGCCAAGGAGCGCGACGACAGCCGATACGGCGGTGAGCACCAGGCCGAGGGCGACGATACGCGGCGCCCCGAAACGCGTGATCAGGCTGCCGGTGAAGAAGCTCGGCGCGTACATCGCGATGACGTGCCACTGGATCCCATAGGCGGCGTCGTCGATGGAATGATTGCAGCCGATCATCGCCAGCGGGGCGGCGGTCATCACGAAATTCATCAGCATGTAGGTCGCTGCACCGCAGATGACCGCGGTGACGAAGGCGCGGTCACGGAAATAGGCGGAGGTCGGGCGGCGGATGGTTCCCGCGGCCGGCGGCTTCGGCCTGGGGATGTCGATGAAAGAGATGATGATGCCCGCAACCAAGGCCACCACAGCCTGGCCGATATAGGTGCCGGCGAAGAGGATCGGCGGCAGGGCCTCCTTGGTCCAGACGACAAGTTGCGGTCCGACGACGCCGGCGATGACGCCGCCGGTCATGACCCAGGAGATCGCCTTGGGGCGGAAGGCGTCTGTGGCAGTATCGGCCGCCGCGAAGCGGTAACTCTGCGCGGCCGAAGCGTAGAAGCCGGCGGAAAAGGTCGCGAGGCAGAAAATCGGGAAGCTGGCGTAGGTGACGCCGAGATAGCCGAAGAGCCCGGTCAGCATGCCGGCGCCCGTGGCGATCTGATAGGCGGTGCGCCGGCCGTAACGGCGCACCAGCATACCGACGGGCAGCGAGGCCGCGGCGAGGCCGACCACGAAGATCGAGATCGGCAAGGTGGCCAGCGAGCGCACCGGCGCAAGCTGCGCACCGACGATGGCGCCGGTTGCGAACATGACCGTTGTGTTGGCGCCCGCCAGGGCGGTCGCCAACGCCAGAATGAAAGCGTTCCGCTTGGCGAGACGGTCACCGCTGGAGAGGGTGTGCTGGGTGGTGCTGGTCATTGGCGGCGCAATCACGTTGACCGGAGAATGGCTCTACCGCCCGGGACACGAGGGGGAGAACATGACGATTCCCGATCCGGCCGCCGGGAGAACGGGCGCCTCCCTTACTCGCATTTGCTCATATTCGCCACCGGCGATATGCCGTGAGGCCTGCGTCGGGCTCATGCGGTCCATGCGAGGCATTGGCGTGGTCTTGGCAGACGAGCCCTGCGCGCCAAGTGCTTGCGGCATGCCTTCCGCTCGTCTCCCCTGACTTCTCCTTCGGTCCCGAGATCCCCATGAGCCAGCTCTTTTCACCCTTCGCCATCGGCCCAGTAGACCTGCCGAACCGGATCGTCGTTGCACCGATGTGCCAGTACTCGGCTGACGACGGCTGCATGAACGACTGGCACCTGCAGCACCTCATGAACCTCGCCATGTCGGGCGCCGGACTGGTGGTGGTGGAGGCAACGGCAGTGGAGCGCTTGGGGCGGATCACGCACGGCTGCGTCGGTCTCTACAGCGACGTCAACGAGCGGGCGTTGAAGCGCGTGCTGGACGCAGCTCGCGCCGTCGCCCTGCCCGGCACGAAGTTCGGCATCCAGATTGCCCACGCTGGCCGCAAGGCCTCTTCCGAACGCCCCTGGGAGGGCGGCGGACCGCTCAAGGACAATGCCGACCCCTGGCAGACCGTCGCGGCGTCGGCAATTCCCTTCGACGACGGCTGGCACATGCCGCGCGAGATGACGGGCCAGGACAAGGTGCGCATCGCCGCCGCTTTCGTGCAGGCGGCCGAACGGGCCGTCCGCATCGGCTTCGACGCCGTCGAACTCCACATGGCGCACGGCTACCTGCTGCACAATGTGATGAGCCCGATCTCCAACACCCGCACCGACGGCTTCGGCGGCAAACGCGAGAACCGCTTTGCCTGGCCGTTGTCGATCGCCTCGGCCGTCAAGGCGGCCCTGCCCTCTTCGGTTGCTCTCGGCGCCCGCATCACCGGCCAGGACTGGACGGACGACGGCCTGCAGATCGCCGACGCCGTCGCGCTGGCGAGCGAGTTGAAGTCCGTCGGCCTCGATTTCGTCTGCGTCTCGTCGGGCGGCGTCACGCCGCGCGTTCGTGTCCAGGTAAAGCCGGGCTATCAGGTACCCTTCGCCGAGGCGGTGAAGGCGGGATCGGGCATCGCCACGCGCGCGGTCGGGCTCATCAACACGGCGCGGCAGGCCGAGGAAGTCATCGCGTCCGGTGCCGCCGACATGGTCGCCATCGGCCGCGGCCTCCTCGACAATCCGCGCTGGGGCTGGCACGCGGCCGAGGAACTCGGTGTCGAACTCACCTATCCGCCCCAATATGCGCGTGTCACCAAGAAGGTCTGGCCGGGAGCCGGGTTGGCGCGCCCGCGCTAGCATCGGCCACCCCTCCGTTCATCCACACCGATCTCTTTGCTTCCTCCGCACATGCGCCTATAAGGGCGCGCCCGGACGGCCAGATGCCGTGCGGCTTCTTCGCGATTCCCGGCCGCCCGGCCTCCATCGCGAGGTGGACCCATCCAGCGGATCCAAGAACCCCGGCGCATGAGCACCGTCCTCATCCTCAACGGCCCCAACCTCAATCTTCTCGGCACGCGCGAGCCGGCGGTCTACGGATCGACGACGCTCGCGGATGTCGAGGCGATGTGCCGTGACGAGGCGGTCAAGCACGGCATGACGTCGGACTTTCGCCAGTCGAACCACGAGGGCGTCCTCGTCGACTGGATCCACGAGGCGGGCCGCGCTTTTGCCGCCGGCTCGCTGAAGGGCGTCGTGTTCAACGCCGGCGCCTATACCCACACCTCGCTGGCCCTTGCCGACGCCGTCCGCGGCACCGGCGTGCCGATGATCGAGGTGCACATCACCAATGTGCACGCCCGCGAGGCGTTCCGGCATCATTCCTTCCTGTCACCCGTCGCGCGCGGCATCATCGTGGGGCTCGGCCCCATGGGATATTCGCTCGCCATTGCCGCCGTTGCGGCGCTTCCGGCCAGGACGTGAGCGGCCTCCGCCACGCCAAGCCCCACGAGGCCCCCATGAACAAAGCCAAATCTGCCATCGATACGGCGATGATCCGCGAACTGGCGCAGGTCCTGGCCGATACCGATCTGACCGAGATCGAGATCGAACTGGAGGCCCTGAAGATCCGCGTCGCGCGCCAGGTGACCGTCCATGCGACGGTGGCGGCCCCGGTCGCCCACGCCCCGGCCGCTGTCCAGGCTCCGGCTCCGGCCGTCGCGGCTGCGCCCGCCGCTGCAGTCGGCGGCGCCTCGGACGACCCGCGCAAGCACCCCGGCGTCGTCCCCTCGCCGATGGTCGGAACCGCCTATCGCCGCCCCTCGCCGGATGCCAAGCCCCTCGTCGAGGTCGGCCAGAGCGTCAAGGAAGGCGAGCGCCTCTGCCTCATCGAGGCGATGAAGACCTTCAACGATATCGTCGCGCCGCGCTCCGGCACGGTGACTCGCATCCTCTTCGAGGACGGCCGGCCGGTGGAATACGGCGAGCCCCTGATGATCATCGAGTGAGCGCAGCGCCATGTTCAACAAGGTGCTGATCGCCAACCGCGGTGAGATCGCGCTCCGGGTGCTGCGCGCCTGCAAGGAGCTCGACATCGCCACGGTCGCCGTCCATTCGACGGCGGATTCCGATTCCATGCATGTGAAGCTCGCGGACGAGAGCGTCTGCATCGGGCCGCCCTCGGCCCGCGAGAGCTACCTCAACGTGCCGCAGTTGCTCGCCGCCTGCGAGATCACCGGCGCGGACGCCGTGCACCCCGGCTACGGCTTCCTCTCCGAGAACGCCCGCTTCGCCGAAATCCTCGAGAGCCACGGCATCACCTTCATCGGCCCCAAGGCGGAACATATCCGCATCATGGGCGACAAGATCGAGGCCAAGCGGACCGCCAAGCGGCTCGGCATTCCGACCGTTCCCGGCTCCGAGGGCGGCATTTCCGATGACGAGGAGGCCCGCGCGGTCGCCCGCGACATCGGCTTCCCCGTCATCATCAAGGCGGCCGCCGGCGGCGGTGGCCGCGGCATGAAGGTCGCGCGTTCGGCCGACGAACTCGAGGTCGCGCTGCAGACGGCGAAAACCGAGGCCAAGGCCGCCTTCGGCGACGACGCCGTCTACATCGAGAAGTATCTCGGCAAGCCGCGCCATATCGAGATCCAGATCCTCGGCGATGGCCAGGGCAATGCCATTCATCTCGGCGAGCGGGACTGCTCGCTGCAGCGCCGTCACCAGAAGGTCTGGGAGGAAGGTCCCTCCCCGGTCATCACGCCCGAGCAGCGCGCCGAGATCGGCGGCGTCTGCGCCCGCGCCATGGCCGACATGGGCTATACCGGCGCCGGCACCATCGAGTTCCTCTACGAGGACGGGCAGTTCTTCTTCATCGAGATGAACACCCGTATCCAGGTCGAGCATCCGGTCACGGAGATGATCACCGGCGTCGACCTCGTCAACGAGCAGATCCGCATCGCCTCTGGCCAGAAGCTCTCGCTGAAGCAGTCGGATATCGTCGTCGAGGGCCATGCCATCGAGTGCCGCGTCAACGCGGAGAACCCGGCGACCTTCCGCCCCTCGCCCGGCAAGCTCAACCTGTTCCACCCGCCGGGTGGCATCGGCGTGCGCGTCGACAGCCATGCCTACCAGGGCTACACGATCCCGCCGAACTACGACTCCCTCGTCGGCAAGCTCATCGTCCACGGGCGCACCCGCACCGAGTGCCTGGCGCGCCTGCGCCGTGCGCTCGACGAGTTCGTGGTCGATGGCATCGAGACGACCCTGCCGCTGTTCCGCACGCTGGTGCGCAACCCATCGATCATCGCCGGGGAGTACGACATCCACTGGCTGGAGAAGTTCCTCGCCGGCGAGGCCGCGAAGAACGGCTGAGCGGTCAGCGGCCCCACAGCCCCCTGAGGACCAGCGGCACCTCGCCATAGGCGCCGACGAGTGCGTGTGGCCGCGAGCGCAGCAGCGCCGCCGGCGGGTGGTAACCCCAGGACACGCCGATCGCCGCGACCCCGGCGGCGTGGGCCATGTCGATGTCATAGGTGGTGTCGCCGATCATGACGGTGTCGTCGGGCACCGCGCCGACCTCGGCCATGGCCTGCAGGATCATGCCCGGATGTGGCTTGGACGGCGCGTCATCCGCCGTCTGGATGGTCGCGAACCGCTGCAGAAGGCCGTGATGGGCCATGACGATGCGGACACCGCGCTGCGACTTGCCGGTGGCGATGCCGAGCGCGACATCCTCGCCGGCCAGCCATTCCACCACCTCGCGCGCGCCCTCATAGAGCGGCTCTGCGTTGTCCGGCTTCAGGCGCTGAGCGTGGAAGGCGCTCTTGTAGGCCTCGATCAGCACCGGGATGTCACTGTCGTCGGGTGATGTCAGTGTGGCGAAGGCCTCGTGCAGCGACAGCCCGACGATGGAGAGGGTCGCCTCCCGCGACGGCGCGGGCCGGCCGAGGGACGCGAAGGCCTCGTTCATGCAGGCGACGATGAGATGCTGGCTGTCGACGAGCGTGCCGTCGCAGTCGAAGATGACGAGCTTCACGAGAAAGGCGCTCCGCGGGACCGGAGCGCCTTGTCGGTCAGACCGGGCCGGAGATCAACCGCCGAAACGGCAGGAGCGAACCGCCATGCGAAACTCCGGCGTGCGCGGGATGTAGCCACGGGCGCGGGCGGCGTCGCGGCACTGGACGATGCGGGCGAGATCGGGACGGCGGGCCTGGAGGCAGTCGCGCACCGCCATGCGCACTTCGGGACCGCGATAGCCACGGCCGCGGGCCTCCTGGCGGCCTTCATGGGAGGGCCTCCAGAGACGTCATTCGGTGGAGGAGAGATGGGGCAGCGTCCGTGAACCGTGCCTGAACTCCCGGTTCAGCGGCCGGATGCCTTGTGTTCCAGCGCCTCGACCCGCGTCTCAAGCGCGGCGATGCGCCGCTCGGCGATGTCGTTGGCGCGGCGCAGTTCGGCGACGAGATCGGCGATGGCCCTGTTATCGCTGCCCGGTACGGTGCGGATGACCCGGCGCGTCACCATGACGATCGCCGCCAGGATGGCGGCGAGCGCGGCTGCGGTGACGTAGATCCACAGGGTCAGCGACATCACTCCTCCGGTGCCTCGACGATGGGATCGTAGCGCGAGACATCCCAGCCGAGCAGGTTGAAGGTCTGTTCCATGTGCGGCGGCAGCGGCGCCGAGACGTCGATGGTGCCCTTGCCGCGCGGATGCGGCACAACCAGACGTCGCGCGTGCAGGTGCAGCTTGTGCTGGATGCCGCCGGGAATCTCCCAGTTCTCGACGTCGAAGTACTTGGGGTCGCCGATGATCGGGTGGCCGATCTCGGCGGCATGGACGCGCAGCTGGTGGGTACGGCCGGTGACTGGCTTCATCGACAGCCAGGAGAGCTTCTGCGCCATGGTGTCGATGACGGCATAGTAGCTGACGGCATGGCTTGCGCCCTTCTCGCCGTGCTTGGCGATGCGCATGAAGCTCTCGTCCTCGCGCTCCTCCTTGGCGAGATAGGTCGAGACGCGGCCCTGACGCGGCTTCGGAACGCCGGCCACCACCGCCCAGTAGATCTTGCGCGCCGCACGTGATCGGAAGGTCTTGGCCAGCGCCGCCGCGGCAAAGCGCGTCTTCGCCACCAGCAGGCAGCCGGACGTGTCCTTGTCGAGCCGGTGGACGAGGCGTGGCCGCTGGCCCTCCTCGTCGGTCAGGACGGCCAGCATGCCGTCGAGATGCTTTTTCGTGCCCGAGCCGCCCTGCACGGCGAGGCCGGCGGGCTTGGCCAGCACCAGAACGTCCTTGTCCTCGTAGAGCGTGATCGATGCGAGGAACCCGGCGACATCCTCGCCGACCTTGGCGCTCATCGGCCGGACCTGATCCAGCTTCAGCGGCGGCACGCGGACGGCCTGCCCCGGCTCCAGCCGGTCCTTGGTCTCGACGCGGCGGCCGTTCACCCGCAGCTCGCCCTTGCGGACGATGCGCTGGATGTAGCTGAACGAGAGCTGGGGAAAGCGCGCGGCGAGAAAGCGGTCGACACGCATGTCGGCTTCGTCGGCGGTCACAGTCAGCGTCTGCACGCCGGTCTGCAGCGTGCTCGTGGCCGCCGCCTTGAGTTCGGCGCGGGTCGGCCCGGCAGGTGCGGCACGGCGGGGTTCTTCGCGGCGAGGCTCTTCGCGGCGCACCGTCGGTCGCCGCTCGCTCGAACCCGGAGGCTTGCGCACGGGGCGTCGCTGCTCCCGCGGCTCCTCGATGGCATCGATGTCGATATCGTCTTCAGGCGACCACCCACGCTCATCCGCGCCCCAGTCGTCGTCGCGGCCGCGCCGCGGCGCATCGTCGAATGAGCGGAATTCCGGTTCGGAAGGCGGACGCCGGACTCGCTCGAGCGAACGGCGATCCTCGGCGCGATGCGGAGCCGGCCTCGCCAACGGCCGGGCGTCGTCGCGGCGGCGGCCCTCGGCCGGGCGCGAAGGTTTCCGTCCGCGCTCCTCGGCCGGCTCGCCGCGGTCGGAGGGAGGCCCCTTGCGCGCGCGCGGCGGCTTGGCTCCGACTGCCGGTCGCTTGCCCGGCGGACGTTTGGTGCCCGGCCCGCGGCCCTGCGGCCCCTTGCCTGCCCCGCCGCCGCGGCCCGGCGGCTTGCCCCTGCCTTTCATGAAATGCTCCTGACAACGGCAAGGCCGATCGCAAGGGCTGCGACCGACAGGATCACCGAAGCCACCACATAGAGCGCCGCGAGGCCAAGGTCACCCCGCTCGTAGAGCACGACGGCATCGAGCGAGAAGGCCGAGAAGGTGGTGAAGCCGCCGAGAATGCCCGTCGTCAGGAACAGCCGCAGTTCCTGGCTCCATGGCATCTCGGCACGAAAGGCGAGCCAGCCGGCGATCAGCCCCATGACAAGCCCGCCGACCACGTTGACGAGGAAGGTGCCGGCCGGGAAATGCGGCCCGAAGGCTTTCAGCGACCAGACGTTGACGCCATAGCGCGCCGCGCCGCCGATGCCGGAGCCGAGAAAAACGAGCAGGACCTTGGTCATGCACCAAGGGTTAGACGAGTTGCGCGCGCGAATGAACAGGCGATTGCGGTGTTGCAGCGGCTTTTGCCCGGCCGCTCCGCCCCGCTTCCGCCTCCCACCAGTCGCCGAGGGCATCGACCAGCGGCAGCAGGCGGCGGCCGGCCGGGGTCAGCGCGTAGTCGACGCGCAGCGGATAGCCGTCATGGGCCGTGCGCTGAACGACGCCGGCGTCAGCCAGTTTGCGCAGTTCCAGCGTCAGGATGCGGTGCGACACCGTCGGGTTGTCGCGCCGCAACTCGTTGAAGCGCCTTGGCCCGTCCTTGAGGTAGTAGATCAGCAGCGTCGGCCAGCGGCCGGACAGGACGCGCATGACCTCCTCGATGGGGCATTGCGAGACGACATCCTTCATCGGTCCGTCCTGGTTACAAAATTGTGCGTCATTTACTTGGGAGCCGCGGCCCTTAAGTTCCAGCCTCGCTGCGCAGCGTGATCAATCCACATCACGGAACGAGACACATGGAACCTATCCTTGTTTACGGCTTCCCGCTGGGGAGCTCGACGGGGCTCGTCGCTGCCCTCGAATGGCTCGGCCAGCCCTATCGCCTGTGCCGCGTCGACATGCTCGGCGAAATGAAGACCGACGCCTTCGCCCGGCTGAACGCCCGTCAGGAAACCCCGGCGCTCATCGCCGCAGATGGCCGTGTGCTGACCGAAACCATGGCGATCGCCGGCCACCTCGCCGCGCGCGACACGGAGCGGCGGATCAGCTTTGCGCCGGGAACCGCGGAAGCGGACCGCATGGCGCAGCTCATGGCCTATGTGAACACCGGCTTCACCGGCGCCTTCTCGCCCCTGTGGGTTGCGATGGAGACCGACGAGCTGTCGCCGGAGGAACTGAAAGTGCTGCGCCGCTACGGCCTTGCTTCGGTCGCCGACCGGCATGCCAAGCTGGAGACGATGATCGGCGACGGGCCCTATCTCGTCGGCAAGCGGCCGACGCTCGCGGACGCTGTCTTCGTCGGCGTCGCCCGCTGGGCGGAGTTCCACAAAGCGACGGATGCGGCCGCCTACCCGAAGCTCGCCGCGCTGCGTACCCGTATCGAGGCCGATCCTGCCGTGCAGTTCGCCATCGCGATCGAAAATGGCGAGCGGCCGAAGGGTTCGGGCGCCTGTGCCGGCCATGTCGATCTGGCGGACGTTCTGGCGCGCTATGCGGAGCGGCCGCTGGCTGCGTGAGGCGCGCCGTTCCACCTCTCCCCGGTGGGGAGAGGTCGATACGAGCAAAGCGAGGATCGGGAGAGGGGGAGAGTCCTGAACGGATGGGGCTTACGCCCCTCTCCCGCCGGGGAGAGGTGAAGAGGCGTGGCCGTTGCGGCCTCTACGGTACCGGCATTCTGCCCAAGCCCTACCCGCCCCGCTCCTTGCGCAGTTTGGCCCACCATTCCATCCGCTTGGCCACCTCGCGCTCGAAGCCGCGCTCCACCGGCCGGTAGAACGACTGCCGGCCGAGCGCCTCGGGCCAGTAATCCTGCCCCGAAAAAGCGTCGGGCTGGTCGTGGTCGTAGGCATAGCCCTCGCCGTATCCCTCCGACTTCATCAGCTTGGTCGGTGCGTTGAGGATGGTCTTCGGCGGCGTCAGGCTGCCGCGCTCCTTGGCGACCGAAACCGCGGCCTTGTAGGCGGTATAGGCGGCGTTCGATTTCGGCGCGGTCGCGACATAGATCACCGCATTGGCGAGGGCGAGTTCGCCTTCAGGGCTGCCGAGGAAGTCGTAGGCGTCCTTGGCGGCATTGGCGACGACGAGGGCCTGTGGGTCGGCGAGGCCGATATCCTCCACCGCCATGCGCACCACGCGGCGAGCGATGAACAGCGGGTTCTCGCCGGCATCCAGCATTCGTGCGAGGTAGTAGAGGGCTGCGTCGGGGTCCGAGCCGCGCACCGTCTTGTGAAGCGCGGAGATGAGGTTGTAGTGCCCCTCCTGCGCCTTGTCGTAGATCGGCGCGCGGCGCTGGACGATCTCGGAAAGTCCCGCCGTGTCGAAGCTCTCGCCCTCGCCCGCCGCACGCCAGACTTCCTCGGCGAGCGTCAATACGGCACGGCCGTCGCCATCGGCCATGCGGATCAGGGCCGCACGGGCATCGGCGTCGAGCGGCAGTGGCTTGGCTTCCATCTCCTCGGCACGCGCCAGCAGCTTTTCCAGCGCCTCGTCGTCGAGGGAGCGGAAGGTCAGCACGCGCGCCCGTGACAACAGCGCCGCGTTCAGCTCGAAGGACGGATTCTCGGTCGTCGCGCCGACAAGTGTTACCGTGCCGTCTTCCACCACTGGCAGAAAGGCGTCCTGCTGGGAGCGGTTGAAGCGGTGGATCTCGTCGACGAAGAGCAGGGTTCCGCGCCCCTGCACGCGGCGCGACCGCGCCTGTTCGAACACCTTCTTCAGGTCCGCGACGCCGGTGAAGATGGCGGATATCTGCTCGAATGCGAGGTCGGTTTCGCCCGCGAGCAGGCGCGCAACCGTTGTCTTGCCCGTGCCGGGCGGCCCCCAGAAGACCAGCGATCCGAGCGAACGGGTGCGCAATAGGCGCGTCAGCGCGCCGTCCGGGCCGGTCAGATGCTCCTGTCCCGCGACCTCCGCCAGCGATTTCGGGCGGAGGCGGTCGGCGAGCGGGCGCGGCGCCTTCGGGTCCGGCCCCGCCGCCTCGAACAGGTCCAACTCAGCCGCCCATCATCGAATTGATGACCTGCCCGCCGCGGTCAATCTGGAAACGCCACAGGCGGGCGCGCTCGCGTGTGGCCTGCTGAAGATCGGTCGGCGCCTTGATCTCGCGGCCGTTGACGCCGAGCACCACGTCGCCGGGCTGGAGGCCGACCTGAGCGGCCGGCGAGCCCGGCTCGACCTTGGTGATGACGACGCCCTCGGAGCGATGGTTGACGCGCAACTCATCCGCGATGCCCGGCGACAGCGTCGCGACCGTCACGCCCTGGAACGGCGACAGGCCGGTGATCTGCTCGGCATCCTGCCCGCCGCGCGGGGCCGGCTCCAGCGCCACCGGCACGACCAGCGGCCGGCCGTTGCGGCTGACCGCGAGGCTCGCGACCCCGCCGATGGGGCGCACGCCGAAACGGTAGCCGAAGGCGTCGGGGTCATCGATCTGGTGGCTGTCGACGGCGGTGATCAGGTCGCCGGCGCGAAGACCGGCTCGGGCCGCCGGCGAGTTGGCGACGACGGACACGATCAGGGCCCCGGACGGCCGCGCGAGCCTCAGGCTTTCGGCCACATCGGCCGTCACCGTCTGCAGGCGGCCGCCGAACCAGGGCCGCTGCACCGTCTGGCTGCCCGCCTTGGCCGATTCGACGATCAGCCGGACCATGGCGGTCGGAATGGCGAAGCCGATGCCGTGGCTGCCGCCGGAGCGCGAGAAGATCGCGGTGTTGATGCCGATCAGGCGGCCGTTCATGTCGACCAGCGCGCCGCCGGAATTGCCGGGATTGATGGCCGCATCCGTCTGCACGAAGGACTGGTAATCGGAGACGCCGACCTGTGAACGCGCGAGCGCGGAGACGATGCCCTGCGTCACCGTCTGGCCGACGCCGAAGGGATTGCCGATGGCGAGCACGATGTCGCCGACCTCCAGCACTTCGGAATCGCCGATATCGAGGGTGACGAGGTCCGTCGGCGGGTTCTTCAGCTTCAGCACGGCGAGGTCGGTGCGCGGGTCGCGCAGCACGATCTCGACCTCGAACTCGCGCCGGTCGGCAAAAGCGACCTTCACCTCGGTCATGTTCTCGACGACGTGGTTGTTGGTGACCACGAGGCCGATGCGGTCGATGATCACGCCGGAACCAAGCGAGCGGGCGACCTCGGCGCGCTGCGGCCCCTGCCCCTGCCCGCCGCCGCGATTGCCGAAGAAGCGGCGGAACATCGGGTCGTCGAAGAAGGGATGGTTCTGAACCTGCTCGACGCGCGTGCCATAGACGTTGACGACGGCGGGCGCCGCCCGCTTGACCACTGGCGCGAAGGACAGCTGCACCTCCGCGCGGGTCTGGGGCGGCTGGCGCTGGGCCTGCGCAGAGGCGGGAGCGATGGCAGCGATCAGGGCCGCGGCGGCGAGAAGTCTGAATCTGGTCATGCCCCGAATATAACTGCCGCCTGCCGCTCCCGGAAGGGAAAGGCGCTGCAAGGGGAATGGCAATTCCGCGCCGCGTGCGATGCGCCCTGCATCCATGAAGTGCGTCCTTCGAGGCTCGCTGCGCTCGCACCTCAGGACGAGGCAGGTTGTAGAATGCACATTGGTTGAATGAAGCGCTGTGGTTGGCCCCGTCCGATGCTGGTCCCAGTCGCCAACCTCCTCATCCTGAGGTGCGAGCGCAGCGAGCCTCGAAGGACGCACTTCGTTGGTGCGGAACTCACTCCGGACGCATATTCCGTTCCGAATGACCAGCCGCT
>VFQR01001850.1_pt1 | contig 14667 bp, 13 predicted proteins | sample 3512321 | NCBI WGS metagenome assembly VFQR01 (sample SAMN10412374, study PRJNA504923) | tailings metagenome | isolation source: Relicate 3 Philex TSF1 revegetated site | place: Philippines: Tuba, Benguet | collected 2017-08-29
GCAGGGTGCGAAGCTGCGGCGGTGATGGGGCGTCGTACCCAACCGGGTAATGGCGGAATAGTGCAGCTCAGTGCTGTAGCCCTTGTGCTGCTCGAAGCCGTAGTCCGGAAACGCCATGCCCAGTTGGCACATCAGCCGGTCGCGCGTGACCTTGGCAACAATGGAAGCGGCCGCGATGGACGCCACGATCGCGTCGCCGCCGATCACCGGTTCGACCTCGAAATCCCCGGAAAGCGGCGGGCGCATGTTGCCGTCGACAAACACAAAGCGCGGCTGGCGCGGCAGCGCGCAGACCGCGCGCGCGAGCGCCCACAGGGACGCGCGCAGGATGTTGTCGCGGTCGATGCGCGAGGGTGGCGCCAGTGCCACCGCGACTTCCGCGCAGGCGCAGATCTGCGCGAACAGTTCCTCGCGGCGTTCGGCGCTGAGCAGTTTGGAATCGTCCAGCCCCTTCGGCACGCAAGCCGGATCGAGGATGACGGCGGCGGCGACGACCGGCCCGGCCAGCGGTCCCCTGCCCGCCTCATCGCAGCCGGCGACGGGCGCCAGACCGCGGCGATAGACATTCCGCTCGCGCCGGAAGGAAGGAAGCATGCGATTTATCTTTTTGACCTTGCGACTCAAGCGGCCCGCCCCTAATTCACAGCACGAAAGTGCAGCGGACAAAGGGAAGCCGCAATCCCGCTTGCCAATGGATTGCGGGCAAATCGCGGCTCAGGCACAATTATTATGAAGCTGCGGCAGGAAAGAATGCCGCCGGAGGAAACAGCCGATGAAATGGGAAGATTATCGCTCGAGCGATAACGTCGAGGATCGCCGCGGCAGCGACGGCGGCGGCTTCGGCGGCGGCATGGGTTTTCCCATCCCGTTCGGCGGCGGCGGCATGGGCATCGGCACCATCATCATCGTGGGCCTGCTCGCCTGGGCGCTAGGTATCGATCCGCGCATCGTGGTCGGCAACCTCGACCAGATCATCGAACAGGGTCCTCCCGGACAGCAGACGCGAATTCCTTCCGGTCCCGGCCCCAAGGGCCAGCAGGGCGCGCCGCAGGATCAGGTCGGCCGCTTCGTCTCGGCGACGCTCGCGCAGACCGAAGACGTCTGGCGCAAGGTGTTCCCGGAGCAGACCGGACGCCGTTATGAAGAACCGCGGCTCGTCATCTTTTCCGGCGCCACGCGTTCGGCCTGCGGCTACGCGCAGTCGGCGATGGGACCGTTCTATTGCCCGCTCGACAAGCGGGTCTATCTCGACCTGTCGTTCTTCAACGATCTGCGTACGCGCTTCCGCGCGCCCGGCGAGTTCGCCGCCGCTTACGTGATTGCGCATGAAGTCGGCCACCACATCGAAAACATCATGGGCATATTGCCGAAGGTGCAGGCGCAGCAGCAGCAGGTCGGCCGCGCGCAGGCGAACCAGCTTTCGGTGCGCGTCGAACTGATGGCGGACTGCATCGCGGGTGTGTGGGCGTATCACGCCGACAACCAGTTGAAGACGCTGCAGCCCGGCGACATCGAGAAGGCGCTGGCAGCGGCAGCGGCCATCGGCGACGACCGCATCCAGCAGCAGACGCAGGGACGCGTGGCACCGGAAAGCTTCACGCACGGCACCTCGGCGCAGCGCGTGCAGTGGTTCACGACCGGGCTGAAGTCCGGCCAGTTGAAGAGCTGCAACACTTTCTGATGCCCGGCATCGATCCGTCCCGCCCGTTCGAGCCGCTGAACATCGCGGTGCTGACGGTTTCCGACACGCGCTCCCTGTCGGAAGACAAATCCGGCTCGACGCTGCAGGAGCGCATCGAGAAGGCGGGGCATCGCGTCGCCGCGCGCAAGATCGTGAAAGACGATGTGCGGAAGATTCGCAGCACCGTGAAAGCGTGGATCAAGGACAAGAAAATCGACGTCGTCATCACCACCGGCGGCACCGGCTTCACCGGCCGCGACGTGACGCCGGAAGCGGTCGAGCCGCTCTTTGAAAAACGCATGGACGGCTTCCCGGCGATGTTCCTGCTTGTGAGCGCGCCGAAGATCGGCCCGTCCGCGATCCAGACCCGCGCGACGGCGGGTGTAGCGGGCGCCACATATATTTTCTGCCTGCCCGGCTCGCCCGGTGCCTGCCGCGATGCGTGGGACGAAATCCTCGTGCACCAGCTCGATCTTCGCTACCGGCCGTGCAATTTCGTGGAGATCATGCCACGGCTGGACGAGCACCTGAAACGCGGGAAGATGAAGAAGAAATAATTCTTACGGGGGCGGCTTTTGGCGGGTGAAAAGAAAAAAGTCGTCATCATCGGTGCGGGCTTCGGCGGACTGGAATGCGCGCGGGCATTGAAGAATGCCGATGCCGCGATCACCGTCGCCGACCGGCATAACCACCACACCTTCCAGCCGCTGCTCTATCAGGTCGCGACCGCGGTGATCTCGCCGGCGGACATCGCCTGGCCGGTGCGCGGAATTTTGCGCCGGCAGCAGAACGCCGATGTGGTGATGTGCCAGATCAGAAGCATCGACAAGGCGGCGCGCGTCGTGCACGCGGAATCGCTCGACCTGCCTTATGACTTTCTGGTGCTCGCCACCGGCGTCACGCATTCCTATTTCGGCCATGACGAATGGCAGGCGGTGGCGCCGGGCCTCAAGACGCTGACCGACGCCACCAAAATCCGCAGCAAGGTGCTGATTTCCTTCGAGCGCGCGGAGATCGCGCAAAACGAAGCGGATCGCCAGCGGCTGCTGACCTTTGTCATCGTCGGCGGCGGCCCGACCGGTGTCGAAATGGCGGGCGCCATCGCCGAGATCGCGCGCCATGCGCTGCGCTACGATTTCCGGCATATCGATCCGCGCGGCGCGCGGGTGCTCCTGATCGAAGGCGGGCCGCGCATCCTCCCCGCGTTTCCGGAAGACCTGTCCGCCTACACGCAGCGTTCACTGGAAAAGATGGGCGTCGAAGTGATGACCAACTCCATCGTCACCGACTGCCGCCGAGACGGCGTTTCCATCGGCGATCGGACAATCGAATCCGAGGCGATCGTCTGGGCGGCGGGCGTGAAAGCGGGACCGGCGGCTGGCTGGATCGGCGCGGAGACGGACCGCGCAGGCCGCATCAAGGTCGGACCCGATCTCAGCGTGCCGGGTCATCCGGAGATTTTCGCGGTCGGCGACATCGCGGCGCTGGAGAAACCGGTCCCCGGTATTGCGCCCGCGGCAAAACAGATGGGCCGCTACGCCGGGAAGCTGATCGCCGCGCGCATCGCGGGCGAGCCGTTCGATAGACCTTTCGTTTACAAGCACGCGGGGGATCTTGCGACCATCGGCCGGAAATCGGCGGTCGTCAGCCTGCCCTATCTGAAGCTCAAGGGCTTCATCGGCTGGCTGTTCTGGTCGGTCGCACATATCTATTTTCTCATCGGCATCCGCAACCGCTTCGTCGTCGCGCTGAACTGGCTGATGGGCTATTTCACCTATAAGCGCGGCGCGCGGCTCATTACCCGCGACGAGCGCGGCTGAACGCCGCCTGCACAGCTTTTCATCTTTCCGGCCAGCGCGGAACTTGCTTTGCTCGCCCCGTTTTGCGGGGGCAAGGCATGAATATCGCGGTGACGGACGCCGGGGCGGATGCGCGGCTTCCGCTGAAATCGTTTCTCGACCGATGCCATGCGGAGATCGCGGGCGAACATTCCGGCGCGGTCGCGAACTATATTCCCGAACTCGCCAAGGCCGACCCGAAACATTTCGGCATCAGCCTCGCGACCATCGACGGGCATGTGTACGAGGCGGGCGACAGTGCCGTGCCCTTCACCATCCAGTCGATCTCCAAGGCATTCGTGTTTTCGCTGGCGCTGGAAATTTTCGGCGCGGATCGCGTCTATCAGGCGATCGGCGTGGAGCCGAGCGGCGATGCGTTCAACTCGATCCGGCTGCTGCCGGACAACCGGCCGTTCAACGCGATGGTGAATGCGGGTGCCATCACCTGCTCCGGTCTGATCCATCAGGCGGAAGGACGCGGTGCGTTCGAACGGATTCTGGAGACGCTCGGCCGTTTCGCCGGTCGCAAGCTTTGCGTCGACGAGGCGGTGTTCGAATCCGAAAGTGCGACCGGCGACCGCAATCGCGCCATCGCCTATCTGCTGCGTAACCATGGCGTCGTGAAGGGAGACGTGGACGAAGTGCTGGAAGTCTATTTCCGCCAGTGCTCGATCCTCGTCACCGCGCGCGATCTTGCGGTGATGGCGGCGACACTCGCAAACCGCGGACTTAATCCCGTGACAAGTGAGAAGGTGATTTCTTCCTATGCGGTGGCGCGCACGCTTTCGGTGATGACCAGTGCCGGCATGTACGACTATGCGGGCGAGTGGATTTATCGCGTCGGCATTCCGGCCAAGAGCGGCGTCGGCGGCGGCATCCTTGCCGCGATCCCTTCGCAGCTTGGGCTCGGCACCTATTCTCCGCTGCTCGACGAACACGGCAACAGCACCCGCGGCATCAAGACCTGCGAGGCGCTCTCCTCGCATTTCGAACTGCATGTCCTGAACCGCAGTGGCGATGTGCGCGGCTGCATCGTTGCCGATTACGACATCGGCGGCATTTCCTCGCGCCGTTCGCGGCTCCCGCACGAACAGGAAATTCTCGACGCGCACCAGAAACATAACCGCGTGTTCGAGCTTGGCGGGGCGCTGACTTTCGAGACCGCGGAATATCTTTCGCGGCGGCTCGCGGATGTGAAGGCGCCCTGCAAATTCGTCACCCTCGATTTCCGGCGCGTGCCGAGCATGACGCGCGCGGCGTCGAGCCTGCTGAAGGACGCCGTCGCGGAACTGACCGGCGGCGGCAACACCGTCATTCTCTGCGGCAGCGAGCGGGTCGCAAAGACCGGCGCGCTGGAGGCGTTCGAGAATGGAAAAATTCCGAACGTGCGCAGTTTTCCGACGCTGAGCGACGCGATCGAATGGATGGAAGATCAGGTCATCTACCGTTATGGCGGCTTTCAGAACCTGAACCGCTCACTCGATATCGACGCGCAGCCGCTGTTCGCCGGGCTGAACGCGGCCGAATTGCAGGAACTCCGGAAGCTGATGCGCGAGGCGAATTTTCCGACCGGCGCGCAAATCCTGAAAGCGGGCGACGCCGCCAAATCGGTGCTCTTTCTCAAGAGCGGCATGGTGAGCGTAAAACTGCCGAACGGCACGCGGCTCGCGACATTGAGTGCGGGCATGTCCGTGGGTGAGATGGCGTTTCTGGATCAGCCGCGCTCCGCCGATGTGTGGGCGGATTCAGCGGTGAGCTGCTACGAACTGCCGGTCGATGCGTGGCGCAAATTCCGCGACGAACATCCGGCTGTTGCGGAAAAAATCGCGCGCAGTTTTTCGGCACTCCTTGCCAAGCGCCTTGTCGCCGCGAACGCAAAAATCGAGGCGCTGACTTCGCACTGATCGTGCATCAGAGCTTCAATTCCCACGTCTCGCCGGTGAGGCGGCCGGTGCCGAAGCCATCATGCTTTTCGGATTCTATGAGCTTGAATCCCGTCGCCCGATAAAGCCCGCGTGCGGCGGCGAGCATGCTCTGGGTCCAGAGCGTGATTTTTTTGTATTCTTTTTCGCGGGCGAATTCGATGCAGCGTTCGACAAGCGTGCGGCCTGCCCCCGTGCCCCGCGCTTTTTGCTCAACGAGCAGCAAACGAAGCTTCGCCACGTCTCGAGATTTTTCCACGAGGCAGACCGAACCGAGTTTGTGCCCGGCCCGTTCGGCGATCCAGCAGCCTTCGCGTTTGGCGTTATAGTTTTCGATGAACTCCGCGGCGATGCGCGCGACCATCGCCTCGAAGCGCGCGTCCCAGCCGAATTCGCGGGCATAGACCTCACCATGCCGCGACACGATCCAGCCCATGTCGCCGGGTCCGAAACTCCGGAGCGTTATTTTCTCCGTTTTGCTCGGCTCTCCGAGTGCCTGTTCGATGCGCCGCGTGGCCTGCAGAAAATCCAACCGCTGCTGTGGTGACATTCCCTGCAGCATCGCGCGCACGGCATCACGAGACATGCTCTCGAGCGGCAGGAATTTCTCCCGGCCTTTTTCCGTCAGCGCAAGATCGCTGCGGCGTCCATCGTCCACAGAAGGTCTGCGCGCGATCAATCCCTTGCGCTGGAACGATGCAAGGATGCGGCTGAGATAGCCGGGATCGAGGCCAAGCTCTTCGCCGATCGCTTTGGCATTCGCCGCGGGACGATGTGCGAGTTCATAGAGTACGCGCGCTTCCGCGAGCGAGAACTCGCTCGCCAGCAGCCGCTCCTCCAGCACGCCGATGCGCCGCGTATAGAGGCGGTTGAAGCGTCTTACCGCGTCGATTTCCTGCAAGTCCGCCCGCGTCATGCGGGCAGTTTCGGGCAGATAGTTGACGGAGTCAAATAATCAGGCGGGAACGGCAACCCGCGTCCGCAGCACCACCGTGCGGCGGCGGCCGAGGCGCCAGAGGAACCGGCGCTGGGTGTCGTTGACGTTTTCGTGCCCGCCCATCTCGTCGTAAAGCCGCTTCGGAATCAAAAGCCCCTGCTCCGGCCGCGGCGTGCCGAGCAAAAGATGGTTCAGCGAGGCGAATGTCTCGCGCATGCGCGCGCCAAAACCGAAATCGTCGATCGCGAAACGGAACACCGCCGCGCGCGGCTGGCCCGCACGTTCGGTCGTCTCCATGAAGTGCATGACTTCGCGCTGCCAGCCTTCGTCGAGCACCGATCCGGGTTTGAGAAACAGCAACCAGTTGCCCCGGCTCGCGGCGGCACCGGCCTTGAGCCGTTCCCCTTCGCGCTCCGGCCCGCGGCGGAATACGCAGCCGGCGGCGTCGGAAATTTTTTCGGTGCCGTCGGTGGAGCCGCCGTCCAGTAGCATGACCTCGCGCACGATCCCCGCCGCCGATCCCGCGACGAGGGCGGAGAGCGTCGGAACCAGCAGCCGCTCCGAGTCGAGCGTGGGAATGACGACGCTGATCAAGGCAAAAGCCGCATGAGAAAAGTTTGAAAAGGTTGCGCCACGCTTTTTCCGCGGAAAGCGTGGCGCGGGGATTGTAGCTTATTTCACCGCGATCAGGGCAATCTCGATCTTGGCGTCGAGCGGCAGCCGCGCCACCTGCACGGTCGCACGCGCCGGAGGAGCCTTGGTGAAATAGGTCGCGTAGACGCCGTTCATCGCCTTGAAGTCGTTGAGGTCTTGCAGGAACACGGAAGACATAACGACATTGTCGAGCGTCATACCGGCGGCTTCGAGAACCGCTTTCAGATTTTCGAGCACCATCTTGGTCTGGTCCTCGATCGAAGCATCCTTCATCATTTGCTTGGTCTTCGGATCGATCGCCACCTGACCGGCGAGATAGAGGGTGTTGCCCGCCTGGATCGCCTGCGAATACGGGCCGATCGCTTCCGGCGCATTTGGCGTAGAAATGACAACCTTGCCGCTCTGCGCATTCGCGAAGCTCGCGAAGATCAGCGCGGCTGCACCCGCCAAAGCCAGTTTCAGAGATTTCATCTGCTCCCTCCGTTTTTTTGAAAAATGATTAGACGCTGGCGGGGAAATGCACGCAACAGCGAGCGGGTTACCCTGTAATTCTGCGGCCTTCATGCGCGGCCAAAGTTGCCAGCAGCGGCCGCTGCACAATCCCCTTATGCGGCTGCCTCGCAGACGATTCCCGGTTGTCTGGGCCGCCACCGGGCGCCTTGCGTTCTAAATGGGGATAAGCGCGCTGATCATCGGGAACCACAATAGCTTGTAATCGTTCTGTCATCGCCACACATGATGTTGCGTTAGAGCCAGTCCAAATTTGTTCTTGTTCTGTTCTTGTTTCGGGGATAGGCTGGGAGCATGGATCAGCGGTTGGAAGAAACCTACGAAAACCACGGCTTCGCGGAAGAAGCCGGTGACGGAATTCTGGATTCCGGCGTGGACTCCGAGCGCCGCCGCGGCCGGGGGGCAAAGTCCAATGCCTCCGGGCGCTATGAGCCTTCAGCCCGTGTCGTGTTCGACGACGGCTGGCAGAGCCTGGAAGAACTGCCCCCGTTCAAGACGGTCGTGACCGAGGAAAAGGCGCGCAAGATCATCACGCGCAACGAATCCCCCGACATCGGCTTCGACCGCTCGATCAATCCCTATCGCGGCTGCGAGCACGGCTGCATCTACTGTTTTGCGCGTCCGACGCACGCCTATCAGGGGCTTTCGCCCGGTCTCGATTTCGAGAGCAAGCTGTTCGTGAAGCCGGACGCGCATGAGTTGCTGGTGAAGGAACTCGCGGCACCCGGTTATCAGTGCAAGATGATCGCGATGGGGACGAACACCGATCCCTATCAGCCGATCGAACGCACCTGGAAAGTCACGCGGCGCATTCTCGAAGTGCTGCGCGAGGCGAACCATCCGGTCGGAATTGTCACGAAATCCGCGCTGGTGACGCGCGACCTCGACATTCTCTCCGACATGGCCGCGAAGGGCCTTGCGAAAGTGGCGCTGTCGATCACCACGCTCGACCCGAAGCTTGCCCGCGCGATGGAGCCGCGCGCATCGACGCCGTCGAAGCGGCTGCAGGCGATCCGTTCGCTGGCGCAGGAAGGCATCCCGGCAGCCGTGATGGTGGCGCCGATCATTCCCGCGCTGAACGATCCGGAAATCGAGCGCATCCTCGATGCGGCCGCCGATGCGGGTGCGACGGAAGCGGGTTATGTGATGTTGCGCATGCCGCTCGAGATCAAGGATCTCTTCCGCGAATGGTTGCGCGAGCATTTCCCCGACAAATATCGCCATGTGATCGCGATGGTGCGCGACCTGCATGGCGGCAAGGACTACGACGCGACCTTTGGAAAACGGCAGATGGGCAGCGGTCCCTATGCCTGGTCGATCGGGCGGCGCTTTGAACTCGCCTGCCGCAGGCTCGGCCTCAACAAGCGGAGGCAGCGGCTGGTCACGACGCTGTTCACCCCGCCCGCGCGGAAGAAAGACCAGCTCGATCTGTTCGCGGCTTAGGTTCTGCGGCCGCTGGTCCGGCGCGCGAACTAACCCGGCTGTTCCTGCGCGGCTTCCGGCTTCCAGTAGGGACTGATCATCACGCCGAACAGCACGAGCAGGCCGGTGGCCATGCCGAACAGGTACCACTGGTAGGCTTCCGGCAGGTTGCGCGAGATCAGCACGAAGACGAGCGTGATGCCGAGCGCGAGGCAGGACAGCCGCATGTTGCGCTGGGTACGGGCTTCGCTCCGGGCGGCAAGCGGGTGGATGGCGGTTGGCAGGGAGTTTTGCATGGTGCGGACTTCCGTTTTTCCCGCCTCAGTCTGCCGCCGGCCCTTGAATCAGTAATGAATTGTTAGCGTCCCGAAGCGGGAATTCCATAAGGATTGATTAAGGTTAGCCTTTACCCAGCCTTCACACATCACGGGCCAATATCCGCGGCGTCAGTTCTGTTGCGTCTCGCGTATCCCGGTATTGCGTCATGGATGTTGTGCGTATCGGGGCGCCCTCGCGGGCGCCCCGTTTATCCCAAGAATCGGCCCCGCTGGACCGGATCATCGTCGGCGACTGCGTCGCCGAGCTGAAAAAGCTTCCGGCCAACTCCGTCGATCTCGTCTTCGCCGACCCGCCCTACAATCTGCAGCTCCAGAGCGACCTGAAGCGGCCGGATGATTCGACCGTCGACGCGGTCAACGACGACTGGGACAAGTTCGCGAGCTTCTCCGCCTATGACGATTTCACCCGCGAATGGCTCGCCGCCTGCCGCCGGGTGATGAAGCCGACCGCGACGCTCTGGGTGATCGGCTCCTATCACAACATTTTCCGCGTCGGCACGGTGCTGCAGGATCTGGGCTACTGGATCCTCAACGACATCGTGTGGCGCAAGTCGAACCCGATGCCGAATTTCCGCGGCCGCCGGTTCACCAACGCGCATGAGACGATGATCTGGGCCGCGCGCGACCAGAGCACCAAATACACGTTCAACTACGAGGCGCTGAAGGCGGGCAACGAAGATGTCCAGATGCGCTCCGACTGGACGATCCCGCTCTGCACCGGCGACGAACGGCTGAAGGACGGCACCGGACGCAAGCTGCATCCGACCCAGAAGCCGCAGGCGCTGCTCGCGCGCGCGATTCTTTCCTCGTCGAAGCCGGGCGACGTCGTGCTCGATCCCTTCTTCGGCACGGGCACGACCGGTGCGACGGCGAAATATCTCGGCCGCCATTTCATCGGCATCGAGCGCGACAAGAAATATGCCGCGGGCGCGAAAAAGCGCATCGCCGAAATCGAGCCGCTGCCGGAAGCGACCCTGGTGCCGTTCATAACCGCGCGCGAGGCGCCGCGCGTGCCGTTCAATGCGCTCCTCGAAAAGGGTCTTCTCAAGGCCGGCGTGCAACTCACCGACGCCAAGGGCCGGGTAAAGGCACTCGTGCGCGCGGACGGCATGCTCGCGCTGAAGAACGGCAAGGAGCAGCACACCGGTTCGATCCACCGCATCGGCGCGATCGCGCAGGGCCTCGAGGCTTGCAACGGCTGGACCTACTGGCACTTCGAGGACAAGTCCGGCCGCAAGCCGATCGACGCGCTCCGCGGAAAAATCCGCGCCGAGATGGCGCTGTAGGCGCAGCCGCGCCATGTCCCCGATCGCCGCGAAGCGCGCCACGGCAGCCGCCGCGGGTTTCCTGTCGCTGTTCGTGACAGCACCCGCCGCCTCACAGATGATCCCGAACTGGAACGGGTTCTATCTCGGCATGACCGCGGGTTATGTGCAGAGCGAGATGACGCTCGACGGCGGCGACCTCGCGAGTGCCGGCATCACCGCACCCGGCGCCGTGCGCGGCATCTCCGACAAGAACGTAAATTTTGGCGTGTTCGCCGGGCAGAATTTCCAGCTCGGCTTTCTGGTCTGGGGCTGGGAGGGAGACTGGTCGCGCTACCAGAGCCGCGCCTCGACCTCCTTCACCGGCAACATCGCGCCGTTCGGAGCCGTGACCGGCAATCTCGTCAGCGACGTGGACTGGACCGGCTCGCTGAAGGGCCGCGCCGGGATCACGCTCGGCCAGGCGCTGTTGTTCGCGAGCGCCGGGCTTGTGGTGGCGAAAACTTCCGGAAGCATTTCCTTCAGTGCGCTCGGCGCCACGCAACTCTATTCCGACTCCGCGCTGCTGACCGGCTGGTCCATCGGCGGCGGCATCGAATACCAGATCGCCCCGATCTGGACGCTGCGCGCGGAAGTGATCCACACGCATATCGGCAACGATCTGTTCTCGTTCTCGACGGGAATGGTGCCGCTTTCGAGCAGCATCGATCTTTTGACCGTGCGCGCCGGAATGTCGATCCGGTTCTGATCTAGCTGCGCTGGCCGATGCCCGGCGGCATGCGGTCGTTGTGTTCGGTCGCCATCGCATGCGGGCGGCCAAGCGCGAATTCCAGCATGCCCATCGCGATTTCGCGCTCGCCCATGATGGTGAAACTCGCGCCCATATTCACGAGATGCTCCACCTCCGCGTCGGAATGGGCACGCGCGATAATCGCGATGTCCGGATTGACCTTGCGCGCCTGTTCGATCACCTGCCCCGCCTCGAAACCGTCCGGAATCGCGACGAACAACCAGCGCGCGCCCGCGATGTTCGCGGCGGCAAGCGTCTCCGGCTGCACTGCGTTGGAGACGAGCACTTCGATCTTGCGCTTGCGCAGGTCTTCCACGGTGTCGGGACGGTCCTCGATCACCAGAAATTTATGGTCTTCCCTCAGCAGCCCCTCGCCGACAACGCTGCCGACGCGGCCATAGCCGACAATCACCGCATGATCGTTGAGTTTGGTCGGTACCAGTTCGACCACTTCAACTTCTTCCGCGGCTGCGGCTTGCGGCTCCGGCTGGAGCTGCGGGGCGGAAACCGGCTTGTCCTGTTTCTTCGGCCGCATTTTTTCGAGCTGCCGGAACAGCACCGGGTTCGCGAAGATCGAAATAATCGCGGCGGCGAGAATGAGATCGCGCGCATCCTGTTGCAGCACGCCGAGCACCACACCGATACCGGTGAGGATGAAGGAGAATTCGCCGATCTGCGCGAGCGAAGCGGCGATGGTGAGTGCCGTGTGCCTGGAACGCTTGTAGAAAGTCGCGATGAAATAGGCGGAAGCCGGATTCACGAGCAGCACGATCAGCAGCACGCCGATGAACAAAAACGGCTGGCGCATGATGATCGACGGGTCGAACAACATGCCGACCGAAACGAAGAAGAGCACCGCGAAGGCGTCGCGCAGCGGCAGCGATTCTTCGGCGGCGCGCTGCGAAAGCGGACTTTCATGCAGCATGGTGCCCGCGAAGAACGCACCGAGCGCCAGCGAAATGCCGAAATAGGTGGAGGCGCTGTAGGCGACGCCCAGTGCAATGGCGAGCACGGCGAGCCGGAACAGTTCGCGCGAGCCGGTATGCGCCACATAATGCAGCACCCACGGAATGAACCGCCGCCCGACAATCAGCATTACCGCCGCGAAGGCCAGTACCTTGCCGATGGTGAAGCCCACCACCGAAATAACTTCCCGCCATTCGACCCCGGGTGTCTGCGCGCCCGGCTCGACCTTGCCGCCTCCAAGAGAAGCGAGCGCCGGCACGAGCACGAGGGCGAGCACCATCGCGAGGTCCTGCACGACGAGCCAGCCGAGTGCGATGTGGCCGCGCTCGGTTTCCATCAGGCGGTGTTCCTGCAACGCGCGGACGAGCACGACGGTACTCGCGACCGACAGCGACAGCCCAAAGACGACGCCGGAAGCTGCGGACCAGCCCGCAAGCCGCGCGAGCGCCATGCCGATTACAGTCGCCACGGCCATCTGCGCGATGGCGCCGGGAATGGCGATCGCCTTCACCTGCAGAAGATCCTTGAACGAAAAATGCAGGCCGACGCCGAACATCAAGAGCACGACGCCAATTTCAGCGAGTTCGGCGGCGATTTTCTGGTCGGCGACGAATCCGGGCGTGAACGGGCCGACCATGATGCCCGCGATCATGTAGCCGACAAGCGTCGGAATCCGCAGCCGGTTGGCGAGCGCGCCCAGCAGGAAGGCGAGCACGAAACCGGCGGTGATCGTCGCGATCAGCGGCGAATGATGCGGCATAAAACGAAGGCAGCCCGACTCATGCGCGGCCCTATCGCCGCGCAAACGGAGTGTAACGCAGCTTTGGCGATTGGCGACGGATATTCCCCAATCGGGCGATGATTTCCCGCCGCGACAGGCGGGAGGCTATCCGGCGTTTATTTCGCCGCGACCACCATCACCTCGACCGTGTATTGCGGAGCCGCGAGCTTGCACTCGATCGTCGCGCGCGCGGGTGTCTGGCCGGGCGTCACCCATGCTTCCCAGACCTTGTTCATCTCCGCAAACGTACCGATGTCGGTGAGGTAAATCTGCGCCTGCAACAGCTTCGACTTGTCGGAACCGGCGGCGGCCAGCAGCTTGTCGATGATCGAAAGAATTTCGGTGGTCTGCTCGGTCACACTCTTGCCGGCGGTGGACTGCGCCACCTGGCCCGCGAGATAGACGGTATTGTTGTGCACGACGGCCTGGCTCATGCGCGGGCCGGTTTCGAAACGGGTAATGCTCACGGTGTCCTCCCTGAATTTCTTTGCCGTTCTCTAGCGGATTGGAGGCGTGAATCAAATCGCGCCGGTTTTCTCCAGCGCGTGCGCGACGACTTTCCGTATTACCGTCGGCAGCGCCTCGCCCTCCAGCTTCGGGAGGGCGACAAAACGCATGCCCTTGGGCGCGCGGGTTGTCCGGGGAACGCGCGCGGCAAAGACCGTCAATTCGAGCGGAAAATGCGTGAATACATGGCGCACGCGGCCGGGGAGCTTCCGCCAGTTCGCATGGATGGGCGCAAGGGCTTCCGCGTCCTTCATTTGAAAGTCCGCCGACCAGTCCGTGCCCGGCACTTCGGTCATGCCGCCAAGAAGACCTTTTAGAGGACGCTTGCGCAGCAGCACCGCGCCGTCCGCGCGCTGCACGAAGAACGCAGCACCCTTGCGAAGTTTTCCTTCGGCCTTTTCCTGCTTGCGCGGAAACGTCTCGGCGATGCCGCGCCGGTACGCCTCGCAGGAAAAAACGAACGGGCAGCGCGGACAGTCCGGACGCCTTGGCGTGCAGACCGTGGCGCCGAGATCCATCAGGGCCTGGGCGAAATCGCCGGTCCGCGCGGCGGGCGTCAGCGATGCCGCGAGGCGCTGCAGTTCCGGCTTCGCTTTCGGCAGCGGCGTTTCCACCGCGAACAGCCGCGAGACAACGCGCTCGATATTGCCGTCGACCGGTGTCGCCTTGCCGTCGAACGCAATCGCGGCAATGGCGGCGGAGGTGTACTGACCAATACCCGGAAGCGAGCGCAGTTCTTCTTCCCCGGACGGAAATTTTCCGCCGAAGCGGGAGACGACCTCGCGCGCGCAGGCATGCAGGTTGCGGGCGCGGGCGTAGTAGCCGAGGCCTGCCCAGAGCTTCAGCACGTCGTCGAGCCGGGCGGCGGCGAGATCGGTCACGGCGGGGTATTTGCCGGTGAAGCGGATGAAATACCGCTCAACCGTCTCCACGCGTGTCTGCTGCAGCATGATTTCGGACAGCCACACCTTATAGGGGTCCATCCGGCGGCCAGCTTTCGCGCGCCATGGGAACTCGCGCCGGTTGGCGTCATACCAGGCAAGCAATGCGGCGGCG
>VFQR01001851.1_pt1 | contig 14665 bp, 6 predicted proteins | sample 3512321 | NCBI WGS metagenome assembly VFQR01 (sample SAMN10412374, study PRJNA504923) | tailings metagenome | isolation source: Relicate 3 Philex TSF1 revegetated site | place: Philippines: Tuba, Benguet | collected 2017-08-29
CATGGAGCTGCGTCGATTGGTGGAAACTGAAATTCCGGCGATGGCAAGGACGAGCTGCGCTGTTTGCCCCGAAGCCACCCCGCCACCAAGTCGATGACGTTCTCGCGCTCGGTCCGGTCACGGGTACGTAGGGCGCACTCCCAAACAGTGAGTACACGCCAACCAAGATCGGCAAGCTTATCAGCGGCGATGGCGTCACGACGAACGTTGGCCTGAAACTTGGTCTGCCAGAATGCAACGTTCGACTTTGGTGTTGTGGTCCTCCAGCAGCCGTGACGATGCCAAAAGCACCCATGGACGAAGATTGCCGTTTGATACTTCGACAACAGGATGTCGGGTGAACCTGGTAAGCCTCGGTTGTTCACGCGAAAGCGGAAACCTCTACGATGGAGCCCGGATCTAAGGATCATTTCGGGGCTCGTGTCGCGTTGGGGAACGCGACTCATGATCCACGATCGTAACTCCTGCCCTAAGAGCGCTGGATCCTGGTTGCGTCTTCTTCCGCGTGCCATTGAGGCTGCTAGCGATCCGCCGGTCGGCGTTCAGCGTGTTTCAGAGCATTTACGGGACGCAGTGCGGCATCAAATGTGTCGACGAAATGCAGTGGGTCCCCGCCAGCATCCCTGACGACCCCCGCAAGAGCGTCCGACATCAAAGCATGAGGGTCAGTCCGCCAGAACGGATGCACGAGGACAAAAAGCTTCCGCTTGCCGCCTTGCAGGAATTCGATCCCAGGAAGCTGCTGCCGACCTAAAACCGTTGGCTTGCGTCGTTCAGGTGAAATCGAGACAATCTCGTCGCGGATCTGTGTAGCCAGCGACTGCCAATCGGATAGCTCCGGATATAGCGACCACCGCCCATCCAGCCCTGCCACGTAGCGGGGCTCCATCATCGCCCTCAGCCAAGCCAGGCCGAGGCGCCAGTCCAGCAGCCCATGAAGCCTACGATTTCCATACCGCTGCATGCACCGGTAACAGGAATGCCGGCATTCCCTCCGATGACTTTCATCCCTGAAACGCCCCACTAGCTTGTCTGCGGGGTCATCCAACATAGACTTAATCAAGGACACGATCAGACGGTCTCCCGCGGCATTCAACTCCGCCAAACGTCGGCAGAAACCCGCTCCGTTCACAAGCCGATCTGTAATCTGCAAAATCAGAAGGCCTTGGCGGATACGCGGCTCAAGAGCCTCGAATTCGTCTGGATCGACGTCCAATGCGAGTGCTGCTCGCTGAACGACGAGTTGGGTTGCACTGACTGCTGCGGCCCTGAGCGACCATCCAGCAGGATCCCGCCGCTCCAACCGGTCAAGTGCTAACCCATCAGGAACTGACTGGAGGCCCAGATAGATGGCGTCTGTGGGCTTCCGCGAGGCGATAAAGACTTTTTCTAAGAGCCCCTCCGCGCCATCCTCCCAATCAGAAGGGTACTTCCTGAGTTCATTAGGCAGGATGTACTGATCCTCCAATCTTGGGCGTCGGCGATTGGTCGGCATACCTCGTGGCAGCCATACCTCACGCTGGTGAACGTGCTTAACGTCGTAGCCGAGCACTTTGCCCGTGTCTGGATCTGTGGGACCTTCGTTGAGACGGATGACTGACGCGCCATCGCCCGCATGGATTGTCAGATTTGTCGCCGGCACGGGCTCCGCAGAGACTTCTGAGATCTCCGCCAGGACGGAACGTTGAATAGACGGGACCTTTTCCTGATCATCATCTGAAAGCGGCCTAAACATCGTCCTGAACGCTGCAGGAACGTGGTACTCGGAGAAGTCACCATGGTCGACCGTCTCGCCGCAATCGCCACATGAGAGCGGACTGAATGGACGCAGTTCCTCGACCATCGCGCCATCGCATCGACTGCAGCGAGCAAGCCAGAAACTCTCCTCAGACCAAGCTCTCGGCTTAATCGCAGGTGAGTATCCCGGATGGAGCAGAGGGTCCATTAGAGTACCCGTGAACCCAACAGCTCTGTATCTCTTCTTGTCGCGAACCAAGACCTGGCTTGGTGCGAACTCGAAAACCGCCAAGTCCACATCACGATCCGACTTGTCCCATTCAGCCTGATCAAAACCTTCGCGTCGAAGGCCGAGGTAAAGAGGCCTCACCCTTGTGGGCATGCCATACATCGGGAGAAGGCCTTGTTCCGCAAGGAACTGCGCCAAACCTGCGTGATGAACCGACCCCGCCTCGCGCATCTTCGGGGTACCCAATTCGGCGATGACGGCATCGACCCGAGCCTTTGCAACGAGACGGGCGGCCAATCCCGATTTTCCGGCGCCTAAAGTCTCGGCGAATGCGTCTCGCAATGGGAGCGAGGCTTCGAGGTCTGCTTCTAGTTCTCGGGACCACCGATCGAAGTCGCCGTAGAAATCCCGCGCCGAGACGAACTCACCGTGACTGTCGCCTGCCCCCTGAACGTCACCTGGCCACGCTGTGCCCTTACGAGCACGCATTAGCCGGAATGCCCCGGCCAGCCAAATCTTCCTGAGGAGGCGGAGCGGAATGTCTATGTGATCGCTGCTAGCCAGAAAGGGCGGAGGGGGCGGATCTCCCGTGATGGACTCTGGTTTGTTGAAATAGTGTAGGTCATGCGACCTGCTCCTGCAGAGGGTCAGTACGGCCGAAAAAGCCTGCCCTCGGCGACCCGCGCGGCCAACGCGTTGTTGGTAATTAAACCGCTGCGGGGGCATGTTTGCCTGGTAGACCGCCTGCAGCGATCCGATATCGATGCCGACCTCCATAGTTGTGGTCACCGACAAGATATCAATCTCGCGAGCTGCTCTGAAGAGCTCCGGGTCCACCCCTTTAGGCGACTCGAGGATGATCCCCTTAAAGCGGCGCAAACGATCGGCTGGGTCACTAGTTTGCCCAGTCAGTTCTTCGCAGCGCAAACGGAATGACGGGACGTTGTCCTGCTCGCTACGAACGATACGCTTGGCCAGAAAGTTCTTGTTCCAAAGGTCACTAGCTACACCCTCACTGACATTGGGGAGCTTCTCGTAGCACCGAGTGCAAATGCCCGCGCCGCGGTTGAGATGCACTCGCGAACATGACTCGCATCTATAGTATGGATGACCAGCCTCGACTATGCGGACTACAAGTCGAGACGCGTCGACGATCCCGCCTAAATGGCCGAGTGCTGGAGCCGACATGGCCCGCAGGGCGATTTCAATTTCGTCGTCGGGGTCTCCTGGATTTATACTACTCGCGAAAGCACGGAATTTGCTCCGAGCGGGAACTGCTTGCGCATGCGGCCACTCTTCGGGAGCTCGCGCTAGCATATAGCGGTTGGAAGAAACTCGATAGCTATCACCTAGAACCCGCAAATAGGCATCCAGATGATCCGCGTTTGGATCGTCGCGGTCGAAGAATGAGGGGTAACCTAGCCCCGTCTCTTCAAGTGCGAAGTATGAGCGCGAGAAAAGCACTCCGTCTACGTGTGGATCCTGCTGGCGAACTACGTCGGCACGGATTTCATCGAATTTGTGTGATTGGGCGCCCCCGTCCTTCCAGCGGAAGTGGCCGTCTTTCGCCCTGTCGAACAAGCGCTCCCAACCTTCGCCCTTGAAGTCGTCATTTCCGGTCTCATCGCTGGGATGCACGCCGATCTTCAGCAACTCCGTAAGCATGGCCCCCGTGTCGAAGGTCGATTTGCTGATCGGCTTTTCGCTGATGAGCGATAGAGGGACGCGCAAGCCGCCAGCCGCCCGTTCCAAAGCCTTTTTCTCGCCGCCGAGTCGCAAGAGCGTATCGGTATCGTTCTCGTCGAGCGCCTTCCTGATCTGTGCGTTGAGATTTGCTAGGGTCGCTGAATTGTCGCCCTTCGCTGAACGGCGCTTCGCGATGTCGATCAGCAGCTCGCGCCGAAGATCCTGATAATGCGCCGATTCAATCGACAATGCGGCATTCGCGGCGTCTTGGCGGCTATCGGAGAAGACGATCGCCTTCGCCTTAGAGCCGTTCGCGTGGAGCAACTCAACGAGCTCGGTCGCCATAAGCTGAGATGTTTTCGTAAAGCCGGTGCGAAAGCTCCGAATTGGTGAGAACCGCGGATTTTTGCGCTGGGAATAGTCGACGCTACAGGCTGGGCACATGTCCGGCGCTGCCGTACCTGGAGAGGTATTCGTGCGATCATGGCTCCGCTTCGCTCGATTGCAGAAGAATAACCTACCCGGAATGTGCTCCGGATCCGATGTCTTCGAAATGATCGCGCCCGATCTGGTATCAAGATACCTTTCTGGCCAAGTTTCTCCTGCTCCGGAATCGAGCGGCTTACGTCCAAGAGGCCAAAAGATTGCAAACTGGTCGTAGCTGAGGTCTTCGTAATAGCCCATGGCCCCGGCCTCGGGCAGCTTGCCGAGATCGGCGGCCGCAGGCAGCAGTTCAACTACGCCCGAACCATTCGTATCTTCACCGCGCATGCCACCGACAAATACCTCGCCGCAGGCTTCGCAGTAGACCATCTCGAACTTTCGCCGCATGCCGACCGCCATGGCCGTACTGGACACGCCGCGCTCAATCGTGACTCCGTGGAACTGTAATCGGCCATCCGCCAAGGCAGGGGTGGCAAATAGGCCCTCAACGCTCCGGACGAACTGATGAAGCCTGAAGCTCGGGGTCTTGTCGTCGACGGGCACACCATATCGACTCTTCAGGACATCGCCCATGCCGCGTAGGATCGTAAGGCCTCGCACCGCAGTCCGGCCTTTGTAATCGGAGCGACCGAAGACGCGTTCAGCAATTTCTACCACAGACGATGCGCGTAGCACGGGCACCTTCGTGGGATCGTAGCATCCCCTCACTAAGGCCGCCGCTGCCTCCTCCACGCCGGCCGCCAGTAGCCCAAGACGATCCTCCGGAGCCACGTCTCCTCGCAAGGCGCGGACGCAGTCGGCAACCGCTTCCTCAGTGGCATCTGAGAGGTCCAGGTTTATAGCCACGTCGCGGCCCGCAACCACCAGATCTACTAATGCCTCGAACGGAGTCGTATCGATCACGCGGCTGGCCGCAGCGTCGGGGAGAGCTGGGGTGCCGGTGACGATACAGGAGGCCCATTCGGACTTGTCGGTGAATCCAGTGGTCCCCGTTGCCGCATGTGTTCCGAACGGCCCAAAGAGGTCGTCCAAGTAGCGCAGGCTTTGTTCGCCTTCCGCGCCGTTCAGCGGCATAGATGCGCTGGAGGCAAGAATGCGCAACTTATGTCGGTGGTCCGGCCGATCCAGGCCAAGTCGGTGAATCACCGCCCGTAGCAGGCCGGCGGCCTCGGTGCCCGATGAGCCCCTCATGAGGTGTAGTTCGTCAATGACGAGATAGAAATACGAATCGGGTTCGTTCTCGAGCCAAGCGCGCGTCTGATCGAAGATTGGATCTTCTACCTCACGCGCCAGCATCGTGCTTAGCATCGAGGCATTCGTTACGAGGATGTCGGGGGCTGAGTGCTGCATGTCCCAGCGCGAAACCATCTCCGCTCCTAGAACCGAAGGGAACAGATACCTGGTCGGTTCAGCGTCAGGTGGTTGCCCTTCATCGAAGCGGCGAGCGTCCGCCTGATTCCTCTCCATCGCCTCGAGTTCGCGCTTGAGGGATGCGATCCTGCGATCGCGCCGCCTCTGTTCATCAGCATCGTCGATACGCGGATGCTTCAAGAAACCCGTGACAGGCGCATGACTCGTATATCGGCCGAAAAAGATGCGATTGCCGGCAAGGTGCTTGTCTAGGACCTCGTGCGCCTCCGGAGAATCTAGCGACCGGCGCAATCGCGTCATCTGATCCTCGACTAACGCGTTGAGCGGGAACAGGAGAAGCGCGCGAACGGCCTTCGGGCGCGCTGACGCTTCCATAGACCGCTTTGCCGCAAAGGTAGTCCCGTTCTTCCACCAAGCGGATCCACAATGACCCATGGTCGCCGCGGGCCACTTTACGGCCTCGGCGCAGATCGCCGCGAGAATTGGAAGCATGAACGATTCAGTCTTGCCCGAGCCCGTGCCCGAGGTCACGATCCCCGGCATGCCATTCCTTGTGCCACGCAATAGCATCGCGATCTGATGCTCATAGGGGCGGTACAAGCCATGTCGTAACGTGTCTTGGCCGGCCACCGATACCCCAGGGAATAGCCCTGACAAGGCGAGGTCGACGAAGGCCTTCCTTGCGTCAACGCCATACTTCCCGAGTGGGTGTTCGGTGAGCCCTTTCGGCACCGCGTCCGACACGAGATCCTGTAGATCGAATGCTACTGTCTCGTATCGTGCCACCGGTTCGATAAATGGGTCCGTCGCCAACTGGCCAACTTCGCGGAGAAGAGCGAGCCTGGTGCCTGCCAAGCCCTCGTGCCGCACACGAAACGCGGTATCAATGTAGCTGATCAGGAACTCCTTCAGCCTCTCAAAACCGCCAAGCGGATCAATCATGTTCGATCTCCGATCTCTGATCTTTCCGCCGCGGTAAAGTGCCCGTCCTGAATTCGGACAGCCGCTTGCGAGCCAAAACTTGCCGGCCACTTGGCCACATCATCGAGGACCCCCGGCAGCACGGGTTCCCAAGGCCAAGCGGCTTCAATGCGCATCAGCGCTCTGCCAGCATCGAAATCGTCCGGTACCGAGCTGAAAAGGCGGTCGATCGTATCGGTTTTGGCGGGACCGACGAGCGGGCGGGCAATACTTGCTATATCGACGGACGTCGACGGAAGGTCCTCCAAGACGCCGTGCAGTAAGGCCGTGGCGCCCTTTGCACTACTCCTCGTCTCGATGATCACCCCCGTGGTGGCCAAGGCGGCGTCCCCGGACGCCATCGCGAGCACGAGCAGATTTGGTGGCCTGGTCGAGCGGTATAGGTCGATAAAGGACTCAAACCAAACCGGAAGAGGGAAACCGTCAAACCGGCCGATGCAGACAATAAATGGCCTGTTGAGATCGCCGCGGGCCGCATTCCATGCGTCCGCTAGAGGCGTATAGGCCCCGCTTCCGGGACGTCTCAACATGTCGTCTGGCCCCAAGAGGGTTGCGTCGATGGGCTGTCGGTGAAGAGCCCCGGCCGACATCACCCGCGCATATGCAGCGAGCAGGGTCTCTGAGCCAGGCCCGGTCAGACAGGGCACTTCGCCAGCCCTTAAGGCCACGTCGAAGCCAATCATCAGGTGGCTCGAGAGCGCCACGGACTTTGCTGCGGATAGCAACCTGGCCGCGAATTCATCACCTTGGCACAAAGGCGCGCCTGAGTTTCCGGAGACGTGCCAATTGAAGCCGTCAGCGGCTATCTCGCCGACCGGAAGAGTGCGACCCCCTACACGATCAAGACCGCTGATCCTGGCCAACGCGGCATCCGTCTTGGCCACGTCCGCTCGGAAATCCGCAAGACCCGCCCGAAGAATTGTGAGGTCTTGATCGCAGGCGATTCTGATCGCGTCCAGACGACTTGAAGCGCTGTCGATTTCCTCCTGAAGCTCCGTCAGAGTCTGATTCTGGGCCTCAATCTGGAGCCTTTTGTCTTTAAACTCAGCCTCAATGCGCTCAGCGATCTCGGTGCGCATCGCGGTTTCGAACGATTGACGTACGGCGTCTCTCTCAGCCTGCGACAATTCCGCAACCTGGGATTTGACGTAAGGGTGATTCAAGAGGGCTTCCGCGATGCGCTTTCCGGCCTCGCGCTTACCCTCGAGCATTGCCAGGAACGAAGGCAGCCTATCCCGGATACTCTCACTCTCCTCCAGCTGATCCGCCAGAGGTTCCCCTGCGACAAGTGCTGACCGTAGCCTACCGATGACCTTCTTGCTCAATCCTTCCAAATCGGGGTCAGGCGTCTTCGCCGCTACCTTGCGAACATAGCCGATGACGGTTTCGAGAAAGTCTCCGTCCACCTCCCAGTTCAGGAGGCCAACACGCTTGGCAAGTTGCTGTCCGGGCAATGCGAAGTAGCGGCCAGCGTCGACTGGCCTGCCACCATCGAAGAGACCCTCTGCGGCATACACCGGGATCCGCGCAAGATCCTGTCCATGCGCCACCACCCAAAGCCCGGTGTCTCGATCTTGGAACAGAGGTGGCATGACATACCTGTTCCCCTTGAGTGGCAGGATTGCCTGCGGCCGCCTTTGGTTGCCGCGGTCCAGCCCTTCGAAAACAGCCACTCTGCGCTGGTCCTCTGGCGACCTCCTCCCGAAATCGCGAAGCACCTCCAAGGGCTCCTCGACGTCAACCGCGCGGTAGCGATCCTGCCCTTCGTTAGCGACGAGTCTGAAGGTGAAGTAGACCCCCTCAGGTCGCCCAATTGCCACTTCGTCTCGACAGAATACGGACCCTTCAGTCGGGAATTGCCTGGTCGTGTCGGCGATTGGCTCCCAACTTGTCCCCTTGGCTATTGCGATTGGCTTGAGTCTCGCGATCCTTGCCTCAGAATGCCTAAAAAGGGTTCTGCCCAAGAAAGTGTTAGAGTGGAAGTCCTCCGAGCCGTCTATGCTGGTCATGAGGACCTCCGGACGGAACAAATCGTTTCAGGTCGCAGCTTGCGGCGTCGAGCAAGAATCGCATCTGAGATGTCAATCGCATCCGATCGCTCCCTTTGCGGCTCGATCACTTCGGCAGCGTCGCCCAGCCACTCTGAAAGTGCCGGCACGTCCTTTGCGGCCAAAGGATATTGCAGCAGGCATCTGCCCGCTCGAAGGACAAGTGATGGCGACTGTAGGTGTCTGTACCGACTTAGGCGCTCAAACGGCTCCGGTAACGAGCCCGCGCTTCCGATACGCCGAACTACGCCTTCCACAACATCCAATTGGAAAAGCGCGACCTTCTCGCGACGGTGAGCGTCGATCAGCGCATTTCGAGGGCTATCGTAATAAGCGTCCGGTTGGCCACCTCCCTTTACCAGGTAGACGTCCGGTGACCGATCGGCGTTGTGCCGCAACCGGAGAAGCACAGTCCGATCAATTGACGTGGGCCTAGAATAGGATATCGCCTGAAAGCAACGAGCCTCCCATGACCAAGTTGCAGTGCAGGAGCGCGATTGGCTCGTATACGAAGAGCGCATGAGCTGCGCGGGCTCTCCTCGCCGCGGCAGATCGACGGAAGGCCTGACCAGAGATAACCCCATCTCATCCGCCAAAGCGCTAGCGTCCTCGACGCAGGCCCAAGGCAGCGGAATGCAGAACCCCGGTCCTGCCGTCGTGCCAAGGGTACCTCCCTGCCGTTGGACCGCCGCCTCAAAGCGTCGCACGACCACCGCTCCGGCCGCCCCTTCGAGCAACACGCACCTTGACTCAGGCCAATGGACCAAACGCGGTGGCATCAGCGACCAACACCGAGACCGCCAGGTAGTGGAGTCAGTGGGACTGATCCAACCAGCGCCGCTGAGGACTTGCAACGCCTCCCAAGAGGCTTGCCAAGTTCGAACACTTTCGGCTCCCCGCCGACAAAAATAGCGCGAGAGGATCTCGATCAGCTCGCGCTGGCTCCATCTAGACGATGCAGGGGAGTACACGGCCTCCAGCAAATCCTCGAGTGCTCTGGGCTTCGGGACCACGATGTTTGGCTTGACGTGTCGGACGTAGCTTGGAGCTAATGGGCTTGAGAGCCCTGGCTCCGGAAGCCAGCCGTAACGGGTGGACCTCCCGGCGCTGAAGTCGTGCTCATGAGCATCTGGCATCAGAGAGAGACGGACATCACCTGCGAATTCGCCCTGCTCTTCCAGTCGTATATCCCAGGTCCCGTGTAGCCGGTCGTTTGCGCTGAAAAAATATGTCGAACCTTCTTGGCCCGCGAACGTAAGGTTGCCATTGTCAACGCGTCGGGCAACCACCGTCACTGACAGATTAGGCAGCGCCGTTAGAGATGGCAGAAAGTCCGGGCGACCCAAGAAGGCGTTTCGACCAACCCGAACGCCGCCTTCCCAAAGCGGTTCAATAATCTCAGCTTCGCCGCGAGCGTCATGCGAGGGCCTGACCCGGCGCAGTATGTCAATCGTGCGCTCCCATGAGAGCGGTGGCGTCAAGCCCCATTCACGAAGCTCGTCGAGTTCAAGTCCTAGACCAGCCGCCACATCCTTTCGGACTGCCAATCTCACCCGCGGTGTGTTTGGTTCGCGGGTCGAACGCCAGTTCCCGGTCTCCCCTTGTTCGAACGGGACGATGCCTTCGTTCAGACTGCGTACGAGACCTCGATACGGACCATTGAGCGAGCGACAATCAATGTCTCGTGCGACCTCGTCAAAATGGGCGTAGCAGTAGTCTAGTTGCCCGCCATCGACGATCTGGTATTCGTTGTACCCATCTGCATCGGTCGACAGATCGACACGCGCTACCCTCGTCTCCTCAACGACCTGCAACGGGCCGGTCCGAGCCGCACGCCGCACCACCGAAAAAAATGGGTGCGTCGCAATGAGGCGCAATCCGCGCTCCGCCTTCAACTTGAACTCTTGGAATGCGGCCAGAAACCCTGGTGACCAGGTTCCGCCCAGCGTACTTTGGGCAATTCGGGCGATGACCTTCGCCGGACGTCGCAGATCCTCTTCTGCTACCCCCTCGAAAAGCCGCTGAAGTCGTGCGACGTCCCGCCACGAGGGAAACGTTAAATATGCGGAAAATCCGATGTTCCTCATTGATTCCGGCACATTTGGAAGCGAAATGCGGCGGAAAGGGAGGCCTCGCTCATTGCGTGTTTCCAGCCAACCATCAAGGCGCCCCCACAAATGCCTCAACCCGACACGGTTCGGGACGCTAATGCCGAACAGGTGCTGCATTCTGTGGCCAAAGTCGAAGCTCTCTACGTCCTCCTCACTAAGCGAGAACACGACACAGGAAAGAACGAGGTATCGAAACCAGCCAGGGACCTCATCGGAACCGATTGTGGAAACGTGTCCCGAGGAAAAGGCCTCTTTAACGTCCTGCGGATCGAAAGAATTGATGAGCGCCTCTTTGATGTCAGCATCGGGCAACACTTCGCTCAAGGCGATGCAAAGTTCTTCCTCTGTCACATCAATGAACCGGATCGGCGAGCTCCCGTATGGACCATCAGAACTGAGGTAGTGACGAACCAGAAGTTCCTCAATTTGACGTGCCACACGCCTACTCATCAGGTATTTCGTAGGCTGCGGGCATGAGCCGCGAAGCTCTGGCCAATCGCCTCTCCTAATTTAACTGGGACTGCATTACCAATTAGTCGTCCCATTTCCTTGAAAAATATTGGATCACCCTGTCTTGCGAAGCTGTAATTATTTGGGAAACTCTGAAGAACCGCTCCTTCCCGAAGAGACAGTGCCCGATCCTGTTCAGGATGACCAAACCGGCCGTTGCCGTAGCCGAAGAACTGCGTTGTCATGGTCGGAGATGGCGCGTCCCAAGACATTCGCCCATAGACACTTCCGTAGCGCTCGCCGCTGCGCTTCCTGTGACACGGCAGGATCAGATCGTCGGGCCACTCTCGCCAATTGCCCCCAGGCTTCGAGTGCTTGATGCGGCGTAGGTTCACCTCGGTAAGGGCGGCACACTGATGCAGACGATCTGCCCCATCCGTCTCGCCGGCCACTATAGGGCGGAGTCGTCCTATCGCCTCGCGAACGGTTTGCCGTCGACCCTCAGGCGTGGTCGGCTTGACGAGCTCAATGGAACCATGGCGGGAGGCCAAGAGAACCAGGCGCCTACGATCCTGCGGGACCCCATAGTCTGCACAGTTCACTACTTGATGCGAAACCGTGAAGGAAAGTGCCTGCAGCTTCGCGACGAAGGACGCAAAGATCGATTGGTCGCGTAGCCTCGGCACGTTCTCCATGGTGACGAAATCAGGTGATGTCTGCTCAACAAGCCTTGCAAAGTTATCAAGGAGGAACCATCGACCGTCATCCGAGTGGTCGCGACCCTGGCTATAGGTCGAGAAGGGCTGACAGGGAGCGCAGCCAGCAAGAAGTCGGTACTCTGCCTCGCCCCATGCTTCATGAATCACATCACCGGAAATCGACTCAACCCCTGCGCACAGGAACGTTGCCGCGTTATTTGCTTCGTACGGATACTTGCATGCGGGATCGAGATCGATCCCCAAGCGTACGTCGATCCCAGCCCGGCGTAGGCCGTGAGTCAGGCCGCCCACGCCGCAGAAGAGGTCGGCCGCGCGGATGCTCTCGACAACGTTCTCACCTCGTTTCATACCCATCCGAAATCACGCAATTGGAGCCTTCGCAATGCTGGCGCTTCGACGGGCGCGTCGAAGATATGATTCGGTCTCTCAACCCTAGGGTGAAGAAAGTTCATTAAATCGCAAGGGTATTGGCAAGCGGCGGAGGCCGCAATAGCGGCGAATGCCTCAACTTAATCGATAGCGCTTGGTCGACCAGGATCGCTGCCAAGCCTCCATCAGTTTCTTGCAGTATGATGGAGCATCAAGTGCGCTGCTCAAACGATGACCGGGCCCGCTGGCAAACCAATGGCTCCCCGAGCCGGATGTATCTCGTGCACCCCGTTGCAAAGTCGTAAGTCAGCTGACGCCCTCAGATCATTCGCGTCTACAGCTGTAGGCGTAGGGCAACTATATGAATAAACTGAATAAAATGAAAATTCCTTGATTGCAGCAGCCTCCTGCTGCGGCTATATTTGCTAGCCATAAGCGGAGGATTTGATGACGCAGGGGCCCTCCACAATTGAGCCTGATGCACCGTTGAGATTGCGCGATGCTGTAAGGATCGCGTTTCCCGACGGTGGCATGACCGTTTCCGGTCTTCGCACGGAGGCCGCTCGGGGAACGCTGGAAACGTCCAAAATGGCGGGCAAGGTTTACACAAGCCCCGCTGCGATCAAGCGAATGGTGGAGAAATGCCGCGTCGTCCCCAACCCCCGCGCCTCTATCTCCGCAAGCGAAAGGGAAGGGACGCAACCTACGTTATCCTCGACCGAGGTTGTGAAATCAGCACGGGCTGCGGCATTGGCTGCGGGCAAGAGGCTGAAAAGGCTCTCGCGGACTACATCGGCAGAAAGCACGCCCCTGAATGGCGGGACGGTCATCCCTCTCGCGTCCTCATCGCTGACGTAATTGCGCTATACGCCTCAGAGAAAGCCCCCAAACTTGCACATCCAGAGCTTGTTGGTTTTCACGTAGAACACCTCATCCGATACTTCGGGGCCGAAACCTGTTCAGCAATCTCCGGTGCTAGCTGTGCGGAGTATGTTGAAAGGCGGCGCGCCGGATCGATTGGCAGGCGGCCGGTGAAAAGTGGAACTGCTAGGCGAGAGTTAGAGACGCTCGGAGCCGCTTTGAACTACGCCTACAGGGAGCAGAAGCTCACGGTACCGGTATTTGTATCCCTACCTCAAAAGGCGCCGCCCCGTGAACGGTGGCTTGATCGCTCAGAAGCAGCTCGGCTCCTCGCGGGCGCTCTGGGCTGGACGCCAGTGGCGTTCAACCGTTTGAACCGGAAACCCACTCATTGGAAGCGTGTCGGCAAACCCAGCTATCATGTGGCTCGCTTCATTCTCATGGCACTCTACACTGCGACGCGCCACAAGGCTGTTCTTGCCTTGCGCTGGGGTGTGAATTCGTCCGGTGGCTGGGTCGATCTCCAGGGCGACCGCATCTATCGGAGAGGTGAAGGGCAGGCCGAGACAACCAAGCGCCGGACACCAATCCCCATCCCGAGCCGCCTTCGGCCTCATCTCCTTCGCTGGGCCTCGCTGACGAGGCAGGGGCCGGTCGAGTACGATCTCCGGCTCATCAAGAAGGAACGGACTGGCTTTCGCCGTGCACGCGAGTTGGCGCATCTAGGAAGTGAGGTCACTCCTCATGTGCTGCGGCACACCTGTGCAACGTGGCTTCTGCAAGCTGGCGTTCCAACATGGGAGGTCGCGGGCTATCTCGGAGCGTCCGAGGCCGTTATCCGAAGCACCTATGGGCATCATTCGCCGGACTTTCTTCGGGCCGCTGCACACGCTTTTCGTGGGCGAAGCTTGGGCAAAATGAAAACAATGGGAGAACCTTGATAATGTGGCACGACCAACCGAACAAAGAAAAACCCCCGCTAGATCAGAGATCTAGCGAGGGTTTGAATGGTGGGCACGACTGGGATCGAACCAGTGACCCCTACGATGTCAACGTAGTGCTCTCCCGCTGAGCTACGCGCCCATTGCAGCCCGGAGGCCGCGAATGCGAGGCGCACCGTATAGTGGGGATCGCCGAGCCGTGCAAGAGGCCGCTGCAGCCGGCATCGCGACGCCGTCAGGCGGCTTCCTGGAGCATCTTGTCGACCTCGTTGACGAGGTCGCGCAGGTGGAACGGCTTGGACAGGATCTTGGCGTCCTTCGGGGCCTGCGAATCCGGCTGGAGGGCAACCGCAGCGAAGCCCGTGATGAACATCACCTTGATGTCGGGGTCGAGTTCGGTCGCCCTGCGCGCCAGCTCGATGCCGTCCATTTCCGGCATGACGATGTCGGTCAGCAGCAGCTCGAACGGCTCCTCGCGCAGGCGGTGATAGGCGGAGAGCCCGTTGTCGAAATGTGCGACGTCGTAGCCGGCATTCTGCAGCGCCTTGACCAGGAAGCGGCGCATGTCGTTGTCGTCTTCGGCCAGCAGAATCTTGCCCATGCTGAATGCGGTCCTTCGCCAGTCCTTCGTCGGGGAGGGGGCGGTTTACAGAACCCGGTCCCGGTTGTGCCCATCAAGCCTGAAGATGGTAAATGGCCGGTGAAGATGGCGGCGGAA
>VFQR01001853.1_pt1 | contig 14656 bp, 15 predicted proteins | sample 3512321 | NCBI WGS metagenome assembly VFQR01 (sample SAMN10412374, study PRJNA504923) | tailings metagenome | isolation source: Relicate 3 Philex TSF1 revegetated site | place: Philippines: Tuba, Benguet | collected 2017-08-29
CCCGCGCTCAACGGCGCAGGTGCCCCTCGAGCTCGGCGAGCACGCCGTCGATGCCTTGCAGCGTGGTGGCCAGTTCGCGGCACAGCTGCAGCCATTCCTGGCGTTGCGCCGAGTGCTGGGGGTCGGTTTCGGCGGTGATCAGCCGCACCGTGGATTCCAGGTCGCCGCCCGCGCGCTGGCGCAGGCCCATGGCGTGGATGAACAGGCCGCGCGCCGTTTCGTGCGTGTCGCCCATGGCGGTGCGCGCGTCGCCGGTGGCGGTCACGTCGGCCATCAGCAGGTTGCGGATGGTTTCCAGCGCCGCGGTGAGCTGGCGCATGCGTTCGCACACGGCGACGAGTTGGTCGAAGGCGTTGTCCATGGTGAGCCCGCAACCATAGCGCAGGCCCCCGGGGGGCGTGCGTGATGCCGTTCACGCGGCAGTTTCTCCGGACCGGCGGAAACTCCGGCCGGGCCTCAGTCCTCGCGCGCCTCGTCCTCGCGCGGCACGAAGGCCACGTCGCGGCCGTCGCACAGCAGCTGCTGGATCTTCACCGGCGCCCCGCTGTCGTCGAACTGCACCAGGCCGATGCCGGCGCCATTGAGCAGGCGCCGCCCGTGCGGCGTGCCCTCGGGTTTGCGCGGCGTCACCTTCATGTGGCGGCGGCGCGTGAAGCGGTTGAGCGGCGAGCGCGGCGAGAACAGCCAGCGGTTGAGGTGGTCGAGTTTTTCCAGCAGGCCGTCGGGGAAGGTGTTGCGCAGACCGCTGCTGCAGATCTGCCAGATGTGCGGCCCCTGCACCGGTTCCTTGCGCCGCCCGCGCGGTCGCAGTTCCACGTCGTAGACGAAGGAGTAGTGCACGTCGCCCGAGAGCACCACGAAGGTCTGCGGTGTTTTGGGGTGGCGAAAGATGTTCAGTACCGCGCTGGCCGCGCCGGGGTGCGACATCCAGTTCTCGGCGTCCACCAGCAGCGGGTTGCCGAAGAAGCTGAACACGCGCTGGATGGTCTCGATGAGCTTGACGCCGAAGATCGGCGCCGAGGCCACCAGCAGCACCGCGGGGTGGCCGCGCAGCGCCTGCTGCAGGTCGGTGAGCGCCTCCCAGTCCATCAGGCCCGAGGGGCGGCGCCGCGAGACCTCGGAACGCCAGCGGTGCGTGCGGCTGTCGAGCACCATCAGCGGCGGTGTGGTGGGCCACACGTAGTGCCAGTCGCGCCAGTGCAGCAGGCGCTCGATCAGGGCCTCGTGCGCCTCGCCGCCGGGCGCGTCGAGCGCGGCCTGAAGCTGGCCCAGCAGCGCGTCGCCGCCGAAGGCCTCGGGCCGGTTGCCCCAGGCCTGGTTGAGCAGGTAAGCGATGAGCGCGTTGCCGATCACGCGGCGCGAGAACGGGTGGCCATAGGCCACGTCTTCCCATTCGCGGCTGAGGTTCCAGTCGTCGGTGATGTCGTGGTCGTCGAACACCATGGCCACCGGCAGGTGTGCAAGCACACGGCGCACCGCGCCCAGGCCGTCTCGGAACTGCGCGATGGCTTCGGCCTCGCGCGCGTAGCGCTCGGCGTTCTCCGCGTCGAGCCCGGGCGGTGGCGACAGGTCCAGCCCCTGCCAGGGCAGCGGCGACCACGCCAGCAGGTACATCGCGATCACCTCGCCGAGCGTGATCAGGTGGTTGTGCGCGTTGTCGGTGGTGAAGATGGGTTTCTTCACGCCCTCGAACACCAGGTCGATCAGGCGTTCGCTGCGGGGTGTGCGCGGCAGCAGCTGCTCGCGCCGGTAGTAGCTGGCGGGGTGGGCCAGCAGGTCGGCGGTGCTGCGCAGCTCACTGCCGTCGGCGCCGGCGATGGCCTCTTCGTTCAGGCCCAGGCGCTGCATCAGGCCGTGGATGGCGCGCAGCATGGGGCCGGCCACGTCGTCGCAATAGACCTGGTCGCCGCTGAGCACCAGGGCCGACGGCCAGGGGGCGGCGCCCCCATCGAGCAGTTGCTGCAGGTGTGCGTCGGCACGCGCCAGGCCGTCGCCACCGCCCGCGTGGTGCGGCTTGCGGCAAGAGCCGTGCAGCAGCGCGTGCACCTGCGGTGCGAACCGGAAGCCCGGCGTGTCGTGGCCGGGGTAGCAGAGCGCGGGGTCGTCGTGCGCAGCCCAGGGGCCGCCGTCGGCGTTGGCGAACTCGAAGCGGTAGCCGGTCCAGCTGCCGGGTTCGAGCGGTGCATCGAGCGCGAGATCGACCAGCAGGATCCACAGGTGTTCGCCCGCGCGCAGGCTGTGCACCGTGGGCTCATGCAGTGCGGTCGAACCATCCGCGCGCTGCAGGTGCACGCGCACACGCTGCGCCTGTGTGCAGGCCAGCCACCAGGCCAGTCGGTCGGCCTGCACGCGCCGCAGGATGGGGCCCGCCAGCACCGGCGGTAGGGGGTCGAGCGGCGGGGGTGTCATGTGGCCGCGGATTGTGGCGCCGCTGTGTTTCCCCTTTGTTGCGCTGCGGCAATGCGCGCAACAGGGTGCATCAGGCGGCCTGGCGCAGGGTCTGCACCAGCAGGCGGTGCAGGCCGTCCACCGCGGGCGCGCCGCGCGACGCGCGACTGCGGTAGGCCGCCACCGCCATGGGCGCGAGCGGGCCCAGCCCGTGATCGGCCCCCAGCACCTGCAGGTGCGGCGGCGCGCTGCACTGCGTGAGCACCGCCACCGCAAGGCCGCTTTCCACCGCGGCGATCTGCCCCGCCAGGCTGGAGCTGTGATAAACGACCCGATGCCGCCGGCCCTGCTGCGACAGCGTGGTGAGCGCGTGGCGCCGCGCCAGGCTGGTGTCTTCGTACACCGCGATCGGCAGCGGGTCGCGGCGCCACACATCGAACTGCGGCGAGCCCACCCACACCAGCGGTTCGTGGAACAGCAGCGTGCCGCGCTGCGCGTGGTCGCGCGAGACGATGGCGAGGTCGAGATCGCCACGCGCCACGCGCGGAATGAGCGAGGTGGACTGCTCGCACAGCAGCTCGATCTGCACCGCCGCGTGGCGCGCCGCGAAACGCTTGAGCACGGGCGTGAGGTAGCGCGCGGCGTAGTCGTCGGGCACACCCAGGCGCACGCGGCCTTCGAGTGCATGGGGCTTCATGGCGGCCTGGGCCTCGGCGTGCAGGTCGAGCAGGCGGCGCGCGTAGCCCAGCAGGGCCTGGCCGTCGGGCGTGAGTTCGAGCTGGCGCGGCCCGCGCAGCAGCAGGGGCCGGCCCACCGCGCGCTCCAGCTTCTGCAGCTGCATGCTCACCGCCGACTGCGAGCGGCTCACCTCGGGCGCGGCGGCCGAGAGTGAGCCCGCGTCGACCACGGCCACGAAGCATTTGAGCCAGTCGATCTGGAGTTCGTCGGCACGCATGGATTCGATTTCCGGATGGATGGGTCGCGAATTATCCGCTTTGCGAAACGCGGCGTCCTGGCCACAGTGCCGGCCATGAATGCAGTCGATCGTTCCCTGGTGGAGGACCGCGCCGCGGCCTGGCGCATGGCCGCGGGCGGCGCCGTCCTCGGCACGCTGGGTGTCTTCCTGCTCGAATCGGGCAGCGACGCGGCCTCGGCCGCCTGGTTCCGATGCGCCTTCGGGCTGCTCGCGCTCACGCTCTGGGCCTGGGCCACCGGTCGCGCGCCGCTGTGGCGCCTGCCCGCGGGCACGGCGGTGCGTGTGGTGGTGGCCGCGGCCCTGGTGGTGTTGAGCTGGGTCGTGTTCTTCGCCGCCATCCAGCACCTGTCCGTGGGGCTGGCGACGGTGGTGTTCCACGTGCAGCCGCTGTGCCTGATGGTGGCGGGCGCGTGGTGGCTGGGTGAGCCGCTGCCGCGTGAGCGCCTGGCGGCGGTCGTGCTCGCACTGGGCGGGCTGGCGCTGGCCACGGGCTTGCTGGGCAACGGGGCGGCGGTGTCGTGGTGGGGCGTGGCCTTGTGCGGCGTGGCCGTGGTGGGGCAGACCGCGGTGGGCCTGCTGCTGCGTGCGCGCACGCCGGTGCCGCCGCTGGCGCTGGCCTGGTGGCAGTGCGCCGTGGGCGCGTTGGTGCTGTGGCCCTGGCTGCTGTGGCAGGGCTGGCCCGCGTGGGGCCCGGCCTGGGGCTGGCTGGCCGCGCTGGGTGTGGTGCACACCGGCTTCGCCTACGTGCTCATTTATGGCGGCATGGCGCGGCTGACCACCTCGCGCACGGCGCTGCTGCAGTTCGTGTACCCCGCGGTCACGCTGCTGGCCGATGCGCTGGTCTATCAGCGCTGGCTGTCGCCGGCCCAACTGCTGGGTGTGGCGCTGATGGGGTTCGCTTTGTGGTGGGGCGCGCGCCCTATCACGCCGGCACCGGCGGTGGCGCGGCCGGGGTGATCGCCAGCGGCAGCCATACCTGCGCGCGCAGGCCACCCTGCGGCGATTCGCCGAGCGTGATGCGCCCGCCATAGACCTCGACCAGATCGGCCACGATGGCCAGGCCCAGGCCGCTGCCGCGCCGCGTTTCGTCGAGCCGCGTGCCGCGCACCAGGGCCTGCGCGCGCGCCGCGGGCGCGATGCCGGGGCCATCGTCGTCCACCGTCAGCCACAGCCCGCCATCGGCCGCGCGCAGGCCCAGCTGCACCTGACGGCGCGCGTGGCGCGCGGCGTTGTCGAGCAGGTTGCCCAGCACCTCGTGCAGGTCGTGCGGGGTGATGCGCGGCGCGGGCAGGGCGGCACCGTCGTCGGCCACGATGTCGATCGCCGGGTGCAGGCGTGCCACGGTGCGCAAGAGCGGCGGCAGCACCTCGTGCAACACCGCGCGCGCCAGCCCGCCCTGCACCGACGCGGTGGCGCGCGAGCGCATCAGGTGCCAGTCGATCTGGCGCTGCATGCTGTTGAGCTGCTCGCGCAGCAGCGTGCGCGCCTCGGGCGGCAGGGCGGTGTCGGCCTGCGCGAGTTGGCCCAGCACCGCCAACGGTGTCTTGAGCGCATGCGCCAGGTTGCCGGCCTGCGCCTCGGCCTGGTCGATGAGGGCCTGGCGCTGGTCGAGCACCTGGTTGAGTTCGTCCACCAGCGGCTGCACCTCGGCCGGGTGGTGGCCGTCGATGCGCGCGCTGCGGCGTTCGCGCAGCGCCGCCAGCGCGGCCTGCAGGCGTTGCAGCGGCACCAGCCCCAGCCGCACCTGCGCGTGCGAGGCCAACACCAGCAACAGCGCGAGCAGTGCCAGCGAAGCGCCCAGGCCGCGCGCGAAGGAGCGGCTCGCGGCTTCGAGCGCGCTCGCGTCGCTCGCGACCACGAGCACCACCGCGCCGTCCCAGCCCGCGGGTTGCACGCGGCGCAGCCACAGGCGCAGCGGTTCGCCTTGCGGGCCGGTGGCGGTCTGCGGCCAGGCGCTGGCACCGTCGCTGCCGGCGGGCGGGGTGGCGGTGATGTCCGGCGTGGCGTCCCACCACGAGCGCGAGCGCAGGGGTTCGCCCCCGTCGGGCAGGGCGAGCCAGTACAGGCCGCTGCCGGGCTGGTGGAACAGCGGGTCGGCGGGTTCGCGGCGCAGGCCGAGCGTGGCCTGTCCATCGGGGGCGGTGCGCACCTGCACCGCTGCGGTCAGGTCGTCGAGCTGGCGCTGCAGGCGCGCGTCGAACTCACGCTCGGCGTGGTCGCGGAACAGGTGGTGCAGGCCGAAGGCCGCGAGCAGCAGCGCCAGCAGCACCAGCACCGAGGCCGCCCATTGCAGGCGGCGCTGGAGCGACACGGGTGGCGCCGTCATTCGTCGAGCCTGAAGCCCTGGCCGCGCACCGTGGCGATGCAGCCGTCGGGCAGCTTGCGGCGCAACCTCGCGATGAACACGTCGAGCGTGTTGCTGTCGCGCTCGCTGGCCTCGTCGTACAGGCGTTCGGTGAGTTCGGCACGCGAAAGCACGCGGCCCGGGTGGTGCATGAAGGTGTTGAGCAGGCGGTACTCGAAAGCCGTGAGGTCGACCGCGCGGCCGTCGACCTGCAGCGCGCGGGTGCGCGTGTCCAGGCGCAGCGCGCCGTGCTGCAGCACCGGGCTGGCCAGACCGCTGGCGCGGCGCAGCAGCGCGCGCAGGCGCGCCAGCAGTTCTTCCAGCTCGAAGGGCTTGGCCAGGTAGTCGTCGGCGCCAGCGTCCATGCCGTGCACCTTGTCTTGCCAGGAGCCGCGCGCGGTGAGCACCAGCACCGGCACCGTGCTGCCGGCCTCGCGCCAGTGGCGCAGCACGCTCAGGCCGTCGCGCCCGGGCAGGCCGAGGTCGAGCACCACCGCATCGGGCGGCCGCGTGAGGCCCAGGTGTTCGGCATCGATGCCGTTGTCGGCCAGGTCCACGGTGTAGCCCGCGGCCTGCAGCGCGTCGCCCAGTTGCACCAGCAGGCGCGGGTCGTCCTCGGCGATCAGTATGCGCATGCGTCAGCGGCGCTCGCGCCCGAACAGGGTTTCCAGGCGCTGGCCCTTGATCTCGATCAGGTGGCCGGTGCGGCCCTCGTACTTGAGTTCGATCACGCGGCCGTCGTCGAGCAGCAGCTCCAGTTCGTATTCGATGCGGCGGCGCTCGCCGTCGATGTCGACCTCGATCACGCGCCCGCCGAAGGTGCGCAGCGCGTGCTCGGTGACCTGCGCGAGCGGTACCGCCTCGCCGCGGCGCACGGCCTCGCGCGCGCGGTCCTGGTCTTTGGCGAACGCCGGCAGCAGCGCGAGCGCGAGAGCCAGCGCAGCCAGGGCGCGGACACAGGGAGCAAAGGAAATGGGCAGCACCCGTGCAGCCTGCCACAGCGCGCATGAACGCTTCATGAACCCGGGGTTCACGCGGTGTTCAGGGCGTGTTGCGCACAGTACATCCCCATGGCGCCGCGGGGTGCCATGCAACCAACCGAACTTGAAAGGAACCACCATGAAGAACACCGTGCTGCTCCCCCTGATCCTGAGCACCGCCATCGCCGGCACCGGACTGGCCATGGCCCAGGCGCCGGCCGCGCCGGCCACTCCCTCGGCGGTGATGGGCTTCGGCCAGGTCACCGAAGCCCTGCAGCGCCAGGGCTACCGCGACATCCACGAGGTGGAGCGTGAGAGCGACAAGCTCTACGAGGTAAAGGCCTACACGGCCAACGGCGACCGCGTGGAGCTGTATGTGGACGCGCGCTCGGGCGAGGTGCTGAAGACGGAAATCAAGCGCCCGCGCAAGCGTGGGCACCAATAAGGGATCGCGGCGCGCTCACGCTTCCAGCAGCGAACGCAGCATCCAGGCCGCCTGCTCGTGCACCGTGAGGCGCTGCACCAGCACGTCGGCCGTGGGTTCGTCGTTGGCTTTGCCCACCAGGTCGAACAGGCCACGCGCGGTGCGTGCCGCGCCCTCGTGGCCTTTGGCCAGGATGGCCACCATCTCCAGCGCCTTGGGCGGGGTGGTGGGGGCGTCGGGCAGCGAGCTGAGCTTGGCGAATTCGGCGTAGCTGCCGGGCGCCACATGGCCCAGCGAGCGGATGCGCTCGGCGATCGGATCGACCGCGTTCCACAGCTCGGTGTACTGCGCCATGAACATGGCGTGCAGGCTGTTGAACATCGGGCCGGTGACGTTCCAGTGGAAGTTGTGCGTGGTGAGGTAGAGCGTGTAGGTGTCGGCCAGCAGGTGGCTCAGGCCCTTGGCGATGGCGGCGCGGTCTTTCTCGCTGATGCCGATGTTCACGGCCATGACGGGCTTGGTGGTCTTCTTGCTCATGGGGGCTCCTGAAAAGATCGAATGATGGCCCCGAGCTTAGCGCCGAGCGTGTGCCGCCGTGTTGACCGGGGTCAAGCCGGGCCGGGCGATCAGGCGCGGGTGCGCCAGCCGTGGTCCAGCGGCCCGTGCCCGCGGCCCAGGCGCCACGCGGCCGCGGCCTGCAGCGCGCCGCGCACGTAGTCGCGCGCCTGCGCCACCGCTTCGCGCAGCACCAGGCCGCGCGCCAGGCCGCAGGCGACAGCGCTGGAAAGGGTGCAGCCGGTGCCGTGCGTATTGGGTGTGTCGATGCGATCGCCCTGCCACACCGTGGCGCCGTCGTCGTCGAGCAGCAGATCGCTGAGCACCGGGCCGGCGAGGTGGCCGCCCTTGAGCAGCACGCCGCGCGCGCCCATGGCCTGCAGCGCGTGGGCCGCGGCCTCGAGCGCGTCCGCGCTCGCGATGGCTCGGCCCAGGAACCAGCCCGCCTCGTCGAGGTTGGGGGTGATGACGGTGGCGCGCGGGAACAGTTCGGCCACCAGCACCGCCACGGTTTCCTGCGCGATCAACCGGTCGCCGCTGGTGGCCACCATCACCGGGTCGAGCACCACGCGCTGCAGGCGGTGGCGGTCGATGGCCTCGGCCACCGCGCGCACCACCGCGGGGTCGTGCAGCATGCCGATCTTCACCGCGTCGACGCCGATGTCCTCGATCACTGCGTCGATCTGCTGTGCCAGCAGCGCGGGCGGCAGCGCCTGGATGGCACGCACGCCTTGTGTGTTCTGCGCGGTGATGGCGGTGATCGCCGTCATGCCGAAGCAGCCGAAGGCGCTGAAGGTCTTGAGGTCGGCCTGGATGCCGGCGCCGCCGCCGGAATCGCTGCCGGCGATGCTGAGCACGCGGGGCGGGTGGGTCATGGCGTCGATTGTGTCAGCGTGCGCCGGCGGGCCAGCGCCCCGCCGAGCGCGATGGAGGCCGCCGCCAGCGGGGCCATGGCTTGCGGGTCGTTCATGGTGGCGAGGGTGACGGCGCTGGCCAGGCAGGCGAGCACGCCCAGCGCGATCAGCGCCCACCAAAGGGCCTGGCCCGCAGCGGAGCGCACGCGCCACTGCAGCAGCAGGCCCAGCGCGGCCACGGCGGTCGGGTCGGGTGCGAGGCCGATCAGTTCGGCCTGCGCCAGCGGGCGTTCACCGGCCCAGGCCATCAGCGGCCACGAGAGCGCGGCCAGCGCCATGAGCGCGGCGCCCGCGCGCGAGGGGCGCAGGTGGCCTTCGGGCGCGAGCAGCGGCCAGCCCAGCGCCGCGAGCGCGAACAGCCCGGCCAGCGCCTGCGCGCCCCAGTTGATCGGCACGTACAGGCGCCACACGAAGCCCCAGGCCACCGCCGCGCTCAACACCGCCATCAGCCCCGCGCCCAGGCGCGGTGCAAGCGCATGGCCGCGCCACAGCGCCACGGCCAGGGCCAGCACGAGCGCGTTGGCCAGCACACCCAGCGGCCACCACGCCGCGTTGTGCAGCTCGAACAGGCGCCAGTAGGTGTCGGGCGCGAACATCAGGAAGTCCGCGGGTCGGTAGGTCCACCATTCGCTCATGCCGTGTTCCTTACAGCGCGGCGATGGTGCGCGCGATGCGTTCGCGCAGCGCCGCGTTCGGCAAAGGGCCGCGCGCGGCCGCGAGGTTCTCGCGCACATGCGCCACCTGCCGCGTGGCGGGAATGGCGCAGGTGACGGCCGGATGGGCCAGCACGAACTTCAGGATCAGCTGCGCCCAGCTCGTGGCGCCGGCCTCGGGCCCGGCCCACGCGGGCAGCGGGTGGCGCGCCAGCGCGCGTGTGAGCTGGCCTTCGCGGAAGTTGCGGTTGGCCAGCACCGCCACGCCGCGCTCCTGCGCCAGTGGCAGCAGGCGTTGCTCGGCCTCGCGGTCCAGCGGGTTGTAGGTGAGCTGGATGGTGTCGATGGCCTGCGTGCGCAGGATGCGCTCGAACTCGTCGTGGCGGCGCCCCTCGGAGGTGCTGATGCCCACGTAGCGCACACGGCCCTCGGCCTTCATGCGCTGCAGCAAGGGCAGTTGCTCTTCCCAGGCGAGCAGGTTGTGCACCTGCAGCAGATCGAAGCGCGGCACGCCCCAGTGCGCGCGCGATGCCTCGATCTGCGCCGGCCCGCGCGCGCCGCTGCCCGTCCACACCTTCTCGGCCGAGAACAGCGCGCGCGGCATGCCCAGCCGCGCCAGCGCCTCGCCGATCACCGGTTGCGAGGAGCCGTACATGGGCGAGCTGTCGATCAGCCGCCCGCCGCCGGCGAAGAAGGCGCGGACCACGTCGGTGCACCGCGCGCGGGCTTGCGGGTCGTTGCCCACGTTGAAGGTGATCCAGGTGCCCAGGCCGACCGCGGGGACGGCTTCCCCGCTCGTGGGCATGCTGCGCTGCAGGATGGGATCGGGCGCTTGTGCCGCCGCGGCCAGCGGCGCCAGGGCCAGGCCCAGCACGGCACGCCGACGGGGGTGGGGGAGGGAGCGGTCGATGTGTTCCATTTCGTCGCACAACAGGCACAGGCCACGGTGGGATATTGCCCCAGCGCTTGTGGCCATCGCGGGGGGCCCACCACAATGAGTTCGCCCGACCCGTTCGGGTTCCACCAACGAGGAGACACATGAAAGCGACCCAGCTCATCGCAGCATTGCTGCTGTGCGGACTCGTCACGTCCGCCTCCGCCCAGGCCGGCAGGGACAACCTGCAAGCGCTCAAGCAGTTCAAGGTCTCGGGCACCGACCTGAACATTCCCCCGGTGCCCCAGGAAGGCCGCAACGCGGAAGCGATCAAGGCCAACCTGAAGAACGTGAAGCTGCCCCCGGGCTTCAAGATCGATCTCTACGCGGTGGTGCCCGATGCGCGCCACATGGCGGTGGCGCCCAACACCAACATGTTGTTCGTGGGCACGCGCAAGACGCGCGTGTGGGCCGTGACCGACCGCAACGGCGATGGCGCCGCCGACGAGGTCAAGCCCTTCGCGCCCTCGCTGAACTTCAAGGTGCCCAACGGCGTGTGCTGGACCAAGGACGGCTTCCTCATCGTGGTGGAGCACAACCGCGTGCTCAACTTCCCCGCGGCCGAGTTCTTCTACGAAGGCCCGGACGTGGCGGTGATCGAGGTGGTGCCGCAAGGCGGCCTGATCCCGGTGGAGGAAGAGTCGTTCAACCACGGCGCGCGCGTGTGCCGCGTGGCCGACGACGGCACGCTCTACATCGCGCTCGGCCAGCCCTACAACGTGCAGCCCGCGGGCAAGGTCGACCTGTACGACAAGCTGGGCATCGGTGGCATCGTGCGCATGAACGCCTTCGACGGCTCCAAGCGCGAGGTCTATTCGCGCGGTATCCGCAACTCCGTGGGCATGGACATCAACCCCAAGGACAAGACGGTGTGGTGGACCGACAACCAGACCGATGGCCTGGGCGACGAGGTGCCTCCGGGTGAGCTCAACCGCTCCACCAAGGTGGGCGAGCACTTCGGCTACCCGTACTGGAACGGCAAGTTCAAGGTGGCGGGTTCGGGCGCCGCGCCCGACCTGAAGGACATGAAGGAACCGGCCAATGCCATCGCGCCGCAGGTGGAGTTCCCCGCGCACCAGGCGCAGCTCGGCATGACGTTCTACAGCGGCAAGCAGTTCCCGGCCAAGTACCAGGGCGGCATGTTCGTGGCCGCGCACGGCTCGTGGAACCGCACCAAGCCCAGCGGCGCGCTGATCAACTTCATCCCGCTCAAGGCCGACGGCACCGCGGGCGCCAGCGAGGTCTTCGCCGAAGGCTGGCTCGACGCCAATGGCGTTTACAAGGGCCGCCCGGTGGACGTGGCGCAGATGAAGGATGGCTCGATCCTCATCTCCGACGACTACGTGGGCGCGATCTACCGCGTGACCTACTCGCCCAACTGATGCGCGGCACAACGACGATCCTGGTGCTGGCCCTCGCGGCCGGCACCGTATCGGCGGGCGACATCGCGGCAGGCCGCGCCAAGGCCGATGTGGCCTGCGCGGTCTGCCACGGGCCCAACGGCCTGTCGATGCAACCCAACGTGCCGCACCTCGCGGGGCAACCCGCGATCTACCTCGTCGAACAACTCAAGAACTACCGCAGCGGCAAACGGCCGCATGAAGTCATGTCCGTGATCGCCAAACCCCTGACCGACACCGAGATCGAGAACCTCGCCGCCTGGTACGCCGCCATGCAGCTCAGCGTGCAGCTGCCATGAGCCGCGCACACACCCTGCGGGCCGTGCCGCTGGCCTGTGCGCTCGCTTGTGCGCTGGCGCCGTCGTGGGCCCAGAACGCACCCGATGGCGGCGCGTTGGCGCCGGTGGTCATCACCGGCAGCGGCGCGGCCGACACGCGCTGGCGCGGCAGTGCCTCGGTCGACGTGGTCGACGGCCGCGAGCTGCGCGATGGGCAACTGCAGATCAACCTCTCCGAAGGCCTGGGCCGCGTGCCCGGCCTGGTGATCCGCAACCGCGAGAACTACGCGCAGGACCTGCAGGTCTCGATCCGCGGTTACGGCTCGCGTGCCACCTTCGGTGTGCGCGGCGTGCGCCTGTTCGTGGACGGTATTCCCGCCAGCGCGCCCGATGGGTCGGGCCAGGCGGCGAACTTCCCGCTCGGCAGCGCCGAGCGCATCGAGGTCGTGCGCGGCCCGTTCGCCACGCTCTACGGCGCCTCCAGCGGCGGCGCCATCCTGCTCTACACCGAAGACGGGCGCGAGCCCGGCGAGTGGCGCACCGGGCTTGGCCTGGCCGAGAACGGGCTGTGGCGCCTGTCGACACAGCTCACGGGGCGCATCGGCGGTGAAGCCGGCTGGTCGTACGCGCTCGACACCGGCCGCTTCGAGACCGATGGCCTGCGCCCGCAATCGGCCGCGCACCGCAGCACCACCAACGCCAAGCTTTCTCGCGCACACGACGGTGGGCGCACCGTGTTGCTGTTCAACCGCCAGAGCGCGTTCGCGCTTGACCCGCAGGGCCTGAGCCGCGCGCAGTTCAACGCCGACCCGGAGCAGACCGCGGTGCAGGCGCTGCAGTTCAACACCCGCAAGTCGGTCTCGCAAACGCAGGCCGGCATCGCCTGGGACCAGGCGCTCGGTGGCGGGCACAAGATCGAGCTGATGGGCTATGCGGGGCAGCGCCGCGTGGTGCAGTTCCAGTCCATCCCGCCCACGGCGCAGGTCGCGGCCACCAGCTCGGGTGGTGTGATCGACCTCGACCGCGACTACTGGGGCTTCAACGCGCGCTGGCGCCTGCAGCGCGAATGGCAGGGCGGCCGGCTCGACCTGAGCGCGGGCCTGGCCGGCGACCGCCAGAGCGACCTGCGCCGCGGCTACAACAACTTCACCGGGCCGAGCGGCGCGCCCACCGCCATCGGCGTGCAGGGCAACCTGCGGCGCGACGAGACCAACCGCGCCGACACGCTCGACCCCTACCTGCGCGCGGCCTGGGTGCGCGAGGCGCTCACGCTCGAAGGCGGGCTGCGCCGCGTGCGCGCCGAATACACCTCCACCGACCGCTTCCTCGCCAACGGCGACGACAGCGGCGAGACGCGCTACAGCCGCACGCTGCCCGTGGTCGGCGCGCGCTGGCAGATCGCGCCGCAGACGCAGTTGTTCGCCAGCGTGGGCCAGGGCCTGGAGACGCCCACGCTCAACGAGGCCTCGTACCGCAGTGGCGGTGCCACCGGGCTGAACACCGCGCTCAACGCCGCGCGCAGCACCAGCGCCGAGATCGGCCTGCGCGGGCGCCACGCCAATGGCCTGTGGAACGCCACGCTGTTCGACATCCGCACGCGCGACGAGATCGTGGTGGAAAGCAGCGCCGGCGGGCGCACCGTGTTCACCAACGCGGGCCGCACCGAACGCCGCGGGCTGGAGCTGTCGGCCGAGCAGGCGCTGGGCAGTGAATGGCTGCTCGCCGGGGCCTACACCTGGCTGCGCGCGCGCTACGCCGCCTCGGCCGATGCGCGCTTCCCCGCGGGCAACGCCTTGCCCGGCGTGCCGGGGCAGCAGCTGTTTGCGCAACTTGCGTGGTCACCCGCCTGGGCCGCCGGCGTGGGTGGTGTGTTCTCGCTGGAGGCGCGCCACACCGGCCGCGTGTACGTGGACGACCTCAACACCGACGCCGCCGAGGGGCACACGCTGTTGGCGCTCGGCGCACGTTTCGAGCAGGTGCACGGCCCCTGGACCTGGCGCCAGTTCGTGCGCCTGGACAACCTCACCGACCGCCGCCACGCGGGCTCGGTGATCGTCAACGACGGCAATGGCCGCTTCTTCGAACCCGGCGCGGGGCGCACGCTGGCGGCGGGGGTGGAGTTCGTGCGGCGGTTCTGAGGACACGGCCCGGCCCCGGAATCGATCAACGGCGCCCTGGGCCGGGTGAACGCAAAACTTGACGCCCGAACGATCGGTAGCATCCCGCAACGCCTTGACACCTTGGGGGTTTCCCTGAGGCCAACCCCCGTTTCGTTGCAGGAGCCGCCCCGATGCGCCGTTCGCTTTCCCGTCCCGCCACCACGGGCCTGTCCCGCCGCACCTTTGCCCTCGCGGGCGTCGCCTCGCTGGCCGCGCCGGCATTGCACGCGCAGAGCAACCGCATCGTGCTGGGCCAGTCGGCCGCCTTCAGCGGGCCGGCCGCGCAGCTGGGCATCCAGTTCAACGCCGGCGCGCAACTGCATTTCGATCTGCTCAACCAGCAAGGTGGCGTGAACGGCCAGCGCGTCGAGATCGTCAAGCTGGACGATGGCTACGAGCCCGACCGCTGCGCCGAGAACACGCGGCAACTGCTCTCGCGCAATTGCACCGCGCTGTTCGGCTACATCGGCACGCCCACCAGCCTGGCTGCGCTGCCGCTGGCCACGCAGGCGGGCACGCCCTTCATCGCGCCCTTCACCGGTGCCATGGGCCTGCGCGCCCCCTTCAACCGCCTGGCCTTTCACTTGCGCGCTTCGTACAACGACGAAACCGCGCTGATCGTGCGCCAGCTCACCAGCCTCGGCCTCAACG
>VFQR01001854.1_pt1 | contig 14645 bp, 10 predicted proteins | sample 3512321 | NCBI WGS metagenome assembly VFQR01 (sample SAMN10412374, study PRJNA504923) | tailings metagenome | isolation source: Relicate 3 Philex TSF1 revegetated site | place: Philippines: Tuba, Benguet | collected 2017-08-29
ACGACCACGGCAACGAGATAGAGGACGCTCTTGAGCATCCGGGGAATCTAGCGCCGCAGAAGTAAACAGCGGTAAACAGGTTCCGCGCTTTCAATCTGCGGTGAAAATCCGCTCAATGAATTCGTTCAAATTTTACGTACCGCGCGGCTTCGCCCGCCTTGTGGGCGCGACGGCACGCGGATCTTCCGGCCAGGGATGTTTCGGATAGCGTCCGCGCATGTCGCGGCGGACATCCGCCCACGAGCCGCGCCAGAAGGCGCGTCACCTGAATGGGCCGCCCCGCAGGAGACGTGAGCGAGAGAATGAGCGCGACTTTTCCGTTCGCGATCTTCGGATGCTGGTCGAGGCCGAACAATTCCTGCACGCGCAACTGCACGGTCGGTCCCTGCTCGGCCGCATAGTCGATCGGAATGTTGGAGCCGGTCGGTGCGGTGAAATGCGTGGGCGCATCCTTCTCCAGCCGCCGCATCAGTTCATGCGGCAGAAGATGATGTAAAGCATTCGCCAGGTCGTCCGCGTTGATCTGGGAAAGTGCTGTCCGCTGCATGAGTGCTGGTGCCAGCCAGTCCTTCACGCTCGCAATCAGATTATCTCCCGACAGATCCGGCCAAGGATTGCTGGAATCCTCGCCGTTCTGTTCGCGCAGGTAACGAACGCGTTCGAGTAACTGCTTCTGGTGTGCCGACCACGGCAGGCGCTCCATGCCGAGACGCGCGATGCCTTCCGCCAGGGCTTCAGCGGATTCCAATCCGGTTTCTATGGATAGAGGCTTCTCGGAAAGACTGATCGCGCCTAAACGGCGTACCTTGCGAGCGCGCAGCGATGCGCTTTTTTCGTCGAAGGCAAAGTCGGTAGCGTCCTCGATATGCGAGGCGAATTCGGATTCGATCTCCTGCTCGCTGATTTTCGCCGCGAGCAGGATGCGTCCCTCGCCCGCGCGGCCGGTGATTTCCGCGACGGCGAGATATTTTTCCCGGGCGAAGGAATGGGCCGCGTCGAGTTTCGCACCGCGCCCGTTGACGAGGAGAAACTCACCCGGCTTGCCCGCGCGGGCCTTCGCGATACGATCCGGGAAGGCCAGCGCCAGCAGCTTTCCAACGTGAGAAACCGCCGATTCACGCTGCTTTCCACCCGCCTGCTCCGCCCAGTTGCGCGCGAGGCGGCGCGCTTCCTCGCCCCGGCGCGAGCGGTCGCGGCGGAACATTTCGACCCTGTGGGACAGGTCCAGATCGTCCCCGCCCAGATTACGCTCGGAGATGACGGCGGCAATCTCCGCGGCCAGCAGCGCTTCATCCTGCGCGGCCGCGCCAACGATCATCGCCGCAAGCCGCGGCGGCAGAGGGAGTTTCGCAATCCGTTTACCCCGCGAGGTAACCCGGCCATCTGCGTCGAGCGCATCGAGTTCGCGCAACAGACTGCGCGCTTCGGCGATGGCGGGCGCTGGTGGCGGATCGAGCCAGGCGAGTTTTGCGGGATCGTTCACGCCCCAGACCGCGAGATCCAGAATCAATCCCGAAAGATCGGATTCCAGAATTTCCGGCGTCGCGAAGGGAATAAGCGCCTGCGTTTCCGGCTCGGTCCAGAGCCGATAGGCGACCCCCGGCTCGGTGCGGCCCGCACGGCCGCGCCGCTGGTCGGCGGAAGCGCGCGAGACGCGCACCGTTTCCAGCCGCGTCAGGCCTAGTGCCGGTTCATATTTCGGCACACGCGCCAGACCGGAGTCGACGACAATGCGCACACCCTCGATCGTGAGCGAGGTTTCCGCAATCGAAGTCGCGAGCACGATTTTGCGCTTGCCGTTTGGCGCCGGGGAAATCGCGCGGTCCTGCACCTCCGCATCGAGCGCACCATAGAGCGGGACAATATCGATGCCGGTATCGCGGATGCGCTCGTTGAGCTGTTCCGCCGTGCGGCGGATTTCGGCGGCCCCCGGCAAAAACGCCAGTACCGAACCTTCATTGGCTTCGACCGCGCGAACGACCGCATCCGCTACCTGCCGTTCGATATGCGTGCGCGGATCGCGGCCGAGATATTTCGTTTCAACCGGAAACGCGCGCCCCTTGCTTTCAATCACCGGCGCATCGCCCATGAGTTTGGCTACGCGGGCCCCGTCAATGGTCGCGGACATCGCAACAATGCGGAGATCCTCGCGTAAGCCTCGCTGTGCATCGAGCGCCAGCGCCAACCCGAGATCGGCATCCATCGAGCGTTCATGAAATTCGTCGAACAGCACGGCGGCAATGCCGGACAATTCCGGATCGTCCAGCACCATGCGCGTGAACACGCCCTCGGTGACGAATTCGATGCGGGTCTTCTTGGAAATTTTGGAGCCGAAGCGAACTCTAAATCCAACCGTCTCGCCCGCCTGCTCGCCGATGCTTTTGGCGATGAAGCCCGCCGCCGCCCGCGCGGCCAGCCTGCGCGGCTCCAGCACCAGGATTTTTCGGCCCGCAGTCCACGGCTCATCGAGCAAGGCCAGCGGCACACGGGTCGTCTTGCCGGCGCCCGGCGGAGCGACCAGCACCGCGGAACGGCCCTCCGCCAGCGCCTGTTTCAGCGGCGGCAACGCCTCATCGACCGGAAACTCTTGGTGAAAGGGATTGGTCATTGTCCCGTGGTTCTATCCGGCACCCGCAAACGGGCCAAATCCACCGGGTTTCCGGCATGCGCATTGCGACGGCGACAGGGAATAGCGCGTCCAGTCCCAAAACGGGACAGGCGCCGGATTCGGAGCGCACCATGCAGAAACGCATCGACTGGGTCGATTACGCCAAGGGCTTCTGCATCGTCATGGTGGTGACGATGCATTCGACGCTCGGCGTCGAGGCCGCCACGGGCGCTACCGGCTGGATGCATTATGCCGTCGAATTCGCGAAGCCTTTTCGCATGCCGGATTTCTTCCTGATCTCCGGGCTTTTTCTCGCACGCGTGATCGACCGCGACTGGCAGCGCTATCTCGACACCAAGGTTCTGCACTTCGTCTATTTCTACGCGCTCTGGATGACGATCCAGTTCGCGTTCAAGGCGCCCGGCATGATCGGCGAATATGGCGCCACGGGCCTGCTGAAATTCTATCTCTATTCCTACATCGAACCGTTCGGGACGCTCTGGTTCATCTGGCTGCTGCCGGTGTTCTTCGTGGTGACAAAACTCCTGCGCGGCGTGCCTGCGCTTGTCATTTTTGCCGTGGCGGCTGCACTCGAAATCGCGCCCATCGAAACCGGCCATTCGATGATCGACGAATTCGCCGCGCGCTACGTCTATTTCTTCGCGGGCTACTGGCTGGCGCAGAACTGGTTTTCGCTCGCCGTGCGCGCGCAGGAAAATCCCGCGCTCGCGGGTGCCGGTCTTGTTGTCTGGTCGGCGATCAACGGCGTGATGGTGTTTGGCGGCTATGCGAGCCTGCCGTTCTTCTCGCTCGCCCTCGGCTTCGCCGGTGCTGCTGCCGTCGTCACGTTCGCGGCACTCCTTGCGCAAGTAAAATGGCTCGAGCTGATCCGCTACGCGGGCGAACATTCGATCGTGGTCTATCTCGCCTTCTTCCTGCCGATGGCGGTCACGCGCATCGCGCTTCTGAAAACCGGCATCGTCACCGATATCGGTACTATCGCGCTGATCGTGACCGCGGCAGGCGTGATCGTGCCGCTCCTGTTCCACCGGCTGGTACGGAATACGCGCTTCGATTTCCTGTTCCGGCGCCCGGAGTTCTTCCGCATGCGGACGCGTACCCGGCTCCAGCCGGCGGAGTAAAAAAAAATCATCCCCCTCTCCCCGCTTGCGGGGAGAGGGTCGGGGTGAGGGGCCCCTCACCCGTCGCGCTGCGCGCGACGACCTCTCCCCGTAACCGGGGAGAGGTGAAGAGAAAGGGTTGTCCCCCGCTCCGCACTTGTGCATCGTGCGGGCGAAATGGCCAAAAAACCCGACAAGAAACCGGCAAAGACGGCGGCGAAGCCTGCCGCCAAATCCGCCGACAAGCCCGAGAAAAAATCCGCGCCTGCGCCCGCAAAGCCGAAGGGCAAGGGCGGCGGCCATGTGTTTCTGGTAGACGGATCGTCGTTCATCTTCCGCGCCTATTTCGCGATGTTCAAGGCCGCGCAGTCACGCGGCCGCGCGTTCCATCGCTCGGACGGTCTCCCCGTCGGCGCGGTGATGACCTTCTCCAACATGCTCTGGAAACTTTGCCGCGAGGGGCTCGACGGCGTGAAACCGACGCATATCGGCGTTATTTTCGATGCCGCGGGCGACGGCTTTCGCAACGAAATCTATTCCGAATACAAGGCGAACCGCGAAGACCCGCCGGAAGATCTGATCCCGCAATTTCCGCTGATGCGCGACGTGGTGCGCGCCTTCGGCCTCGTCCCGATCGAGCAGCCGCGCTTCGAGGCGGACGACCTCATCGCTACATATTCACGCGAGGCGGCCGAGCGCGGCGTGGATGTGACGATCATCGCAGGTGACAAAGACCTGATGCAGCTCGTGCGTCCCGGCGTGAATATGTACGACCCGATGCCCGGCAACGAACGGCGCATCGGCCCGAAAGAGGTCGAGGAAAAATTCGGCCTGCCGCCCAACAAGGTCGCCGACATCCAGTCGCTTGCGGGCGACTCGACAGACAATGTCCCGGGCGTTCCCGGCATCGGGATCAAGACCGCGGCACTCCTGATCGGCGAGTATGGCGATCTGGAAAATCTTCTCGCTCACGCAAGCGAGATCAAGCAGGACAAGCGGCGCGAGTCGCTCATTCAATTCGCCGAGCAGGCGCGCGTCTCGAAGAAACTCGTTCTGCTCGACGACCATGCCCCGGTTCCAATTCCGTTCGACGATCTCGCCTGCCAGGACGGCATCGACGGGAAAAAACTCGTCGCATTTTTGAAGGCGATGGAATTCACGACGCTCACCAAGCGCGTCGCCGAAGGCACCGGCGTCGATGCGAATGAAATCGATCCCGATCCGCGCCTGAAGGCAGGCGGACACGGAACGACGAAGCTTGAGGACGCACCACCCGTGCAGGGCGGGACCACGCCGCCGGTCATCAAGCCCGCATCAAAAGAAGGCATGACCCCGCAGGCGCTCGCCGCTACGCGCCTTGCCGAAGCGAAGCAGATGAAATGCGACCGTTCCAAATATGAAACGGTGCGCGATCTGAGCCGATTGAAGGAATGGATGGCGAAAGCCAAGGAACAAGGCTTCCTCGCCATCGACACGGAAACGAGTTCGCTCGACTGCATGAGCGCCGATCTCGTCGGATTCTCGCTCGCGCTTTCGCCCGGCGAGGCCTGTTACGTGCCGCTCGGCCATGTCGGCGGCGACGATCTTTTCAGCGGCGGATTGCTGCCGGGACAAATTCCCGCCCGCGATGCGCTCGCGGCGATCAAGCCCGTTCTGGAAGACAAAAGCGTTCTGAAAATCGCGCAGAACATGAAATACGACTGGCTGATGCTCGCCCGTCACGGCATCGAGATGCTGCCCTATGACGACACGATGCTGATGTCCTATGCGCTCGATGCCGGCCTGCACGGCCACGGCATGGACGAACTGGCTGAGCTTTATCTCAACCACTCCTGCATCAAATACGAAGAGGTTGCCGGCAAGGGCAAGGCGCATATCGGTTTCGCGCGTGTCGCCATCGACAAGGCCTCGGAATACGCGGCCGAAGATGCCGACGTGACGCTGCGCCTGTGGCGGGCGCTGAAGGCGCGCATCGCGTCCGAAAGCATGAACACCGTTTATGAAACGCTCGAACGCTCGATGCCGGTAACACTCGCGCGCATGGAGCGGCGCGGCATTTCCATCGACCGTCAGCTTTTGTCGAGACTGTCGGGTGAATTCGCGCAGACGATCGCGCGGCTCGAGAATGAAATCCGCGACATCGCCGGCGAAGCATTCAATCCCGGCAGCGCGAAGCAGCTTGGCGATATTCTGTTCGGCAAGATGAAACTGCCCGGCGGCACCAAGACCGCGACGGGTGCCTGGTCCACGCGGGCGAACGTACTCGAAGACCTCGCCGAAGAAGGTCATGAACTGCCGAAGAAGATTCTGGAATGGCGGCAACTGTCCAAGCTGCGCTCGACCTATACCGACGCACTGCCGGAATTCGTGAACAAGGAAACAAACCGCGTTCACACGTCGTATGCGCTGGCCGCAACGCCCACTGCGCGGCTTTCGTCGTCCGATCCGAACCTCCAGAACATTCCCGCGCGCACCGAGGAAGGCCGCAAGATCCGCCGCGCCTTCGTCGCCGAGAAGGGCATGAAACTCGTCTCGGCGGACTATTCCCAGATCGAATTGCGGCTGCTCGCGGAAATCGCCGACATTCCCTCGCTGAAGAAAGCGTTCAGCGAAGGTCTCGACATTCACGCGATGACGGCGTCGGAAATGTTTGGCGTCCCGGTGCAAGGCATGCCCGCGCAAATCCGCAACCGCGCGAAGGCGATCAATTTCGGCATCATTTACGGGATTTCGGCGTTCGGGCTTGCCAACCAGCTCGGCATTCCGCGCGACGAAGCGGGCGCTTACATCAAGAAATATTTCGAGCGCTTCCCCGGCATCCGCGACTACATGGATTCGACCAAGGCAAGCGCCAAGAAGATCGGCTACGTGACGACGCTGTTCGGCCGCAAGATTCATTATCCGGGGATCACCGATTCAAATCCGTCCGTGCGCGGTTTCAACGAGCGCGCCGCCATCAACGCGCGCCTGCAAGGGTCCGCCGCCGACATCATCCGCCGTGCGATGATGCGGATGGAGGCGGAACTTGAGAAGGCGAAACTTTCCGCGCGCATGCTCCTGCAGGTCCACGATGAACTCGTGTTCGAGGTGCCCGACAAGGAAGTCGAGAAGACGATTCCGGTGGTGAAGCGTGTGATGGAGCAGGCGCCGCTGCCCGCCGTTTCGCTCTCCGTACCGCTACGCGTGGACGCGCACGCCGCCGACAACTGGGAAGAGGCGCACTGAACGATCCCGTCATCCCGGCCGAGACCGGCAGCGGCCGGTCGAGGGCCGGGATCGTTCTCCGCCATTTCTTGCTACGATCCCGGATAGCCGCTCCGCGGCTTCCGGGATGACGCTAAAATGTTTTCACTCATTCTCCCATCTCTGCTTTCCTTCGCGCTTGCCTCGCTCATCATCGAAGCCATCCCCGGTCCCAACCAGACCTATCTCGCGGCCCTCACCCTGCAATATGGATTGCGAGCGGGGCTTGCCGCGGTCACGGGCATCGCAATCGGACTGTCGGTCTATGGCCTTGCCGCAACGCTCGGCATCGCAGCACTGATCGAACAGTCGCCATTTCTCTATGGCGTGCTTCGCTGGACCGGCGTGATGTATTTTCTCTGGCTCGCCTGGGAAAACTGGCGCGGCGAGGAAAAATCCAAAGTCGGCCCGGACGACCGCGCAAGCGAACGAAAGGCGTTCCGGCGCGGACTGATCACCAATCTGCTCAATCCGAAAGCCGCGATTTTCTACGTCGCTGTCCTGCCCGGTTTCGTGGTCGAGGGCGGCGGGCCAGTGCTGTGGCAGACATTCCTGCTGTCTTCGGTGTTCGTCTCGGTCGCCACCTTCACGCATCTGGTCGTGGTGTTCGCCGCAAGCCGTCTGCAAATTTATCTGGAAGAACCCGCATGGCGAAAACCCGTGCGGCGGGCACTGGCGCTGCTGTTGGCGCTCGTCGCCGTCTGGTTTGCATTTTCGACCGCGCGCTGAATCCACAGCCGCTTTTTGCCGGCCGGTTCAAGCTCCGCGGGTTTGGTGTTAGAGCAATCGGCATGGCGCTTCCCGATCCCAAGGCTGCCCGCGCGCGGCTTGCAGATATCATCCGCGACAAATCCTTCGGCCGCGGCGAGGTCACCCTCGCTTCCGGGCGCAAGAGCGACTTCTATTTCAACCTCAAGCCGACGATGCTCGACCCGGAGGGTGCCGCCCTCCTCGCCCAGCTCGCGCTCGAAATTCTGCAGGAAGAGAAGGTCGATTATGTCGGCGGGCTGGAGATGGGTGCCGTGCCGATTTCCGGCGCGATTGCCGCGCTCTCCTTCATCGGCGGCAAGCCGCTACCGAATTTCTTCGTGCGCAAGAAGCCGAAGGAGTATGGCGCGAAGCTCGGCGTCGAAGGACTGAAGAAAGGCCTGACGCTCGCGGGCAAGCGCGTGGCCGTAATCGAGGACGTCACCACCACCGGCGGCTCAGCGCTGAAGGCGGTCGACGCGGTGAAGGACGGCGGAGGAAACGTAACCCTCGTCCTGACCATGGTCGACCGGCAGGAAGGTGCCACCGAAACCTTCGCAGCGGCCGGGCTGAAATTCCGCGCCCTGTTCACGGCCGCGGAATTCCTCAACCGCTGACGGGCCGTTGATGCGGCGTTTACCGCAACTTTTCCCTGTTTGCCGCGTTGGAACCGGTGCCTCGTAAACGCTGCCGATTCGGCTAGATTACCGGTCCGCAGGAGTTACCGTGTTGCGCGTCTCTCCAATCTATCGCCTTGCGCTGCTCGCCGCCGCCATCGTTTCCGCGGCAGTCACGGTGCAGCCCGTTCCGGCGCAGGCGCAGAACCTGTTCGAGACGCTCTTCAACGTCCTTGGCGGACGCCGTTCGCTCTATCCGGACGAAGACAAATCCACCGGCGTTTATCAGTCCTATTGTGTGCGGCTCTGCGACGGGCGGTTCTTTCCACTGCCTGCCGCCGATCGTGAGCGCGACCGGTTCCGCGAGCGCTCGTTCTTCTTCCGTGACTACCGGGACCGCGACGACCGCCGTACGGCGCCGGTGACCACCGGACAGGCCTCGCCGGACAATCTCTGCAAGGCCATGTGCCCGGCGACACCGGTGCGGGTCTTTACAGGTGCGGGCATCGACAACGCCGTCGCCGCCGATGGCACGTCCTACACGCGCCTGCAGAATGCATTCGTCTATCGTGAAAAAATGGTCGACGAGTGCAGCTGCAACGGCATCGAGAACATCGGCATCACGAATATCGAGGCCGAAACCGATCCCACGCTTCAGCCGGGCGACATCATCGTCACCGAAGAGGGCGCCAAGGTGTATCGCGGCGCGCAGGGGCGGCCGACGCCCGCGTCGTTCGTGCCGGTGAGCGAATATCGCGGCATGTCGCCGGCCATGCGAAAAAATCTTTCCGAAATGCGGATCACCCGCGTTCCCGAACCGGTGACGGCCCGCGCCGGTATCGCACCGGGAGCAACCGGACCCGCAGCGGAGAACCCCGGCGCCGTTGCCCCGCCCGCTGTAGGCGGCACACCCTGATCAGCCGACCGAGCCGTACACCTTGCGCGGCAGCCACAGCACGATCTCGGGCCATAGAAATACGATCGTCACCGCCAGAAGCTGGATGATCACGAACGGGATGATGCCGAAATAGATGTGCTGCGTGGTGATGCCCTTCGGCACGACGCCCTTCAGGTAGAACAGCGAGAAACCGACCGGCGGCGTCAGGAAGGACGTCTGCAGGCAGACGGCGAACACGACCAGGAACCAGATCAGGTTATAGCCGAGATCCTTCACCACGGGCGCCACGAGCGGCAGGATGATCAGCACGATCTCGAGCCAGTCGAGGAAAAACCCGGCAATAAATGTGATGAAGAGAATGAAGATGAGAATTCCGTTGGGGCCGAACGGCAATCCCTTCAACAGATGTCCGATGAATTCGTCGCCGCCGAGCGAACGCATCACGAGCGCGAAGGCCGTTGCACCGAGGAAGATGCCGAAAATGAACGCCGAGGTCAGCGAAGTTTCGATACCGACCTGACGGATGGTTTTCAGGTTGAGCCGGCCGTTGGCCGCGGCGAGCAGCGTCGCACCGAACGCACCGAGGCCGGATGCTTCCGTCGGCGTCGCGATGCCCGCGAAGATCGAACCCAGCACCGCAACGATCAGCGTCGCCGTGGGTACCGTCGCCATCACCGCTCCCCAGATTTCGCGCCACGTCAGCTTGTGGCGATGCGCGGGGGCGGGCGCCATGGTCGGACTGATGAGACCGACGATGATCACATACATCAGATAGAGAATGCCGAGCATCACGCCCGGAATCAGCGCGCCCATGAACAGATCGCCGACCGAAAGCGACAACTGGTCGGCCATGATCACGAGCATGATCGAGGGTGGAATGAGAATGCCGAGAGTGCCGGCAGCCGCGACGACGCCGGAAGCGAAGGATTTCGAATAGTTCTGCTGCATCATGATCGGCATGGACAGGGTTGCGAGCAACACGACCGATGCGCCCACAATGCCGGTGGAGGCGGCCAGCAGAATGCCGATCAGCACCACGGTGAGCGCCAGCCCCCCGCGCAGTTCGCCGAACACGCGAACGAAATTCGTCATCATCTTTTCGGCAACGCCCGAACGGTCGAGCATCAGGCCCATGTAGACGAACATGGGCAGCGCCACGAGCAGCCAGTTCGTCATCAACGCCCATGTCCGGTCGACGATGATCGCGAAGTTGCTCCAGCGCGTCAGCAGGAACGTATCGATCCCGAAGACGTCGTTCAGAAAGATTCCGCCGGCCGTGAAAATCAGCGAAAGCCCGCCGAGCGTCCATGCGATGGGATAGCCGAGAAACAGCGACGCGATGAACGAGCAGAGAAACAGAACGACGATCAGCTCATAAGATTCCATAGTCCCCGCCCCGCCTTGAAACACGCACGCGTATCGTCAGTTCCGCTTCATTATTTCGCTCGCAGCCCCGCGATCACACGAGACAGCCGCGAGACGGCGACCATGGCGAGCAGGCAGAACGCGATGAAGATGAACGACTTGAGAATGTAAACCATCGGCAACCCGTCCGGTGCCGCCGACTTTTCAGCCAGCCGCCAGGAACTCACGATGTAGGGTGCCGAGTTGTAGGCGACGAAAACCGAGAACGGCAGCAGGAACGCGAGCAGGCCGAACATCTCGATCCAGAGCCGGCGCCGCATGGAGAAGCGCTCCGCCAGCACGTCGATCCGCACATGGCGTTCGCGTATCTCCGCCAGCGGAATCGCGAGCATGAAGCCGATCGCATAGAGATGCCAGTTTACTTCCTCGAGCTTGATCGAGCCGATGCCGAATACATAACGCTGCACGACCTGATACAGGATCAGCAGCATCAGGATCGTCCATATCCACGAGGACGATTCACCGATGAAGCCGACAATGCGGTCGAGAACGCGCGACAGTTTTGTGTGCGGCAGCACAAGTCCGGACGGCCCCGCCTGGGGGCCGTCCGTCACTGGATGTGGATTGCTCATTGAACCATTCGCTTACTTGAAGTCACGCGGCAGGTAGCCGAACTCTTTCCACTTCTGGTTTTCGGCCATGAACGCCTGCTGGCTGTCATAGATCTTCTTCAGGTCGGCGTTAGCGGCCGACTTTTCCGCCATGACCTTCTTGGTCGCGGCCTGGAAGACCTTGAGAAGCTGCGGATTCACCTTGCGGAGCTGCACGCCTTCCTTCTCGAACTTCGTGAGCGTCTTGGCCTGGAGGGCTTCCGACTTCGCGAGCGAGATGGTGACCGCCGCGGTGCAGGTGGTTTCGATCAGCGCCTGCGTCACGGAGTTCAGCTTATTCCACGCAGCCAGGTTGATGTAGAGATACTGGTTGGTGGAGGGCTGATGCCAGCCCGGCATGTAGTAGTACTTCGCGACCTTGAAGAAGCCGAGCTGTTCGTCGACGGTCGGGAGCGAAAACTCCGTGCCGTCCAGCACGCCCTTCTCCAGCGCCTGGAAGAGTTCGCCGCCCGGCAGCAACGTCACCGAGGCGCCGACTTCCTTGTAAATGTCGCCGCCGTAACCGGCCGCGCGGAATTTCAGGCCCTTGATGTCATCCGGCGTGTTGATTTCCTTGCGGAACCAGCCGGCACCTTCCGGTCCGATCGTGCCGCAGAAAATCGGATACACATTGTGCGGCTTGTAGAGATCGCGGAGCATTTCATTGCCGCCGCCGAAATACATCCACGCCATGAAGTCCGGCGATTCCATGCCGAACGGAACGGCGCCGAACAGCGCCGACGCCGGCACCTTGCCGACCTCGTAGCCCATCCAGGTGTAACCGGCTTCCGACTTGCCTTCGGAGACGGAGTCGAACACGGCCAGCGCCGGAACGAGCTTGCCCGGTTCGAAGATCTGCAATTTGATCCGGCCACCCGAAGCCTTGTCGAGTTGCTGCGCAACCCACGGCATGGCGTCGCCGAGCGCCACGAGATTGGAACCGAACGCCATCGGAACCGGCCAGCGCACAGCTTCAACCTGCTGCGCCTGTACCGTGGTCGCGCCGAACATCATCGCGGCGCCAATCGCCGCGTAACCCAACTTTTTCATTGAAAACTCCTCCCTGAACGCCCGCGTTTTATCCGGGCTAAAGCCGGTATCGATTTCCGGTCTTTCGCGAAGCGTATCCCTCCGGAGAAATCCCGCAAGGACAAGGTTTTGTCACAAGCGGATTAGACTAAAGTCGTATTCAGTAATTCCGCAGTTTGCGGGCGCGTTCCGCAAACAAAAAACGGCGGCCCGAAAGCCGCCGTTGCAATTTCTGCAGGTGCGATGGCGGCTATTCGGCCGCGATGCGGACTTCCGGTGCGGCCGCCTTCACGTCGGCGTCCACCTTGTCCTCGAACTTCGCAAAATTGTCGGCGAACATCTTCACGAGCGAGCGTGCTGTCTGATCGAACTCCGACTTGTCCTTCCAGGTCTTGATCGGGTTCAGCAGGTGCGGCTCGACGCCCGGCACCGAAGTCGGCACCGAGAAACCGAAATAAGGATCGGTGCGGAAATCGGCGTTCTTGAGCGAGCCGTTGAGGGCCGCCGTCAGCAGCGTGCGAGTCGCCTTGATCGGCATGCGGCGTCCGATCCCGTATTTGCCTCCGGTCCAGCCGGAGTTCACGAGCCAGCAATCGACCTTGTGCTTCGCGATGTAGTCGCGGAGCAGATTGGCGTATTCGGACGGATGGCGCGGCAGGAACGGCGAGCCGAAGCAGGTGGAGAATTCCGGCTGCACGCCGACAAGGCCCTTCTCGGTGCCTGCGACCTTGGCCGTGTACCCTGAGAGAAAATGATACATCGCCTGCTGCGGCGTCAGCTTCGCGATCGGCGGCATCACGCCATAGGCGTCGGCCGTGAGCATGATGATGTTCTTCGGATGCGCGGCGCGGCCCGTGCGCGATGCGTTCGCGATGAAATCGAGCGGATAGGCCGAGCGCGTGTTCTCGGTCTTGGAGATGTCGGTGTAGTCGGGCACGCGCGTGACCGGATCGAACGCGACGTTCTCCAGGATCGCGCCGAAACGGTTGGTCGCGTCCCAGATCATCGGTTCGTTTTCGTAGGTGAGGTTGACGGTCTTGGCGTAGCAGCCGCCTTCGAAATTGAAGATGCCGTCCGGACCCCAGCCGGTTTCGTCGTCACCGATCAGCGTGCGCGCCGGATCGGCGGAGAGCGTCGTTTTTCCCGTTCCCGAAAGTCCGAAGAAGATCGCGCTTTCCTTGCCGTCGTTCGAAACGTTGGCCGAGCAGTGCATCGGCACGACGCCCTGCGCCGGAAGATAATAATTCAGCGTCGTGAACACCGACTTCTTCATTTCGCCGGCGTAGGACGAGCCGCAGATCAGGACGATCTTCCGCGTGAAGTCGATCGCGACCATCGTGTCGGAGCCTTCGCGGCCGCCGTGGCGCTTTGCGTCGGGCTTGAACGAGGGAAGATCGATGATGGTGAGTTCGGGCTCGAAGCCCTTCAGTTCATCCTGCGCCGGGCGAATGAGCATCGTGCGGATGAACAGCGAGTGCCAGGCGAGTTCGCAAAAAACGCGGGTCTTGATCCGGTATTTGGGATCGGCGCCGCCATAAAGGTCCTGCGCATAGAGCTTCATGCCTTTGGTGTGCGCGAGGAAGTCCTTGTAGAGATTGTCGAAGTGCTCTTTCGAGAGCTTGCGGTTGCCGTCCCACCACACCGTGTCGCGCGTGAGGTCGTCGACGACCGTATGCTTGTCCTTGGGCGAGCGGCCCGTGTGATGACCGGTCTCGGCGCAGAGCGCGCCACCTGCGACGATCTCGGCTTCGCCGTTGCGGATCGCGTGTTCGTAAAGCGGGGCTTCGGTGAGATTCCAGTGAATTTCCGCCGCGTCCCTGATGCCGAACTTGTCGGCGCCATGCGCGCTGTTGCGAATACCGTTCTCTTTCACGAAAGCCTCCCCGAACTCGCCGGACTTATCCGTCCGGGCTCGATCTTCAATGCGCCTGTGTGATCCAAAATTCAGCGGTCCGGCTCGTCAACGGGAGCCCGGCCATTGAGGGGCCGCAACATAATGACGACCTTATGACTTGTGAAGCGCAATCGGCGGAAATCGCGCCTCTTTAAGTCCTTCCAATTCCACGGTTAATGCAGGTGCGGCGTTTAACCTTGAGGCAGCTCAAGCACGCGCCCGTTGTGCCAGCGAAACCAGCATCTTGCGCAAATCTCCCGCGTTCTGGACGGGCTGCAGAAATTCCAGGCGGCGCACTTTTTGATGCAGTGCAAGATCACACCCCGCCGGATCGCAGCCGATCACCCGCCAGGGCCCCGGTTCCTGCGCGAGCAGCCGGGTTGCATAGAGTTCGATGGCGTCGAGGTGGTCCTCGTTCATGTGTTCCACCGCACCGGCTTCCGACTCCAGCAGGGAAGCGGCGTTCGATGTGT
>VFQR01001855.1_pt1 | contig 14632 bp, 6 predicted proteins | sample 3512321 | NCBI WGS metagenome assembly VFQR01 (sample SAMN10412374, study PRJNA504923) | tailings metagenome | isolation source: Relicate 3 Philex TSF1 revegetated site | place: Philippines: Tuba, Benguet | collected 2017-08-29
GGAAAGTAAGCGAAAAGCGGCATGAACTAGGCGGCAACTAGCTTGACATGCACCGCCTCGACGACGGCGGTCGACCGATCGACAACAACCCGATCGAAAACGCGATCCGCCCGATCACACTCGGCCGCAAGAACTGGCTGTTCATCGGCGGCACGAACGCCGGCCCGCGCGCCGCCGCGATCATGAGCCTCGTCGCCACCGCCAAGGCCAACGGGCTCTGCCCGCAGGCCTGGCTGACCGACGTGCTCACCCGACTGCCGACCACGCGCAATCGGGATATCGACAGCCTGCTGCCGGTCGAGGGCTGGGCCGCGGTCAGCGGCTGAGGCGAAGCACGTCGCGAGGTCGAGCGGTAGGTGGCGTCACCGGCCGTTTACGGCGGAGCAGCTTCTCGCGGCTGCCAGCGCGCTGAAGCCTCAGGACACCCCGGTCGAGGCCGAGCTACCGGAAGTTGTTAGCTAGAAAAAACGTTGCCGAGTGTTGGGAAAAGGTTGACACGTTCCGGGCTTGCCTCGGCGGCGATGCTCGCAGATGCCCTCAAGCTGATGGCCTCGCAGACGTACAAGCACCGGCCCGGACTGTCCAAGCCAAGGCCAACGAGGCCGAAGCCGCATCCGGCTTTGAGCTTCAAAGCGTGCTGAGGGTGGCCGGGCTTAACTTGGGTGGATTGGATCAGTGGGGGGCAGTTGAGCTTTGGGGTCGCACTGGTTGGGTTGCAGGCGTTGCCTCAATAAAGGTTGGCAGACGCCTTCGCACGCAGGATTTCCAGATACAAAATTTCGTTCAGTTGCTTTAGTGCCGAATGAGCTTTGTGAATTATGTAAAAATGATCGCCTTCAACCCAGCGAATTGGCGCGGCATGGGCGAACAAAATATTCCAGTCCGCTAATTCCAATTCGGATACAGCTTTATCCATTGTGCCCCCCATGAGCGTTAAGCGTGTTGGGGTGATTTTTCGGCTAGTGTTGATATAGTTCTCTATTAGCTTAAAATCGGCGCGCAGCGCCGGCAGAAATAGCGCCATCAATTCGGGGTTGTTTAGTACTTGTTGCGGTGTTCCATTTAGCTCTGATAGCGCGGAAATAAATTCCACATCCGGCAAATCATGAATGGGTGCTTTGCGGCGCATATGAAAAGGCGCCGGCGCCGCAGAAACGACAACCTGTACGGGAAGAGGCAGACTATTGCACTGCATGGCTAAACACAATTCATAAGCGACCTTACTGCCCATGCTGTGGCCAAAAAACACCAGCGGCAAACTACAGAAATGGCGAATGGAATCGCACAAATCATGCACGAGAGGTTCCATGTGATCATAAGGGGTTTCAAACAAGCGCGCACCTCGCCCAGGCAACTGGCATGTCACTAGTTCAACATCTGGATGCAAGAGTTCTAACCACGGCAAGTAGGCGGCTGAACCTCCGCCTGCGTAGGAGAAACAAACCAAGCGAAGTAGAGCGTTTGGTTTGGGTTTTGGTATTGAGAACAATGCAGTGGTTTTCATCATTCTTTTTCGCTTAGAAATGAGTTCTGTCCTCGGCGGATTCAACTCTGAATCGCAACACGCTTCTTGAGGGCTTCGGCGAAGACCTCGTAAGGGGTGCGCCAGGACGCGTCAGGCGTCGTTCGGTGCCGAATGCAGCACAGAGTTGGGCGAACTCGCGCGTACTGCTCTGAGCACGCCTGAATTGCCCCGAGTAGCCATATTATACTACCCGTTACTGAGAGAGTCCGTGTTTGAAGGGTACTCCGTTCCGGTGCTTCTGGATCCGTTGATTGGCTCGCCCTGAGCGGCCAATCCACTCCGAGCTCTTCCTGTGGCAGGTACGGGATCGGTAGAGACCCGATTTTACCAGCCACCGAGTTTGCTCCACCTAGCCAACGGCGAGTTCCTGGAATCAACGACGTCAAACCGTTCGTGCTGTGCGGATGTCGCGCACGCGTGAATGGGCAGAATTCGCAATTGAGTGCCGACGGGGTACTCGGTCGAATCGATCGGGCTGCCCGATCGCGAAGCCACGATGCCATGTTCCTGACTGGTCTCGACGACAAAAAAGTCACGCACGGGCCGTAGCGATGAGTCACATACGATCCCATAGCCTTGGTCGACCTTCTGTTTCGCGGTGCCACGGTCGCGCGATACGGCCATCCAGCCGCCATCGGTAATGAGCCAGCCCGTGTCCGGCCTATGGCCGATGACCGTAGTCAGAACCGACAGCGCAATTTCTTCGATTCGACATACACCCAATCCGTGCAAGACTAAGTCGAAGAACATGTACACTCCGGCGCGGACTTCCGTAACGTCTTCGAACGCGTCGCCAAACAGGGCAGTCGGCGTGGAACCGACGCTGACTATCGGAACGGCCAAACCGCCTGCCCTCAAGCGTGCTGCCGCATCCGAAATGCGCTCGCACTCATCCTTAGACGCCTGGCGAATCTCAGCCAGGCTGGTCGAGCTGTAGCAAGCTCCCGCATGCGTCATCAGGCCGGCGAACAGCCCCTCGTCGGCAAGCAGCTGTGCCGTCGCGTCCAGCTTGGTCGAATCCGGGCGCAAGCCGCTGCGGTGGCCGTCGACGTCAATTTCAATCAAGGCAGGAATCGCAATGGCTTCGGCGCGGCAGAAGTCGACCAGTGCTCGCGCCATCGCTTCGTTGTCAAGGATGATCTTTAGATCACCGCCGGCCCGGCGCAGTGCTGCCGCGCGGGGCAGCTTGTTGGGCGCCATACAGACAGCGTAGAGAATGTCGTTGAAGCCGTGCTGGTGGAAATGCTCCGCCTCTTTGAGCGTGGATACCGTGATGGGGCCAACCTTTCCTCCGAGAGCCAGTTTGACCACATCGACGGATTTCGCGGTCTTGACATGCGGGCGCAGCAGAACCCCCTTCTCGCTCAAATGCCCGCGCATTCGTGCACAATTGGCCTGCAGCCTGTCATGATCGAGCAGCAGTGCAGGCGTTTCCAGTGAGGTCAGTCGGTTCATGGGTTATATACCAATAGTGATGACGGTGAGTTCGGAGCCAAGATTGCCCCTGCGGCAGGGAGGCTGACAACGGTGCTACCGGTCTACAGCGGCCGCAAGACGGGGGTCTCAGTCGCGCACCTCATAGACGATCGTTTCCTGCGCCCCTTTTGCCGAGTTGATGATTCCGTCGCCCTCCCCGCGAGCCATCAACCTCAGCCAGCAACCACCGTACTCGTGGCCAAAATTGAAGATGCCCCACACCACATCGTACAAGCCGACGCCGCTCGCGCCCGCTTGTCCGTAGTACGGCAACGACTGGCAGTACTCCTGCGCCAGCCATGACCCGTCGTCCATTGCCTTGTCCACAATGGTGTGCCACGCATCGATCGGCTGAAACTTGCCGACGAACACGTTCTTGCCCTGAAAGCCAGTCGCAACCTTGATCACGAACCGCTCACGCTGTTCGAGCAGAAGTGTCCTCAACGCGTAGCGCCGGCCCTCGAAATCTACATCCTGCGACCGTAATGCAACACTCCAGGGAAGATACTTCTCAATCAACGCGCGCTCTTCGCTGCTGAAGACGGGGTCGTTCCGCCGTCCATAGAGCACGCATAGCGACCGCTTGTCGCCAAGGGCGAATCGGAAGGGGCTGTCGGGCCAGAAGATCTGGCCGGCAATGTGCGCCCGGTAGAGTGCCTGCGGCAGAGCGCCTGCGCGCTTCTCGCCCTCGGTGGAAACGATGGCATGCAGGCGCTTACCGCCGTAGAACACGCCGTCCGTTCGAAACTCCAGATCGTCGTAGGTCGTTTGAAAGTGGACTTGACCAGTAACACCATTTAACTGCAGGGCTGCTGCGAACACCTGCTGCATAGCCTGCGGGCCCTCGACCTGCAGAAACTCGCTGTCAACCACGAACAGAACGGCGAGATCATGACAGCCGGCGTCCAGCAGCGGCTTGGCCGAACTAACGATGTGAGCCATATAGCCCAGGGGAATGTTCCTCGATGTGCACGTCAGGTGCTGGAAGAAGGGCTGCAGCTGCGCGTGCCCGCGATACAGGGGATCCATCCACTGGATCTGCCATCCACCGATGCTGGACCCCGCATTGATCTCGACGATCTTAATGCCGCTGCTCGTCATGACCGCATCGGTCCGCTGCATAATCTCGCCAATTTCGGGCTTCATCTGGACGAAGAATTCGGCCAGAAGCGCCGGGATGCCATAGAACGTCGCTAGGCGCTGCGCATCAGTTCCAAACTCGAGTCGTATGGCCTTGTAGATCAAAGCAGGAATTCTGCAGACACACGCCTCAAGATCTGCCTTCATATCGGGCGCAATGAACCACGGCCACGAATGCAGGGGGTACTCATAGTTGCGTAGAATCGTTGGCAGCGAATCGTCCAGCAGCGCCAGTCGTTCCAAACAGTTTCCCCTGCTCACCGCGAAGTTGAGAAAGTCGACGGAGGCGGCGGAAATCGCCGCGTGATTCCGGATGATCGTCGCGTCCATTGTGGATCTACTCCTGATTCTTCATTTTAAAGACGCGCCGCAGGCCACTGCCCTCGCCCTGGTCAGAAACACCCCGCCGGCTATGCATTTATCGATGCAGGAGATGCAGTGAAGCTGTTCCTGCACACGGTTTCAATGGTCTGGTATGCACCTTCTGTAGCGCTCGCTTTCATGGTCAGGAGGTACGTGTTCAGCGCTTTCTCCACTTTTGGCTCTGCGTTCCGGATCGTCAGATCCGGCAGGTGGTCGACGAGATTGGCGATCTCCATCTCCAGCAGACGGGTAAGGGTTGCCGTTTGGACTGCAACGCGCTGACCTGTGAATCGGGTTTTGAGCTCGGTCTGCCCATAGAGAAGCGCAGTAAAGCACGAATACCGTTCGCACACGCAGAACAGATAGGCCAGCTCTTCCGCCTCGTCACCAATCAGCGCGCGAACTTCGTCGCGCGCAGATAGCTTAATGGTCTGCTTGTGGAATGCACTCGTTCCATACACACTGTGGAACAGGCCTGCGAGGCAGACGGGCTGCGGGTTTTTCCACCGCTCCAGATGGCCGTGAACGCCCACCAGGTGATCGAAAAGTGTTCGTCCGGAATGCGGCGTCTTGCCGGCACCTACGCGAACCAGGTAGTCCGAATACTTGGGATCGATCATGTTCATACCCAACGATGAAGGCTTCAAACTGAGGGGGGCGGAACGGCGACGGACCCTGCAACTGCAGGCGCAATGGCTTCCGACGCGACGATGGATTCGTATCGATCAGAAATTTCGGCCAGCTTCGATTCCGCGCCGGCGGAAGCGAACCACTTCAGCCAGTCGACGAGATTCCGCGCAAGTGCACGGACTTCCTGCTCGCCCATCATGCCGCTGCGGTATCCGAACTTTAGCCGGATATCGCGGCCTGGATATGCAGTGAGTGCCAACGGGTAGCCGCTGTGGTCTTTGGCGCCAAGTCGCTCGGCGTCGAGTCCGTTGCCGACGTTCTTCTCCAGCGCGGCGGGGTTGCCCGGAAAGTTCTCGTAGACGACGAGACTGTCGAACAGTCGCTCGCCGCGAGCCAGTCCGCTCCACCTGTGGATATCGCCAAGACTGCTCGCGCTGTGCTCAATGACATCGAACTGATCGCGGTGGATCGCCTTCAGCCATGCAGAGAGTGACAGCGCCGCGTCGATCCGGACACGAACTGGGACCGTGGAGATCAGCGGTCCCACGGTTGACTCTAACCCTTGCCGAAGCTCGTTGCGGCCGGACGTGGTGATGCCGAATACGACGTCGCGCTGGCCAGTCATTTGGGCTAGCAACAACGACCAGGCTCCTTGAATGAGGGTATTGAAAGTTACGGTGAACTCGGCAGCCGCCGCAACAAGACTCGATGTAACTTCAGGACCCAGATAGCGCGAGAACTCCCGAGTCTCTCCGGCATGCGCGCCGTAAGCCTGCCGAATGCCCGGCACGTCGTTTCCGCCGAATCCGTGCAGGTAGCTGCGCCAGAACGCTTCGTGTTTGCCTTTGTCCCTGGACAGAACATCCTCCACATAGAGCTTGAATGGCGTTGGCGGAGGAAGCTCCGCCGGTATGCCTTGCTGCATGGACTCATACAGGTGCATAAGTTCTTTGGAAAGGATGGAGACACTCCATCCGTCCAGGATGGCGTGGTGGAACGTGTAGACGAACTGCCAGCCCGTGTCGTCGACACGAATGAGGCTCAATCGAAGCATCGGGGCCTTCTCGAGATCGAAGGCCATCGAGGCATCGGCCGTAATGAACTCGCGGCGCAGAGTCGCACGGTCCTGCGCAGTAAAGCGACGCCAGTCCAACTCCCTCCAATCGGGCGTGGCATTCCTAGAGACAATCTGCAGCAGCCCGTGAACGTCGCAGATCCGAAAAGAGGTTCGCAAGACGGCATGGCGCTGTACTAGCTCCAGCCATGCTCTCTTCCACAAGGTGACGTCGATTCCGCGCAGATCCAACTGTACTTGCACCACGTACGAGCCGGGCTCCTCGGAGGTCATGCTGTGAAAAACGAGGCCTTTCTGTGTATCGGTCGCCGGGTAAAGGTCTTCGAGATCGGAATAGTCCCGTGCAATGTCATCGATGGCGTTTTGTCCTAGTCGCACAAGCGGAAAATCGGCCGGACAGACGGTGCTTCGGGGAAGTTCGCAGCCGGCAATCAACTGTCGCGCTCCCGCGAGCACGAGGTCGCGAAGACGTTCGATACTGGAGCTGGCGTACTCGCCGCGCAGGTACTGAAGGCGGAACGACATCACCCCATTTCGGGTCTGTCCGTTGATCTCGATCGGATACAGGATCTGATGGCGGCTGGAGCGCAATGCGCCGAGCGCCTCCCATGCTGTACGGTCGGCTTCGTCCCGGTCGTTGGACTGACCGAGATAATTGAAGAGAATGGGATAGCGCCTGCCTGCCTCGCGCGTTGCAAGCGTCTTGTCGTCGTCCAGGTAGCGTAGCAGGCCATAACCAATCCCTTTGTTCGGAATTGCCCGCAAATTTTGCTTCACGGACGCCAACATTGGGCCAACGCCGCGCCCGGGGACAGCCGCATGATCCAGCAGCACGGGAAAGATGGTCGTAAACCAGCCAGTGGTCTGGGAGACGTCGACACCACCGAACAGATCTTCGCGCCCGTGTCCTTCCAGGTTGACGAAGAAGCGGTCCAGCCCGGTCCACTCGCCGACACCGAATGACAGCGCGGTCATCAGTAGCTCGTTTATGCTGGCCCTGTAGTGCGCCACACATCGGTACAGCAGTGCATGAGTTTCCGATTCCGATAGCGTAATGTGGAGCGTGGCGGTATCGGCCAGCGTCCTCTTATCCGTCTGAAAGTCGACAGGGAAATCGGGGGCGTGCCTGCCCGCCAGTTCAAGCCAGTAGTTTCGTTCCTCGAGCATCGATTCGGAATTGGCGTGCTGCCAGAGCCGCTCGCTCCATTGCGGGTACGATGTACGTCCCATGAGATCCGGCAAGGCAGCTGACGAGGTCAGGGCATTGGTGAGCTGGCTCACATCTTCGACGAGCGCGCGCCAGGACACGGCGTCGATGATCAGGTGATGCACGATCAAGAGCATCCGCCCGTCGCTTGCGCGCGTGTCGTCACATTTGTACCAGACCAGCTTGAACATCGGCCCCTCTTCCAAGTCCAGGCTGCGCTGCGCGTTGTCGGCGTGACGTTCAATTTCCAAGCGCCGTTGGGATGGGTCCAGGCCAGTCAGGTCAACAACTTCCAAGCTCCGGTCTACGAGCTCGCCGCAAACGGGAGCCAGCCAGCAGCGCCACTGTCTGCGGTCGTGCGTGAATCGCGCGCGGAGCATTTCATGTCGTGACAGCAGTGCGTGAAGCAGCGCCCGCAGCAGGTCTTCCGTCACGCCAGGCGGAGCCGGAGAAATGCCGGCGTAGTTGAAGTGATTGAGGTCTTCCCGCTGAGTTTCGAAATACCACTGCTGAATCGGCAGCAGTCTGACCTCGCTCGATGTCTCGGTTTCAGCGACCAGATTGATGCCGGTGCGTGCGTGCAACGCCTGCTCGGCGATGGTCGGGAATTCGAAGAACTGTCGCGGACTCAGGTCCAGACCCAGTTTCTTCATTTCCGCGATGATCTGGATAGTCAGAATCGAATCGCCGCCGATGGAAAAAAAGTTCTCATCGATGCCGATAGCTTCGCGCCCCAGATAGTGTTGCCAGATCGTCGCGATCTGATGCTCTCGCGGGGTGCGCGGGTCTCGGCGCATCGGGCGGGCATGCTGATCGATGTCTATACTCAGAAGCGACTCGGTGTCGAGCTTTCCGTTCACGGTGAGCGGAATCTGGGGCAGGATGACGAACGCCGCGGGCAGCATGTAGTTGGGCAAACCCGCTGCGAGGTCCTGCTTGATTCGCTCGATGAAATCGGCGATGGGCTCAGTGATTTCGTGTTCAGCAACGATGAACGCGACGAGAGTTTTCCCCATCGACTCACTCTGCCGTACCAGCACCAACGCCTGGCGGATTGCGTCGTGGGCGCGGATATGCGCCTCCACCTCGCCCAATTCGATGCGGAAGCCACGGATTTTCACCTGCTCGTCGTTGCGGCCGATGTAAATCAACTCACCGTCAGGAGTGAAGCGTGCGAGGTCACCGGACTTGTACATCCGGGTTTCGCCTCGCATGCGCATGGCTGGGGTCGCGTAGGGGTTGTCGATGAAGCGGCTTGCGGTGAGGTCCGCGCGGTTGTGGTACCCGCGCGCCAGGCCGGCGCCGCCAACGTAGACCTCTCCCACCGCTCCCAACGGAACGGGCTGGCGCTGCTCATCCAGCAGGTACAGCGCTTGGTCGGCTAGGCGCCGGCCCACGTTTTGTGAGTTTGCCGTTCCGCGCCGCAACCGTTTCAGCGTCACATGCACGGTGGTCTCGGTGATGCCGTACATGTTCACAAGTTCGGGCCGTTCATCGCCGAACTGCTCCCACCACGGCAGCAACGTTTCTTCGCGCAGCATTTCGCCGCCGAAGATCACAAGGCGCAGCGACGGTAGTGCCAGCTTCGCCGACACGACCGCCTGCGAGAACAGACCAAACGCGCTGGGCGTCTGGTTCAGGATTGTTACCCCCTCCTGCACGCACAGCCGCGCGAACTGGTCCGGCGTCCGCGTCGTGGCGTAGTCCGGAATGACCAGCGTTCCGCCATACAGCAATGCACCCCACAGCTCCCAGACGCTGAAATCGAACGAGATCGAGTGGAACAGCGTCCACACGTCTTCGGCGCCGAATCCGTATTCAGCTTCGGTCACCGCAAACAGCCGGCTCACGTTTTCGTGCGTCTGCAGCACACCTTTGGGCTTGCCTGTCGAGCCCGAGGTGTAGATCACGTACGCCAGGCTCGACACCGGCTGCCCTTCCTCCACCGGCGCTTTGTCGTCGCCGGCCAGCGCGCTGTCCAGTTCGTCCAGCATCAGGCATCGCGCCGCGCTGCCGGCAAACCGTTCCGCGAACGACGGTTGCGTCAGCAGCCAGGCGATTCCACTGTCTTCCACCAGGAACGACAGCCGCTCTGCCGGATAGGCCGGGTCCAGCGGCACGTAGGCCGCTCCTGCCTTCAGCACCGCCAGCACCGCAATCACCATTTCCGCCGAGCGCTCCAGCGCCACGCCCACCAGCGACTCCACGCCGACTCCGCGCGCGCGCAGACTGCGCGCCCACTGGTTGGCCCGGTGTTGCACCTCCGCATAGCTCAGCCGGTTCTGTCCCGATACCAACGCCGTCCGCTCCGGATAACGGCGCGCCATCGCACTGAACTGCTCGTGCAGCAGCCCTTCCCGCTTCACCGACACGTCGGTGTCGTTCAACGTATACAACTGGTAGTCCAGCTCTTCCGTCGATAGCATCGGAATCTGGGCCAGCCCCTGATCCGGATCCGCCACCACCGCCGACAGCAGACGCTGAAAATGCCGGTTCAGCCGCTCGACCGTCGTTGCCTCGAACAACGCACGATCGTACGTCCACTGCAGCTCCATCCCTGATTCGTACAGCTCGACCGTCAACTCCAAGTCGAACTTCGCCTGCACCGCCTCGGACTTCAGCGTCTCAAAGCGCACACCGTCCAGGTACAGCGATTCCTTGTTTGTGGTGTTCATCGAAAGAACGATCTGGAACAACGGATTGTACTGGCTCTCGCGCGGGACTGCCAGCTCTTCCACCAGCTTGTCGAACGGCACGTCCTGATTGGCCTGCGCATCCAGATTGATCTGCCGGATATGCCGCAGGTAGTCCGCAAATGTCTCGCTTCCGCTGCTGTTGCTACGCAGCACCAGCGTGTTGGCGAAGAACCCGATCAGCGGCTCCAGCTCCACGCGCAACCGATTGGCCATCGGCGTGCCGATCAGCACATCGCTGTTACCGCCGTGCCGCACCAGCAGCAGGCTCAATACCGCATGCAGCACCATGAACGGGGTCACGCGCTGCTGCTTGGCCAAGTCCATGACCTGTTGTGCCGTAACCGCATCCAGGTAACTCACCACCCGCGCCCCTTCGTAGGCCGACTGCGCCGGCCGCGGATGATCCAGCGGTACGCCGTGCGTCGCCGGGGCCTGTGCCAGATGGTCCTTCCAGTAACCCAATTGCTTTTGCAGCACGTCACCACGTAGATAGTCGTGCTGCCACTGCGCGTAATCGGCGTATTGGATCGGCAACGCCGCCAGCTTCACCTGCTCGCCAGCCGACAGTGCCCGATAGATCTCCACAAACTCACGCACCAGCACGCCCATCGACCAGCCGTCCGCGGCAATGTGATGGATGTTGAACAGCAGCACGCCCCGGTCTGCTCCCGCCGCGCGCGACAGCACCAGCCAGTGCCCTCGAACCATCACGTCGGATTCCAGGTCGAACGCACGACGCACGTCTTCGTTGGCCATCTGCCGCACGCGCTGACGCTGTGTCGCTTCGTCCAACTCGCTCAGATCCGTCACCGGCAAACTGACCTGGACCGTGTCGCGCACGACCTGCATCGGCCCCTGCGCCGTCGACCGGTACACCGTCCGCAGAACCTCGTGCCGCGCCACGATCTGGCGCAACGCCTGCTCGGCCAGCTCCGGCCGGAACAGACCGTCAACCTGCAGCGCCATCGCAATGTTGTAGTTCGACGAACCGCCCTGGTACTGGTCGATGAACCACAGACGCTGCTGACCGAAGGATGGGACGCATTCAGCACCAGGCGCGCGCGGGCATTTCCCGATGGGCTCGACCGCCACTTCCCGCGTCTGGAAACTTTCCTGCGCCTGAAGGTAGGCGATCAGCGAAGCCTTGTTGTCTCTGAGTAGCCCCACCAGCGTTTCGGTCAGCCGGCCGCGTGGTGCTTCCACCGACAGTTGCCCGTCTTCCAGCCTGACCAGGACCGAGTTCTCGGTCAGCAGATCGATGAGGTGTTCAATGATCATAGAATTTTCATCTTCTCGACGTCGTCCTGATCCGCTGCCTGCAGGGCGCTGGCGAGTTCCTGGGTACGTTGCATGCGCTCGATCAGCTGGGCCATTTCGCGGAGGGAGCTGCAGGCGAACAGTTGGCGCATGTCGGGCTTGATGGACGTGCGTTGCTGGATCAGAGTTGCCAGCCGCACGACCCGCAACGAATCGCCGCCGACTTCGAAGAAGTTAGCCGAGACGCTCAGCTGCCCGGCGCGAAGCTCCAGCAGCTCAGACCAGATCGCCACCAGAAGGTGTTCCAGTTCGGATGTCGGCGCAACGTGGGTGGACTGGGAGTCCAACAGCGACGGCGCGCGCAGCGCCATTTTGTCGACCTTGCCATTGACATTGATCGGCAATGCGTCGAGCTCTACGAAGGCCGTCGGGATCATGTACTCGGCCAACTTCTCTCTCAGCTGGCTCTTGATCACCTCCACGCGGTCGTCGCCGGCCAAGCGCGCGGCCGGATCGACAACGATGTACGCCACGAGGCATTTCTGGTCGGCGACATCCCGCGCGATGACGATCGAGGACAAAACGCCTAGGCAAGCGGCCAGCTGATGCTCCACCTCGCCCAATTCGATGCGGAAGCCACGGATTTTCACCTGCTCGTCGTTGCGGCCGATGTAAATCAACTCACCGTCAGGAGTGAAGCGTGCGAGGTCACCGGACTTGTACATCCGGGTTTCGCCTCGCATGCGCATGGCTGGGGTCGCGTAGGGGTTGTCGATGAAGCGGCTTGCGGTGAGGTCCGCGCGGTTGTGGTACCCGCGCGCCAGGCCGGCGCCGCCAACGTAGACCTCTCCCACCGCTCCCAACGGAACGGGCTGGCGCTGCTCATCCAGCAGGTACAGCGCTTGGTCGGCTAGGCGCCGGCCCACGTTTTGTGAGTTTGCCGTTCCGCGCCGCAACCGTTTCAGCGTCACATGCACGGTGGTCTCGGTGATGCCGTACATGTTCACAAGTTCGGGCCGTTCATCGCCGAACTGCTCCCACCACGGCAGCAACGTTTCTTCGCGCAGCATTTCGCCGCCGAAGATCACAAGGCGCAGCGACGGTAGTGCCAGCTTCGCCGACACGACCGCCTGCGAGAACAGACCAAACGCGCTGGGCGTCTGGTTCAGGATTGTTACCCCCTCCTGCACGCACAGCCGCGCGAACTGGTCCGGCGTCCGCGTCGTGGCGTAGTCCGGAATGACCAGCGTTCCGCCATACAGCAATGCACCCCACAGCTCCCAGACGCTGAAATCGAACGAGATCGAGTGGAACAGCGTCCACACGTCTTCGGCGCCGAATCCGTATTCAGCTTCGGTCACCGCAAACAGCCGGCTCACGTTTTCGTGCGTCTGCAGCACACCTTTGGGCTTGCCTGTCGAGCCCGAGGTGTAGATCACGTACGCCAGGCTCGACACCGGCTGCCCTTCCTCCACCGGCGCTTTGTCGTCGCCGGCCAGCGCGCTGTCCAGTTCGTCCAGCATCAGGCATCGCGCCGCGCTGCCGGCAAACCGTTCCGCGAACGACGGTTGCGTCAGCAGCCAGGCGATTCCACTGTCTTCCACCAGGAACGACAGCCGCTCTGCCGGATAGGCCGGGTCCAGCGGCACGTAGGCCGCTCCTGCCTTCAGCACCGCCAGCACCGCAATCACCATTTCCGCCGAGCGCTCCAGCGCCACGCCCACCAGCGACTCCACGCCGACTCCGCGCGCGCGCAGACTGCGCGCCCACTGGTTGGCCCGGTGTTGCACCTCCGCATAGCTCAGCCGGTTCTGTCCCGATACCAACGCCGTCCGCTCCGGATAACGGCGCGCCATCGCACTGAACTGCTCGTGCAGCAGCCCTTCCCGCTTCACCGACACGTCGGTGTCGTTCAACGTATACAACTGGTAGTCCAGCTCTTCCGTCGATAGCATCGGAATCTGGGCCAGCCCCTGATCCGGATCCGCCACCACCGCCGACAGCAGACGCTGAAAATGCCGGTTCAGCCGCTCGACCGTCGTTGCCTCGAACAACGCACGATCGTACGTCCACTGCAGCTCCATCCCTGATTCGTACAGCTCGACCGTCAACTCCAAGTCGAACTTCGCCTGCACCGCCTCGGACTTCAGCGTCTCAAAGCGCACACCGTCCAGGTACAGCGATTCCTTGTTTGTGGTGTTCATCGAAAGAACGATCTGGAACAACGGATTGTACTGGCTCTCGCGCGGGACTGCCAGCTCTTCCACCAGCTTGTCGAACGGCACGTCCTGATTGGCCTGCGCATCCAGATTGATCTGCCGGATATGCCGCAGGTAGTCCGCAAATGTCTCGCTTCCGCTGCTGTTGCTACGCAGCACCAGCGTGTTGGCGAAGAACCCGATCAGCGGCTCCAGCTCCACGCGCAACCGATTGGCCATCGGCGTGCCGATCAGCACATCGCTGTTACCGCCGTGCCGCACCAGCAGCAGGCTCAATACCGCATGCAGCACCATGAACGGGGTCACGCGCTGCTGCTTGGCCAAGTCCATGACCTGTTGTGCCGTAACCGCATCCAGGTAACTCACCACCCGCGCCCCTTCGTAGGCCGACTGCGCCGGCCGCGGATGATCCAGCGGTACGCCGTGCGTCGCCGGGGCCTGTGCCAGATGGTCCTTCCAGTAACCCAATTGCTTTTGCAGCACGTCACCACGTAGATAGTCGTGCTGCCACTGCGCGTAATCGGCGTATTGGATCGGCAACGCCGCCAGCTTCACCTGCTCGCCAGCCGACAGTGCCCGATAGATCTCCACAAACTCACGCACCAGCACGCCCATCGACCAGCCGTCCGCGGCAATGTGATGGATGTTGAACAGCAGCACGCCCCGGTCTGCTCCCGCCGCGCGCGACAGCACCAGCCAGTGCCCTCGAACCATCACGTCGGATTCCAGGTCGAACGCACGACGCACGTCTTCGTTGGCCATCTGCCGCACGCGCTGACGCTGTGTCGCTTCGTCCAACTCGCTCAGATCCGTCACCGGCAAACTGACCTGGACCGTGTCGCGCACGACCTGCATCGGCCCCTGCGCCGTCGACCGGTACACCGTCCGCAGAACCTCGTGCCGCGCCACGATCTGGCGCAACGCCTGCTCGGCCAGCTCCGGCCGGAACAGACCGTCAACCTGCAGCGCCATCGCAATGTTGTAGTTCGACGAACCGCCCTGGTACTGGTCGATGAACCACAGACGCTGCTGACCGAAGGATGG
>VFQR01001856.1_pt1 | contig 14627 bp, 9 predicted proteins | sample 3512321 | NCBI WGS metagenome assembly VFQR01 (sample SAMN10412374, study PRJNA504923) | tailings metagenome | isolation source: Relicate 3 Philex TSF1 revegetated site | place: Philippines: Tuba, Benguet | collected 2017-08-29
TGCCAATTTTTGCATAAGGTTAACCACGTCTCTTCCCGATTGACTGTCAAGGGCGGCGGTGGGTTCATCGGCTAGGATAATTTGGGGATGACTGACTAAGGCGCGGGCGATGGCTACTCTTTGTTTTTGTCCCCCAGAGAGTTGATCGGGATAGTAATGCAAGTGCTTGCCCAATCCTACTTGCTCTAGCATCTGGGCTGAGCGAGTTCGCATATTTTTTAATCCAATATGTCTATGCAATTCCAAAGCCATTTTCACGTTTTGCAATGCTGTCAAACTGCGATGCAAATTATGTGCTTGGAAAATGTAGCCGTTATGGCGTCGTACCTGCACTAATTCTTGGGCGCTAGCACCACAAAGTTCTTGCCCCAACACCTGCAAACTACCAGATTGGGTAGAACGCAAGCCACCCACTAAGGTTAGCAGAGTAGTTTTTCCAGAACCAGATGGCCCGGTCATGATTACAATTTCACCGGCGTTAATCTCTAAGTTGATATGACATAAAACTTGCTTGCGAAGTGAGCTATGACCAAAGTAGTGGTCGAGATTTTGGATGGAGATGACGGGGAGCATATCAATTTTGGATTTTGGATTGGGCATAGGGAATGGGGCATGGGGGCATTGGGAAGAAGCAGGGGGGCCGCTCCCCAATACTTGTCGGGTTTTGGGGGAAAGGGAAAGGGGAAAAGGGAAAGAAAAAACCTTTAACCCTTACCCTTTAACCCCTTCGGGGTGACGCTCCTTCGTCGCTAACGCTGACGCTAACGCCAGTCGCTCATGGGGGAAACCCCCAAGACCGCGCTGGCTCACCTTTTCCCCAAACCAAATTCCAGTTTAAAATCCTTAACCGACCAGTATTGGGCTGCTCCCTACCTCCTTATCTCCCTCATCCTCTTCATACCCCATGCCCATTTTTTAAAACATATCAGCGGGGTCGGTGGCTTGGAGTTTGCGCGTGGCGATCGCACCCGAAATTACGCACATAATTATAGTTAGCAGTAATACTTGTAATGCCCGAAATACTGTTATGTACATAGGCAAATTTGTAACTTTGCGAGTTAGTTGGTAAAGTCCTAAGGATACTGCCAATCCGGGAAAAAAACCTAGTACTGCTAATATTAAAGATTCTTCAAACACCACACCTAGCAAGTAATAATTGCGATATCCCATTGCTTTGAAGGTGGCGTATTCTCGGACGTGGGCATTAACATCAGTGGAGAGGACTTGATAAACAATAATTATGCCCACCACGAAACCCATCGATACACCAAGGTTGAAAATAAATCCAATTGGGGAATTTGTTCTCCAAAAATTATTTTCAAATTCAATAAATTCTTTGTGGGTTAAGACTCTGACATCATTTCTGAGGTAGGCTTTGAGCATTGCTGCGACTTTTTTCGGGTCATAGCCAGGTTTGACCTTAATCAACCCTAAACTGACGCTGCTAGACTGTCGCCCAGAAAATAGCCGCAAAAAACCTCGATCGCTCGTAATTAAGTTACCTTCAGCACCAAAGGAAGCCCCGACTTGGAATAAACCGCTAATGATAACTGTGCGGCGTTCTATTTCCGCAGTTACGATTTTACCTTCCTCAATTTGAGCGATCGCTTGTTGATAATCTCCTCTAGCACCACGGTCAAACAACGCCGCACCAGGCAGCTTGATTGCCTCCAATTGCCGATTAACATCTGGTAAGTCAAAAGCTGGCTTGTCTGGATTAAAGCCAATAACCAACACCCCAGTCTCACGGCGTGTTAAAGGATTTTTCCAGATTGTGTTATTTAAATACACTGGTTCTGCCGAATTTACCCCTGGTATATCCATTGCTTGGTAAAGTCGCCGCCGAGAAAAGGTAGATAAACTAGGCAAGTTACGGGCTTGGGGACTAATTAAAACAATGTCTGCTTGCAAACTGCGATGTAGTCTGGTGTTACTGTCATACAACGCAGTCTGAAAACCCAGCTGCATAAACATCAGAAGATCCGCAAAAGCAATGCCTAACAATGCCACCAACAGACGACTTTTTTCATGACTCAGTTGTAGCCATCCAAGAGGAGTTCGGCGTCGCAATTGTTCAATCAATCCCATAGTTTGGAGTGAGTGGGGAGTGGGGATTAGGGACTGGGGGATGGGGGGATGGGGGAGATGAGGAAGCAGGGGAAGAAATGACCAATGACTAATGACTAATTTCAATTACTGTTTTAACTTGCATATTGCTTAGGTTGGCGGCTTTTTGACTGGAGGCTTTATCTAGTCGGATTTGGACTTCCACTACTCTGCTGTCGATATTGTTGGCAGGATCGGTGTCAATGACATTTTGCCTTTGCACTTGCAAGCCTTTGCGATGTACGATTCCTTGGAGTTCTATAGATAGAAAATAGCCGAAGATTTTTACTTTTTGCCCTGGATGCACTTTGGCAATATCACTTTCGTAAACTTCAGCGATGACATACATTTGGCTGGTTTGTCCGATATCGGCAATGCCATCATTTGATACTAATTCACCTGGATGAGTGTGGATTTTGAATATCTGTCCGTTTTGGGGCGATCGCACTTCGGCTTGTTTGAGGCTAACTTTCGCTAGATTCATCGCTGCTAGGGCACGACTAACTTCTGCTTGGGCAGCTGCGACATCTACTCCTCGGACTTCGCTGATGCGATCTAGTGTTGCTGTGGCTTCTTTGATTTGTTGCTGGCTAGCTGATTGGGTGCGATTTAACTGTGCTTGGGCTTGTTGCAAGTTTTTTTGGGCTGTTTCCAAATTTAAACGCTTGCTGTCTCGTTGAGAAGCGGAAATTGCTCCTTGTTGATATAGTTGCTCGTAGCGTTGGTTTTCTGCTTGGGCGTTTTGCAGTTGTGCTTGGAATTTGTCAATTGTGGCTGCTTGGGTATCAATATCGCCAAGGCGTTCTGCTTTGAGTCTGGCGATCGCTGCTTTTTGGGCGATAATTTCACCGCGTTTGGCACCTGCTTGGATACGGTTGAGGTTGGCTTGGGCGACTTTGACTTGTTCTTGCGCTTCTTTTAATGCTGCTTGCAGGCGATCGTAACTGCTCAAAATCGCAATTACTTGTCCTGCTTTTACACTATCGCCCTCCTTGACTAACAACTTTTCTACTCGGCTTGCTTCCGCAGACACCGCAGCAGATAATTTAATTACTTCACCCTGTGGTTCGATTCTTCCTAAGGCTGTTACCGTTTTTAACTGTGGCAATTGTTTTGCTGGCACTGGTGATTCTTGAGTGACAGAATTTTGCCAAAGTTTTACTGTATAAAAACTAATTCCGCTAACCAATAAAGATGCAATTATACCTATAGCAACGGATGGGCGCAGAATAGATTTAGGGGACGTTGTGTACCCTAACTTTGAATTTCGCACCATAGATTACCTCTTAACTAGTGGCGCAGAAAAAATAACAAATTGAAGAAGTTACATTTGAAAAATCAGAATTTAGAATTGTTAATTGTTCGGTACAAAGTCCTGAATAAAATTGGAAGTTTTTGAGATTTTACTTAGATAACGTGATTTAGCCAGATATGACAACAACAAAACTCTCTGCTGAATAGAGCTTTGTGTTACTACTGAACCACTTTTGTTTTATGAAAGGACTTATGGCATAGTAAACGTTTTTGAAATTACGGGTTGTAACAGTGCCAACAATCAGATGTAAATTAGTTCAGAGACAACTCTGCTTGTGACAATACAAAAATCTTATTTTATATTTTTAAAATGTCTAATTTAGCCAAAATATATTAATATATTATCGCTATCAGGAACTTATACCGTTTCTTTATGAGGCTGCGCTAAATATTAGATTTTTTAACGCAAAGTGGCGCTGAGATTAATTGACTACATTCCAAAATAATTAGGCGCATTTTCATAGAGAATTGGTATTAAAAGTAAAAAATATCTCATAGAAGACTGTTGACTGTTAACTGTGAACAGTGAACAATCAACTACTATGTATTTTTGAAGATAAGTACAAATTAGAAAATTTACCTAAAATCGCTATGAGTCTTTTTTGTTTAGTTCATGGTGCCTTTCAAGGGGCTTGGTGCTGGGATTTGTTAATTCCTTACTTGGAAGCCCAAGGTCACAAAACAGTAGCAATGGATTTGCCAATTGAAGATGCATCTGCAAGTTTATCGCAATTCGCTGATGTAATATTGCAAGCGCTTCCAAAAACTGATGATGATATTGTGTTGGTTGGTCATTCAATGGCTGGTACGGTTATTCCTCTGGTTGCAGAAGCTCATCGAGTAAGTCAACTGGTATTCCTAACTGCCTTGATTCCATATCCAGGAATCAGTACCATCGATCAATTCTGTCATCATCTGGATAATGATAGCCTCAAATCATTAAATTACGAACCAAAACAGTCTCATCAACTTGAACAATTCTACGATGAACCTTATATGTTTAATCCAGTTTCTGCTGGTAAAAACTTTTCGGATGAAGCTGTATTGATGGAAGTTTTTTATCAAGATTGTCAACCAGATATTATGCGTTGGGCGCTATCAAAAAGACGTTTGCAGCAATCAATGGCATATATTTTTGAAGCCAATCCTTTGCAGGCTTTACCAAATGTAGATTGTAAATATATTTTTTGTACTGATGACCTGATAATTTCTCCTGCATGGTCGCGTTATGCTGCACGCAAGCGGTTGGGAATTGAAGCCATAGAACTCCCTGGAGGACATTGTCCACATTTATCTCGTCCCCATGACTTGGCCTCAATATTGACTAACCATTGCCTAGTAGAGTGAATTAATCAGATTTTGGGAATAATCCTCATAGTGTATGAAAGCATCGTTTTGGTTAGTCTCACACTATGAGAGCGCTATTTATAGAAAAAAAGCAGATTTTTTGGCATTTATCTGTTGTATTTGCCTGTATTTGTTGGGTTTGTTTGGCTTTAATTCCAGTAAGCGCCAACTCTACACAGTCTATTGATATGTTACGGCAACAACAGCAACAAATGAACCAGCAGCATCAGAGTGTAGTTAACGAACGCGATCGCTTAACAAATCTTCAGCAACAGGCGCAACAACACCTGACTGGTTTAAAGCAAAATCTCAAAACCACTGATAGTTATATTCAAGAAAGCGAATTGCGATTGCAACAGGCAAACCTTGGTTTGCAACACTTAGAAAATGATCTAGCCATAGCTCAACGTTCCTATGAAACTAGTCAAGTAGCAACAGTAGCACGATTGCGCTATCTCCAGCGATCGCCAGCTAGTCAAGGATGGGCTGTTTTGCTGCAAAGTCAAAGTATCAGCGACTTTATTACCCGTCGTCATCAGCTGAAGTTAGTTTATCAAGCAGACCAACAAATTTTAGTCAAACTCAACGCCCAAGCAAAATTGATAAATCAGCAAAAAACCCAAGTAGAGGAGCAAAAAAACCAAATTGCTTTGATACGCGAACAGCTATTAGCACAAAAAGCTGACTATCAAACCCAAGCGCAATCACAATCAGAATTAATTCAACGCCTCAATAGCGATCGCCTCGCCTTGGAAGCGGCGCAAAATCAACTAGAAAGAGAATCCAAATATTTGGAAGTCTTAATTCAGCAAAAGGTAACAGAAGCAGCCGCCCAAGCAAAAGCTAACAGTCGCACAACCATCATCATTGAGGGAACAGGAATTTTTGCTTATCCTAGCGATGCTCCCACTAGCAGTCCCTTTGGCTGGCGGATGCACCCAGTTCTCGGCTATCGTCGCTTTCATGCAGGGATGGATTTTGCCGCCAGCTATGGTAGTACAATTCGGGCAGCCGATTCAGGAACAGTCATTTTTGCTGGCTGGTATGGTGGTTATGGTAGAGCTGTAATCATCGACCACGGTAAAGGCATAACTACACTCTACGGACATACAAGCGAGTTGTATGTTACCGAAGGACAATCCGTGCAACGAGGACAAGCGATCGCCGCTGTTGGTTCCACGGGTTTATCCACTGGGCCACACCTCCACTTTGAAGTACGTCGTCATGGTTCGCCCGTAAATCCAGCCGATTATCTTTAAATACAAAAGTCAATGGGATTACATTTGTGCTATAATGCAGGAGACTAAGGGCGCGTGGCTCAGTGGATAGAGCAACAGATTCCGGTTCTGTGGGTCGGGGGTTCAAATCCCTCCGCGCTCGTTTAATGTCGATTGCCACATTATTTGTCCGCGTTGACAGATTAATGTCCGCCTTGCCAAATTAATGTTCGCGTTGACAAATTTTATCTGACAGTAATTTTCTGCCGTATATCAAGTATGGCAGAACTCTTCTTTATATGGAGCGACTAATTAGTATTTAAGATTTAGGGCAAAAGTCAATCTCTCCAAAAAAAAGAATCTGTTGCTCTATCCTTTCAACCCACCTAAAAACTTTTTGTGTAGTTTCAACACTTGCAAATAGTCGAATGCTCACTCACGCTTGTGGCATTGCGTATTTGCGGTTTGCTTGTATTATCTCTCGACTTAGTATCTAGCTAGTATAAGCATTTCAATACGGAATAGTTGAACTCAAACGATCCTGGGTCAACCCGCCTCAAGCTGTGAGGGGTATTGAAACTTTGAAAACAGAGGTGGCTTTTTTGTTAATTAAAACTTTCAACCCGCCTCAAGCTGTGAGGGGTATTGAAACCTGAGGGCATGGCAGAACTTATCAAATCTCAAGGAGCTTGCTTTCAACCCGCCTCAAGCTGTGAGGGGTATTGAAACTTCAAAATGATAGGGGATATCAAGGATATAGTAATTCTTTCAACCCGCCTCAAGCTGTGAGGGGTATTGAAACTCAGGTAGTTGTTTCTCGAAATCATCAGAGGTTAACTTTCAACCCGCCTCAAGCTGTGAGGGGTATTGAAACTTGCTGGCGTTTCCTGTAAGCATCCAATGGTTCAACTTTCAACCCGCCTCAAGCTGTGAGGGGTATTGAAACATAACTATTGTTTCATCTTTATCAAGGCAAGGATTGCTTTCAACCCGCCTCAAGCTGTGAGGGGTATTGAAACTGGATCGTTGTTGCCATTGGCGGCGGTGACCACAGACTTTCAACCCGCCTCAAGCTGTGAGGGGTATTGAAACCCTAATATCCCTCTTGTTTGTTCTTCAATTGGTGTGAGTTCTTTCAACCCGCCTCAAGCTGTGAGGGGTATTGAAACAACCATTTGTGTTGGGAACTGCTTGTAATTTGGGAGCTTTCAACCCGCCTCAAGCTGTGAGGGGTATTGAAACTAGTGACATTACATTTACAGCTTTCCCTTCTACTAAACTTTCAACCCGCCTCAAGCTGTGAGGGGTATTGAAACTAAGCTTCCCCCAATATCGCCAGCCACAACGGTGCTTTCAACCCGCCTCAAGCTGTGAGGGGTATTGAAACTTAAGCCTATTTTCAGCAATCAACTGCCAAGGCATTGCTTTCAACCCGCCTCAAGCTGTGAGGGGTATTGAAACTTTAGCGCCTCAAATCCTTCACAAGCATGACTTTCAGAAGCATTTTTGTCAGGTCTGCCAAAATCGCCTGTCTGTTAACACTTAAAAGAGTAAATTAACTGACATGAGAAAAGCTACAAGCCTTAATCAATAAGCGATTTGAAGTTTTGGCAGAACCCCCAGGGAAATTGACCCCGCTTCGATTCGCCAAAAAATAATTAAGGTGGGTTCCTCCTTGCTCGGAGGTGATTCAGTAGCCACCACTGCGGTAAACCCGCACCTCTATTACTGGGGGCGCACCTTATTCCTATCCGCAAAGGATAGCAGCTTCAAGGTGGGCAGCTACCAGGGCCAGAAAGCAAGACTGCGTACAGTCAACCTAACCCACATTTACACAGTACAGAGGCTTTACACAAGCATGAACTGCGGCGCTATTACTGACTTTATTTTATTTTCAAGGTTCTGTTTTTTGTCAATCACCTTTTTTGGCGGAAATCGTAAGCAGTAATCGCTAATTCTTTGGCTTTCTCTTGCGGGCTACCTCTGATTAACTGTTGTGCCTCCTCAACTACAATTCCTGCTTTAGCAGCTTTAGTTTGAATATTAGCTATCAATCTGCCGTAGCTCCATTGATGGATATTAACTCGGTACTCCTTAGCATATTTTTTTTGAACTATTATTAAGTCTGATTTCTGTTCGGCTTTGGCTTGAATCTCACTTTGAACTTGTTCTCGCATATCGTCTAATTTGGGTAAGACAATATTTCCAGCGCAATAAGCTTGGGCGATTGCTACAATCTTATTAGCTAACAATCTGTCTATATACTCTCCAAGTTTTGATTCTTCAAATTGATTAGATGCAGAAAGTGTTTGCGCTATCTTTCGTTCGTGGGATAAAATTTGTTGCTGATATCTTCGTCGATTTAATAATTTGTATTTTTTACCGAGCAGTTGTTTGATACTATAGTAAGTTAAAACTTTTTTTGTAGTTGCATCTACTACTGCTACTGTTGCAGGCTTGTTTAAACCAAGGCTAACTCCAACGAGAATATTAGAGTGGCCTTCATATATAGGTTTAGTTGGACGAGGGAAAGCGTTTTTAATTTTGGCTAGAGTAGAACTTTTCCGTTGAATATTATCTTGGTGGTTCTTATCAAGATTATCCTTAGCTTGTTCGTTCGTAATTTCTTGGACAATTTGTTTCTCTTTCTCGTTCCTTACTTGTTGTGTTCCTTCATCAGTCCATAAACGAGTGTCTACACAACAATGGAGCCTTAATCTATGAACTTTCCACGGTTCATCTTTACCTTCTCCTAAGTGCCAAACAATCTGTCCACTACGAAGAGTGAACAAACTACTAGAGTGCTGTTTTTTACTTTCTTTTTTAATGTTTTGATCGTCTAAGAAGCGTTTAAACCAATGTAATTGACGATTTCCGCAATAAACTTTAAACGTATATTCACCTAAACCGTTAAATTTTACACAAATACGTCCTTGCTTATTTTTAAGCCAAGTCATGTCTTCGTTTGTGTAATATATTACCGGAAATGGCAAGGCACAACATTTTCTTAAAAGATTATTTTGCCAAAACTTAGCCTCTAGTTCATCTTGAGGAATATTTTGAACTGCAATCGCAATAGTTTCTAATAGTTTAGTATAAGTTAAATCTCTTCCTTTGGGTATTCTTGCATTTACTTGTTCCGTAAGACGTTGAATCTCTATTTCAACTCCTCTACGGCGCAAAGTAAGTTTTTCAATATTTTCGTCTAAATCAGTAACTTGACAATTATTTTTCAGTAAATAGCTAATAGCACAAATATTTATAATACTTTTTGTCTTTTTATATTCTTCAAATAAATTATTAAATAAAGTTTTATTGTCATTATATACTGCTGTTTTACTCGTTTTTTGAGGAGGAGTATTATCTTTTACCTCGTGACAGGTATCTGAATAGGATGTATTTATTTTATCAATCTGCTTGGCTAGTATTGTAGCTGCTTTTTTGCGAAGTTTCTCTAGAGTAACACCACTTACTTCCACTAATTCTGTGTCGCTTTTAAGAATAGAAAGCCATTTTTGTTTACCCTCCAACTTATTTTGCAAGTGCTTGATGATTTTAAACCAAGAGCTGTAGATGTCATCCACTGTGTCAATTGCACTCGTGTAAAACCTTCCTGGTTGACCAATGAAGCGAGGATCTGTTTTAAGAGGCTCACACATTTCTCTAACAGTTTTAAGAGTAATTGTGCCTTTTTGTCGCCAAGTCTCAAACTCAGGATGTTGAGCTACTTGAATCAATAGTTCATTAATCAGTGGCGTATTTAACTCTGTCATCAACTTCCAGAGTTGATAACGTGTTGCCTCAGAAGCCACAAGACGACATTGAACAGTAATTTTGGTCATATTTATTAAACAATTTTGTATAATACTAACATATTTGTATTAAACAGGTCTTCTGTAAAATGAAATTCTATGCAGGAGACATTTTTTACAAGTAAAGAAGCATCTAAAATTACAGGTTGTACACTTCGTCAACTCCAGTATTGGAGGGAAAAAGGAGTGGTAGTTCCTGTCATCAGTGGTACGGGAACAGGACGTAGTATTTATTACTCAAAAACAAATTTAGTAGAATTGGCAGCTATGGTATATTGGCTGTCTGTAGGTTTAAGTTTTGAAATTGCTTGCGAAACCTTGAAAACGCTGAAAGACCAAGAACCAGAGTTGTTTAGTTCGGGTACAGGTAGACGCTTTATGTTGTTGTCAGAAGCACAGGAGCGATCGCTTGAGCTTATGGAGTATAACCGAGAACAGGCGATCGCATCTTTGGATGAAGGTAAACCTGTAATTCCGGTGTGGTTGGATGAGATTTATCAGCAACTACAGCAAAAATTAAAAGCTTAAAGGAGCTACAAAAACATAGATGGGTGAACGTAATGGTAATGGGGACAAGTCCCTAGAAAACTGGATATGGGATGCTGCTTGTAGTATTCGCGGAGCGCAGGAAGCAGCGAAGTATAAGGATTTTATTCTGCCGTTGATTTTTACTAAACGACTATGTGATGTATTCGATGATGAACTCAATCGGATTGCTGAGAAGGTAGGTTCTCGTGCCAAGGCGTTTAAGTTGGTGGCAATGGATCATAATTTAGTGCGCTTTTATTTGCCACTGCAACCACAAAATCCCGATGATCCACTTTGGTCAGTGATTCGCAAGCTTTCGGACAAGATTGGGGAGAAGTTAACAGACTATTTACGAGAAATTGCTAAGGCGAATCCTTTGTTGAATGGGATTATTAATCGAGTTGATTTTAATGCCACAACTCATGGACAGCGTGACCTTGATGATGATCGCCTCTCGAACCTGATTGAAAAAATCTCGGAGAAGCGTCTAGGGTTAAAGGATGTAGAGCCAGATATCATTGGGCGCAGTTATGAGTATTTGATTCGTAAGTTTGCCGAAAACTCTGGACAGTCAGCAGGAGAATTTTATACCCCGAAGGAAGTGGGGCTAATCATAGCCAAGATTATGCAACCAGAACCAGGAATGACGATTTATGACCCCTGTTGTGGTTCGGCAGGTTTGTTGATTAAGTGTCAGTTGGTATTGCAAGAATCCCAAGGCGCAACGGAAAAGTTTGCACCGTTGCAACTGTATGGACAGGAATACACTCCCAATACTTGGGCAATGGCAAATATGAACATGATTATCCATGACATGGAGGGGAAAATTGAAATTGGGGATACGTTTCGCCATCCAAAATTTATGCAAGCAGGAAAATTAGCTCAGTTTGAGCGAGTGGTGGCTAATCCCATGTGGAATCAAAAATGGTTCACAGAAAAAGATTATGACGGTGATGAGTTGGGACGTTTTCCCAAAGGAGCAGGTTATCCAGGCTCATCAGCTGATTGGGGTTGGGTGCAGCATATTTCGGCATCTTTAGATAAAACAGGAAAAGCGGCGATCGTTTTAGATACAGGTGCAGCGTCAAGGGGGTCTGGTAATGCTAATAAGAATAAAGAGAAGGATGTACGGCGTTGGTTTGTAGAGCAGGATTTGATTGAAGGGGTAATTTATTTACCAGCAAACCTCTTTTATAACACTTCTGCACCAGGGATTCTTTTGTTTTTGAATCGTGCTAAACCCATAGAACGACAAGGTAAGGTATTTTTGATCAATGCTAGTTTAGTATTTGCCAAGGGCGATCCGAAAAACTACATTCCTGATGAGGGAATTGAGCGCATTGCCAACAGGTTTTTAAATTGGCAAGAGGAGGATAAATTTAGTTGTATTGTTTCTAAGGATGACATTGTCCGTAATGATTATAATATTTCGCCATCTCGTTATATTCATGTAGCAGAAAACGAGGAATTTCGACCAATTGCAGAAATTTTGGAAGAGTTGGAGGTGCTAGAGAAGGAAGCAGAAATGACTAATGATGCTTTAAAAATGCTTTTGGAACGGTTTAGGTAAACTTTCTAAAATTGGTTAAATTTTATTAGAGAGATTTATTATCTGATGGAAGGATGGCAACAGCTTAAGCTGAGTAAAATATGTGATTTACTGAACGGTTTTGCTTTTAAATCTCAAGATTATATTGAGAGTTCAAATACTTTTAACATTAGGATGAGTAATATACGTCCTAATGGGAAGTTTGATGCAGAATATCAACCAAGATATTTACCCGATGAATATGCTGATAAATACTCAAGATTTTTACTGGAAGATGGTGATGTAATTATCGCTATGACAGATATGGCAAACGATCCAAAAATATTAGGTATCCCAACTATTATTAAAAATAAAGGTAATAGAAATTTTCTCCTAAATCAACGAGTAGGTAAACTTATCGATATAGATTATACAAAAATAAATTCAGATTTTTTACGTTATTACTTAATGCAGAATACAGTTAGAATATTTTATAAAAAAATTGCAAAAAAAGGAGTCCAAATAAATATTAGTAAAGCTGATATTTTATCGGTCGAGATAAACTTGCCACTCTTAGAAGAACAGCGAAAAATTGCGGGAGTATTGTCGCTGGTGCAGGATGCGATCGCACAACAAGAGCAACTCATCATCCTTACAACTGAACTGAAAAAAGCCCTAATGCAGAAACTATTCACAGAAGGAATTCGTGGTGAACCGCAAAAGAAAACTGAAATAGGTTTTATTCCTGGGAGTTGGGTTGTTGTTAAACTTAAAGACGCTGCTGAATCATTTCAGTATGGAACTTCTGTGAAATGTGATTACGATACGGATGGTAAACCTGTTTTAAGAATTCCTAATGTAATTGGTGGTTATATAGATATATCTGATCTTAAGTATGGTCAGCCTAAGCCTAATGAAATCCTATCTCTTAAGTTGCAAGATGGGGATCTCCTCTTTGTAAGAACTAATGGCACTAAAGAGAATTCAGGAAGATGTTCAATGTATAGAGGTGAACTAGGAGATGATTGCTATTTTGCATCATATCTAATTCGAGTTCGCCTTGATAAAGATAAAATATTGCCTGCTTTTTTAGATGAATATACACGGACTGATATCGGCACTTCATTTCTTTCAGGTCAAGCAATTCGTACAGCAGATGGAAAATTTAATATCAATTCAGGGACTTTACAGCGAATGCTTGTCCCACAGCCAAGTTTAGATGAACAAAGAGATATAGCAAATATACTTTCAAATATTGATACTAAGATTAGTTTCCATTCATTAATAAAAAAACAATTAGAAGACCTATCTCGCACCCTCCTTCACCAACTCATGACTGCCCAAATCCGAGTTGATGATCTTAATCTTGCTGCCCTCAACCTTGTATCACAGGCAGGGGATGAATAAAGATGCTTACCTTTGACGAACTCTGGGAACTCTTGATTACTGAAGATGAAGGCGTAGAAATAGAAGCAAAAAAAGGCTCAGAAGTTGGGAAAAGCTGCTGGGATACTATTAGCGCATTTTCTAATGAACCAAGTCTAGGAGGGGGTTATCTTCTACTGGGTATCAAATCACCGGAAGAAAGTGATACCAACAATTATGAAATTGAAGGAATAACAGATCCCGATAAAATACAACTTGACTTAGCTACCCAATGCAGAGAAGTTTTTAACATTGCTATTCGTCCCCAAATAGAAACTGCTACTAAAGACGGGAAAATTGTAATTGTTGCGTTTATTCCTGAAGTTCAACCCTCAGAAAAACCCGTTTATATTACTAAAAGGGGGCTTCCGCAAGGTGCATTTAGACGCATTGCCTCAGCAGATCAAAAATGTACTGAGAGAGATATTGAACTGTTTTATAAAGAACGTAACGCCCAAACCTATGACACTACAATTATCCCAGATGCTACCCTTGATGATTTAGACCCAGAAGCGATCGCTGCTTACCGCAGAGAAAGACAAGAGGTAAACCCCAACGCCAGCGAACTCAATTACGATAACCAGAACCTACTTTTTTCTCTAAATGCGATCGCCAGACATCCTAGCCAAAAAGGAGAATACTGCCTCACCTTTGCCGGATTAATCTTATTCGGAAATGCGATCGCTCTACGACGTTATTTTCCCATGCACCGTATCGACTACATTCTTGTAGAAGGTAAGGAATGGGTTTCAGATCCAGATAAGCGTTATCAAAGTACCGAAATCCGCGAACCCCTACTATTAGCAATTCCCAAGATAATTACCCTCGTTCTTAATGATCTGCCCAAAGCATTTGGTCTTGCAGAAAACGGAATTCACCGCAGAGAAACACCCGTGATTCCGCGTAAAGTTATCCGAGAAGCAATTGTTAACGCTGTAATGCACCGTAACTATAGGGAAAGGAGTCCTGTTCAGATTATCCGCTTCTCAGATCGTTTAGAAATTCGTAATCCTGGTTATTCTCTCAAACCCACAGATGAATTTGACCAACCAGGGTCAAAAAGTCGTAACGAAAAAATTGCCGCAGTTCTCCATGAAGTAAATCTTGCTGAAACAAAAGGATCTGGCGGTAGGGTTATGTTGGAGAAAATGCTGGAAGCCAACTTGACTCTACCTTTGTTTGTTTCCAATCGAGATAGAGATTATTTTCACCTGACTCTTTTTACCCATCATCTCCTTGACGGAGAAGACATTGAATGGCTAACGCAATTCAAAAATTATGGATTAAGTAACGATGAAGCCAAAGCACTTGTTGTCTTAAAACAAGTGGGAATGATTAATAATTTAATTT
>VFQR01001857.1_pt1 | contig 14627 bp, 14 predicted proteins | sample 3512321 | NCBI WGS metagenome assembly VFQR01 (sample SAMN10412374, study PRJNA504923) | tailings metagenome | isolation source: Relicate 3 Philex TSF1 revegetated site | place: Philippines: Tuba, Benguet | collected 2017-08-29
TTCCTGGGAGGTCTCCGGCGGCCTGCTGATCATCCTCATCCTCGCGGTCTGCTTCATTCTCGGCTGGCCGCTGGAATGGGTTCCGATCGTCGTCATCATCATTCCGATCTTCCTGCCGCTCCTGCAGGCGCTGCAGGTCGACATGGTCTGGTTCAGCGTTCTGGTGGCGGTAACGCTGCAGACCTGCTGGCTGTCTCCACCGGTCGCGCTCTCGGCCTATTACCTGAAGGCGGTCGTGCCGGGCTGGGAGCTTTGGGACATCTATCGCGGGATGATGCCGTTCATGATCCTGCAGTGGGGATGCGTGTTCCTGATCTATTTCTTCCCGGAGATTCCGCTGTACCTGCCGAACCTCTGGTACAACTGATGTGGGCCGTGGCGCGATGACCGGCAAAGCTGCGCGGCGGGAAGCCTCCGGCCCATATCGCCCGGAGCATTGAATGGAAGGCAGCGGGATCCTGATCACGCTGCTAGGCGGCGTAGGACTGCTTCTCTGGAGCGTCCGCATGATCCGCACCGGCATGACGCGCGCGTTCGGCGCGACGTTGCGCTCGCTGCTGGCGCGGGCCTGCTCCAACCGCTTCAAGGCATTCGCGGTTGGTACCGGCGTCACCGCCTTGCTGCAAAGCTCGACCGCGACCGCGCTGATGCTCGCTTCGTTCACGAGCCGCAAGCTGATCGCGCTGCCGCTGGCGCTGGCGGTGATGCTCGGCGCCGATGTCGGCACCGCACTCGTGGCGCAGATTTATTCCATCGACATCAAATGGCTGTGGGCGCCGACGCTGTTTCTCGGCGTGGTGATGTTCAATGCCTCCGACGGCGACACGCCGCGCGGGGTAGGGCGCATCCTGATCGGCTTCGGCCTGATGCTGCTCGGGCTGACGGTGATCGGGCAGATTTCCGCGCAACTGAGCCAGAGCAGTACGCTGCAACTGATCCTGTCGTCGCTCGGTACCGAACAGGTCCCGCTGCTCGCCATGCTGGCGATGGCGGTGCTGACATGGCTCTGCCATTCGAGCGTCGCGATGGTGCTGTTCATCATGACGCTCGCGGCGGGTGGGGTGATCGATCCAAAGCTCGCGGTTGCGCTCGTGCTCGGAGCAAATCTCGGCGGAGCCATCGTTCCGTTCATCGCGCTGTTTGGCTCCAGTCCGTCCGCGCGTCAGGTGATGCTTAGCAATCTTATCGTGCGCACGGCGGGCTGCATGATCGCACTGCCCTTTGCCGGAACCATCGCGAACGCAATGTCCGCGCTTTCACCGGATGCCGCGAGGCTGGCGGTGAATTTTCATCTTGTCTTCAATATCGCGATTGCCGTGCTGGCATTGCCGCTGGTCACGCCACTCAGCGTTCTCGCCAGGAAAATAATTCCGGACACGACCGCCGGCACCCCGCAACGGCGAACACCACGCCATCTCGATCCGAGCCTGCTCGATACTCCGCCCGAGGCGCTTGCCTGCGCGATGCGTGAAACGCTGTCGATGGGCGACATCGTGTTCGACATGCTGAAAAAATCGCTGGCTGCGATCGAGGGGACGGACATCAAGGCGGTGAAGGAAATCGAGAATATCGACGACGACGTGGATTCGCTGCATGAAGCGATCAAGCACTATCTGGTGCGGACTTCGAAAGGCGATCTCGGGGAGGAGGACAGCCGCCGCTATATGGAGATTCTGTCGTTCACGACCAATCTCGAACATATCGGCGACATCATCGACAAGAACCTGATGGAACTGGCGGCCAAGAAAATCAAAAAGCAGTACGCATTCTCGGCCGAGGGATTGACCGACCTGCGCGAGTTTCACAGCCAGGTCGTCGACAATCTGCAGCTTGCATTGAACGTGTTCGCGACGCGCGATATTTCGCTGGCGCGCCGCCTGCTGCGCGCAAAGGCAACGATGCGGACGGCGGATTTCAAAGCCACCGACCAGCATTTCGCGCGGCTGAAAGAGGGCCGTCCGGAATCGATCGAGACGAGTGCCATCCACCTCGATATCGTGCGCGACCTGAAGCGCATCAACTCGCATCTCACTGCCGTGGCTTATCCGATCCTCGAAGCGGCGGGCGAACTGACGCCGTCGCGCCTGATGGACGACGCGGCGCAGAACGCGCGCGCCCATCCGGAGAGCCGCTCCGGCGCGGCCTGATTAAATCAATAAATTTAAAGGCTTATTCCAGCTTTCCTTGCGCCGTCTTGTTGACACTGTTGGTGATCTGCACGACACCTTTCAGCGGCGCTTTCAGATCGACATCGGCGCTGCCGACAAGCTTGTTTTCTGCATCGGGAGCGAGCGTGATGCGCTGCGCCTTGCCATCCACCACGAGAATGGCTGTGCCCTTGAAGCCCGTGGACGGGATCGACTTGTCGTTGTGATCGGACAGGAAAACCGTGAGCGATTTGTCCTTCGCGAGCACTTCGAGGTGGTAGTCGCCGGCGTCCGTATTCTGCCCTCCGTTCTTTCCGGTTCCTGGAGAATGGGCGGCAGCGGCGAAGCTGAACGTCATCAAAGCGGCGAACATCATTGCCTTGAATTTCATTTGATTTGTCCTTTCAGAAAGCTTCGGCGGCTTTTTTGCCGCCATCGGTTGTTTGCGCATTCTCAAGCCTGATTTTTTCCAGCGGCTTCGCGCCGTAGCGGAGGAAAAGCAGCGGTGTCAGGATTGCATCGAGCAGCGTCGCGCTGATCAGGCCGCCGAAGATCGTGACGGCGACCGGATGCAGGATTTCCTTTCCGGCCGACGTCGGATCGATCATCAGCGGAACGAGCGCCACACCCGCCGAAAGTGCTGTCATCAGAACGGGGGTCAGCCGTTCCAGCGTGCCGCGCACGACCAGCTCTTTCCCGAAGGGCATGCCTTCATGTAGCGACAGATTGATGTAGTGGCTGATCTTCAGAATTCCGTTGCGCGCGGCGATGCCGGTCAACGTGATGAAGCCGATCATGGAGGCGACGGAAAGCGGAAGCCCTGCAATCCACAAAGCGATCACACTGCCGACAAGCGCCAGCGGAATGCTGCCGAGAATGATCAGCGTCAGGGCAACCGATCGATAGCGGCTGTAGAGCACGGCAAAGATCATCGCGAAGGAAAGCAGCGATAGCAGCGCGATGGTGCGGCTTGCCTCGCGTTGCGCCTGGAAGTTTCCTTCGAGGCTGGCGAAGAATCCTTCCGGCAGCTTTGCCTGCGCCATTCGTTCCTGAATTGCGCTGGCGATTGCGGCAATATCGGAGCCGTCCGTATTGGCGAGCACCGCGATGCGGCGGCGGCCGTTCTCGCGCAAGATCTGGTTGGGCCCGTCGGTCTCGCGGATTTCCGCGACCTGGCGCGCGGGAATCCATCCGTTCGGCGTCTGGATCAGCAGGTCACCCAGTCCCTGCGTCGTGCGAAGCCGCTCCGGCAACCGCATCACGACGTCATAGCGGCGATAGCCGTCCACGATGCGCGAGACGACGCGCCCGCTGGAAAGCTGCGTGATCTGCTCGATCACGGCGGCCGGCTGCACGCCGTAAAGGGCCGCGCGGTTGTAGTCGATGCGGATTTCAAGTTGCGGGATGAGGGTCTGCCGCTCGACCTGCAAGTCGGTAATGCCGGGTATTCCCGCAATCGACGCGCGCAGGCTTTCAGCGGTCCGGCGCAGCGTATCGAGATCGTCGCCAAAGAGTTTGACGACGATCTCCGCGCGCACGCCCGACAGCATGTGATCGATGCGGTGCGAGATCGGCTGGCCGACATTCACGGCGACGGGGAGAACGGAGAGCTTCGCGCGGATTTCCCCCGCAATCGCTGCCTTGCCGCGATTGTCCGGCTTCAGCGAAACCTCGATTTCATTGACGTGCACGCCTTCGGCATGTTCGTCGAGTTCCGCGCGGCCGGTGCGCCGGCCGACGATATCGACATCCGGAATTTCGAGGATCAGCTTTTCCGCAATCGCGCCGATACGGGAAGACTCCGCGAGCGAAATCCCGGGATTGAACGTCATGTTGATCGTGAACGTTCCCTCATTGAAGCTCGGAAGAAATGCGCGGGGAAGCGCGATCAGCGCCACGACCGCCATCGCAATCGCCGCTGCGGCAAACGACAGCAATGCGGTTTGCCGCGAGAACGCAAAATCAAGCGCGCGCCGGTTCCAGCGTTTCAGTACCGGAACGATTCCGCTTTCGCGCTCTTCCAGCCGCTTTAGGCCCGGAAGCATGTAATAGGCCATGACCGGCGTGAGCGAGATCGAGACGAGAAGGCTCGCAAGGATCGCGATGATGTAGGCCTGGCCGAGCGGGACGAACAATCGTCCCTCGATTCCGGACAGCGCGAACAGCGGCACCAGGACGAGCACGATAATCGCAGTTGCATAGACAATGCCGGAACGCACTTCCTGACTGGCCGAAACAATGACGCCGATGACCGGCCGCGGTTTCTTCGCCTCGCGGTTTTCCCGCAGCCGGCGGAAGATGTTCTCCACATCGACCACCGCGTCGTCGACCAGTTCGCCGATGGCGATGGCAATGCCGCCGAGCGTCATCGTGTTGATGGACAGGCCCGCGAAATAAAAAATCAGCGCGGTGATCAGGATCGAGACGGGAATCGCGGTCAGCGAAATGACCGTGGTGCGGACGTTGAGCAGAAACGCGAAGAGGACGATCGAAACGGCCACGACCGCTTCCATCAGCACTTTCTGCACATTCCAGATTGACGTGGAGATGAAATCCGCCTGCCGGAAGATGATCTGGTCGGTCTTGGTGCCTTCCGGAAGCGTCGTTGCGATCTGGCGCAAAGCCTCCTCGATCTGGCGTGTGAGGCGCACCGTATCGACATGCGGCTGCTTTTCGACCGATACGAGTACCGCGGGTTTCCCCATGTAGCCGCTATCGCCGCGCTTCACGCGCGCGGCGAATTCGACTTCGGCGATCTGTTTCAGATAGACGGGGCCGTTTTCGTTGCTGCCGACAACGACAGTGCGAAGGTCATCGAGCGAAGTGGTGCGGCCGATGTTGCGGATCAGGTATTCTCGCGAATACTGGTCGGTGAAGCCGCCGCCCGCATTGGCTCCGAACGAGGCGAGTGCCTTCTCGATCTGCTCCGGACCGATGCCAAATGCGCGCATCGCGGCGGGGTTCGGCGAAATCCGGAACTGGCGCACCTCGCCGCCCATCGGGATCACCTGCGCGACACCGGGGATCGTGAGCAGACGCGGGCGGATGACGAAGTCCGCGATCTCGCGCAGTTCCATCGCGCTCAGCCTGTCGTTGGTCACGGCGGAAATCAGAATTTGCCCCATGATCGAACTGACGGGGCCAAGCAACGGCGTGATCTCGCGCGGAAGCTGGTCGCGGATCAGACTGAGCTTCTCATTGACCAGTTGCCGGTTGCGGTAGATTTCCGTGTTCCAGTCGAACTCGACATAGACGAAGGACAGGCCGACGCCCGAAACCGATCGCACGCGCGTGACGCCGGGCAGGCCGTTCATCTGCGTTTCGATCGGGAAGGTGATGAGTTGCTCGACCTCTTGCGGCGCGTAGCCTTCGGACTCCGTCATGATGGTGACGGTCGGACGATTGAGGTCCGGCAGCACATCGACCGGCAGGCGCGTGACGGCATAGCCGCCGTAGATCATCAGGCCGGCGAAGATCGCGAGCACCAGAACGCGGTAATGAAGCGAACGGCTGACGAGAAAGGTAAACATCAGCGCACCTGCTCGACCAGTTCCGCACCTTGCGTGACGATGCGCTGGCCTTCCTTCAATCCGGCGAGAACAAGTACGCGCTCGGCGTCGAGCGGGACGATGCGGACTTCGCGCGGCTCGAATATTTCCGGCTGCGTGTGCTCGAACACGATGTGCTGGCCGCTGCCCGCGCGAACCACGGCGGCACGGGGCAGGGCGATGCCCCTAAGCTTGTCAGTGCCTGCCGCATACACGCTCACGAACTGACCTGCCCAAAGTCCTTCCGTGGAGTCGGTGATCGAAAAATGCACGGGGATCGCCTGATTGCGTCCGGCGAGACCGGCGCCGCGAAAGGCGAGCTTCACCGTCCGGCCGTTCGAAATCCGGGCCGAACTGTCGGTGGCGGATTGCAACGGTTCGAATGTCAGCGCCTCCACCCACAGGCGCGAAGTATCGATGATCTCGAAGATGATCGAGTTCGGCTGCGCGAGCTGGCCCGCGACCGTATTCGCGGCGGCGATGACACCGGAAACAGGCGCGACAAGGACTTCCGGTTCGCGGCGGGACTGTTCGAGGGCTGTCCGCCGCTCCAGCAAGCCGTTCAATTCCAGCTTGGCATCTTCGAGCTGCGTCTTCGAAATCGCGCCGCTTTTGCTCAACTGCTCGAAGCGCGCGACACGCCGCTCGACGATGGAAATCTGCTGGAGCAGTTCTCCTTCCTTCTGCCGCATGTCGGAAATGTCGATCGCCTGAATCGGCGGCGTCACGTAAGCGAGCACATCGCCTTTGCTGACTTTCGCGCCGAGCGAGGGAAAACCGTTTGGCGGCGCCGACAGCCGCCCGGCGAGTGCGGACTGCACGTAGCCGCTCGCATTCGGGTCGGAGATGATGCGCCCCGGCATTTCCAGGGATTTGAAATGCTCGCCTTCCTTGACCACGGATGTGCGGATGGCGAGCAGGCGCTGCGACGGCTTCGGCACAAACAGCGCGCCGCTCGGCAGGCGCTGCGGGACATCGCGGTTGCTGACGGTGGCCTGCTTTTCGTCGCCATGTCCTTCATGGGCGGAGGCGCGCTCGGCAAGTGCGAGCGCGATGCAGAGCAAGAGAAGAACGCCAGGATGCGCCCGCAGGCGGGGCAGGTTCTTCAGCGCGACAGCGATCGCACCCGCAAGCAGGATCGCGAGCAATCCTGGAACGATCCACGATCGGCCGGGGGAGAGTGCTGTACCGCTTGCCTCGGCGGGAATATCGAAGGAGAGCGGCAGCACATCGACTTTCTCTCCGTCGGTAACGGTGAAAATCAGATCGTAATGCTGCGCGGGCTTCGCCCAGTTCGCGGCAAGGTGATAAGTGCCGTCGGATTGCGGCTCGGCGCGCGCGGGCCCGGCCGGCGTCTCGGCCTCGATGGCGGCGGAAGTGACCGGCTCATTCGTCGCGAAACGATCGAGATAGAGCACCAGTTCGCCGCCGCGCAGAATTGCGACAAGCTGGAAATCGCCGGAGAGCGCCGCGCCACGGGGAGAGCCCGTGCCCGCGACAGCCTGCTGCTTGTCATGATCGTGGCCTTCATGCGCGCTGCCGGAAACAGCAAGCGCAAACGCGGAGATGAATCCGGCGAGCAGAAACGCGAATAGATTTCGCACCATGGAATCCTTCACAGATGATCGATTGCGGCCGCTTCGAAAGCGGGCCGGACGGAAACCGGATCAGCGGAAGGATTTTGGAGGTTGTTCGGCGGAGGAAAGCGTCAGCGCCGGGAGAGTTTCAGGCGCGGGCGTCGAATATGAATTGCCGGATTGCCCGGACAGTCCCGCGGCATGCGGAGAGTTCAGCGCGGATGCGTGGCACGCATTGCATCCGCAATCGCAGCAGGCGCAATCGTTCATGCAGCCGTGTTTTTCCACCGGCGCCGGAATGAATACGGAAAGCGACCGAGCGCCGGCAAAGTCGTTGCTTTGCGCTTTCGGCAGGGAAGCGGTTTCCGCCGCAACGGTTTCGATCGTTTCCGCCTTCGCCGGCGTGGTGCTGGAGATGCTGGCTGACGCGTGATGCGCGTGCTGCGAATGTGCAACGGCCTGCGTCGGCAATGCCGCGAGCAACGCGAGCAAGGCAATCGCCGGAATGAGTTTGCACAGACGGGCAATCATCGGCCCTGCATAATCGAATTCGCGGCTTCTAGAAAGCCGCCGCGAATCCCGGACGAAAACGCTTGCGTGAACGGTTAAAAAACGCTCCGCCGCGGAACCGGGCGAAGCCTAATTTCTTGATAAATTTCAAGAGGTTGGCGCTCCCTAGCGGAATCGAACCGCTCTCTCCACCGTGAAAGGGTGGCGTCCTAACCGATAGACGAAGGGAGCTAACCGGCCCTCGATATAGACGGCATAAAGCGGTGGGGCAAGCGCGCGGAGGCTCCCGTGGCCGTCCGCCGCGACCCCGGATTTCGGGGCTTGAGCGGGCAAATGGCGGGTCCACAATCGGACCGTTCAACCGTTCGGGGAGGTCCGATCATGAAACGCCTTGTCTCCTGTCTCGTGCTTGCGCTCGCGGTTGCGGCGTTCTCGGCCGCGGCACCGTCAACCGGTTTCGCGCAGGCCAAGAAAGCGATGTCGAAAGCCTGCACCGATGGCGAACGCTGCACGGCAAGCTGCAACGCGGTGAAATGGTGCACGGTGCAGGTCTGCACCGGCGGCAAGTGGCAGAACACGATGTTCGGCTGCGCCGAACCTTTCTGCCGCAACAAGAAGTGCTGAACGTCACGGCTTGAGGCGGGCGCTCCGCGGAGCGGAGGAAATCCCGCTCCGCGTGAACGCCCGTTCATCTGCGGACGCAAAAGTATGAAGTCTGTGCAGCGCTGCATGGCATTTGACCTTGCGGTGGGAAATCCGCTGTTTCAGATTTTCAGCATCTGAAGCTGGAGGCTGAAGCCATGAAAAATCTGATCGCGAAATTCACGCTGGGTGCCGCCGTGTGCGGAATGGCGCTTGCATTTGCGCCAACCGCGTCCGAAGCGGCACTCTGCACATCGACCTGCGGAAAGACGTTCAAATACTGCACGCAGAAATACGTGACCAAGAAAGGCTACAAGCTCTACACGCCGCTCGTCTGCAAGGAAGGCAGCTGCCCGAAGAAGTGCTGATCTTCTTCGTGTGACCGAACGGACTGATGAAAAAACGGGCTCCGGCGAACGCCGGGGTCCGTTTTGCGTATCGAGCCGGTGCTTGCCGCCTTCCGATACACGTATAGACTGTGGCCTCGGATATTTGGGGAGGCCAAGTCCATGTTCCTGCGTATGTTGAAAGTTTTCGTGCTGGTCGGCGCCGTGTTTGCGGCCGGCGTGGCGAGCGGCCCGGAAGTTTCCTTTGCTCAATCCCAGACCAAGACGGTGAAGAAGAGCAAGACGAAGGTGACGGTGCCGGCGGGCGGCTGCCTGATCGCGGACAAGACCGCGGCACTGGAGAACGGCAAGACCTGTGCGGCCAACTGCAAGAACGACTGGTGCACGGTGAGCTGGTGCGTGAACGGCCAGCTCTCGGGTTCCTGGGTCGGTTGCTACGAGCCTTCGAAACTCTGCGTTCCGAAGTGCTGAACGCCGCCGTCTGACTTCGATCCATTACGGACGCGCCGGGTTCATCGCCCGGCGCGTTTTCTTTTCGCTACCAGTGCCCGGTATTCGGCATCGACTTCCACGGCTCCTGCGGGGCAAGGGCGGCGCCTTTCTGCAAAAGCTCGATCGAATGTCTGTCGGGCGACCGCACGAATGCCATCTGCCCGTCGCGCGGCGGGCGGTTGATCGTGACGCCCGCTTTCATCAGCCGGTCGCACTCCGCATAGATATCATCCACCTCATAGGCGAGATGGCCGAAATAACGGGCCTCGCCGACGTCCTCGTCGCCCTCCCAATTATAGGTGAGTTCGACCAACGGAGCAGGGCGGCCCGCCTTGCGGCTATCGGCGACCATCTTTTCGTCTTCGGGCGCTGCCAGAAACACCAGCGTGAACTTTCCCTTTTCGCTGACGTTGCGGTGGGTTTCCTTCAGGCCAAGCTTGTTGCAATAAAAATCGAGCGCGGCGTCGAGATCGCGCACGCGCAGCATCGTGTGCAGGTATCGCATTCGGTCCTCTTGAGATCGTATCGTTCGCGAACAAGAATAGCGCGTTTCGACTTCGCATGGAGAAACTGGCGTGAATGTGATGTCCCGCAAGTCCGCGATCGAACGGCTGTCGGAACTCTTCGCATCGTCGAACCGCGCGGTGGCGTTCACGGGTGCCGGGATCTCCACGGAATGTGGCATCCCCGATTTCCGCTCGCCCGGCGGCATGTGGAACAAGTCATTCCCCATTCCTTATGACCAGTTCATCTCGAGCCGCGAGATGCGGAACGAGGCGTGGCGGCGGAAATTCGCGATGGAGCCGGCCTTCCAGCAGGCGAAGCCGGGGCGGGGCCATCGCGCGCTCGCGGGCCTTGTCGGGCGGGGCAAGATTGCGGCGGTCATCACCCAGAACATCGACAACCTGCACCAGATGTCGGGCGTGCCGGACGACAGGATCGTGGAACTGCACGGCAATGGCAGTTACGCGACCTGTCTGGAATGTAAAAAGCGATACGAACTCGGCTGGGTGAGGGAGCGGTTCGAATCTACAAATGGTATGGCGCCCGATTGCGTGGCCTGTAACGGGCCGGTGAAGGCCGCGACCATCTCCTTCGGCCAGTCCATGCCCGAGGAAGCGATGGAAAAGGCCCATGAAGAGACGCTTCAGGCCGATCTTTTTCTCGCTATCGGGTCCTCGCTAGTCGTTTGGCCCGCCGCAGGTTTTCCGGCTTTGGCGAAAAAGAACGGCGCGCGGCTGGTGATCCTGAACCGGGAGCCGACCGAGCTGGACGACCTCGCCGATCTCGTGGCCCGCGACGACATAGGCGACGTCATGGAGCCCTTCATCGCCTGACGGGCGGTACTCTCGGATGGCTTGCAGGCCACTAGATTTTCCACCGTGTCCACCGCGAAATCGCGGGGAATTCCCTTTTTGAACTTTCCGCAAGCGGCGGACTTGATATTCTTGTTGAAATCGATTCGGCGTCCGATGGGCGGACTTTAAGAATCGGGGCGTGGCGGCGTCATGGGGTCGGATCGGCTGGGGCCAAAGTTCGCTTATGGCGAACAGGAGCCGGGAATTGAAGACCATACCGAGGAAGCTCCGGTAGGTCTGATCGAGATCACGGGCTTCATCAAATGGTTTGACGTCTCCAAGGGTTTCGGTTTCGTCGTGCCGGACAACGGCATGCCGGACGTGCTGTTGCATGTCACCTGCCTGCGCCGCGACGGATTCCAGACAGCCTACGAAGGCGCGCGCGTCGTCATCGAAGTGCTGGAGCGCCCGAAAGGCCTGCAATGCTTTCGCGTGCTGTCGATGGACGACACCACGGCCATTCACCCGTCGCAGCTTCCGCCGGCACGCACGCATGTAGCGGTGGTGCCGACGAGCGGACTGGAGCGCGCCTGGGTCAAGTGGTTCAACCGGCTTCGCGGCTTCGGCTTCCTCACGCGCGGTGACGGCACGCCGGACATCTTCGTGCACATGGAAACGCTGCGCCGTTACGGCATGACCGAACTGCGCCCCGGCCAGATCGTGCTCGTCCGTTACGGCGACGGTCCGAAGGGACTGATGGCCGCGGAAGTACGGCCGGACAACGGCGGATACGTTCCGAACTCCCACTGAATTCCTGGCAGGATCGCGCGGGCAGGCGAGCGGCAGGTCCGCGCTTCGCATCGCTGCCCGTTTCCGTTAGAATCTATCCATGAACCTTTCGGGCTTTTCACTGGCCGGCATTTTCATTCGCGTACTGGTCGCGGCGGCAATGGTGCTGCCGCCTGTTGCAGCAGCCCGCGCGCAACAGACCGAGCGTCTTGAGATCGTCACCAAAAAAGGCGTTCACGTCTTCGACGTGGAAATGGCGGTCACGCCCGACCAGCGCGCCAAGGGCCTGATGTTCCGCAAGGAACTGCCCGACGGCCGCGGTATGCTGTTCGACTTCGACAATGAGACGCCGATCAGCATGTGGATGAAGAACACCTACATTTCGCTAGACATGATTTTTATCCGGGCGGACGGGCGCATCGCCCGTATTGCGGAAAACACGACACCCCATTCGGAGGCGATTATCTCCTCCGGCTCTCCCGTCAGGGGTGTACTCGAAGTGATTGCCGGCACTGCTAGAAAATACGGCATTGCCCCCGGCGACCGCGTTGCACACCGTCTTTTTCGTGCCCGGTGAGCGGCTGCGGCGCGAGGCCACTTTCTTGCGGTATGCTTGTTGGCTAAGGTTCCGCGGGCTTTGAGTCCGGCGCTGGGCCGGAATGGGTCACAGGGGGAAAAAGAAATGAAGAAAGTTGTGTTGGCTGCGCTGGCAGCATGCGTCGTGACCGCGGTATCCGTTCCTGCCTCCGTCGATCGCGCGGAAGCGCAGGCGGTAAGTTCGGTGGGCCTCGTCTGGCATGCCCAGGTAGTGAACCGTTGCAAGAACCGTCAGCTTACGACGGACGAAGCAAAACGCACCATGCTTCTGCCGCTGTCGTCGATCGCGCGCGCCTACCGCGACTGCAACGACAAGAAAAAGAAGTAAGCCATTTCCGGAACAGGCGCCGGCCGGTGAGTGCGGTTTCCGCACTCCGGCCGGCGTTTTCCGTTGCGGCCATCAGGCCTCGTAAACGGTGAACTGAAGCGGCTTGAGCTGCCCGTCATTGCAGGGATTGAGATCCTGCGGGCAGTTGGAGATCGCGATCACGCAATCCATCTCGGCGCGCATATCGACATAATCGCCGGGCTTGGAGACCGGCGTTGCGATGGCCCATTTGCCGGTCGCATCCACCGGGCAGTTCATGAACAGGTTGAACGACATCGGCATGTCCTTGCGCTCGATGCCGTAGTTCTTGAGCGCCTTCAGGAAGTTCTCGACGCAGCCATAATGCGCATCGACGCCGTAGCGGACCTTGTCTATCTCCGCGTTGCAGGAGCCGGCGAGCAGGTCATGCCGCCCGCAGGTGTCGGCGGTGATGGTGAACATCGGCCGCGACAGTTCCGAATAAAGCACATGGCCCTTGGTGACGTAGACGGTGCCGTTGAGGCGGACGGTGTTGGAAATCCAGAACTTTTCGGCAAGGTCTTCGCGGTTGAAGGCGACGATGTCGCCGACCTGTTTGCCTTCGAGATCGACGATGCGCAGGACCTGCCCGCGGGCAATTTCATAGGCGAGATAGCCGCGTGGCGGCAGCGTGGTGTCAAAAACAACTTTTCCGGGGATAGAAGCGGCGTTCATTGCATACCTGTTGCTGGTGTTGCTGCTGATTTTTCACCCGGAAACGTAGCCACGCCGTACGCCTCAGGCAATGTACCGGGGCGGTGTGGCGGCGCGATTGCAACCGGGAAAAACGCTGTTCCCGAGGCTCCAAATGCGCCGTGCGCGCTGCTTGCCGGGGCCGGTTTCGGCGTGTAATCGAACGCTAACCGGTCGCTCCTATATGCCTGTATATAGAGTGACGTAAGGCAAGGCGGAGCGTAGCGCAGTCTGGTAGCGCATCTGGTTTGGGACCAGAGGGTCGCAGGTTCGAATCCTGCCGCTCCGACCATTCAAAACAATCAAATTCTTCTCCGCTGTTATTGCCAGCCTTAAGCGGTCGTCTCCCTACTCCGTTACGCACTGGCAGCCGCCGGTCATGTCAATATCCTTCATGGACTGGACGCTGGAATCGACAGCACCCGCATGCCTGAAGTAGCGTCCGCTTGCCTGAAATAAATTTAGTTGTAAGTGACGCCGCCCGGTATCCGGGATCATTCAGGAAAATCCCATGCAGTATCGCTATAACGGCGACGACAGCTCGCTCGCTGGCTGGCAGAAGAACTTTTCGAGTGTGCCCGGCGGGCCGTCCGGGAATGGAGAGGCGGTTTACAGGTCCGCCGTGGATCGCTTCGCGTCGTCGGGCGGCAGCGCGATTGACGTCGGTTGCGGGCTCGGGCGATTCATTCCAACGCTGACGAAGTATTGCGAGCAGGTGGTTTGCCTCGACCCGGACCCGCATCGTTCGATGGCTTGCTGGATCAAACACGAGCGCGTGGGCGTTCACGTCATCAACTCAACCACATCGAAATTTATTGAGCGCCATCCGGGACGCCAGTTCGACCTGGTGATCTGCTCGCAGGTCTTGCAGCACATTTCGCACGCGGTCTGCGCTTCGCTCTTGCGCGACGTCCGGCAGCTTGTGAAGCCCACCGGCTCCGCAATGATTTCGACAAGCCATGACGTGGAGGAACGTTTTTTCTTCGCGACCGAGAATCGCAGGCCACATAATCGCGAGGATTTCGACCGCTACGCCGACGATTGCGAAAACCAGACGGCCGGTTTGCCGGTGCGGAAATTCACCAAGCAAGCTTTCATTTCCTCCATCAGCGCAGCCGGATTTGCAGTGACGGAATGGCAGCAGTTCAGATTCCCGACAATGGAATATTTGCCGAAGCACGCCACCGACCTTGGCGTCAGCCAGGATGCAGCACGCGAGGTCGGCACCTCTCAGTATGCGGTTGTTCGTCCCGTTTAAACGCCCTATCGAACACGCGCTTCGTTATGGACCGGGGCCGGATTTGCGCGCTTCGTTCTTGAAGCATGCCTGCGTTTAGTGTAATGAAATTCAATAACTTAGAGCATGTCTGTATCGTTTCGACAGAGGCTCACAGGTCGAATCCTGCCGCTCCGGCCAGCTTCGATGGAGACAGAAGAATGCCAGCCCGGATCTACAAACCAGCCCGCACCGCCATGCAATCCGGCGTCGCGAAGACGAAACTGTGGGTGCTGGAATTCGAGCAGGAAGCGCCGCGCACGGTCGAGCCGCTGATGGGCTGGACCTCCTCCGTCGATACCAAGCAGCAACTCCGGCTGAATTTTGCCACCAGGGAAGAAGCGGTCGCCTATTGCGAGAAACAT
>VFQR01001858.1_pt1 | contig 14623 bp, 15 predicted proteins | sample 3512321 | NCBI WGS metagenome assembly VFQR01 (sample SAMN10412374, study PRJNA504923) | tailings metagenome | isolation source: Relicate 3 Philex TSF1 revegetated site | place: Philippines: Tuba, Benguet | collected 2017-08-29
AAGCATTTGCCAGGTTGTTCTGGGTTCTTGCCCAATCTTCTGGGAATGCCTCACGAGTATAAACCTGCAACGCCAACTGGTAAGCGGCAATCGCCTGTTCCAGGTTATCGGCACGGTCACCCCGGATGCGCTCGCTGTAGGCATTTGCCAGGTTGTTCTGGGTTCTTACCCAATCTTCTGGGAATGCCTCACGAGTATAAACCTGCAACGCCAACTGGTAAGCGGCAATCGCCTGTTCCAGGTTATTGGCACGGTCACCCCGGATGCGCTCGCTGTAAGCTGCTGCCAGATTGTACTGCGTCGCTGCCCATTGTTTTGGGAATGCCTCATCGGTATAAACCTGTAACGTCAACTGGTAGGTGGCAATCGCCTGTTCCAAGTTATCAGCACGATCACCCCGGATGCGCTCGCTGTAAGCTGCTGCCAGATTGTTCTGCGTCGCTGCCCATTGTTCTGGGAATGCCTCACGGGTTCTAACCTGCAACGCCAACTGGTAGGTGGCAATTGCCTGTTCCAGGTTATCAGCACGGTCACCCCGAATGCGCTTGCTGTAAGCTGCTGCCAGATTGTTCTGCGTCGCTGCCCATTGTTCTGGGAATGCCTTACGGGTATAAACCTGCAATGCCAACTGGTAGGCGATAATGGCTAATTCTAAATTTAACCCGCGTTTTCCCAACGGAAACTGAGCGATTAAATTGCCAAACTTGGCAAACAATACCGCGACAAACGCTAGTTGATTTGTATCCCTATTAAATAAACTGGATGCCGCGATGGGCATTGCCTGCAACAGCGTATCATTCAGTTGCTGCTGATGCTCTGTTAGGAAGGGATAGACCTGTCTTGCATCCCCCTGACTATTTGCAACGAGTTGCAGCACTTCTGCCAAAAATGCCAGCGATTCCCGCATCAGCGACTCAGCACTGGGTGTATCCCGGTTCTCTGCTACCAACTCTGCTGCTAACTGTTGGGCAAACTGCCGTAACCACAACGCTGCATCCGGGTTTCTCTGTTGTTCCAGGAAATCTGCTGTTTGCGCCATCACCGCCAGCAGTCCGCCATCCACTAATTCTGCATGACGCTGTAAGACTGCTAATTCTTCCCCATTGGCACAACCCAAAAGCTGCTCAATCAGGTTGACATACGCCTTTGTCCGCTGTTCATCCATTAATGAGAGATGTCCTAAAAGTCGAAGGTTAGGAATTAACTGCGATCATCACCCTAATATTTCGCTTTTCCATCTCTCTGGTGAGAGAATAATCACACTGAGTTCGATGTAATATAGGAAGTTAAAAAGCAGTCAAGATAAGTTTCCAGCCTTATAGTTTGGTTGGAGTTTCGGCTCAAATGTGTAATGCAGACCCAGTTATTTTTAAATCACGTTTCAACAGCAAATTTTTACCGCCGTCTAGAGTTAGGATCTGTCCCTAAATTTTTCTCAACCCGTTGTAGCTTGGTATTAGTCCAACCAGTCTGCTCTAAAATCTTCTGTAGAGACTCAGTAGTTTCAATAGGAGTAGGGATCGGAAAAAGGTGTGAATACAACCAAAATAGAATAAAAAATGAAATTGGAGAAACAAGCCAGATCATAAAAGCTTTAACCCAACGTTTAGCGGCTAATTCCCCGTCTTTTCGGCTCAATAGAGAAATCCTCGTCTGAATCTGGTTCAATTGTTCTTGCAACGGTTGGCTCAATGTCTCTGGTTGCCTTGGGGAGATATTGCTCAAATTCTCGGAGAGTTTGGTTAAGCTCGTTAATTGAAGAAGTTGTTGCTGCGACGTTAGATTTAATGCGCTCAAGGCTGTCCCTAGCTGACTGCAACTGGTCGCTAGATTTTTGATGTTCTCCGTGTGGTCGGCTTGAGTCTTCAATTGCTCCGCTGTCAGTTGACTCCATTGGTTTAGCTCCGCCTGTAAATTTTCAAATAATAACTTCCAATCATTGGGAGCAGTTTCTGTCAGCTGCGCCAAATAACCGATGTACTGCACCAGTCGAAAAGCTGGGTCATCCTGTTTCATCCCAGAATCCATAGCAAACCGCAGCACTTTCGCTTGAAATTCCGGCGGCTTTTCTGACAGTAACCTATCTAAATGAGATACCCCACCATTACCATTACCATTTGCGATCGCCATTACTCTAATCCCAATTGCACAGCAGCTTTAGCAAACTCAGACTCAACCGCATCAATCCAGCCAAAAATTCTCGACTGATTACTCAAACTGAAATCCTCATGTTCTAACGCTTCCCTGAACGTTAGATCCTTCGAGTCAATCAAATCAAAAATATCGTCATATAACTCAGGCAATAACAGTTCAATTGCCCCCAACGCTTCTACAGATTGTTTGACCTTAGAATTGTTATAACGAGTGAACTTGTTCTCATCACCCCAGTAAAGATTTTTGAGAACCACATAATCAACACGGTCACCGCAGAAATCCACTAGCCGTTTTAACTGCAAAACACTATCCTTAACCCGACCTAAAACCGACACCATAGTGATGCGATAACCCAAACGTTGGGCATTTTGAAACAGAAAAATATCCTTCGCTACCGACTCAAAATATTCAGCAGCCCCAGCAGGCAGATCCACAAGTGAAACTTTAGGAGAAAGACGCTTCAAATCATCCTGCAAAGCATCAGCACCACCGCGCTGATTAAGTTTCAACCCTGACACCCCAGGAGCCACCTTATTATAATGCCGATAAAGCTGAGGATTCGACTGGTCACATTCGTAAGCAATACAGTTAATATTTCTATGGCGGTAAATGTCGAGTAAAATCCTCGCCACCACACTTTTACCAGTACCGCCCTTATCCCCAGTCACCAAAACTAATCGCCCAACAGTTTTTGGCTCATTATTCGGTTTTTGGTCAGCCGAATCAGTCGATTCTTTTGCTTTAACTACCATTTATAAATCCTCATCTGATATCAATTGAGGTATAAAAGCAGGGCGAGAAGCATTTTGATACTCACTGCCGTTACTCGAAGAGATTTTTTGAGCCGTTTTAGTAGTTTTAGTGTTTGTTGAGTTTGATGAAGCGGATTTTGATTTTGCTTGTGATTTCAACTCAGGTTTTTTGGCAGATTGAGTATTGCTTTGTGTTCTATCAGAATTCTCGCTCTTATCCGGCTCATCAATAACTGGAGTATTGCTATTCTCAAGACTTGGAGTAGAAGAAGGCTTTTTGCGCGTAGCTCTACGAATATCGTTAAGTAAATAACGGATACGTTCGGGACTGATATTGATATCCAAAGGTGCTAAAGTTTTAGACACTTCCTCGTAGCTATAGCCGAGACGAAGCACCCGTTCAATTTGACGGCGCATTTTTCTAATAGCCTCTCGTGCCGGAATATCATCTAATTCCTTAGCATTCAAAGCCCTTAAAGCATCGATAGCCTCTGGAATCTTCGACTTAGGAATATTATCTTTAGTCACAAAGAGTAAAAACCCAATTAATGTCTATGTTTAAAACTTTACTTGACCTGGAAACATCTATCTAAAGACAGGTAATTATCAATGCAACAAATAGTTAAGAGACAGCAACAGATATTAACGTAAATGATTGAACAGTGATTAGTAATAGCGTGTAAGATAACTCACAAACAGTTAATCAAAAATAAATCACAGAGTTATCAGTAACAATTGACCATGCCATAAAAGCGTGTGATGCGTAGCTCCCTGGCGTGGCAGTAGCCGCACTTTTTTCTGCTGTGTCCCCACGCTGGCAGTTGCCCCCATCCTTCCCTCTCCCGCCCGCGTCGGGTTAGGAGCAAGCCATGCCTACCCCTGCGGGGTGTCTTCGCTGCGCTCGACTCGGCAGGCTTGCCAAGGGGGTAAGCTTCCCCCCTTGGAACCCCCCTCATGCACATTGCACATTGTCAGGTATGACATTATGAACAAGCGTTCTTCTCAGTCACTCATCCGCACCAAAATGCTGCAAGCGCGATTCAGCCCGATTGAGTATGAAATGATTCGCTCGAAAGCCTCAGACGCGAGCATGAGCTTGGCAGAGTTGACAAGACGTTGTGTATTACTGCGACCAATCCCACCACCACCGCCGCGACTGGGCAGAGTTACTGTTGCCACTTACCTTGAACTTTCCCGCATCGGCAACAACATCAACCAACTGGCCAAAGCCGCCAACACTGCCATCAAAATGCAACTGCCACCGCCAGCAAATCCAGAACTATTAAACGAACTACTAGAACTGTTGCGACACTGCCAACGAGAAATAGCCAATACCTTCATCGAAGAATCGGACGAGGAAACAGATGATTGGCAACCAGACTAAAGGGCGAGGATTCCGCGGACTACTGGACTATCTCGAAAAGCAAGAAGATGCCAAACTCATTGGTGGCAACATGGGCGGCAACAATGCCATAGCACTGGCCAGAGAATTTAAAATCTCCCGACAACTAAATCCAGAAGGCGACAGGGTAGTGTACCACGCATCATTATCATTACCGCCTAACGAGCGACTAGACGAAGCAACCTGGAACGAAATCGCCAATCGCTATCTCGAAGAGATGGGCTTTGACAGCAACCAGTACGTAGTCTACAGACACAGCAACACGGAACATGACCACATACATATTTGTGCTAGCCGTATTCGTTTAGATAACGGGAAGATTGTACATGATGGCTGGGATTATAAGCGCAGCGAAACTGTTATCCGGCAGCTAGAGCGAGATTACGGCTTACAACAAACTCCTAGTAGCCACGAGAAATTAACCCGTAACCCAAGTATTGGGCAACAAAGACGAGTAGAACGAGAGCAGCGAGAATACACTAATGGCGATCGCCTTTCTCCACAAGAACGCCCCATCAAACAACAGCTTCAGGAGCTAATCGACCGCGCCACATCAGACCAACCGACAATGCCCCAACTGATTGAACGACTGCAAATAGAAGGTGTCAAGGTTCGTCACGGTTTAACACGCAATGGTAAAAGTAAGGGCATTTCATATTCATGGAAAGACCAGCAATTTAGCGGCACACATTTGGGAGCAGCTTACACATTCCCCGGATTGCAGAAACACAAAGGAGTTAACTACCAACCAAAACGCGACGACACACGCATTATTTCACTACTGTTAAATCCAGCCAAACTAACACAACAGTCAAAACCAGTTGAATCAGGTAAACCTAAGGAGCATCAAGAGAACGCTGAACAAGAACCTCAAAATCAACCTGAACTGAACCACTGGCAGCAGAGATATCAACAGCTATCACTGACTCTGAAGCTAACAGCATTGTCACCCAATGACCGGGACAGAAAGATTATTTCCCATTTAATCAACCAAGAACAATCAGCTTCAGATATCAAAGACATCATCAAAAATGGTTCAATACAGCGCACTCAATCAGAATTCAAACAGTTAGTGGAGTTAGCAATAGATGACTCAGAGAAGCAAGAACAAAAAACCATTCGGCGCGGACTGAGCAGATAAATCAACCACCAAAAGAAACTGAGAGGCACTCCTATGAGCGATCGCCCAGACTATCCTCAACCAAAACGCACCTCTGCCCAAAAACAAGAGCAAGAACCAGATTTAACAATTGAGCAGTTAAGACTCATTCAGCAGCAGTCAACGGTTAACCAACAGAACAACCAGCTTTCGGAACACAAACCCGACCGAGAAACCGACAAACAAGCTGACTCTCAAGAACTCAACAAACACGCTAACTCTCCCAAATTGGGCAAAGAATTTGGATACCTCCCAGCTTCTTATTATTTAGAACCAGCTTCTGAGCAGATTCCGGGCTTAGGAGAAAAGGGAAAGAACATCACCCCAGCAGGTTTAGCAGCACTCGGCCGACTAGGGCTTGACCTCAGAAAATCAGACCCAGCCCCACAACACCCCACATTAGATTCGAGGCTGGCAGCAATTCGCGCTCAACGCGATTCCTTGAGTACGCCCCCAACACCGGAACCAGAACAAATAAAGCAGGGGAGTAAACAAGCAGAGAACCAGGAGAAAAACTTGCATGAAAATCTCCCCGACAACTCAACACTCCTACAGCCCAGCAGTCCAGATGCAGAAACCCACCAGGAGCGCGTTGACCCATCAAAGATGACTTTAGACGAACGCATCACACATAACAGGGCAAAAAGTGCAACACCAGAACAATCCAAACAAATTAATCAAGACTTAAATCGGTAAGAGCAAATGTTTGGTCAAAATCAACAACCTGACCCATCAGCTTTAGTAGGCTTGGGCATAGCATTTTTCTTCGGTGCTTTAGCTTACGGCATAGCTAAAATCAGCGGGCCTGTTTTCCCCATGATGCTCTGCGGTATCTATGTATCGTCTATTGCTACTAGTAAAGAACTGCCTCTGAAAATTGGTCTAGGAATCTCCGCAATTGAACTGCTACTCACACCCTTTGTAGGTTGGCAGAATTTTTGGAGTTACAACTTAATTTTGGGCTTAGTGCTTGCCGTGATTCCAGAAAGATTGGTATCGGGAGTTGTGCGCGGTTCTCAACTGCAAACACCAAAACAGCTACAGAAACAACTGCGTCGCAAAGAACAAGTGATGCAAAGAAAGCAGCAAACGCCACAGCCGACACTTCCCAAATTAGAAATTGCAGATATTCAACTCCCAGACGACCTAGCGCCATTATCATTTCTGTTCTTGGGTTCCCCCGGTTCCGGCAAGACCCAAGCCATTTTGAAAATGCTCTCCATCATGCGCCAGCGTCCAGACTACCGCGTTATCTGCTTAGACAGGTCAGGCGAAATCCTAGAAAAATTTGCTGATCATAATACCCTAATCTACAACCCCAGAGACAGCAGAACAGTTCATTGGAGCCACCGCAGCGAAGGCATTGAATTTGAAACTATAGCCGCTGGGTTAATTCCTCCCAATCCAGATGCCAAAGATCCATTCTGGAATGAAGCAGCCAAAGGGCTGTTGTCTGATTTATACGCCCAAACATATAACAACGCTGAAGTTTGGGAGATGATAGCACTTAGACCCTTGCAAGATTTAAAAGACTTACTCACAGGCACATTAAGCGCCACTTATTTAGAAGCAGAAAACACCGCCGCAGGCATTAAAAGTTCAGCCATTAACTACCTGCGATTTTACAAAGTCTTAGCCGATAATCAAGCCACAGCAGACTTTTCTTGGAGTCGCTGGGGCAGAGAAGATGACCCGCGCTGGATATTCCTACCAATATTTGAAAACGAGTCCGAACTGTTTAAACCCCTGTACACAATGGCATTTTCATTAATGCTCAGGGGACTGTTGAGCAATGAGAATCACCACATCAAAACCGTGATTTGCATTGATGAACTCTCAGCACTAGGTAAACTGGTCGGTTTAGAACGCTTACTAGCAGAGGGGCGGAAGTTCTCAGGTATTGGAATGCTGGGTACTCAGCTTACAGGACAGATAGCCAACATTTACGGGGAGTATGGAATGCAAACCATTCTCCAGGGCTGTTGCACCAAACTTATCCTTAATTGCCGGGATTACAACACGGCTGAATTATGCTCCAAATTGATTGGTGGACAGGAACGCATAGAAACGACTCAAGGCAGAAGTAGTAACAGCTGGTTCAGTGAAACACGTTCTGTTAATCAACAAATACGAGAAACTTTTGCTGTATTGCCTAGCGAACTGCAAGCATTACCACCCCTGGAAGGATATTTATTAATTGCTGATGGTACAAAACCAGCAAGAGTCAAAGTAATCCCAACAGACTATCCTCCAAAAGCTCCGAGATTTGTAGATGCTGCTATTTGACAATTGAGAGAGTGCAAATGATGTTTATGTCTCGTGGCCTTTTAGCCAAAGCTTGTATCTTGGGCTTGTTAGTTGGGTCGTTGACTGAACTACCCAAAAATTATGCAAATTCCCGTCAATCCAAAATTGAACATTTATTGTCACAGACTGATAGTAAACGCCAATCTTCAGCCCAGGTTCGGGCAACAGCCGAGAATGAACTGCTAAGAGAGGCTAATATCAGTGACAACAACGAAGCGATCGCAATTTATCAGCAGATACTGAAAGTTAATCCCAATTCTGCCAAAGCGCATTTTTTATTGGCTAAACTTCAACTATTTAATTGGTTCTATCAGCAAAGAAAGCTGCCAGTAGGAGCTAAACTCAAGCAGACAGGTTTGAATAATTTAAAAACCGCCGCATATTTGTATCAAAAACAGGGTGATACTGTCGCGGCGGTAAAGTTGAAGAAAGTATACAATCAGGCGGAACAGGAAATAGACCCAAGACAATGGATATTTCCTGAATGGCGTTACATTAATGTTCAGCTTTCAACGCAGTAAGGACTTAAACGTTAAGACCAATGAAATGAAGCAAAACGCTACATTTTAAATATCCAAGCTTGACAAAGTATTACGGGTGTAAATTATGCAGCTAGAGGCAATAACTGACAAAGTGGTTGAAACTGACACTCTTGAAAGGCAGTCCCTACTTGTCGGAAAACCCAATAGCTCAAAAAATGTGTCGGTCAACCGAACTGGGGAGCCAATTCATCAACGCACCAGCTGTGCCTCGACCCCTATAGTTCCTACTGGTGCTGCTCAATCTGCATCAATTAAATTGCGAGACTATCAACAAGTTGCTATTGCCCAAGTTTACGCTTTTTTTCGCACAGGCATCAAAGCCGTTCTGCTTTATGCACCTACAGGAGCAGGCAAAACAGTACTGGCAGCAAAAATGATTGTTGATGCAGTCAAAAAAGGTCGCCGAGTCCTGTTCCTTGTCCATAGAGCCAAACTCGTGAAGCAGACAGTCAAAACTCTACTTAGTCAGGGGATTGAGCCAAGTGTCATCTGGGCTGGGTGGGGCGAACTGCCAGACTACTCTTCTCTAGTACAAGTGGCAATGGTACAGACTTTACAGAACCGAGAACTACCACCTGATATCGGCTTAGTCATTGCCGATGAAGTGCATACTACAGCTTTTTACAAGTTGTATAGTGAAAAAGTAGTACCCACCTATGGCGGCAAGATACTAGCTCTATCTAAATGCTTTTTCGTAGGGCTGTCCGCATCACCTTGGCGCACCAAAGCTACAGAAGGATATTGCCATCTATTTCAAGCACTCGTCCGCGCACCATATCCCCAAGAACTGATCGATATGAGATACTTGGTACGCAGTAGGCAGTTTGGCTATGATGGGCTAATCGATTTTAAAAAGCTGGACACTGGCGGCAATGGCGACTTTACCCAAAAATCAATGGAAAGTGTCTGCACTCCAGTTTACAACCGTGAAGTAGTCAAGCGTTATCAAGAAATTTGTCCCGAACGCAAAGCCATCGTATTCTGCGCTGGTGTCAACCAAGCTTTAGATATCACCGCCAAATTTCGTGCTAGTGGGATAACTGCTGAGTGCATCATTGAAGCAACGCCAGAAAAAGAACGGGATGCCATCTTTGAAAGATTTCAAGATGGTACTACACATATTCTCATATCAGTCAACGTCCTTTGTGAGGGTTTTGACGAACCCACTGTTGAAGCTGTTCTGCTGGCCAGACCCACCAAAAGCCGCGCCTTATTAGTGCAAATGTGCGGTAGGGGACTGAGGCTATCACAAGGCAAGGAGAATTGCTATTTTCTCGACTTTGCCGAGAATTTTAAACGCCTGGGACTGCACACCAAACGATTTACAACTCCTTTGTGTCCCAGAGGCTCAAAGGAAACTGTTAAAGAAGAAGAGTCAATAGAACTAAAAACCTGCCCGAATTGTGGTGAAATTATTCCAGCAATGCTTGGGGTCTGTCCCAATTGTGGTTACATATTTCCTAAAAAAATCAAAATTGCCCCACCACCTAGACCTTTTGGTGAAATCCTCAGTCCCGAACAGGAGAAACAAGCCAAGTACCTGCGTAAGTACCTTTACAATGCCTACTGGAAGGAAAAACAAGGAATATTAGATCTAGATGCTTCTTTTAGTAAGCGATTTAAGTACCAGATACCTAACTCTTGGTGCATGGATGCCATATTTCAGGGCGATACTAAGTTGATGCTCTATCATCAACAGCTTTATATACGATTTTTACGTCAAGAGTGCAGTCATAAAGACGATCGCTTTAGCAAAGATTGGATTAGGCTGATGATGTATCGGGAATTTGGCTCCCAATCAAATCCAGATTATCAGCCTTGGTGGTCAATTTTGGGGCTGAGTAGGCCAATAAAGGATGTTGAGGAAATCAAATTCCTTTATCGCAACAAGTGTGAATATTACGCCAACACAACCTATGGGCGAGATATGTTAGAGTTGCTTTCTTTAGCGATGTGTGAAGCACTCGACAGGGAAATCAGACCCGGAGTTGTTGTTACCTGGACTAGATGTCCTGGCTATTTGGAATGGATGCAGCCTTTTAGAGTGATACGTGTAGATGTCCAGTCGGAGCAGGCTGAAATTGAGGGTATACATCACAAAGTACCAATCAGTCAACTGTCGGCTGCTTAAGAAAGCATTGCAGCTGCCTTTGGGTACGGCTATCAATATTGGCAGTAACACCCATACAAAAGAAGTGTCCACTCTAACTGTATACAATTTGTATACAGTTATTGATTTCACGTATGACTAAATCTAAGTTACCCGAAACGTTTCGGGTAATTTTTGCTGTAGCTTTATTTTCTTTAGCCCACTGCAAAGAGCCTTTCAGATTGAACTTCAGTGCAAGGCTTTAGATAACTTTGACATGATTTTTCAACCATTGTGTAAATGCCTCACGCTCAAGTTCACCCGATGCTAGAGATAGTATAATTACCTCTTGCTCATCGACATCAGCATCAATTTCATAACCATTCATGACCAGAAAAACTTCCATTGCTGCATGACCAATCCGCTTATTCCCATCAATAAATGGATGATTCATGACTAGCGAAAAACCGATAGCCGCAGCCTTATCAACAAGTGTCGGGTACAGATCCTCACCGCCAAAAGTCATCCGAGGTTGAGCCAGTGCTGATTCTAAAGCACCTCTATCTCGGATACCCAACGCGCCACCAGACTGCTCCATAATCTGACGGTGCAGTTCGACAACTTCAATAAGTGTCAAGTAGCGAATCATGCTAAACGCTGGTAAAGTTCTGCATTTTTTCGCAGTACATAAGAGGCGGCTTGGTTAAACTCATTTTGAGAGGAGTTTAACAAATCTTCTACAGAGGCAGATAACAATTCTTCAGTAGACATCCCCAACTTTTGCGCTAGTGATTGCAATTTTTGTAGTTGCTGCTCTGTAATATTAATTGTTATGGCAGCCATATTTATCTTTCCTAGCTAGTCTTTGTTTATCATTATCAGGCATTTATCCTTCATCGTGAATAGGTAGCACCACATGAACACGCGATTGGTCGATTCACTGATACAGATAATCGAATCCCTTACCCCAGAAGAGCGCATCTTTTTACAAGAGCAACTGAGCAACAAGCCAATTCAAGTGACAGCTGGTGTCTGCGGTGGACAGCCACGTATTCGCAACACGCGCATTCCTGTGTGGACACTGGTTGCTTTTCGCCAACAGGGAGCAGATGACGAAGAGTTACTGCGAAACTACCCTACCCTAACCACTGATGATCTAACAGCAGCATGGGCATACTATGAACAGCACCGCGAACAACTAGATCGAGCAATCATCACGCTCACTGAGGATAAAGATGATTAAGCTCTACTCTAATGAGAACTTTCCAATGGATATAGTGCGAGAACTGCGAAAGTTAGGCTACGATGTCCTGACTTCCTACGAAGCTGGGCAAGCAAATCAAGGTATCCCCGACGATCAAGTTCTTACCTTTGCCACGCAAAACGAGCGAGTTGTTATCACCCTCAACCGTGACGACTTCATCGCCCTACATCGTAGTGGCATTTCTCACAACGGCATTATTATCTGTAAAACAGATAGAGATTATATAGGGCAAGCTCAGTCCCTCCACGCCTACCTGCAAGATATAGAGTTACAAGGTCATGGCACTGAGGTGATACTGCAAAATCGTCTGATTCGCATTAAAAAGCAGAATCAGCCCAAATCCAGCAGACAAGTTTTCATTATTCAGGAATACCCAAGGTAAGGTACTTTCAATTGAAAAAATATCCTATCCTTGGGGGATGTTATGCCAACTACCCCTCATCAGACATCAAAGCTTCTAACTCTTTCAATAAAGATTCTAGTTTCTCCTGCTTCTGGGGATTTTCCCAGACCTTGAGCTTTTTCGCTTTCTTATATGTAGTTTCTAAACGGCTTTGTAGTGGTGGAGGTGTGGCAGATGGTTGTTTGGCTTTAACTTGCTTTTGAATTTCTGAGAGGGGCAAAGACAGGGTTAGGGCAGCTTCTAGAAGTTCAGCCCTTTCTTCTGGCGATGTCAGCTTGGCAATCTCTTTAGCCTTGGTGTACTCAATTTGTCCAGCACGCAAGGCTGATAAAATATCTTCTGGCAGCTTCAACAGTGGTAGTCGTGTGCGGACAAATGATTGCCAGTTAATCTTTCCTAATTCAGCGAACACTTTTTCTACTATTTCTGTTTCAGAATTACCCGAAACGTTTCGGGTAATTTTTCCTTTAGCTTCATTTTCAATTCTGTAAAGTACAGAGGAAACTTCTGCGGTTTCACATCCCAGTCGCAGTGCTAACAGTTGTAAGGTTCCTTCAGTTTCTTCTATTGGGTTTAAATCCTCCCGTTGTAAATTCTCAGTCAGGGCATACTGTACCGCTTGCTCATCCGACATCTCCCGCGCCGTTATCGGCACTTCTGCTAAAGCTGCTTCTTGTGCTGCCCTATATCTGCGCTCTCCTGCCACTAACTCATACTTATCCCCCACTGGTCTAACCAATAGCGGCTGGAGGATGCCTTCACGTTTTACTGACTCCACCAAAGATTGCATAGCCAGAGGGTCAAAATAACGCCGAGGTTGAGTAGAGGGGAGAATAATCTTATCTAGTGACACCTTAGTAGGGACTAAATTTTCATCATCCTCCTTGAACAAAGCGACGTTCTTGAGTTTGCTTCTATCAGTAGGTGGTTGGGTTACTCGTCTAGGACTCATTTACAAAACCTCCATAGCTTCTGCTATTTCATCAAAAATGCGAAGAATAGCAGGATTTTTATTAGGGCATAATGCCAAAGGTTTACCATACTCAGCAGCTTCTGCCACTGCTGTAGCGCGAGGTAGGGGAGGAAATATCGTTGCCAAACTCGACAGCTGCTCACGAATTGATTCTAGGGTTCTGTGGTCTAAGGAATTACTAGCAGAGTACATTGTAGGGAAAAACCCTGCTATTTTGAGGGAGCGATTGAGCTTGCGCTGCACTCTTGCTACCGTTTTCAACAGCGAGTCTGTTCCCTTCAATGCTTTGAACTGGCACTGAATGGGAACCAGTACATGAGTAGAGGCAACTAAGCTAATTTGACTAAGAATACCCAAGCTTGGCGGACAGTCAATCAAAATAAAATCGTAGCTATCTAATAGAGGAGTGAGTACCTCTTTGAGTCGAAATTCTCGCAGTTCAGCAAATATAAGTTCTTGTTCGGCGTTAGCTAGCAAAATGTTAGCAGGAGCCAAGTCTATACCGCCTAATTCCCGATGTATAGGGATGAGTTCCTCTGACTCCGATACCAAAGCATCGTAAATAGTTTTTTCTAGATCAGATGGTTCTAGCCCCATGAACGTTGTAAGGGAAGCTTGGGGGTCTATGTCTATCAACAATACCCGATGATGGCGCATTGAAAGGTGATAGCCAAGATTTTGAGCCGTCGTAGTTTTCGCCACGCCGCCTGCTTGATTGAAGAGTGAGATTATCTTGGTCAATTTAACTGCCAGAATATAACACTGGACAAAATATAACCTATTGTGTCAAATCATGAGCAGTGTTAAGAGATGCGATCGCAATTTCTCACATTATTGAGGGTGCCTGCCGACCGAGATATGGCGTTCGAGTAGCATCAGTGCAAAAACTTACACTAAGGCTATAAAGCAGGCAGTTAGTCAGCTATTAATGGACATTTAAACCTAGTAGCGGTTTTAACAGATTGCGTTGTTCAATCGGCAGTTGCAGCAAAACTCGCTTGCTGCCCTTGGTGACTCGGTACTGCACAGCAGCATTCAGCAAATTCAGAGTGATTTGAAATTCGGGGCGATTTCCCACCAAATCTTGCCACACCTCTAACCATAATTGTGCAGTTTTGTCGCTGACCGTATCTGATATTAAGGCAGGGATATTGTGTACCAGTCCTTGAGACAATGCAGGAATAGATTGATACTTGTCAAAAATCTCTATTAGAGCATTGATCCGAGTTTTATACGTTGGTGTATTCTGAATGCTAATTAACATAATACGGAAAATTGACTCTGTATCTTCCCAAGATGCTTCTTCTCCATCTTTAAGACTTGTAAGAGCATTTTCCACAGCAGTAATGCCTTCTTCCCAACGGTTAAGTCCAATAAAAGAAATTGCTCGATTCGCTAGAATAGGGTATTCTTTTTCTTGTTCAAGTTCAATGGCTTTGTCGCAGGATGCTAAAGCTTCCTCATAACGTTTGAGACCGTCAAGTGCTGAGGCTCGCAATGCCCAAGCCCATGTGTAATTGGGGTCAAGTTCAATGGCTTTGTCGCAGGATGCTAAAGCTTCCTCATAACGTTTGAGAC
>VFQR01001859.1_pt1 | contig 14613 bp, 9 predicted proteins | sample 3512321 | NCBI WGS metagenome assembly VFQR01 (sample SAMN10412374, study PRJNA504923) | tailings metagenome | isolation source: Relicate 3 Philex TSF1 revegetated site | place: Philippines: Tuba, Benguet | collected 2017-08-29
GGTCGCGGGCAGCAGCACCGCGAACTCGTCGCCGCCGATGCGGCAGGCATGGTTCGGCGCCTCGAACATCGTGTTCAGCACTTCGCCGACGCGTCGCAGCAGCGCGTCGCCGGCGTCGTGGCCCAACTGGTCGTTGGTTTCCTTCAGGCCGTTCAGGTCGGCCATCACGATGGTGACCGGCTGCGGGCCCTTGCGTTCGAGCCGGTTCATTTCCTCGACGTAGAAGGAGCGGTTGTTCAGTTTGGTCAGCACGTCGTGGCGGCCGAGGAATTCGAGATAGGCTTCGGCCTTCTTGCGCGCGGTGATGTCGGTGAGCGCGATCTGCACGAGCGCCCAGTCCTTTTCATGGCCGGGCAGCACGGAGAACTGCATGTGGAAATGCAGTTCGCTGCCGTCGAGCGCGTAGTTCACGACCTCGCGCTGCTGGAACAGATTGCCCTGCCAGAGGTCGATCAACTGCTCGCGGAAATGCCGCTGCATGTCGTCGCGGAAAACGTCGTTGAGCTTGCGCAGCAGAGTCTGTTTGTCCGGCGCGCCGAAAATGTCGAGCGTGTAGCGGTTGACATCGAGCACGCGGATTTCCTGCACGCAGCGCTGCACGAATTCCGGATGCACGTCGGTGAAGACGCGGAAGTCGACGATGCCGCGCATGCGGACTTCGTCGAGCAGGCGCTTGATCGCGCTGAAATCCTCGACCCATAGCGAGACCGGTGAATGTTCGAACAGGCCGCGTGCATAGGTTTCGCTCATCGCGAGCCGGCGCTGCGCGTCCTCGCGCGCGGTCACGTCCTCGGTGGAGACGAGAACGCGGTCCCAGGTACCTTCGTGGCCCGGCAGTACGCTACCCTTCAGCTGGATGTCGAGCCGCTTGCCGGAGAGCGTGTAATTCACCGCGTTGCTGAGGAATTCGTTATGGCCTTCCCAGAGCTGCACCAGCTCCTCGATATGCGTCGTCAGCATGTCGTCGCGGAAGATGCGGCCGATATTTTCGACGAGATGGGGCAGGTCCTTGGCCTCGAACAGCGAGAGCGTGCGGCGGTTGACGCGCAGCACCTTGATCTGTTCGGAGCAGGCGCGAACGCGGGCGGGATCGGCCAGCAGATGCTCGCGCAGGGAAATGACGCCTTCGCGCTTCAAGCGGTCGAACAGGGTCTTGAGGCCGCTATAGTCCTCAAGCCAGAGCGCCACCGGCGCGATCTCGAACATCTCCGCTTCGATCCGCATGCCCTCGGGCATTCCGTCCACTCCCTACGCCGCACAACACCCCGCGTGCAGGAAGCTAACGGACAGATATGAATCGAACGTGAGCCGGTATTGTCTGCCCGGATGGAACTTGAATCGTTACTTTAAGTCGTTGAATCGGTTTCTGAGCCGCTTGAATCAGGGTTAGAGAGCGCTGAATCCGGCCGTTAAGACATGGAATCGGTTTGCGCCCGGAACCGGCAATCCGATTCACGGGATTCAGGAATCCGGCCGGGTAGCTGCGTGTGATTAGAGGGAACCGGCGAGGCGCAACCCGGCGCGCAGGAATTTCTGCGGGTCGATCGGGTCGCCGTTCTGGCGCACTTCGAAGTGCAGGTGCGGCCCGGTGGAGCGGCCGGTGGTGCCGACGCGGCCGACGAGATCGCCGGGCTTTACCGTGGCGCCCTCGGCCACCTCAATCGCGGACAGATGCGCATAGCGTGTTGCAAGTCCGTTGCCGTGGTCGATCTCGACCATCAACCCGTAACCGCCGTTCCGCTCGGCCTGTGTCACGATTCCGGCCGCCGAAGCGCGCACGGGATCGCCGGGCTCGCCCTTGAAGTCCACACCCGTGTGCATCGCGAGCTGGCGTACGAACGGATCGATGCGCGTGCCGAAGCCGCTCGTTACATCGGTATTGCCCGCGACCGGGCGGCGGACGGGAAGGCTGGTGAGACCCTTGCTCAGATGTTCGATGGCGGTGGTTGCCGTCTTTACCCGGTGAAGCTGGCGGGCGAACGGATCCTCGGGCGGACGGGCGAACGGAAGAAACGGTCCGCCGCTGTTCGCACCGAACCAAGAATTGCCGGACGGCGGCTTCATGCCGAGATCGGCGAACACGCCGCGCATGTTGCGCTCGGCCGTATCGACCAATTCCTCGACGCGGTTGAGGGCGTGGCTTTGCTGCGCTTCGATTTTCTCGATGCTGCTTGCGAGATTGCGGACCAGCACGTCGTGCGCGGTGCCGGCGTCTTCGCTGAAGCGCGGACCCAATGGAGCGACCGGACGCGATTCCAGTTGCGCGCGCTTCTCGGCGGGCGGCGCGATCATGAGCGTGTCGGGGAGCGGCGAGGGCTTGCCGGGCGATGAGGGTCCCTGCACGGGCAGCGGTGTCGTCACAGGAATCGAGCCGGTGATTTCCGGCGATGCGTCCCGCGCGGAACGTGCGGCGGGCATCGACGCCAGCGAATTCAATGCGGTTTGCCGGCTCTCGAGCACCGTCTGGCGGCGCGAGAGTTCGGCGACGGCGCGATCCACGCGCTCCTGATCGACGAGTTTGAGCGAGCGAAGCCGCTCGATTTCGGCGCGCAGGGAGACGACCTGCGAGTCGTAGGCGCGGTTCATCTCGACCTGACGGCCCGCGATCACCTTCAGCGCATCGTCGCGGAACAGAATGTAGAGGGTGGATGCACCCGACCAGGTCGACAGCAGCAGGATCGCAGCCGCGACCGCAATTCTTCCGCCACGCCCGGCGCGGCCGCCGTGGCGGCGAGCGGCATGGTGATGATGGGAATGATGGGGGTGGCGATGGTGGCCGGAGTCACGCTGGCCGAAATTCGACTGCATCGGGCCTCGGAGCCGGGAACAGCCCGGTCAGGTCCGAACATCCATGCCGCCTTATGGTTAATGCGGTCTAAATGCAGGCTTTGGGACTAGAGCGCCTTCGCCGCCGCCAGCACTTCCTCGGCATGGCCGTCGACCTTCACCTTGGGCCAGACCTGCGCGACCTTGCCGTCCGGGCCGATCAGGTAGGTGACCCGGCTGATGCCCATGTAGGTCTTCCCGTACATGCTCTTTTCGCCCCAGACGCCGTAGTCCTTCAGCATCTTGTGGGTCTCGTCCGAGGCGAGCGGGATGGCAAGCTTGTGCTTGGTCTTGAACTTGGCTTGCGCCTTCACCGGGTCGGCCGATACGCCCACGATGGCGGTGTTGGCCTTCTCGAAGTCCTTGCGGAGCTTGTTGAAGGCGATTGCCTCCTTGGTGCAACCGGGGGTGTCCGCTTTGGGGTAGAAATAGACCACCGCCTTGCGGCCTTTCAGCCCGGCCAGCGAAATCGTGCCGCCGTCATCGGTTGACAGTTTGAAATTCGGCGCTTTGTCGCCGGGCTCCAGTATCCCCATGATCCGCCTTCCTTTCGTCGCCTTTTGATAGCCTTTTTGATTGCGAATATGCTCAATTCTTCGCCGGTTGCCGCCGAGCGGGAACGGGCGGGGCGGTCCATAAGGCCGCCGCGTATGTGAGGGTATAACCGCGCCGCGCGCGGCCGTTCGGGGGAGCGGGGATTCTGAGGCTCTGTCGCGCATGAGTTCGCATTCCCATGCTCCGCACCGGGCAAACCATGCCCATTCGCCGCACGAGCGGCGAGAGCCGCATTCCCATCAGCAACATTCCCATCACCCGCAGCATCCGCACCACCCGCATCCGCACCATCAGCCGGACCCGCCGCATGAACACGGCTACCGGTATCCGCCTCATGCGGAAGATCATTACGACGATCATGCGCAACAGGATCACCGCGGGCGCAGACGTCGTGGCCGCGGTGGCGGCGGCGGAGGAGGCGGCGGCGGATTTCGCGGCCGCATGGCGCGCATCAACCAGGCGCTGTTCCGCAAACCTTCCGGCCGGATTTCCGGTTTCAAGATTGCCTGCCTGAGCATCGTCAGTCTTGGCGTGATCTACGTGCTGCTGGTGCGCGGCCTTGTGCCGTTCGACCTCGCAAGCCCCTTCATTGAAAGCGCGCTGGAACGCCAGCTTGGCCCCGGCCACAAGGTGAGTATCGGGCGCACACGGCTCGATCACGACAGCACCGGCGCTCCCATTCTCAAGATCAGCCGCATCCGGGTGCGCGGCGGAGAGGGCAAGGTATTGGCGAGCGCGCCGAGCGCCGAAGTCGGCCTCGATGCGACGAGCCTGCTGCTTGGGACATTCCGTGCCAAGCGCATCGATCTCGTCGGCGCGCAGACAACGGTGCACGTCGGTCATGACGGCCGCGTCGCCATCACGACAGGCACGGATGCGGCACCGCTGACCGCGACGCCGGAAGGCGAGGTGACGGCGGAGTCCGCTTCCCGGCCGCTGCCGACCCAGTCGCGCGCCGAGCCGTTCCATTATCCGCAGTTCATCCGCTGGCTGAACAGTTTCGAGAAGAGCGGCATCGACGGCGTTTACCTGACCCAGATCGGCCTGAAGGAAGGCACGCTCATCGTCGAGAACGCGAGCACGGGCCGCCGCTGGAAATTCAGCGACATCAACGTGCAGCTTTCGCGTCCTGCGGAAGGCGGCGCGCTGTTCGCCGCGCGCTCCAGCGCGTCCAGCACGGGCGGACGCCCGTGGGAAGTGACGGCATCGATCGCGCCGCCGTCGGCTTCGGGGACGCATCGCGCGATCGACATCGTCGCGCGCGACGTCAATCCCGGCGACATCCTGCTGGCCGCCGGCTTCGGCAATATCGATCTGCTCGTCGACACTCCGCTTTCCGGAATTTTGCGTGCGCGTATTGCCGAGGATGGCCGTCTGGTTGAGGCGCTGGCACGCGCATCGGCGTCTCCCGGCGTGATCGGCAGCATCACCGATGCCGAAGCCCGCTTCCCGGTCGACGACATGCAGTTGCAGGCGCGCTACGATCCGGAGCGGCGCGCGACCGTGATCGACACGCTTGGCATCGTGCTCGGTGCGAACCGCATCATCGGCAGCGCCATCATCGAAGCGCCAAAGGCGGGCGACAGCCGCGTCTGGAACGTAACGGTTCCGAGCGCACTGCTGAATCTCTCCACCGGCAAACCGGGCGAGAGCCCGCTGGTGATGGACCGGGTGAACATCCGGGCGAGTTTCGATTCCGCCGCGCAGAAATTCACCGTGCATCAGGGCGAGATCGTCGGCTCCACGGCGGGCGGCGCGTTCTCCGGCTCGGTGACGCTCGGACCCAAACCGATGCTGCAGCTTGGGCTCGCGGCAACGCAGATGCCGGTGACGGCCGCGAAGCGGCTTTGGCCCGCACTCGTGGCGCGCGGCTCGCGCAGCTGGGCGATGGAGCGGGTCGAGAACGGCATCATCGACAAGCTCGTGGTGGCGCTTAACGTGCCGCTGGAATCCGTCGGCAAGCCGGACGTCGAACTGCCGGACAATTCGGTGAATTTCGAAATGTCGGCGTCGAACGGAATTTTCCGTCCGGCGGCGAACCTGCCGCTGATCCGCGACGCATCGGTGAACGCGGTCGTCACCGGCCGCACCGCGCGCGTGACGCTGAGCAAGGGCGTGATCGACACGCCGCAGAACCGCCGCATCAATCTGTCGGATGGTTATCTGGAAGTGTTGAACCATGCGCCTCCCAATCCGGAAGGCACGATCCGTTTCCGCTTCGGCGGAACGTCCGAAGCGGTCGCGGAAATGGTGGCGACCGATCTTCTGAAGGACCAGGCGGGGTTTGCGGTCGATCCTTCGACCGCGCGCGGCAACGTCGCCGGCAATCTTCGCCTCAAACTGGTTTTCCGGAAAGACATCCAGCGCGAGGAGGTCGATTATCTCGCGGAAGCCGACGTGACGAATTTCGGAGCCGACAAGATTGTCCGCGGCCAGCGCGTCGATAATGTGAACGCGAAAATTTCGGTGACGCCCGATCTCGTCCAGGTGAAGGGCGACGGACGCATTGCCGGCGCGCAATCGACGTTCGATTACAAGAAGTCGAAAGCGAAGTCCGACGCCGAGTTCCGCGTGACGAGCACGCTGGACGACGCCTCGCGCGCGCGTCTCGACGTCGACCTGCTGCCGTGGCTGTCGGGGCCGGTCACCGTGAAGGCATCGGGCCGCATCAACGATCAGGAAACGCGGATCGATGTCGATACCGACCTCACCAATGCCAAGGTGAACGATCTCGTGCCCGGCTGGCAGAAAGCACCGGGCAGCACGTCCCGCGCCGTGTTCCGCGTGATCGACCGCGGCGACCGCGTACGGTTTGAAGATTTGAACGTGACCGGTTCAGGCACGACGCTGCGCGGCGTCGTCGAACTCGACGAAGACGGCAGTTTCGTTTCCGCGAACCTGCCGACCTTCCATCTTTCCGAAGGCGACCGCGCGACGCTGAGTGCCTCGCGCGCGAATGACGGCGCCCTGCGGGTGACGGTGCGCGGCGACGTGCTGGATGCGCGTGGCGCGATCCGGGGCCTTACGGAAGGGGCGGGCAATTCTCCGTCCGGCAAGCCCTACAAGCCGCGCGACCTCGATCTGGAATTGCGCGTCGGTGCCGCGCGCGGCAACAACGGCGAGGTCGCCCGCAATCTCGACATGCGGATCATCCGCCGCAACGGCGAAATTCGTTCGTTCTCGATGGCGGGCCGTGTCGGCCGAGACGCGAGCATGGTCGGCGAATTGCGCGCGCGGGAAGGCAAGCCCGCGATCGTGCTGACGTCGAGCGATGCCGGTGCCATGTTCCGCTTCGCGGATTTCTACAACAAGATTTATGGCGGCCAGACCACCATCGTCATCGACGCGCCGAGTGCCGACGGAACACCGCAGCAGGGCGGGGTCGAGGTGCGCGACTTCGTGATCCGCGGCGAGCCGGCACTCGACCGCGTGCAGAACGCCGCCCCCGCCGATCCGAATACGGGACGCGGCGCGCAATCGCAGGGCACGCCGTTCACGATCATGCAGGTGGATTTCAACCGCACGCCGGGCAAGTTCAACATCCGCGAGGGCTCGATCTACGGTGTGACGGTCGGTGCCACGGTCGAGGGAATTCTGGATTACGCAGGCAACAGCGTGCATCTCACCGGCACCTACATTCCCGCGTTCGCATTGAATGCGATCCTGCCGAATATTCCGCTGATCGGTCCCTTCATCGCGCCGAAGGACGGACTTTATGCGGTGCCGTTTGAAATCATCGGGCCTGCAAGCAAGCCGACGCTGCGCGTGAACGCAATCGGTGGCGCGATCCCGGGACACTTCCGCAGGCTGTTTGAATTCCAGCGTGCGCAGGGCCGGACGCCGCAACAGGCGCCGCAGTTCCCGCCGCAGTAGACGCGCGCAGGGTGAAGATCAGACCGGCTTCAGCAGGACGTGCTTTTTCTTGCCGAGGGAAAGCTTGATCACGCCTTCCGGAGTCAGGTTCTTCGGCGTCAGCATCATCTTTTCGTCTTCGATGGTGACGTCGTTCACCTTCAGCCCGCCGCCTTTCACCTGACGGCGCGCTTCGCTGGTGGATGCGACAAGGCCCGCGAGCACATTCGCGTTCAATACACCGATGCCGCTTTCGAGTTCGGCGCGCTTCACCTCGACCGAGGGAAGATTTTGCGAGAGAGCGCCTTCCTCAAAGGTGGTGCGCGCGGTGTTCGCCGCTTCATCGGCGGCGGTGCGGCCATGGACGAGGGCGGTCGCTTCTGTCGCCAGCACCTTCTTCGCTTCGTTGATCTCGCCGCCCTTGAGTGAAGCGAGGCGTGAAATTTCATCGAGCGGCAAAATCGTGAACAGCTTCAGGAACCGCTCGACGTCTCCGTCCTCGGTGTTGCGCCAGAACTGCCAGTAATCGTACGGGCTGAGCATGTCGGCGTTGAGCCAGACTGCACCCGCGGCGGTCTTGCCCATCTTGGCGCCGGAAGATGTCGTGATGAGCGGCGAGGTGAGCGCGAACAGTTGCGCGCCCAGCATGCGGCGGCCAAGGTCGATGCCGTTGACGATGTTGCCCCACTGGTCCGAGCCGCCCATCTGCAAGACACAGCCGTGGCGGCGGTGCAGTTCGACGAAGTCGTAGGCCTGCAGGATCATGTAGTTGAATTCGAGGAACGAAAGTTCCTGCTGCCGGTCGAGGCGCAGCTTCACGCTGTCGAACGACAGCATCCGGTTGACCGAGAAATGCCTGCCGACCTCGCGCAGGAAGTCGATGTAATTAAGCTTGTTCAGCCAGTCGGCATTGTTCGTCATCATGGCGTCGGTCGGATCGTCGCCGAAGGTGAGGAACTTCGAGAACACCTGCCGGATGCCCTTCAGGTTCTGCTCGATCATGTCGTCGGTCAGGATCCGGCGCGCCTCGTCCTTGCCGGACGGATCGCCGACGCGGGTCGTGCCGCCGCCCATGAGCGCGATGGGCTTGTGGCCGGTCTTCTGCATCCAGTGCAGCATCATGATCGGCAAGAGCGAGCCGACATGGAGCGAGGAGGCGGTGCAGTCGAAACCGATATAGCCGGTGACGCGGCCGGCCTGCGCGAGCTTGTCCAGTTCCTCCGGCTCCGACACCTGATGGATGAAGCCGCGGCTCGACAACACGTTCAGAAAATCGGACTTGAAGGCGCTCATTTGCTTGGATTCGTCCGGCTGTTCGGCCTAGTTTCGCTGCGAGGCCGGTGGTGTAACAGGTCTCGGATTCGATTCAAGTGAAGCCACACAGGGGCGGGATGGCGGCACTCACGGCGGTTGGAATGATGAGCGGCACCTCGCTGGACGGGGTGGACGTGGCGTTGATCGAGACCGATGGCGAGAAAGTCTCGCTGCTCGGTCCGATCGGCTATCGCGCCTATGCGGAAGAAGAGCGCGCGCTGTTGCAGGAAGCGTTCGCCGCCGCACCTGCGATGACCGACCGCAACGCGCGGCCGGGCAAATTGCTGGAGGCCGAACGCCTCATCACCGGCGCGCATTTCCAGGCGTTCGAGGCGTTCCTGCATGCGAACAACATCGCGCGAGAAACAATTCATGTCGTCGGCTTCCACGGCCAGACGGTGCTGCACCGGCCGGAGCAGAAACTGACCGTGCAGATCGGGGACGGGCAGGGGCTTGCGAAGCTGATCAAAATTCCGGTGGTGTACGATTTCCGCGCGGCGGATGTGGCGGCGGGCGGCGAAGGCGCGCCGTTCGTACCGGTCTATCACCGGGCACTCGCGCGCAAGCTGGAAGAGCCGCATCCGGTCGCGGTCGTCAATGTGGGCGGTGTCGCCAACATCACGTTCGTGGACGGTGATGCCGACCCGGTGGCGTTCGATACCGGGCCGGGCAATGCGCCCATCGACGAGATTGTTTTCAAGCGCACGGGCAAGCGGTTCGACCGCGATGGCGTGCTCGCCTCGCAGGGGCGCGTGCATGCGGATGTGGTGAACGCCGCACTCGCCGATCCCTTCTTCGCGCGCAAGCCGCCGAAGTCGCTCGACCGCGCGCGCTTCGCGCAACTGATGCTCGACGAACTGTCGCTTGAGGATGCGGTGGCGACCGCGACGGCCGTGGTCGCGGGTTCGATCGCGCGCGCGATCGAGCATCTGCCGAAGCATCCGGCGACCTGGATCATCTCCGGCGGCGGTGCGCGCAACCGCACGCTGATGAAGATGCTGCGCGGCAAGCTCGGGAAATCGGTTGCGGTGGCGGAGGGTGTCGGCTGGTCCGCTGACGCGCTGGAGGCGCAGGCGTTTGCGTTTCTCGCCGTGCGCTCGATGAAAGGCCTGCCGCTCAGCTTTCCGTCCACAACCGGCGTGAAATCGCCAACAACGGGCGGCGTGCTGGCGAGGCCTTAAGCCGCGTCCTTCGTCTGCGGGAGGCGCTTGTCGAGATAATCTTCCACCGTTTGCAGCAGTTCGTCGTTCTTGCCGTCGAAGAAGTGATTGGCGCCCTTCACGATCTGCTGGTCGATGACGATGCCTTTTTGCGTTTTGAGCTTTTCGACGAGCTGTCCGACCGACGCGACCGGCACCACCGCATCCTTGTCGCCGTGCACGAACAGGCCGGACGAGGGGCAGGGGGCGAGGAACGAAAAATCGTAGAGGCTCGCCGGTGCGGCGATCGAAATGAATCCTTCGACTTCCGGGCGGCGCATGAGTAGCTGCATGCCGATCCAGGCGCCGAACGAAATGCCTGCAATCCAGCAGGCGCGCGCGTCGGGATTGTTTGCCTGCGCCCAGTCCAGCGCCGCGGCGGCGTCCGACAGCTCACCCTGTCCGTGATCGAACGAGCCCTGCGAGCGGCCCACACCGCGGAAGTTGAAGCGCAGGGCGGCGAAGCCGCGTTTCACAAAGGTGTAGTAGAGGTGATAGACGACCGGATTGTTCATCGTCCCGCCGAACTGCGGGTGCGGATGCAGGATGATCGCGATCGGTGCGTTGCGGGTCTTGCCGGGCGTGAAGCGCCCTTCGAGGCGGCCGTCTTCTCCGGTGAAGATTACTTCAGGCATGCTCTCCTCCGGTTTCGTCCGTTTCTATCTTGGGCCAAATGAAAACGCACCGCCGGGGTGCGTTCAAACTTGTCCGGCAGTTGACTCGACCTCTCGATCGGCCTATCACTTTAGAATAATTCTAAATAGGATTACCGGTCGGCGGCAACTAAATTTCGCGCCCCCGTAGCGGTATTCAAGATATGGCGAAAACAGGAACCGTTTGCAAGGCAAAACGGATCCCCCACTGGCGGAATCGATGACCGAACGCGCCTATCTGGACCACAACGCCACGTCGCCCCTGCGGCCCGTGGCGAGGGCAGCCGTGCTCGGTGCGCTCGATGCGCCGGCCAACGCCTCCTCGGTCCATGCGGAGGGCCGGGCAGCCCGTGCGCGCATCGAAATGGCCCGCGAGAAGGTCGCGCTCCTGGCCGGCGTGGAACCCGGATCGGTGACGTTCACGAGCGGGGCGACCGAGGCAAACGCACTGGCGCTGTCGCCGGAGATGGAAGTCCGCGGCGAGGCGGTGGTGTTTGACGTCCTGCTTGCGAGTGCCGTGGAACATCCTTCGGTTCGCTCAGGCGGACGCTTCGCGGCGGACCGGATCGAGCTTGTGCCTGTCGATGCCGAAGGCGTCATCGATCTGACCGCGCTGACCACATCGCTGAATCGCCACCGCGAAGCCGGCCGCCGTGCGCTCGTGTCGGTGATGGCGGCGAACAACGAGACCGGTGTGCTTCAGCCGCTGCGTGAAGTTGCAAAAGCTGCCCATGACGCGAACGGCCTGTTCCACTGCGACGCGGTGCAGATTGCCGGACGGCTTCCGTTCAGCCTTGAGACCAGCGGCGCCGACCTTATATGCGTTTCATCGCACAAGATTGGCGGCCCGCTGGGCGTTGGCGCCTTGATCGCGCGGGATGGCGTGCGCGTGACGCCTCTGCTGCGTGGCGGCGGACAGGAACAGGGACGCCGCGCCGGAACCGAAAACGTGACTGCGATCGCGGGCTTCGGTGCTGCCGCTTCGCAGGCGGCACTCGATGTCGACAATGAAAGGCTGCGGCTGGCGAAGCTGCGCGATGCCGTGGAACTCGGTATTCGTGAAGCAGCCCCCGATGCCGTGATCCTTTCCGGCAAGGCCAGCCGCCTGCCGAATACGATTTGCTTCGCCGTTCCCGGAATCGCCGCCGAAACCGCGATCATCGCCTTCGATCTGGAAGGTATTTCGCTAAGCGCTGGTGCGGCCTGTTCTTCCGGAAAAACCGGCGTTTCGGAGACGCTGAAAGCGATGGGCGTTCCGCCAGAGACAGCAAAAGGCGCCATGCGCGTCAGTCTGGGCTGGAATTCGTCTGAAAACGATGTGTCACGCTTCCTCGCCGCCTGGAAGCGCGTATATGAACAACTCGCCAAGCGCGCAAAAGAACGCGCGGCCTAGGACATGACCCCGAAAAGTGGAGACCGGTTTTCGGATCAGGTGATGTCCCAAGAAAAGTTTTAAGGAGTACAAGGAATGCCTGCCGTACAGGAGACCGTCGAACGGGTACGCTCGATAGACGTCGATCAATACAAGTACGGTTTCGAAACCAATATCGAAACCGAAAAGGCCCCCAAGGGCCTCGACGAGAGCACCGTCCGTTTCATCTCCGCGAAAAAGAACGAGCCCGCATGGATGCTGGAGTGGAGGCTGGAAGCCTTCCGCCGCTGGAAGACCATGCGCGAGCCGGAGTGGGCGCGCGTCCACTACCCGAAGATCGATTATCAGGATCTCTATTATTACTCCGCGCCGAAAAAGACGCCGGGACCGACCTCGCTCGAGGAGGTCGATCCGGAGTTGCTCAAGACGTATGAGAAACTCGGCATTCCGTTGCGCGAGCAGGAAATCCTCGCCGGCGTGCGCGGTTCCTCGAAGGTGGCCGTGGACGCGGTGTTCGACTCCGTCTCCGTGGTGACGACTTTCAAGGAAGAACTGAAAAAGTCCGGCGTGATTTTCGGCTCGATCTCAGAAGCGATCCGCGAGCATCCCGAACTCGTGCGCAAATATCTCGGCTCGGTCGTGCCGGTGACGGACAATTTCTTCGCCACGCTCAATTCGGCGGTCTTCTCCGACGGCTCCTTTGTCTACATCCCCAAGGGCGTGCGCTGCCCGATGGAGCTTTCCACCTATTTCCGCATCAACGAGCGCAATACGGGACAGTTCGAGCGCACGCTCATCATCGCCGAGGAAGGCGCCTATGTGAGCTATCTCGAGGGCTGCACCGCACCCCAGCGCGACGAGAACCAGCTGCACGCGGCGGTGGTCGAACTCGTGGCGCTCGACAACGCCGAGATCAAATATTCGACGGTGCAGAACTGGTATCCCGGCGACAAGCAGGGCAAGGGCGGCATCTATAATTTCGTGACCAAGCGCGGCGACTGCCGCGGCAAGAACTCGAAGATTTCATGGACGCAGGTGGAGACCGGCTCCGCGATCACCTGGAAATATCCGAGCTGCATCCTGCGCGGCGACAATTCCCAGGGCGAGTTCTATTCGATCGCGATTTCGAACGGCTACCAGCAGGTCGATAGCGGCACCAAGATGATCCATCTTGGCAAGAACACATCAAGCCGCATTGTCTCGAAGGGCATCGCCGCCGGTCATTCGCAGAACACCTATCGCGGCCTCGTGTCCGCGCATCGCAAGGCAACGGGTGCCCGCAACTTCACGAACTGCGACAGCTTGCTCGTGGGCGACAAGTGCGGCGCGCATACGACGCCTTACATCGAGGCGAAGAACGCAAAGTCCGTGTTCGAGCATGAGGCGACGACTTCGAAAATTTCCGAGGACATGCTGTTCTACTGCCGCCAGCGCGGCCTCTCGCAGGAAGAAGCGGTGGCGCTGGTCGTGAATGGATTCGTGAAGGATGTGCTCCAGCACCTGCCGATGGAGTTCGCGGTCGAAGCGCAGAAGCTGATCGCGATTTCGCTCGAAGGCAGTGTCGGCTGACGATTTGAATTTGAAGGAAAACGTGAATGCTTGAGATCAAGAACCTCCACGCGGAGGTTGCCGACCGGAAGATTTTGCAGGGCTTCGACCTGAAGGTGAAGGCGGGCGAGGTCCACGCCATCATGGGTCCGAACGGCTCCGGCAAGTCGACGCTGTCCTATGTGCTCGCGGGCAAGGATGGCTACGACGTCAAGGACGGCAGTGTCAGTTTTGAAGGCGAGGACTTGCTCGCGCTGTCGCCGGAAGAGCGCGCGGCGAAGGGCCTGTTTCTCGCGTTCCAGTATCCGATCGAAATTCCGGGCGTCGCCTCGATGACGTTCCTGCGCACGGCGGTGAACGCGGTGCGCAAGGCGCGCGGTGAAGCGGAACTTTCGACGCCGGATTTCCTGCGCCTCGTGCGCGAGAAGGCGAAGCATCTCAACATCGATCAGGAAATGCTCAAGCGCGCGGTGAATGTCGGCTTTTCCGGCGGCGAGAAGAAGCGCAACGAAATCCTCCAGATGGCGCTGCTCGAGCCGAAACTCTGCGTGCTCGACGAAACCGATTCCGGCCTTGACATCGACGCGCTCAAGGTGGTGGCGGACGGCGTGAATGGACTGCGCTCGCCCAAGCGCGCGATGATCGTGATCACGCACTACCAGCGGCTGCTCGACCACATCGTGCCGGATGTCGTTCACATCATGGCCAAGGGCAGGATCGTCCGCACCGGCGGCCCCGATCTCGCCAAGCAGCTGGAAGAACGCGGCTACGCCGGCATCGAAACCGAAATCGCCTGAGTGCGCGTATGAATGAAGTTCAGACCATCCGGACCGAGGCCGAGAGCGCGATCCTTTCGCGCTATCCGGAATTCGTGAAAACGCAGAACTGGGGCGGTGCTGAAGTCGCGCGCGAGCGCGAGGCCGCGATTCAGGGATTGAATTCCAAGGGACTGCCCTCGCGCCGCGTCGAGGAATGGAAATACACCGACCTGCGAGCACTGCTGCGCGAATTCCCCGAGCCGGATGCAAACATTACGAAAGAGCGCATCGAAGCCGCGCGCAAGGCCGCCAACGCCTTCGACGTGAAGGATGCGTTCAGCTTCCTGTTCGTCAACGGCGTGAACTGCACGGAACTGAAAGCCGAAGGCTTCGGGCATTTCTCGCTTGCGAAAGGCGACAAGCTGCCGACGGCGGCGAGCGGCATGCTCGCCCGCAAGCGCGCCTATCTGCAAAATGCCGCGGTCGAACTGAATTCCGCTTACATGGCCGACCTCACCGTCGTGCATGTTCCGGCG
>VFQR01001860.1_pt1 | contig 14612 bp, 15 predicted proteins | sample 3512321 | NCBI WGS metagenome assembly VFQR01 (sample SAMN10412374, study PRJNA504923) | tailings metagenome | isolation source: Relicate 3 Philex TSF1 revegetated site | place: Philippines: Tuba, Benguet | collected 2017-08-29
GCGGGCGCTGGTCGATGCCGATGACGCGGCCATCCGCGCCGCTGATGCGGACCGGCGCGGCGGCACGGCGGCTCCCGGCATCCATGCGGACGAGCGCGTTGTCGGCGGTGAGCCCGATCAGGGTCTGGGCCTGGGCGGTGCCGTGGGCGGCCTGCGCGCCGGCGAGCATCGCCGCGGCGGCGAGGGTGGTGCGGAGTGTGGACATGGTTGGCCTCCTGGAACGCGGAGGCCCCCATCGGCCCCGCTGCCGGCGTTACGGGGCAGCGGCGCTGCCGGATGCAGCGATGCGATGACGAAAATGCGAGGATCAGTATCCCGCGCTGAAATCCACCAGGTTGATCAGCGGCCGGCCTTCGCGCGCGCGGCGGAGGTTCTCGACCACCTGCGGCGCCGCGCTGGACGGGATGGTGATGGAGGCCGCGTGCGGGGTCATGAAGACCTTCGGATGCCCCCAGAAGGGATTCTCGGGCGGCAGCGGCTCCGGCTGGAAGACGTCGAGCGCGGCGCCGGCGACCTGGCCGCTCTCCAGCGCCGCGAGCAGATCGGCATCCACCACATGCCCGCCGCGCGCACCATTGATCACGAAGGCGCCGCGCGGCAGCGCGCCGAGCAGCCGCTTATCCACGATGCCGCGCGTCTCGGGCGTCAGCGGCAGCAGGCAGACCAGGATATCGCTGCGCGCGGCCATCGCGGCGAGGCCCTCGGCGCCGCAAAACGTCTCGACGCCGGGCACCTGCTTCGGCCGGCGCGACCAGCCCATCACCGGGAAGCCGAGGCCGCGCAGCAGGCCCGCTGCATGGCCGCCGAGTTCGCCCAGGCCGAGGATGCCGATCCGCCGTTCCGCCGTGACAGGTGCCGGCAGTTCCAGCCAGGTCCGGTCGCGCTGCAAGGCGCGATACTCCGGGTCCTGCCGATGGAAGCGCAGCACGTTGAGCAGCACCCATTCGCCCATCTGCGTCGTCAGCATCCGGTCCACGAGCCGCGCCACCGGAATGCCGGGCGGGGGCCCCGGCGGGCGCAGCAGGTGATCCACGCCGGCGCCCATCGAGACGATCAGGCGGAGGTTCGGATAGCGTCGCAGCTCCGCCATGTCGTGCGATGTCCAGACCACCGCCGCCTCGATCGCGGCGGGGTCGCCCGCATCGGGGAACAGCCGGATGTCGAGCGCGGGATCAAGCGCGAGCAGCGCATCCCGCCAGGTCTCCATCGCGTTGGCCTTGGTGGAGAGCAGGATCGCCATCAGGCGCTTTCCCTCGTAAGCAGGCGGACGAAGGCGCGCCAATCGTCGCGCCGCGTCGCCGCGAATTTCCGTCCGTCCGGCAACTCGGCGTAGAGGCTCAGCACACCCTTCGCCCACATGGCGTCGAAATGCTTCTCGGATTGCAGCACCCAGGCAGAGGTGCGCTCGAAGACGCCGTCCCGGATGCGCGGCTGCAGCGTCAGGATCCACCAGGCGCAGCCGGCCAGCAGGATGACGCCGCCAAGGTAGTAGTGGACCCAGGCCGTGCCGGCGAAGGAGGCGCCGAGGATCAGCGCGACCGGCCAGATGTTCTCGCCCGCGCGATAGACCGGGCTGCCCGGCGAATTCATCTTGCGGATATGCACGCCGAGACGAAGAACCTGCGCATTCAGCAGGGCCTTCAGCATGTCCAGCGGCGCACGGGGATCGTCGTCACTCAACTTCTCACGCTTCCGGCTTCGGCGGCGGCGAGATCGAAGGCCGCGGCCATCAGTGCGCGTGTGTAGGGCTCGCGCGGCGCGCCGACAACCGCCTCGGCCTCGCCTTCCTCGACCACCTTGCCGTCCTTCAGCACCACGATGCGATGCGCCATGGCGCGCACCACGCGAAGGTCGTGGCTGATGAAGAGATAGGCCAGGCGATGCTTCGCCTGGAGATCGCGCAGCAGCTCCACCACCTGCGCCTGCACGCTGACATCGAGCGCGCTGGTCGGCTCATCCAGAACGACGAGCCGCGGCTTGAGCACCAGCGCGCGCGCGATGGCGATGCGCTGGCGCTGGCCACCCGAGAATTCATGCGGGTAGCGTTCCGCCATCGCCGGCTGCAGCCCGACCTCCTCCAGCGCGGCGGCGACGCGGGCGTCGCGCTCGGCCATCGACAGGCTTTCGTGCACGGCAAGACCCTCGCCGACGATCTCGCGGACCGTCATGCGCGGGCTGAGCGCGCCATAGGGGTCCTGGAAGACGATCTGCATGCGCGCGCGAAGCGGGCGCAGCGCGCCGCGGTCGAGCCGCTGGATGTCGCGGCCCTCGAAGGCGATCGCGCCCTCGCTGGTCTCGAGGCGCAGCATGGCGAGGCCAAGCGTGGTCTTGCCGCTGCCGCTCTCGCCGACCAGGCCGATCGTCTCGCCCTCGCGGATCGCCAGCGAGACACCATCCACCGCCTTCACCACGCCGACCACGCGCCGGAGCACGCCGCGGCGGATCGGGAAGTGGACCTTTATCTGGTCGCCCTGCAGCACGGTCGGCGCCTGCGCGGGGACGGGCGCGGGGCGGCCGCGCGGCTCGGTCGCCAGCAGCATCTTCGTGTAGTCGTGCCGCGGATTGGCGAAGACCTCGGCGACCTCGCCCTGCTCCACGGCGCGGCCGTGGCGCATGACGACGACGCGGTCGGCATGGCGGCGCACGATCTGCAGGTCATGCGTGATCAGCAGCATCGCCATGGAGAGCCGCCGCTTGAGATCGGCCAGCAGTTCCAGGATCTGCGCCTGGATCGTGACATCGAGCGCCGTCGTCGGCTCATCCGCGATCAGCAGGGCGGGATCGTTGGCGAGTGCCGCGGCGATCATCACCCGCTGGCGCTGGCCGCCGGAGAGCTGGTGCGGATAGGCGCCGAGCCGGTCCTCCGCCTGGGGGAAGCCGGCGCGGCGCAGCAGCTCGATCACCCGCGACTGCAACTCGGCGCCACGGAGCGGGCGGTGCAGGGAGACGGCCTCGCCCACCTGGCGTCCCACGGTGTGCAGCGGGTTCAGCGACGTCATCGGCTCCTGGAAGACCATCCCGGCGACGCCGCCGCGCAGCCGCCGAAGCGCCTCGCCCTCGGCGCGCAGCACATCGGTGCCGTCCAGCATGATGCGGCCATCCGGGTTCAACCCGGCGCCGGGCAGGAGCCGCAGGCAGGAGAGCGCGGTGACCGACTTGCCGGAGCCGGATTCACCGACCAGGGCGACGGTCTCGCCGCGCTTCACGTGGAACGAAACGCCGTCCACGACACGCGCGGCGCCGAAGGCGACGGAGAGATTCTCGACATCGAGGATCGTCTCGCTCATGCGCGGCCCCCTCCCGGGAGTTTCCGGGGGTCGAAGGCGTCGCGCACCGCCTCGCCGACGAAGATCAGCAGCGTCAGCACGCCGCCCAGCACGACGAAGGCGGTGATGCCGAGCCAGGGCGCCTGGAGGTTGTTCTTGCCCTGCGCCACCAGCTCCCCCAGCGAAGCCGAGCCCGGCGGCAGGCCGAAGCCGAGGAAGTCGAGCGAGGCCAGCACGGTGACGGACCCGCTCAGGATGAAGGGCAGGAAGGTCAGCGTGGCGACCATCGCGTTCGGCAGGATGTGGCGCCACATCACCACCGCATCCGAGACGCCCATCGCCTTCGCCGCGCGCACATAGTCGAAGTTGCGGCCGCGCAGGAACTCCGCGCGCACCACGCCCGTGAGCCCCATCCAGGAGAACAGCAGAAGAAAGATCAGCAGCGTCCAGAAGCTCGGCTCGATCACGCTGGCGAGAATGATGAGAAGGTAGAGCTGCGGCATGCCCGACCACACCTCGATGAAGCGCTGGAAGCCGAGATCCACCCAGCCGCCGTAATAGCCCTGCACCGCGCCCGCCATCACGCCGACGATGGAACTGACGATCGTCAGCGTGAAGCCGAACAGCACGGAGATGCGGAAGCCGTAGATCACCCGCGCCATCACGTCGCGGCTCTGGTCATCCGTGCCGAGCCAGTTGCGGGCCGAAGGCGGCGCGGGCGAAGGGCGCCCGACGTCGCGCACCACGCTCTGGTGGCTGTAGCGGATCGGCGGCCAGATCGCCCAGCCGCCACGCTCCTCGAATTCCTGGCGCAGAGTGGGATCGTGCCAGTCCATCTCGATCGGCAGGCCGCCGGGCACGACATCCTCCTCGGCATAGCCGACGACGACGGGGAACAGCCACTTGCCGTCCACCTGTGCGACCAGCGGGCGGTCATTCGCGACGAATTCGGCGAAGAGGGCGACGATGAAGAGCGCGAGAAAGATCCAGAGCGACCAGAAGCCGCGGCGGTTCGCCTTGAAATTGGCGAGCCGGCGTTGATTGAGGGGACTCACCGCCGCGCCTCGAAATCAATGCGCGGATCCACCACCGTGTACATCACGTCGCCCACGATCTGCATCACGAGCCCGAGCAGCGTGAAGATGTAGAGGGTCGCGAACATGATCGGGTAGTCGCGCCTTATCGCCGCCTCGAAGCCGAGCAGCCCGAGCCCGTCCAGCGAGAAGACGATCTCCACCAGCAGCGCGCCGGTGAAGAGGATGCCGATGAAGGCGGCCGGGAAGCCCGCGATGATCAGCAGCATCGCGTTGCGGAACACATGCCCGTAGAGCACCCGCGTCTCGGTGTTCCCCTTCGCGCGCGCCGTCACGACATACTGCTTGCCGATCTCGTCGAGGAAGCTGTTCTTGGTGAGCATGGTGAGCCCGGCGAAGCCGCCGATCACCAGCGCCAGCGTCGGCAGCGCCATGTGCCAGGCATAGTCCAGCGCGCGCTGCCAGAAGGGCCAGGTGTCGCTGCCGGCGGAGGCCAGCCCGCGGAGCGGGAACCACTGGAAGAACGAACCCCCGGCGAACAGCACCACGAGCAGGATCGCGAAGAGGAAGCCCGGGATCGCGTAGCCCACCAGCACCACGCCGGAGGTCGCGACATCGAAGCGCGAGCCGTCGCGCACCGCCTTGCGGATGCCGAGCGGGATGGAGACGAGATAGATGATCAGCGTGGACCACAGGCCGAGGCTGATCGAGACCGGCATCTTCTCGATGATGAGGTCCACCACCGGCCGGTCGCGGAACAGGCTGCGGCCGAAATCGAAGGTGAGGTATCCGCCGAGCATGTCCATGAAGCGGACATGCGCGGGCTTGTCGAAGCCGAACATCCTCTCGATGTCGCGCACGATGGCCGGATCGAGCCCGCGCGCCCCGCGATAGGTGCCGACCGGCCCGCCCTCGCCACTGCCGCCGCCGCCCGGCTGCGCGCCGGGCTGGCGCGTCTCGCCGCCGCCCTCGCCCGTCAGGCGCCCGAGCACCTGGCCCTCGCCCCGCAACTCCGCCAGCATCTGCTCCACCGGCCCGCCCGGCGCGAACTGAACGACGGCGAAGTTGATCAGGATGATCCCGAGCAGCGTCGGGACCACCAGGATCAGGCGCCGGAGGATATAGGCGGCCACGGATGCGCTAGAGGCTGCGGCGTGCGTCGGCCAGCGCGCGTTCGCGCGCCGCGTCAATCCACCAGGAATCGAGCCCCAGCGCGAAGCGCGGGTTGCGCTCCGGCCGGCCGAACTTGTCCCAGAAGGCGATCCGGAAGCTCTGGATATGCCAGTGCGGCACCAGGAAGTGGTTGGCCAGCAGCACGCGGTCCAGCGCGCGGGTGCGCGCGACCAGCTCCTCCCGGTCGGGCGCGTTCACCACCAGCTCGACCAGCTCGTCGATCGCCGGGTCGCAGATGCCGGCGACGTTCTGGCTGCCATTCTCGCGCGCCTTGGCGCAGGTGAAGTAGTCGCGCTGCTCGTTCCCGGGCGACAGCGACTGCCCCATGCTGTCCACGGTCATGTCGTAGTCGAAGGCGTCCATGCGCGTCTGGTACTGCGCCGGGTCCACGGTGCGCACGCGCACGCTCATCCCCAAGCGCTCCAGCGCCTGGACATAGGGCAGCGCGATGCGCTCGAAGGTCGGGCCCTGGATCAGGATCTCGAACTCGAAGCGCTGCCCCTGCGCGTTCACCAGGCGCCGCTCCCGCACCTGCCAGCCGGCCTGCTGAAGCAGGGCGAGCGCGCGGCGCAGCCCGTCGCGGTTGTTGCCGGACCCGTCGGTCACCGGCAGGCGGAACTCGGTCGTGAAGACCTCGTTCGGCACCCGGCCGCGGAAGCGCTCCAGGATCGCGAGCTCCCTGCCCTGCGGCAGGCCGGACGACGCCAGCTCCGAATTGGAGAAGTAGGAAGTCGTGCGGGTGTAGGAGCCGTAGAAGAGGTTGGCGTTCATCCACTCGAAGTCGAACAGCTCCACCAGAGCGCGCCGCACCCGCATGTCTTGGAACAGCGGGCGGCGAAGGTTCACCGCGAAGGCCTGCATGCCCGTGGGCAACTGGTGGCGGATCTCGTCGAGCTTCACCAGGCCGCGGCGCCGCGCGGGAAAATCGTAGGCGGTCGCCCAGTCGCGCGCGACATTCTCGGTGCGGAAATCGATCTGCCCGGCCTTGAAGGCTTCCAGCGCGACTGTCGTATCGCGGAAGTATTCGTAGCGATAGGCGCCGAAATTCTGCGTCCCCCGCATGCTCGGTATGTCGCGCGCCCACCAATCCTCCACGCGCCGATACACCACGCTGCGACCCGCCTCGAAGCGCTCGATCCGGTACGCGCCGGAGCCGAGCGGCGGCTCCAGGATCGGGCGGGTGAAGTCGCGGCTTTCCCACCAATGCTTCGGCAGCACCGGCATCTGGCCGAGGATCAGCGCCAGTTCGCGGTTCTGGTCGTCGCGGAACCGGAAGGTGACGCGGCGGTCGGAGTCCGCCACCACCTCCGTCACGTCGCCCCAGTAGGATCGGTAGAAGGGCCGGCCATGCTCGCGCAGCGCGCCGAAGGTCCAGACCACATCGGCGGCGGTGACAGGGCGGCCATCATGCCAGCGGGCGGCGGCGTTCAGTTCAAAGGTGACGCCCTTGCGGTCGGCAGGCAGCTCGATCCATTCGGCGAGGTAGGGATATTCGGTGCTGGATTCGTCGGCGCTTTCCTTCAGCAGCGTGTCGTAGATCAGCGTCGAGCCGACCGCCGGCGTGCCGCGGATGACAAAGGGGTTGAAGCTGTCGAAGCTGCCGAGCGCGGTGAGCGCGATCTCGCCGCCCTTTGGCGCCTCCGGGTTCACCCAGGGGAAGTGCGGGAAATCCGCCGGCAGCGCGGGCTGGCCGAGCAGGGACAGCGCATGGGTGCGGATCGCCTGGCCGGGCGCGGCGGAGCCGCCGGCCGGCGTTGCGGCGCTGGAAGCGGTCGGGACCAGCCCGAGCGCGGCGGAGAGCGAAAGAAGGTCGCGGCGTCGCATGCGGCTCAGTGTGGGGGTTCCCCCCTGCCCCCGCAACGGCTGGTTCACCCGCGCAGCAGGCGCGATGTCTCGGCCAGCAGCGCCGGATCGCCCACCGCCAGCACCGTGCCATCCCCATCCAGCCGCAGCGGCCGGCCCGCCCAGTCGGTGCAGCGCCCGCCGGCGCCCTCGACGATCGGGACCAGCGCGGCCCAGTCCCAGGGCTTCATCGTGGCATCCACCACAACATCCACCAGGCCCAGCGCCACCAGCCCATAGGCGATGCAGTCGCCGCCCCATGTGGTCCGCCGCGCCGCCGCCTTCACCGCGCCGAAGCGCGGCGCGGTCGCGGCGTCGAACATGTCGGGCGAGGTGCACGAAAGCTCGGCCTCGGCCAGGCTTGCGCAGGGCCGACAGCCGGCCTGGCCGCCGAGCGGCGAACGGAACCGCGTGGCCTCGCCCACCACCCCGACCCAGCGTTCCCCGGTCACCGGCTGGTCCATCAGCCCGAGCACCGGCACGCCCTTATGCAGCAGGCCGATCAGCGTGCCGAACAACGGCCGGCCCGTGACGAAGGCGCGGGTGCCGTCAATCGGGTCCAGCACCCAGACCCAGTCGGCGTCCGCGTTGTGGTTGCCGTATTCCTCGCCGATCACGCCGTGATCGGGCAGACGCTCCGCGAGCAGGGCGCGGATGGCGCGCTCGGCGGCCTTGTCGGCCTCGGTGACCGGGCTTGCGTCGCCCTTGGCCTCGACCAGCAGGGCGGAGCGGAACAGCGGCCGGATTGCCGCGCCGGCGAGATCGGCGGCGGCCTCGGCCACCGCCAGGAAATCGGCCGGCGCGCTCAAGCGATCAGGGCAGCGGCTTGGGGTTGGCGTCCAGGCTGCGGAGATAGGCGATCACATTCGCCCGCTGCTGGGCGTTGTTGATGCCGGCAAAGGCCATGCGGGTGCCGGGCATGGCGGTGTTCGGCCGGGCCAGGAAGGCGTTAAGGGCCTCGTAGTCCCAGGGCTTGTCGGCCAGGGCGCGGTTCGCGGCGCTATAGTTGAAGCCGGCGGCGCGCGCGTGGTTGGCGCCGACGATGCCCCAGAGATTGGGGCCGACGCCATTGTTCCCGCCCTGGGCGAAGGTGTGGCAGGACGCGCAGAGCCGCTGCGCCGCTTGGCGCCCGGCGTCCGCGTCTGCGCTGGCGAGCAGCGGCCCGATCGGCTCCAGCGCCGGCGCGGCGGGGGCCGCGGCCGCGGCCGGCGCCGCGGGCTCCGCGGCTGCGATGGGCGAGCGTTCCAGGTGGTGCGGCGAGACGATGGCGCCGCCGATGACGCCGGCAACCATGAAGGTGATGCCCGCGGTGAGCACCGCCGCGGCCGCCTTGTTGAATTCCAGACTCATCCCGGGATGCGCCCCTTCTCGACCGCCGTGCTCGGCACGGCCGCTTGGCCGGCAGGCTTGCGCCGCGCCCGCCCTGCCCTAAAACCGCGCCGCAACATAGGGGCGGCGCGGAGGCTCGACAACCCGCTCGCCGCCGCAGCGGGACACGCCGACTTCATGGATCACCACGCCGACCACCATGCTTCCGGCGCCACCGGGATCATCGCCTTCCAGGGCCTGCCCGGCGCCTATTCGGACCTGGCCTGCCGGCACGCCCATCCCGGCTGGACCACCCTGCCCTGCGCCTCCTTCGAAGCGGCGATGGTCGCCGTGCGGGAGGGTCGGGCCGACCTCGCCATGCTGCCCTGCGAGAATTCGCTCGCCGGCCGGGTGCCCGACATCCACCGCCTGCTGCCCGATTCCGGCCTGCATGTCGTCGGCGAGCATTTCGAGCGGGTGGAGCACTGCCTGCTGGCGCCGAAGGGGGCCACCGTCGCCGGCCTCAAGCGCGCCCACAGCCATCCCGTGGCGCTCGGCCAGGTCCTCAAGCTGCTGAAGGAGCTGAACCTCCAGCCGGTGATCGAGGCCGATACCGCCGGCGCCGCCGAGCTCATCGCCCAGCGGGGCGGGACCGAGGATGCGGCAATCGCCTCCGAACTCGCCGCCGAGACCTATGGCCTCGAGATCCTGCGCCGCAACGTCGAGGATGAGAGCCACAACACCACCCGCTTCTACGTCATGTCCCGCACCCCGCTGGCAGGCCCGTTCGACGCCGGCCACTGGGTGACGAGTTTCGTCTTCCGCGTCCGCAACATCCCGGCCGCGCTCTACAAGGCGCTCGGCGGGTTCGCGACCAACGGCGTGAACATGACGAAGCTGGAAAGCTACATGGTCAATGGCGCCTTCACCGCGACCCAGTTCCTGGCCGATGTGGATGGCCATCCGCACCAGCCCGGCCTCGCGCGCGCCCTGGAGGAGTTGGCCTTCTTCTCGGCCGACCTGCGCATCCTCGGGACCTACCGCGCCCATCCCTACCGGCTGGCGCAGCGGGAAGGGAATTGATCAGAACAGGCCAGGGCGCCGCACCTGTTCGACCCCGCCGCCGCGCAGCACGCCGCGGCGGCGCAGGCAATCGTTGAAGGCGCGACTCTCGGCCTCGGCCTGCTCGCGCTCGATCTCCGCCCGCCCGGCGACGGTGGTGCTCAGCAGCCGCGCCCGCAGCTCGCGCGAGACAGGGATGCTCCGCGCCTCCTCCCGGCAGACCGCGACCTCGGGGTTCTCCGGCGCGGCGGGGGTGGCGGGCGTGCGGCTGCAGGCGGCCAGCAGGGCCAGCAAGACCAGCGCGTCAAGGCGCATCATGGCGTCTCTCCCAGCCAATCCTCGATCAGCCGCCGCGCGATCGAATCCGCCCGCGGCAGCGAGAAGCCGAGCGCCGCATGGTCGCGCAGCTCGGCCCGGCTGAACCAGCGCGCGTCCTTCAGCTCCTCGGGATCAATGGTGATCGCCTCGGAAAGCCCCTCCGCGTGGAAGCCGATCATGATGGAGGAGGGGAAGGGCCAGGGCTGGGAGGAATGATAGGCGACCTCGCCGACCTCGATGCCTGCTTCCTCCTTCACCTCGCGGCGGACGGCTTCCTCGAAGCTCTCGCCGGGCTCCACGAAGCCGGCCAGCGTCGAATACATGCGCGTGTTCGGGAAGCGGTGGGAATGGCCGAGCAGGCAATGGTCGCCGCGCACCACTAGCATGATCACGGCCGGGTCGGTGCGCGGGAAGTGCTGCGCGTTGCAGCCGGTGCAGACCATGACATGCCCCGCGCTGCGCGGCGCGCAGAGGCTGCCGCAGGCGCCGCAGAAGCGATGCCGCGTGCGCCAATGCATCAGGCCGCGCGCATGGGCGAGCACGCTCGCCTCGCCCGGCGGCAACAGGCCGGCGACCTGGCGGAGATCGGTGAAGGCGCCCATGCCCGCCGGCAGCAGCGGCAGCGGATCCTCCGCCGCAGAGCAATCCACCGCGAAGACCGGGCGCCCGTGCCAATGGCCGAGGAAGGCCCAGGGCCCATCCTGCATGCGGACCGCCTCGGCCGCCGCGCCGGTGAGCAGCACCGCCTCCGGCCGGCCATCCTCGACGCCCTTCATCAGGCTGCGGCTGCGCCAGACCGGGACGAACAGCGTCTCGGCATCGGCCAGCGCTGCGGCGATCCAGGCCGAATCCTCGCGCTTGAGGGCGTCGCGGTCGAGCGGGCTGCCCGTATAGGCGTTGGGGCGGCTGGCGGGGAAGGAGAGCATCGCCTGGGCATGTGCCATGCAAGGTGGCGACGGGCAACCGCGGCCGTGGCGCCGGCCCGGCCCAGGCGCGTAGGATTCGCCCACGATGCCGGACGATCTCTACCACCGCGATTTCGTCGCCTGGAGCCAGGCCCAGGCCGACCGCCTGCGCCGCCTGGCCGCCGGCGAGCGGGTGAACGACCTGGACTGGCCCAACCTGGTCGAAGAGGTGGAGGATCTGGGCTGCAGCCAGGTTCAGGCGGTGGAGTCGCTGCTGTTCCAGGCCATGCTTCATGCGCTCAAGGTCGCGGCGTGGCCCGAAAACCCCGCGAGCGATCAATGGCGGGGCGAGATCCGCGGGTTCCCGATCGGGGCGCGCAATCGGTTCACCCCTAGCCCGGACTTCTCACCAGGCCAGCCGATGATCGCGCAGGACCTGGTGGTGCCTGGGTCGTTGCGGAGCGAGGCCAAGACGGACTGTCTTGGCGAGCGACGCGGCGGCCCAGGCGCCGCCAGGGACAAGCGAGGGCGGCTGCAACTGGTGAGAAGTCCGGGCTAGCATGGGTCGCCTGATTGATCCGGTGGCGATCCACGCGGATGCGCTGGAGGCTCTGCGCGACGTGCGGTTCGGCCCGGCCTCGGCCCTGCGGGAAACCACCGATCTGACGCTCGATACGCTGTTGTCGCGCGACCTCGTCGTTTTCGCGCGACCTTGTCGTGGACGACCTGATCGCCCGTCTCCGCGCCGGCTGACCCGCCGCCTTGCCCCCGGCGTCCGAAAACCCGATATAGGCCATGGAAGGTCGGCGACGGACGTGCCCCTCGCCAACCCGGTCAGGTCCGGAAGGAAGCAGCCGTAACGAGTTCTCGCGCGGGTCGCCCGCCGGCCTTCCACCTGCGCTTCCACACCCCCGCAGGCCCTTGTGCCGGGCCACGCTCAGCGAGACCCAAGCGCGCATGGCCAGCGACATGTTCGGCAACCTGCTTCCGCCCGAGGGGGACCCCCCGCGCGACGAGCCCTTGCCCGAGCCGCCGCAGGAAGGCCCTGGCCTGTTCGGCGACCCCGCTCCCGCGCCGGCCGCGCCCACCGGCGCAGCCGCCGCCGAACCCGCCGCGCCCTATCGCGTCCTCGCCCGGAAATACCGCCCGCAATCCTTCGCCGACCTGATCGGGCAGGACGCGCTGGTCCGCACGCTGCGCAACGCCTTCGCGCAAGGGCGCGTGCACCACGCCTTCATGCTCACCGGCGTCCGCGGCGTGGGGAAGACCACCACGGCCCGCATCATCGCCCGCGCGCTGAACTGCATCGGCCCCGACGGCAAGGGCGGCCCCACGCCCGACCCCTGCGGCACCTGTGCTGAATGCCGCGCCATCCTCGCCGACCGGCACCCGGACGTGCAGGAGCTCGACGCCGCCTCCTCCAACAGCGTGGACGATGTGCGCGAACTGCGGGAGCGGCTGCGGTTCCGCCCCGCCCAGGGCCGCTTCAAGGCGATCATCCTGGACGAGGTGCACATGCTCTCGAACCAGGCCTTCAACGCGCTGCTCAAGACGCTGGAGGAACCGCCGCCGGACGTGAAGTTCATGCTGGCGACGACCGAGCTGCGCAAGGTTCCCGCCACGATCCTTTCGCGCTGCCAGACCTTCCACCTCCGACGCGTTCCGCAGGAGACGCTGCGCGCCCATTTCGCCGCGATCTGCGGGAAGGAAGGCGTGGCCGCGGAGCCGGAGGCGCTCGCCATGGTCGCGCGCGCGGCGGATGGCTCGGTGCGCGACGGGCTTTCGATCCTCGACCAGACCATCGCGCTCGCCGGCGGCGAAGGCGTGCGGGCGGCCGCCGTGCGGGAGATGCTGGGCCTCGCCGAACGCGGCCTCGCGCTTGCGCTGATGGAGGCGCTGATGGCGGGCGAGATCGCGCGCGCGCTGTCGCTCGCGGCGGAGGCGCATGAGCGCGGCACCGATCCGGGCGTGATGCTCTCGGACCTGCTCGGCCTCACGCATCTGCTCTCCCGCCTCAAGACGATTCCCGAGCTGCGCCGCGATCCCTCGCTGACGGAGGATGAGCGCGGCACCGGCGCCGCACTGGCCGACAGGCTTTCGATTCCCGTGCTGGCGCGCGCCTGGCAGATGCTGCTGAAGGGCGTGCAGGAAGTCGCGCAGGACGGCGTGGACCGCCGCGCCGCGGCGGAGATGGTGCTGATCCGCCTCGCCCACGCCGCGGAACTCCCGACGCCGGGCGATCTCGTGCGGCGCCTGACCGAGGCCGGCGCGGCCACGCCTGCGCCCACTGCACCCGCGCCCGGCCCCGCCGGTGGGCTCCGCGCGGTGGCCGGCGGCGGCGCCGTGGCCGCGGCCGCGCCGGCCGCGGCGGCCCCGGGGGCGCTGCCACAGCCCGCGTCCTGGCGCGAGGTGGTCGCGCTCGCCTCCGGCCGGCAGCCGCTGCTGCATGCGCATCTCGTGCACAGCGTGCATCCCGTGCATGTCGCGCCGGGGCGCATCGAGCTTCGTCCGCGCCCTGAGGCGCCGCGCGACCTCGCGCAGCAGCTCGTCGCGCTGCTCCAGCAGGAGACCGGCGCGCGGTGGACGATCAGCCTCGTCAATGCCGGTGGCGGGCCGACGCTCGCCGAACAGGGGCGCGCGGCCGAGGAGGATCGCCTCTCGATCGCGCGCAGCCATCCGCTGGTGCAGGCCGTGCTCGCCGCCTTTCCCGGCGCGCAGATCCAGGGCGTGCGCGACGCCGCGCTGGACGCCTATGGGCTGCCGCCACCCTCCGCTGAACCGGACGGGCGCGATTTCGCGCCAATCAACGCCGAGCCGGTCGGCATGGATGACGACCTTCCCCAAGAGGACTGACAGATGAAGAACCTCGGCAACATGCTCAAGCAGGCGCAACAGATGCAGACGCGCATGCAGGAGATGCAGGCGAAGCTGGAAGCGACCGAAGTGGAAGGCGCCTCCGGCGGCGGCATGGTCAAGGTGCGCCTGACCGGCAAGGGCGACCTGCGCCGCGTCACCATCGACCCGTCCCTGATGAACGCGGACGAGCGCGAGGTGCTGGAGGATTTGCTGGTCGCCGCCCACGCCGACGCCAAGCAGAAGGTCGAGGCGACGATGGCCGAGGAGATGCAGAAGGCGACCGCCGGCATCAACCTGCCGCCGGGCATGAAGCTGCCCTTCTGACATGCTCTACGCCACCACCGCGTTCATCCAGGGCCGCGAGGTCGAAGCCTACCTCGGTGTCGTCTTCGGCGATGCGGTGCTGGGCATCAACATCTTCAAGGACCTCATGGCCTCGGTCCGCGACGTGGTGGGCGGCCGCTCGGGCACCTATGAACGCGAACTCGCCAGCGCCCGCGACACCGCCATGCGGGCGCTGACCAGCGAGGCCCTGGCCCTCGGCGCGGACGCCATCCTCGGCATCGACCTCGACTACGAGGTCCTGGGGTCGAAAAGCGGCATGCTGATGGTCAGCGCCTCCGGCACCGCTGTGCGCCTCAAGCCCACCGGCGCCGCAGGACCCTGGACGCGCCCCGGCGCGTGATGCAGCACGACCCCATCGAGCACCTGATCTCGCTGCTCGCGCGCCTGCCCGGCCTCGGCCGGCGCAGCGCACGCCGCGCCGTGCTGAAGATGCTGATGGACCCGCACGGCAGGATGCTGCCGCTGGCCGAAGCCCTGCACCACGCCGCCAGTGCCGTGCGCCC
>VFQR01001861.1_pt1 | contig 14603 bp, 15 predicted proteins | sample 3512321 | NCBI WGS metagenome assembly VFQR01 (sample SAMN10412374, study PRJNA504923) | tailings metagenome | isolation source: Relicate 3 Philex TSF1 revegetated site | place: Philippines: Tuba, Benguet | collected 2017-08-29
ACATCTGCTGCGTCGGCGACGACGACCAGTCGATCTATGGCTGGCGCGGCGCGGACGTCGATAACATCCTGCGCTTCGAACAGGATTTCGCCGGCGCGAAGGTCATCCGGCTCGAGCGCAACTACCGTTCGACCGCGAACATTCTGTCTGCGGCCTCGCATCTCATTGCAAAAAACAAATCCCGTCTCGGCAAGACACTGCACACGGAAGACGAGCCCGGCGAAAAGGTGAAGGTCACCGGCGCCTGGGATTCGGGCGAAGAAGCGCGGCAGATCGGCGAGGAAATCGAGCAGTTGCAGCGCAAGGGCCATCGCCTTTCGGAGATCGCCATTCTGGTGCGCGCGTCGTTCCAGATGCGAGAGCTGGAAGACCGGTTCGTGCAGATCGGATTGCCTTATCGCGTGATCGGCGGACCCCGCTTCTATGAGCGGCAGGAAATCCGCGACGCCATGGCTTATTTCAGAGTGATCGTGTCGCCCGCGGACGGGCTCGCCTTTGAGCGCATCGTTAACGTCCCGAAGCGCGGCCTCGGCGATACGACGATGCAGATGCTGCACGACTATTCGCGGCAGAACGCGGCTCCGATGCTGGAAGCGGCGCGCGTCATTTCCTCCACGGAAGATCTGAAGCCCAAGCCGCGCACGGCATTGCGCGAACTGGTCGCGCAATTCGACCGCTGGCGCACGCAACTGGAGACGGTCTCGCACACCGAGCTTGCCCGGGTCGTGCTCGATGAGTCCGGTTACACGGACATGTGGAAGAACGACAAGTCGGCGCAGGCCGCAGGACGCCTCGAAAACCTGAAAGAACTCGTGCGCTCCATGGAGCAGTTCGAGAACATGCAGGGCTTTCTCGAACATGTGTCGCTGGTCATGGATGCCGAAGGCGGCGCGGATGCCGACAAAGTGAATCTCATGACCCTGCATTCCGCCAAGGGTCTCGAATTCGATACCGTGTTCCTGCCGGGGTGGGAGGAAGGTCTGCTTCCGCACCAGCGCTCGCTCGACGAAAGCGGCCGCGCCGGCCTCGAAGAGGAGCGGCGGCTCGCGCATGTCGGCATTACACGGGCGAAACAACGTGCACTGATTTCCTTCGCTTCAAGAAGGATGACGCACGGTCTCTGGAATACGACGGTGCCGAGCCGTTTCCTCGACGAATTGCCGGAGGAAAGCGTCGAAGTAGTCGATGCACAGAGCGGCTACGGCACGCAGGTCCACAGCCGGTTCGACCGCGTGGAGCCGTTCACTTCGGGCTATTCGACGCCCGGCTGGCAGCGTGCGCAGCAGCGGCGCGGCGGTTTTGCGGATGCGCCGCGCGGCCGCGGCGGTCCGAGGACCATCGAAGGGGAAATCGTTTCGCGTTCGACGGGCGCTTCCGAGTTCGCGATTGGGGATCGGGTGTTCCATGAAAAATTCGGTTACGGCGAGATCATGGAAGTCGAAGGCGGGAAAGTGATCGTCGAGTTCGACAAGGCCGGCGAGAAGAAGCTGGTTGCCTCTTTTCTCAAGAAAGCCTGAGCTTGACCGCATTTTCCGAGAGCCATGTCGTGCGCGTGCGCGCGGGTGAGGCGGACGCGAAGCGTCTTGCGGATCATTTTCTGGAGCGTTTCTTCGAAGGTGAAGGTGCGGTCGGTGCGTTCGAGGCCCCTGACGGCGCCTGGTATGCGGAGGCGCATTTTCCCGAACTGCCGCCGAAACATGACATCGAGCGCGCGGTACGCGAGATCGTCGGCGACGCCGTTCCCGAATACGAAACACTCGCCGCAAAGGACTGGATCGCCGCAAGCCTTGAAGGGCTCAAGATCGTCCGTGCTGGCCGCTTCGCCATTCATGGTTCGCATGACCGCGAGCGGATCAGGCCCAACGAAACCGGCATTGAGATCGAAGCCGCGCTGGCTTTCGGCACCGGCCATCACGGCACGACGCTAGGATGTCTTCGCGCGCTGACGCGTCTCGCACGCACGCAACGTCCGAAGCGGGTGCTCGATGTCGGAACCGGCACGGCGGTTCTCGCCATCGCCGCGGCCCGCGCTTTTCATGCGCCCGTGATCGCGACCGAGATCGACCGCGATTCCGTACCGGTCGCGCGCGAGAATGTTCGCGCCAATCGCGCCGGGGCTTATGTCAGCGTGCTGCACACGGGAAGCCTCAGCGCGCCGGCGATCGCGCAATACGCCCCTTACGACCTGATCTTTGCGAACATCCTGCTGCCGGTGCTGCGGCAGCTTTCGCGTCCGATAACGCAACTTGCGGCGCCCGGCGCGACGGTGGTGCTTTCCGGGCTCATGCCGCATCAGGCGCTCGCGGCCCTGATCCGCTATCAGGCGCTTGGCATGCGGCTCGTGCAGTCCGAAACGATCGAGAACTGGACGACGCTGACGCTTAGAAAGTTGTAGACCGAAGTCGGATAAATCCGGCTTCGGCCGCGCGTCCCCTAAAAAGCAAAACGCCCCGGTTCGTCACCGGGGCGTTTCGAATTCCGTGATCCGGCGCTTAGCGCTGGAAGGGCAGGTTCTTGTAGTACTCGAGCGTTTCGGCCGGCAGGTAGCTCAGGTGCATGCGAATCTCGCGCTCGACCTGACGCATGCGGGCTTCGACGATGCGGTCCCAAACGCGCACCCAGAAGCTCTTACCGGTTTTCGCCGTCGCGGCGGCAGCGGGAGCAAACTTGGGGGAATAGGTAACGGCGGCCATGGGAGTTCTCCTTCTTCCGCTTCGAATACCGGGACACCGCCCGGCCGGTCATGATTCTTTATTGCGATGCAAAATAGCTTTTTTGCGACGCACCTAGAATAGGTAAGGATGCATGTCCGATCTGAATCGGCTGCATGCGGGCGGTAAGGATTGATTAACGATCAGGCGAAACGCCGCCCGGACAGGCAGCCGGAGTGCCCTAGCTGCGCTTCGCCATGCCGATCTTGCGGCCGATCGCTTCGGGCGCGGGCAAAGCCGCGTGCGCGGCCTTCATTGCCGCAAGGCGGTCGAGCACATCGTCGGGCAAGGCCACGACCTTTTTCGTGGCCATGTTCACGTGCAGCGCCATCTGCTCCGAGGTCGCCGACATCCAGCCCTCGTGGGCGTGATGGAGTTCGGCGAAGAAGTGGATGCGCTTTTCGTCGTAATCGATCAGGCGGATCGTCGTCCGCACCGTCTCTCCAGCATGGAGCTCGCGAAGGTAGCGGACATGGGCTTCGGCGGTGAAGAAGGAGTGGCCGCGGTCTTTGACGTATTCCGGCCCCAGCCCGACCAGCGCGAAGGCTTCATCTACCGAGCGGTCGATCAGGACGTTGTAATAGGCCATGTTGAGATGGCCGTTGTAGTCGATCCAGCCGGGCTCGACCGTCATCGCCGAGGACACGAACGGCGCGAAGAAAACAGGTTCGAAGTCGAGGCGTTGCAGCATTTCCAATTGCCGAATCTTTTCTTTGTTATGACTACAATCATGCATTGTAAGTCTGTGCGGGGCAATGGTTTGGCGCCTTCCGGGCAAATCCGAGGACTCTCTTTCCCGCACACGAGCCATGCCTGACGAAGCGCGAACGGCTTTGCTAAAGTCGTCCGCAACTGGAGGACGCCAATGAAGAATGCCGCCCTGAAGCGGGCCGAACCCGCCGCGGTCGAGAAAGCCATCGCTGCGCTGCACGCAAAACTCGGCAACAAGGTCGTGACCTCGATGGAGGTCCGCCGCCAGCACGCGAACACCACGACCTGGCTGCCGAACGAGGCCGCCGACGCGGTCGTCTATGCCGCTTCCACCGAGGACGTGCAGGACACGGTGCGGATTGCGAGCGCCCATAAGGTGCCGGTGATCGCCTTCGGCACCGGGACGTCGCTCGAAGGGCACGTGAACGCGCCCGCCGGCGGCATCTGCATCGACGTTTCCCAGATGAACGAGATCCTTGCGGTGCATGCGGAAGACCTCGACTGCGTGATCCAGCCGGGCGTGACCCGCAAGCGGCTGAACGAATACCTGCGCGACCAGGGGCTGTTCTTCCCGATCGATCCGGGTGCCGACGCCTCGCTCGGCGGCATGGCTGCGACGCGGGCATCAGGTACCAATGCGGTGCGCTACGGCACCATGAAAGACAACGTGCTTTCGCTGAAAGCGGTGCTGCCGAGCGGCGAAGTGATCCGTACCTCTTCGCGCGCGAAGAAATCTTCCGCAGGCTACGACCTGACCCGGCTTTTCGTCGGCTCCGAAGGCACGCTCGGCATCATCACCGAACTGACGCTGAAGCTCTCGGCGATTCCGGAAGCGATTTCATCGGCGGTCTGCCCGTTCAAGTCGGTGGAAGGGGCATGCCAGGCGACGATCGCCACGATCCAGTCCGGCATTCCGGTCGCGCGCATCGAGTTCATCGATGCGATGGCGATCCGCGCGACCAACAATTATTCGAAGCTCAATCTCGCGGAAGCGCCGACGCTGTTTCTGGAGTTTCACGGTTCGGAAGCCGGCGTGAAAGAGCAGACCGAACGCTTCGGCGAAATCGCAGCGGAGTTCGGGGGCGGGCCGCTGCAATGGACCACGCAGGCGGAGGAACGCACCAAGCTCTGGCAGGCACGGCACGACGCTTATTTTGCGATGATGTCGCTGCGTCCCGGCGCGAAGGCGCTCGCCACCGACATCTGCGTCCCGATTTCGAAACTCGCCGACGCCGTGCTGGAAACCGAGAAAGACCTGCAGGACATGAAACTGCTCGGTCCGATCGTGGGTCACGTCGGGGACGGCAATTTCCACGTCAGCCTCGTGATCGACATGGACGATCAGGACGAACTTGGCCGCGTGCGGGTCTTTCTCGACCGCCTGACCGAGCGGGCGCACCGCATGGACGGCACCTGCACCGGAGAACATGGCGTGGGGCAGGGCAAGATGAAGTATCTCGAAGCCGAGCACGGACCGGTGCTGCTCGACATGATGCGTTCGATCAAGCGTGCGCTCGATCCCGACAACATCATGAACCCCGGCAAGATCGTCGAAGTCTAGCTTTTTTGGCGCTTGGCCCGATCCGAAATCCGGTGCCCACGTTGCAGGATCCTGCTCCGCTGGCTGCGGCAAGAAAGGGCTTGCCCCATTCCCGCTCAACCGGGACGCTAGGCCTCTTGTGCCGGTGGACCGGGCCGGTCGTGGCCAAGTAGAGCCGAATTGCTTGGAGCTGAGTTTTTGCAGACGACGTTACTCGGGATCGCGCTCGCACTGATCACCGCGATCCTCGCGGCCTTTGCGGCGCCGTTCTTCATCGACTGGAACGAATGGCGGCCGCAGCTCGAAGCGCAGGCGAGCGCGCTCGCCGGTACGCGCGTCACGATCGCGGGAAACATCGACCTGACGATCCTGCCGACGCCGGCATTCGTGCTGCGCGAGGTCTCACTCGGCGATGCCGGAAAAGGCACCGGCCTGCGCGCGAGCGAAATGCGCGGCTCGCTTTCGCTTACGGCGCTGCTCTCGGGCAAGATCGAAGCGAGCGAGTTCGTGCTCTCGCGTCCGGCCATTCGCCTGGTCGTCGACAACGACGGAAGACTGTTACTGCCGTCGGGCGCGACTGGCGGGCAGGAGGTTTCGGTAAGCGGTTTCGTGCTCGAAGCCGGTTCGTTGACGATCGAAGACCGGCGCACGAACTCGTTCGTTTCGATGGACGATTTTTCGGCACGCGGAGAACTCGTTTCGCGCGAAGGTCCGTTTCGTCTCGATGGCGGATTTCGCCTGAACGGCATGCGCTGGATCGTGCGGGCGTCGGCGGGACGGTTCGGTCCGGATCAGGCCGGCAAGGCACGCCTTTCGCTGGAGCGTCCGTCCGACGACGTATTGTTCGAAGCCGAGGGCCTGCTCGGCCTCGCCAATGCGGCTCCAAGGTTCGATGGAAAACTATCGATCGCGCAACGCAGCGGGGAGTTGCCGTGGCGGGTATCTACGGACGCAACGGGAGATGCCGCCGAATTTCGCCTGAACAATCTTGAAGTCGCGCTGGGCAAGGGCGAACTGCCGATTACGCTTTCGGGCGAGGGCAAGGTCTCGCCCCGCGCAAACGGTACGCTCGAAGCGACGCTATCCAGCAAACGGATCGATCTCGATCTTGGCGATCCGAACGCAGGCGTCACCGGTGCGGCGCATGTGCTTCCGCTGCTTGCCGGAACGCGGACGCTGTTCAGTCTCTTGCCGCTCGCTTCGACGCTTGCGCTTTCCGCCGACGGAGTGCTTGCCGGCGGACAGCTTGCTCGTGATGTCCGCGCCCAGCTCCGTGCGCAGGACGGGGCGGTGACGCTCGAGCGGCTCGAGGCGCGGATGCCCGGGCGCGCATCGATCCTGCTCTCCGGCAAGAACGAGGGCGACCGGTTTTCCGGACCGCTGGTGTTCGACGCGGAAGAACCGCAGATGTTCGCACGCTGGCTCCTGGGTGCGGAGACCGGCGAGAAGCTTCCGGTTGCCGAAGCGCTTCGTGTGAAGGGCGATCTCGTCTTCGCGCCGGGATCGACTTCGATCCGCAATCTCGATGCCGCTATCGGGACGGCGCTTATCGGGGGCGAAATTGCAATCCGTCCTGCGGAGACCGCGGTAAAGCTGACGCTGCGCAAGGCCGAGATCGATGCGCTTGTTCCATTGCTGCGGGATATCGACGGTTTCGGCGAGGGCGCCGCCGTCACGCTTGAAATCGCCGCCTCCGACATCCGTTTCCTCGACACACCGATCCGGAAAGGGGCGCTGAAAGCGCGGTTGAAGGGCAAAGTGCTTACGCTGCAGGAGCTCGAACTCGGCGACTTCGACGGCACGTCCTTCACGGCAAAGGAATCGGCCGGGACCCACGCGTTCTCGGCAGAGGTTATCCGCAGCGGCGGCTTCGCAAAGCTGCTCACCCATCTTTACGGCAGCGCCGATCTTGCCGAACTGGCCGCGAAGCATGCGGAACATCACTTTCCGCTGCGGCTCACCGGAACGCTTGCGCGACAGAACGAAGGCTGGCGCCTGCTCGCCAACTCCGGTGATGCCTCGCTCACACTCGAGACCGGCGCAAGAAAAGACAAAGAGCAACCGCTCCATGCCGTGCTGCGCCTGCCGGAAACCGAGATCGCCGCGAAAGGCGCATTGCGGTTCGATGCAGGGCAGCGCGTCGAGCCCGCGTTCGTGCTGCAACTCAAGTCCAGCGACCTTCGGAAGGCGTTCGCGTTCGCGGACCGCGCCGCGCCGGAAGTGTTGCCGGTGAGTGGCACCGCGAACTTTGTTCGCGATGGCGACCGGTTCGTGTTTGAGAAGATTTCCTTCGAACTCGCCGGCTCTCGCGGCTCCGGGCGACTGACGATCCCGACCGGTGGCGTTTCGCCGTTTGCCGGCGAAGTGAAGATCGACCGTGCGGATGCGGCGGCGTTGCTCGCGCTCGCGTTAGGCCGCGCGAAGGCGTCCTATCTCGAATTGAGCATCCCGCCGCTCGCCAATCTGCCCGGCACGCTGAAGATGGAAGTCGGCTCGCTTGCCGTATCCGAGCGCGTGCTGTTGCAGGATGCTGCGTTTCAAATCCGCGTCGGGCGGTACGAAACCGTGTTCGACGATTTTCGTGCGCAGTTTGCCGGAGGAAAAGTTACGGGCTCCGTGCGCGTCGCCGACTTCATTCCCCGGGTTCTCGAGATCAATCTGTCGGCAGAGAGTATTCCGCTCGAGCAGCTTTTCCCGCGAAGCGAACTGCGCGGCATGCTGCGCACCACGGTTTCGCTGGGAGCCAACGGCAGCACCGAGGCCGATCTTGTCGCGAGTCTTTCGGGACGCGGAACACTTGGGTTGTCGAACCTCGAAATCGCGCGGACCGATGCGACCGCGGTCGCAAGCGTGTTCGCCTCGGCCAAGGACATGCAGGACGAGAAGAAGATCGAGCAAGCGTTGCTGGCAGCGCTCGATCGCGCACCGCTGAAGGTTTCGAAGCTGGAAGCGCCGCTGGTGATCACGAATGGCATCGTCCGCAGCGGGTCGGCGAAAGCGCAGGCCGGAGACATCGAGATTGCGCTTTCAGGCGCGTTGAACCTGCCGAAACGCAACGTCGAGGCGCTCCTCAATATTGAGGTGAACGGCGGGACCGCAGCGAAGCCGGGAGCCTTGGTACGCTGGTCCGGCCCCATCGAGATGCCGTCACGCAGCGTCGATGCCAAGGCGCTGCTTGCCGCGATCGCCCTGCGTGCGATCGAACGGGGCGGCAACATCCCGCAACCGGAAGAGCGCGTGCTGCCTGCGAAGAAGAAGCGGCAGCCTGTGAAGAACGAGATCGAGTCTGCGCCGCTGTTGCCGCCGCCCGCGGCCGTGCCGTCCGCGCCGCTGCCGCATAGCCGGAATTAACCGCTACACTTCGTCGTTGCGCCCGAACAGGCAGGAATGCCGGTCGTCGTCCGCGCCCGTCCTTCCGCTGGCAATGCGCTCCAGCGTAACGACCGAGTAGGCATACTCGTCTTTCTCGCCGCGGATTGGTCCTTCGCGCCGTGTCTCGCTGAACGCGTTCTTGTCGTATGCCGGAAAGAACACGTCGCCTTCCGGGTTCGCGTGTACGATGGAGAATTCGATCTTGTCCGTGACGGGCAACAGTTCCTTGAACAGCGTGCTGCCGCCGATGATCGCGATTTCGTTCGCCCCGGTCCTGCGCGCATCCGCACTGGCGAGGTTCAGAACTTCCTTGAGCGAGTGTCCGACGATCACGCCGTCCGCGCGCCAGTTCGTGTCGTGCGTCAGCACGATGCTGGTACGGCCAGGAAGCGGCTTGCCGATCGACTCGTAGGTCTTGCGTCCCATGACCATAGGCTTGCCCATCGTGACGGCTTTGAAATGCTTGAGATCGCTCGGAATGCGCCAGGGCAATTGTCCGTTGCGGCCGATCACGCCGTTCTCCGCCACGGCGACGACGAGTACGATGGGGATCGGGTTCACTTCTTGCGGAACTTGTCGAGGCTGACGATTTCCGCGCCGGCTTCGGCCTTCTCGAGCGCGGGCTTTTCTTCGGCCGCCTTCTCGTGCGCAGGTTTGGCGACTTCCGGTTCGGAAGCGGCACCTTTCGGAGGCGTTACGGCGAGCGGCTTGTCGCCCGTCTTGTCGTTGTTTGCGACCTTCAACTCGCCGGTCATGCCGTCTGCGTTTTCGTTCGAGATAACTTCGAACTGCAAACCGAACTGCACGGAAGGATCGAAGAAGCCTTTGACGGCAGCGAACGGAATGAGCAGCCGCTCCGGCGCGCCGTTGAACGATACGCCGACTTCGAAGGCGTGGTCGCCGACCTTGAGGTCCCAGAACTGGTGCTGCAACACGATCGTCATTTCTTCGGGAAACTGCGTGCGCAGGCGATCGGAGATGCGCAGCCCCGGGGCGCGCGTGTCGAACGCGATGAAGAAATGATGCTCGCCCGGAAGTCCGTCCTTGGCGACGTCGGTCAGCACCTTGCGGACGACGCCGCGCAGCGCTTCCTGGGCGAGAAGATCGTAACGGATGAGATCGGTCATTGAGACAGTGAACCCGATTCCGGGTGCGTGCACCAGCACACAGAAAAAGCAGTGGAGGCTTCTGTTGCCAGGTGCCTCCGAACCCCGCCTGAAGGGGCTAACCCTCAGGGCTTGATTCCCAGTAGGTCAAACCGCTTACGCGGCCTGAGCAACCGGAGCATAGTTGTCATTCGCAACTATAAGAGGCCCGATAACGGCGGAACCATGCCGAGCGAAAGCCGCGCTCTTTACACCCTCGTCGATCCTATTTCGCCCCCGCCGAAACCCGCCACGCTTGCGGGCTTTGGTGGAGGCGCCGGGTACCGCCCCCGGGTCCGAATGGTTTATTACAACGAGCGTTTATCGCCATAGCCGGATTGCTCCGGCACCCCGAATATAGGCGCGCAAGCGTGGCGGTTAAAGGGCGCATTTTCGCGCATCGCTGCGGAGGCCGCGCCCGGTTGGGGCGAGCGAAGCGCTATGGCTGCCGCTTGGTTTTGAAGTATTGGCCGGCTGCCGCGAGCAGGAAGCCGATGCCGCCGAGCACGTAGAGAAAGAATCCACCGCTCGCGCGGCCGGAGAAATAGGCGACGGCCAGCGCAAGGATGCCGGCGAGGGCATAGGTCAGCGCAAGTTGCATGAGATGCTCTGCATTGTTGATGACGCCGGCGACGTCAGGAGTTCTTTCGGGTGCCGGCATACTGACCGGCGGCTGCAATCATGAATCCGAGCACGCGCGTCATTTGCCGCTCCGCAGCGCGATCACCTCGAGTTCGACGCGCGCATTCAAAGCGAGTCCACTGGTGCCGAAGGCCGAGCGGGCCGGATAAGGCTCTTCGAAGTATTCGAGGTAGATCTTGTTGAACGCCGGCCAGTCCTTCATGTCGGCCAGCATGACGAGGCACTTCACGACATGCTTCGGACCCAGCCCGTTGGCTGCGAGCGTCGAGAAAACATTCTCCATCACCTGACGGAATTCGTCCTCGGCCGTCTTGTTGTTGAGTTCGAGCTTGCCGGGCAACGTGCCGAGCTGGCCGGAGAGAAAGAAGAGATCGCCCGCGATCATGCCTTCGGAAAACGGCAATCCGGCGGGCATGTGCCCGCCGGGCTTCACGGCCTCAGGCAGCTTCTTCTGCGAACTCACCGCTCGAGGACTTCCAGCGCGACCGTGCGGTAGGCATTTGCAACGTTCTGCAGGCGTGCCGCAACTTCGCCGCTGCCCGAGATGCCGAGCAGATAAATGCCGCCCTGCTTTCGGGGGATCGCAATGTAGTACACGGACCAGTTGCTGCTGCTGCCTTCGCAGGACGTGAAGATCGACTGCGATTGCGATCCGCTCATCGCCGGCAAGGCGCCCGAGGCGAACTTGCCCTGGCATGTCACCGCGTCCGAGGAAATCAGCCCGCCGCGTACCTTGTCGAGGGTCGTCGCGCGGGAGCCGGCGAGGATACGAAGCGTTCCGAGCATGCCTTCGCCGCGCCAGACCGCGTCGAACTTATTGCGCAATTCTTCGGAAAGTTCCTCGGGCTTCTGGACCCGGATGTCGAAATTCGCCCGGCGCAGAATGTTCGTGGCAATCTGCATGGCTTCCGCGCGCGACTCCGCGGTCGGCCCAATGCCGGACTGGTTCGTCGTCTGTTGCGGTTGCTGTTGTTGCTGTTCCTGCCTGCGCTCGCCGCGGAGCTCGTCCCGCTCCTCGGGCATCCGCGAAAGACGTTCATCCCGCGAACCCAGATCCTGCGTGGTCTGGTTCTGGCGATTTCCGCCCCGATCGACATATCCCTTGTAGCGCTGGGCGCAGCGCAGGACTTCGGTCAGCATGGCATTCGTGTCGCTCAGGTTGAACAACACGGGCCGGCCGTCATTGATGCTGACGACGAGGCGGCTGCCGTAGCGAAACTGGTTGAACAGCTCGGCGCTGTCCGGGAGTTTTGCGACGATCTGTTTGGGTCCTACCGCACGGGCGCGGGCATAGTTGATGCGACCGTTGTCGATCTTGAAATCGATATCGATTTCCCGGCCTTCCCGGATATTCCATTCCGGATTCAGGAAGGAAATGCCCCACTGCAGCGATTCCGTGACCGAGAAGATGAGCGTCAGGCCGTTCCGGTAGCGGCCGGAAGCCGCGCAATGCGAAAAACGATCCGTGCTGTTGTTGGTGTAGGCGCCCACGGTCCAGTTGGCGACTTTGAAGGTGTCGATGGTCGCGGCACTCGCCGGCGCAGGGGCTAGGAAAATCGCGGCAGTCGCCGCAAAGGCAAGTTTACGCATCACGGCACACCCCCGGTAAGGACGCTCAGGCTTTCTTTCGGGGAATGATGCGGGCAACCGAAACAGGATGCAACGGCTTAGTTTGTGCAGCGCGGGGAGTGGGGCATGCCGGCAACACCTTTGGGTTTTCGCGATCAGCGGGCGCGGGTCAGGGCGAGCCAGACGCCGCCGCCAATGAGGAACCCACCCGAGATGCGTGACAACATGCGCACCCTGACGCGCGAAAGCGCGGTTCCGGCGCGGCCCGCGGTGACGGCATAGATCGAATCAAATAGGGCGGCGGTGATCATCGCCGTGATCCCGAGCAATAGAACCTGACCCAGATAGTCGCCTCTCGGATCGATGAACTGTGGAAAGAGTGCGCCGAACAGCACGATGATCTTCGGATTGCTCATGAGCACCACGAAGCCTTGCAGGAAGAACCCGCCTCGCGGTTTCGGCGCGCTGCCCGCAGCGTCAAGCGCGCCATCGGAACGGAACAAACGGATGCCGAGCCAGATCAGATAGGCCGCGCCCGCAAGCCGGAGCACCTCGAACCACCAGCCGATCGCTGCGAGCAGCGACGCGAGACCGAGAATGACAATCCCGATCATGACGGCGAGCCCGAGCTGCGTGCCGGCAACATTGAGAAGGCCAGCACGGCTTCCGTACCGCAGGCTGTTTGCGACGATCACGGTCACCGTCGGCCCGGGAACGATCACGAGCACAACGCAGGCGGCGAGATAGGCGAGGTAGAGATTGAGTGACATGGGCCGGCTCCTTAGCCGGCATTCTCCGCCGGTTGGCGGAAGGTGTAAACTTCAGCGCAGACCCAAACGCTTCATCACTCTTACGAGCCGATCGAAGATGCCTTTTGGCTTTTGATCTGCGTTTTCGCTGCTGGCCGCCGCCAGCGCTTTCGGTCCCGCCTGCTGCAAAAATTTCCGCTCGCGCGGCTTGGAGAGTTTTTCAATCGCTTTGGCCAGTGGCAGCCAGCGCACGCTTTGCACGTCGCGCATCAGCGCTTTCGGTTTGCCGAAGGCCTCCATGCGCCAGAATTTGGCGACCTTCGGTTGCCCGCCGCTCGTGTAAACGATCTGTCCCAGATATTCGTAGGCGGATACGGCGTGTCCGGTCTCTTCGGTCGCCTCGCGCCTTGCGGCTTCGAGTGTAGTCTCGTTCTTCCGCAGCTTGCCCTTCGGAAGCACCCAGACTTTTTGCCGGCTCAGTTGCACGACGGCGATGAGCGGCCTCTTCTTGCCGCGAAGCACAATTCCGCCGGCCGCGACGATGGGCGTGCGGGCCGCTGTTTTCTTCCGCTTCTTCTTCGGTGCCGACATGCGTTGGTCTGGTTCCTTGCAGAACGAGGATTACGTATTTGTGACTTCTGCGGAATGAGCCGGCGTCATACCCTTGAATTCAGTCTCTCCGTCCGGCTGGCCTTGGCGTTTCGTGGTTCCGAATCTTCGTCATTGTAGCGCGACGACGCGCAAAGTTGATCTTCGCCCCCAGAAGGACACAAAGTCGCGCGTGGCTGCACGCGGGATACAGGCAGGATGGTTTCGATGAAAGCCAAGTTGACAATGTTCCTTGCTGCGAGCTGCTGCGCGATCGTTGCGGCAGGCGGCGTTCACGCGCAGAACCGCCCTGCGCAGAATCCTCCTTACGATTCCTGGTGCAGGGATGTGCAGACGGCGCCGGGAGGCGGAGGTGTCCGGGTGTGCAGGGCGTATACGTTCGAGCAATGCATGGCGTCGCGCACGAGCCACATCGAAACGTGCTATCTCAACCCGCTCTACGACCCGCGGTTCTCGGACTGGCGCCGCCGCAACCCGAATTACTAGGGAGGAAAACGATGAACGCGAAGATCATTCTCGGCATTGCAGCACTTGTGCTCGCCGTTCCGGCGGCGGCCGACGCGCAACAGCGCGGCCAGCAGAATCCGCGTTACGATCAGTGGTGCCGGGATCAACCCGTCGCGCAATCTTCGACCGCGCAGATATGCATGGCCTTCACGTATGAGCAGTGCATGGCTTCGCGCGTCAGCCAGACCGAGTCCTGCTATCTCAATCCGCGTTACGACCCGCGCTTTCGCCGGAACTAATTGCAGGCAGGGACGCTCTTCAGCGCCGCTTCCGCGTCCGCGCGGTCCATGAATTTGTTGTTCAGGAGAACCTCCGTGGTGGCGGAGGCGGGCAGTTCCTGTTCGATCGCGCAGCGGCCGGTCTGCACGTTCTGCACGACATAGAAATCTGCGGCTGCGAAGCCGGTGGAAGCTGCGAGAGCCGCGGCGATGAGTGTGATGCGCATCTGAAATCTCCTGTGAAATCGACCGGTCGTTGCGCGGTCACCCGCGCCGGGAGTCACAGCCCCAAAAGGTTGCCCTCAGCGTAGAAAAACGCTTTCTGTGGTGGAAAGTTCCGCCTTGTCAGGGCCGTTTCCTTGCCGCATCTGTTCAATGAAGAATTCAGGGCGCTTATTGTCTCGCGCTGCAAGGACTTCGCCCGCGAGCCCGTGGAGGCGGAACGCCCCCTCAAGCAGGCGGCCGTGGCGGTGATGGTCGTTCCCGGCGACGACGGTTCCGGACGCCCCGCGTTCATCCTGACCGAGCGGCCCTCGACCATGCGCAACCACGCCGGCCAGTGGGCGCTTCCGGGCGGGCGCTGCGACGAGGGGGAAACGGTGGTGCAGGCCGCGCTGCGCGAAATCGAAGAGGAAATCGGCCTTTCGATTCCGGAGAGTGCGGTCCTCGGAACGCTCGACGATTTTGTCTCGCGGTCGGGTTATCGCATCACGCCGGTTGTGGTCTGGGCCGAGAACAGCGGTGCGCTGCGCCTCAATCCGGAAGAGGTGGCCTTCGCCTACCGCATTCCGCTTGATGGATTTGTCACGAAAGAAAGCGTGAGCTTCGTT
>VFQR01001863.1_pt1 | contig 14597 bp, 7 predicted proteins | sample 3512321 | NCBI WGS metagenome assembly VFQR01 (sample SAMN10412374, study PRJNA504923) | tailings metagenome | isolation source: Relicate 3 Philex TSF1 revegetated site | place: Philippines: Tuba, Benguet | collected 2017-08-29
GTCAGCTTCAGCCTCGACCGCGGCCAGGCGCTCGGCATCGTCGGTGAGAGCGGCTCCGGCAAGACCATCCTGTCCCGCTCGATCATGGGCCTCCTCCCCCCGCGCGGCACCGTCCGCGGCGGCAGCATCCGCTTCGAGGGCCGCGAGATCGGCAACCTCTCGCGCAAGCAGATGCGCAGCGTGTGGGGCAAGGAGATGGCGATGATCTTCCAGGACCCGATGACGTCGCTGAACCCGACGATGAAGATCGGCAAGCAGATCGCCGAGCCGCTGCAGATCCACCTCGGCATGACCCGCCAGCTGGCGTGGGCCACCGCCGAGCGGCTGCTCCAGGACGTGCGCATCCCCGAGGCCGGCCGACGCCTCGACCAGTACCCGCACGAGCTGTCGGGTGGCATGCGCCAGCGCGTGATGATCGCGATCGCCCTCGCCTGCGGGCCGACGATCCTCTTCGCCGACGAGCCGACGACGGCGCTCGACGTCACCGTGCAGGCGCAGATCCTCGACCTGCTCGGCGAGCAGCGCCGCGACCGGAACATGTCGCTGGTGCTGGTCACCCACGACCTCGGCGTCGTCGCCGGCCACACCGACGAGATCGCCGTGATGTACGGCGGCAAGCTGGTGGAGAAGGCGAGCACGCGCAGCCTGTTCTCGAACATGAAGATGCCGTACACCGAGGCGTTGATGCAGAGCATCCCGAAGCTCGACGATCCGAGCCACACGCGCCTCAACGCGATCGCCGGGCGGCCTCCCGACCTCGTCAACCCCCCGGCGGGCTGCCGCTTCGCCCCCCGCTGCCCCTACGCCCGGGCCAACTGCCACACCGAGGAGCCCCCGCTGACCCCCACCGCCGAGGATCCCACCCACCTGTTCGCGTGCTGGTATCCGGTGGGCAGCCCCGCGTACCACGAGGCCCGCGCCCGCCTGCACGACCGGGGCGAGCTCGCCGGCACGGCCAGCGCCGCCGCCGGCGGTGCGGGAGGTGCGGCCTGATGGCCGGCACCGGCAAGGCCCACCTGCGCGACGCCGACGACGTGCTCCTGCGCGTCGAGGACCTGGTCGTCGAGTTCCCCGTGGGCCGCACGGGGCTGAAGGTCAACGCGGTGAGCGGCATCAGCTTCGACGTCCGCCGCGGGGAGACGCTCGGCCTCGTCGGCGAGTCCGGGTGCGGCAAGAGCACCACCGGCCGGGCGATCATGCAGCTCCCCCGCCCGACCAGCGGGTCGGTCCAGTTCGAGGGGCGCGAGCTCACCCGCTTGTCGGGCGACCCGATGCGCGAGGCGCGCACGCGCATGCAGATGATCTTCCAGGACCCGATCTCGTCGCTGAACCCGCGCCGCAAGGTCCGCCAGATCGTGATGGAGCCGCTCACCATCTGGAAGCGCGGCTCCGACCGGGAGCGCGACGCCAAGGTCGACGGCATCCTCGAGCAGGTGGGCATCGACCCGGTGCGAGCCGGTGAGAGCCAGCCCCACCAGTTCTCCGGCGGGCAGTGCCAGCGCATCTCCATCGCCAGGTCGCTCGTGCTCGACCCGTCGCTGATCATCTGCGACGAGCCGGTGAGCGCCCTCGACGTGAGCGTGCAGGCGCAGGTGCTCAACCTGCTGGAGGACCTGAAGCGCGAGTACGGCCTGACGCTGATCTTCATCGCCCACGATCTCGCCGTGGTGAAGAACGTGAGCGACCGGGTGGCGGTGATGTACCTCGGCAAGATCTGCGAGGTGGCGCCGTCCGACGCGCTCTACCGGCAGCCGATGCACCACTACACCTCGGTGCTGCTCAACTCGATCCCGGTGCCCGATCCCGCCGTCGCGGTGACGAAGACGGCCATCGAGGGCGAGCCCCCGTCGCCGGTGCTGCCCCCGCCCGGGTGCCGGTTCAACCCGCGCTGCCCTGCTGCTCAGGACGTGTGCCGCGTGGAGGAGCCGCAGCTGCGCGAGCTCGAGCCGGGCCACTTCGTCGCCTGCCACTTCCCGAACGTGGCGCCGGTGGCGGTGGCCGCCCGCTCCAACGGCCTCGCCGCTCCGGCGGGCTGAGCCGGCCCGCGGCCCGTCAGGTGTTCGTGTAGCGCGGCGGGCGCCGCTCGAGGAACGCGGCCATCGCCTCGCGGTGGTCGGCGGTGGCCGAGGCCATGATCTGCTGGCGGTTCTCCAGGTCGATCGCCGCCTGCAGCCCCGGGATCTCGAGCGCGCTCCACATGCCCTCCTTCGTGAGGGCCACGCCGAAGGGCGTGTTGCGCATGATCTCGGCGGCCTTGGTGAGCGCGGCGTCGAGCAGCACGTCGTCGTCGACCACGTCGACGACGAGGCCGATGCGGTGCGCTTCGTCCGCATCGAACACGCGCCCGGTGAGCATCAGCTCCTGGGCGCGGGCCACCCCGACGAGCCTCGGCAGGAGCCAGCTCGTGCCGATGTCGCAGGCCGACAGGCCGATGCGGATGAACGCCGCGTTGAACCGGGCCGAGCGGGCGGCCAGGCGGACGTCGCTGCCGAGCACGAGGGCGAACCCGCCGCCGGCGGCGGGCCCGTTCACCGCGGCGATCACCGGCTGCGGCAGGGACCGCAGGTGCGGGATGAGCGCGGCGATGTGGCGCTGTGTGGCGAAGCCGGCCTGGGTCCGCCCGAGGCCCTCGGTGTGCGGGGTGGCGCCGTAGCCGCCGAGATCGAGCCCGGCGCAGAACCCGCGGCCGGCACCCGTGAGCACCACCACCCGCACCGTGGGGTCGACGGCGACCGCGTCGAGGTGCTCGTGCAGCGCCTGCACCAGCTCCGCCGTCATCGCGTTGAGCTTGTCGGGGCGGTGCAGCGTGAGCAGGGCGATGCCCTCGGCGGGGGCGCTGCGGCGGACGGGGCCGTCGTCGGTGGTGGACATGCCGGGCATCGTCGCAGATCGGCCCGTCCATCCGAGTGCCGTGTCGCAGGCTGTTGCTACGGTCCGGGGGTGCTCGTCCAGCCCGCACGCACCGCCGCGCCGCTCCCCCAGCGAGCCACCCTCTCCCCCCTCCGCAACGGCGCCGGCGACCCCACCACCCACCTCGGGCCCGGCGAGCTCTGGCGGGCCACCCACACGCCCGAGGGGCCCGGCACGCTCCACCTCGACTGGCGCGACGGCCGGCTGCGCACCCGAGCCTGGGGCCCGGGCGGTGGCTGGCTGCTCGGCACCGTGCCCCACCTCGTCGGCGAGCACGACGAGCCGCACCGGTTCCGCGAGGCCCACCCGGCGATCCTCGCCGCGCAGCGCGACCACCCCGGCCTGCGCCTCGGTGCCAGCCGCACGCTGTACCACGAGCTGCTGCCCACGATCCTCGCCCAGCGGATCACGGCCGGCGAGGCGGTGCAGCAGTGGCGCCGGTTGTGCCTGCGCCTCGGCGACCCCGCACCCGGGCCGCGGCCCGACCTGCGCCTCCCGCCAGCACCCGACCGGCTGGCGGCGGTGCCCACCTGGTGGTTCCACCCGCTCGGGATCGAACGGTCCCGCGCCGGCACCCTCGTCACGGTCGCCCGCCACGCCGAGCACCTCCACCGGTGGGCGGAGCTGGGCTCGGTGTCCGCCGCGCAGCACCTCGTCCGCCTCCCGGGCGTGGGCGAGTGGACGATCGGTGTGGTCCTGGCGAGCGCCCTCGGGGAGCCCGACGCGGTGGCCGTCGGCGACTACCACCTCAAGAACATCGTCGCCCACGCGCTCGCCGGGGAGGCCCGGGGCACCGACGAGCGGATGGTCGAGCTGCTCGAGCCGTACCGTGGCCAGCGTGGCCGGGTCGTCCGGCTGCTGCTCCTGGCCGGCCATCGCGCCCCCAGGTTCGGTCCGCGCCAGCGGATCCTGCCCATGCGCCGCTGGTGACGGCTGGTAGCGTCGCCCGACCGATGAGCCACCCCGGCACCGCCGCCCCGATCGACGCAGCGCCGGTGCCGCCGGCGCGCCCGTCGGCGTCGTGGCCGACCACGTTGGCCAAGGCGGCGGTGGCGTACGTCGCCTCTCGCCTGTGCGTGCTGGCCGGTGCCGCCGTGGTGGCGTCGCAGCAGGTGGCAGAGGCCAACCGCCTCGGTGGGCCGCGGCCGCGCAACGCCGTCGGGCTGATCGCGCAGGTGCTCACGTCGTGGGACGGGCGCTGGTACTACGAGATCATCCGCGGCGGCTACCCGCGGAGCATCCCGCCCGCGGTCACCTACGAGATGGTGGAGGCGCGGGCGGCCTTCTTCCCGGTGTTCCCGCTGCTGGTGCGCGCCGTCGACGCGGTGGCGCCCGGCGGCGACGTGCTCGCCGCCCTGGCGCTCAACACCGTCCTCGGCGCAGCCTTCGTCTGGCTCGTGGGCGTGATCGCGCGCGACCTGTGGTCCGAGGCCGTGGCCTACAAGGCGATGCTCTTCGCGGTGTTCTTCCCCGGCAGCTTCGTGCTGAGCTTCGCCTACTCCGAGGCGGCGCTGCTGGTCCTCGCCGCCGGCTGCCTGCTCGCCCTCATGCGCCGCACCTGGTGGCTCGCGGGGGTGCTCGCGGCCGTCGGCACCGCCACCCGCCCGAACGGGGTGGCCCTGGTCGCGGCGTGCGCCGTCGCCGCCTTCCTCGCCGTGCGCGAGCGGCGGGAGTGGTCGGCGCTCGTCGCACCCCTCGTCGCGCCGGTGGGGGTGGTCGCGTTCCAGCTGTGGCTGCGCCACCACACCGGCGAGTGGGCGTGGTGGCGGGTGCAGCGCGAGGCCTGGCAGGAGGGCACCAGCTTCGGCATCACCGCCCTGCGCAACACGTGGGAGGCGTTCGCGCACCCTCTCGCCTCCCCCACCGACATCATCACCGCCGTGTCCGTGGTGTCCACGGTGGCCCTCCTCGTCGCGCTGTGGAAGCGGCGGCTGCCCTGGCCGCTCACGGCCTACGCGCTCGTGGTGGTGGCGCTCATGCTGCTGCCGGCCACCGTCACCGCCAGGCCGCGGTTCCTGTACACCGCCTTCCCGCTGTTCATCGCCGCCGCCGCGTGGTGGCCGGACGAGCACGAGGAGGCCTTCGGCCTCACGATCGCCATGTCGGCGGCCGGCCTCGTCGCGCTCACCGGCCTGTACGGCGTCCTCGGCGCCATCCCGTGAGCGCGGACGGTGCCGGCGCGCGTGCGGCCCGGCCGCCCGAGCCCGTCCGGCGCCACCGCCCGTGGGGGATCGCCCTCCTCGTCGCGCTGGCCTACCTGCCCGCGCTCACCGCGGCGCCGGGGCGCATGCCGAGCGACACCAAGCTGTACCTGTACCTCGACCCGGCGCGCCTGATCGCCGACGCGCCGCGCACGTGGGACGTCCGCCAGTTCGCCGGCTGGGTGCCCCACCAGACCATCGCCTACCTGTGGCCGTCGGGGCCGTGGTTCTGGACCTTCGACCAGCTCGGGGTACCCGACTGGGTCGCGCACCGCCTGTGGATCGGGACGCTCCTGCTCGCCGCCGGCCTCGGCGTGCGCTGGGCGGCCCGGCACCTCGGGCTCGCCGCCACGGGGGCGACGGTGGCCGGCGTGGTCTACATGACCTCGCCCTACCTGCTCCCCTACGTCTCGCGCACCTCGGTGATGCTGCTGCCGTGGGCGGGGCTCGGCTGGCTGGTCGGGCTGACGGTGCGGGCCACGACCCGCACCCGCTGGCGCGACGCCGGGCTGTTCGGGCTGGTCGTGGTCACCATCGGCGCGGTCAACGCCGCTGCGCTGGCGCTCGTCGCCCCGGCCCCGATGTTGTGGCTCCTGCACGCCGCCTGGCAGCGGTCGATCACCTGGCGCGCCGCTGCGGTCACCGCGGCGAAGCTCGGCGGGATCAGCCTGGCCGTGTCCATGTGGTGGATCGTCATGCTCGTCGTGCAGGGCCGCCACGGGGCCGACGTGCTGGCCTTCTCCGAGACGCAGGAGGCGGTGTCGCTCACCGCCGTCAGCACCGAGGTGCTCCGCGGCCTCGGCTACTGGCTGTTCTACGTGCGCGACCCCTACGCGGCCACCACGACGGCCTCGCTCGACTACCTCGCGTCGACGCGGATCGTCCTCGTCGGGTACCTCCTCCTCGCGCTGTGCCTGCTCGGGATCGCCGTGGTGCGCTGGTCACAGCGCCGGTTCGCCGCGCTGCTCGTCACCACCGGGGTGGTCCTCGCCGTCGGCGTGCACCCGATCGACGACCCGTCACCGCTGATGCGCCCCCTCGCCGGATCCGGGCTCGGCCTCGCGCTGCGCAGCAGCACCCGGGCGCTGCCCCTCGCCACCCTCGGGCTGGCGCTCGGCGCGGGCGCGCTGGTGGTGGCGCTGGGCGGCGCGTCGGCCGGCCGCAGGCTGCCGGCGCGCCTGCGCACCCTCGCGCCCGACACCGGCGCCGCGGTGAGGGCCGCCGGCGCGTGCGTGCTCGTGGCGCTGGCCGTGGCCAACCTGCCGGCCCTGTGGCGGGGCGGCCTCGTCGACCCGGCGCTCGAGCGCGACCAGGACGTGCCGGCGGCGTGGCGCGAGGCGGCCGCCGCGCTCGACGACGCCGCGCCGCCCGGCGGGCCGCACGAGCACCGGGTCCTCCAGCTGCCGGGAGCCGAGTTCGGGGCGTTCCGCTGGGGCTACACGGTCGACCCCCCGCTGCCGGGCCTCGCCGACACCCCCCTGGTCACCCGCGACCTGCTGCCCCTCGGCACCCCGGGCGCGATGGACCTGCTCTACGCGCTCGACACCAGGTTCCAGGCCGGCGTGATCGACCCGGCGGCGATCGCACCGGTAGCGCGGTTCCTCGGCGCGTCCACCATCTGGGTGGCCGGCGACGCCGCCTTCGACCGCTTCCGCACGCCTCGGCCCGAGGTGGTCAAGGCGCTGTACGCGGCCGTCCCCGACGGCCTCGCTCCGCCGCGGCCGTTCGGCGAGCCGACGGTGAACGAACCGGACGTGGCCATGGTGGACGAGCAGCTGCTCGGCGACCCCGCGGTCGGTGCGCCGGTGGCGCCCGTCGAGCTCGTCCCGGTGGTCGACCCGGTGGGCGTGTCGCGGGTGGGCGCAGGGGTGGTCGTGCTGGCGGGGAGCGGCGACGGCATCGTCGACGCCGCCGCGGCCGGGTTGCTCACCGGTCGGGAGGCCGTGGTCTACGTCGCCGACCTCGGCCGCGTCCGCGACCACGTCAGCCGCGCCGGGGGCGAGGCCGCGGCCGCCGGCGCGGCGACCCTCGACGACTCACCACTGGTGGTCACCGACGCCAACCGTGCCAGGGCGATGCAGTGGCGTGGCTCTCAGGACGTCGTCGGGTTCACCGAGGCGGGCGGGCCCGAGGGCGGCCTCACCCGCGCCGACGTGGCCGACCAGCGCCTCGCCGTCTTCACGGAGGACGACCCCGCGCAGCAGACCCTCGCGCGGCTCGAGGGCGGGCTCGTCGTGAGGGCCAGCGGCTACGGCGAGCCGTTCGCCTACCGCCCCGAGGACCGCCCGGCGATGGCCGTCGACGGCGACCCGTCCACGGCCTGGCGCGTCGGCGACCGCGCCGACCCGGTCGGCGAGTCGATCGTCGTCTCCCGCACCGACGGGACGCTCCGCCTCCTCCAGCCGCAACGTGCGGAGGACACGCGGCGGATCGCCGCGGTGACGGTGACGGCCGAGGGGGCGGCGCCCGTGCGGGTGGAGCTGGGCCAGGCGTCGCTCGTGTCCCCCGGCCAGGACGTGGCCGTGCCCGCCGGCGTGCCGGTGGCGGTGACGATCGAAGCCGTCGCCGCGCGGGAGGGAGGCACCGACCCGGGCGCCAGCGCGGTTGGCTTCGCCGAGCTGGGGCCCGTGGCGGCCGAGGTGGTCCACGTCCCCGCGGCCGCGGCGGTGGAGCTGGCCCGAGCACCCGAGCGGCCTCTCGCCGTGGTGCTCACGCGCGAGCGGGTGCGGCCCACCGACCGGTGGCGGAGCGATCCGGAACGGGCGCTGGTGCGCGAGGTCGAGCTCCCGGTGCAGCGCTCGTTCGAGGCCGAGGTGGAGCTGCGCCTCGCGGCGAGGGCGGACGACGCCGTGCTCGCCGCGGTGGGCGGGGTGACGGGAGGTGCCGTCGCCGACCGGCGCCTCACCGGCGTCCCCGCGGCCGTCGGCGCCGCCGCGCTCGACGGGGATCCGGCGACGAGCTGGACCACCCCGTTCGGCGGAGCGGTCGGTGCCGGCCTCGACGTGCCGCTGCGCACCGGGGAGGGGGGAGCGGTCGCAGCGGGCGCCACGGCGCCGTGGCGGATCGTGCAGCCCCTCGACGGGCTGCACTCGCTGATCACCGAGGTGACGCTGACGGTGCCGGGCGTCGATGCCGCGCAGGTCGTGCCCGTGCCCCCGCCCGACGCCACCGGGGCCAGCACCTTCGACGTCGCGCCCCTCGTCGGCGCCGACGGCGGCCCCGCCGCCCGGGTGGTCGTCACCATCTCCGCGGTGTCGCCGGCCACGACGGTCGACCGCCGGTGGGCGGAGGTGGTGGAGCTGCCGGCCGCGATCGTCGAGCTGCAGGGGCCCGCCGTGGCTGCTCCCCGCCGGGTGGATCCGCCGGCGTGCCACCGGGGGCTGATCACGGTGGACGGCGCGCCCGTCGGCGTCCGCTTCGGCGCCGAGGCGGCGGCCGCGCTGGCGGAGGGCCGGACGGTGGTGACGACGCTGTGCGACGGGCCGCTCGACCTGGGGCCCGGCAGCAGTCGGATCACCGCTGCGCCGGGCCTGCGCACGGGCATCGATGTCGACCGTGTGACGCTGCGCAGCGGGATCGAGGGCGCAGCCGCCGCCGACACCCAGCCCGTGTCCACGCTGCAGGTCCGCCGCGACCGGACCACCCGCACCGTCACCGTCGGGCCGTGCCCGGAGGGCTGCTGGCTGATCCTCGGCGAGGGGTTCAACGCCGCCTGGGACGCCCAGGTGGTGAGCGGCGGCCGCCTCGGCCGGCCCACGCAGGTGAGCGGCGGGTTCAACGGCTGGTGGCTCGGCCCGAGCACCGACGTCCGCACGGTGCAGCTCACCTGGACGCCCGAGCGGTCCCTGCGTGCGGCGCTGGCGGTCGCCGCCGCGGCCGTGGCCGCCTGCCTGCTCCTGGTGGTCGCCGACCGGCGGCGGACGGGCGCGGCGTCGCCGGTGCACGGAGCGACCGCGTCACCCCGGTTGCGCGCGACCGCGTCACCCCGGTTGCGCGTGGTGCCGCCGCTCGCCGACCGGGCGGCCGCGGTGGGCGCCGCCGTCGTCCTCGTCGCCGGGGCCGGCCTGCTCATCGCCCCGTTGTGGGCCGCCCTGGCCCTCGCGCCCGCGGCCGTGGTGCTCCGCTGGCGGCGACCCGCGGCGCTGGCGGCGGCCGGTGCGGTGCTGTCCGGGATCCTCGGCCTCGTGGTGGCGTGGCGCGTCCACGAGCACCGCTGGTTCCCCGACGCGGGGTGGCCGTCGCACGTGGAGGACCTCCACCGCGCAGGCCTGTTCGTGGTGGTGCTCCTGCTCGCGGGGTGCCTCGGTGACGACACGCACGGAGGAGTGGAGGCTGCTCAGGCGAGCGACGCCGCCACCAACGATCCGGCCACCCACCGCTCGGCGATCTCGTAGGCGGCCTCGGGGGTCCAGTGCAGCCCGTCGGGACGCAACGCGACGTCGTCGTGCCACCCGGCCGCCTCCAGGAGCCCCGCCAGGTCGAGCACCCCCGTCCTGGCGGGCTCACGCGCTGCCACCTCGACGATCACCTCGTGCTGCACGCGGTAGCGCGCCGGGTCGCGCATCCTGCGCTGCTCACCCTGGAACGGCGCGAGCGGACGTGGGGGCAGCACCCACACCACGTCGGCGACCCCTGCGGCCAGCAGGTCGTCGGTGATCGTCCGGTAGGCGGCGACGAGGCGCTCGCGAAAGCGCGGGTCGAACGGCGCGAGCGGCCCCTCGGCCTCGTCCCAGACGCGGTCCTCCACGTCGCGCATGGTCACCATCAGCACCACCACGTCGGGCCGCAGGTCGCGCAGCAGCGCGGGCAGCTCCTCGTCGAGGGCCCGGCGGCACGGCGTGGTCCAGTCGATCGCGCCGTCGGTGGGCACGGTGCCGGTGCGCAGGAAGCCGCAGCCGGCCCGGGAGGCGTCGGTCACCTGCATCCGGTCGGGATGGTCCGCGGCCCACGCCGCCAGCCCCGCCGCCGTGTGCTGGGCGGTCGAGTCGCCGACGACGATCACCCGGACCGGCCGGGAGACGGCCGGCACCGGGACGGGGGCGGCGCGCTCGGATGGCGCGGTGGTGCCGGTCGCGGCGGTCGTGCCGGTCGGGCGGGCGGTGCCGGTCGACGGCCCGGCGGATGCGCTGGTCACGGCGGCCAGCGGCGGCAGCGACGCACGGGTGGGCACGATCTGCGCGCTCGGGGCGACGAGGGCGGGCCTGCCGCCACCGGAGGTCACGTGGTCGGCGGCGACCACCAGGCCGACGACGGCCACGCTCGCCACGGCACCGGTGGCGAGCGTGGGCAGCCACGGCGCCGCCCGGCGGCGGATCGGGCGCTCGAGGAGCACGGTGGAGGCGCTGGCCAGCGCGACCGTGAGGGCCAGGCGGGCGAGATGGAGCAGGGCACCGTCGGCGCCCAGCCGCTCCGGGGTGAGGAGCACGGCCACCGGCCAGTGGACGAGGTACAGCGCGTAGCTGATCCTCCCGACGGCCACGAACGGGCGCGAGCCCAGCACGGTGCACAGCCACCCTCCGCCCTGGAGGCCGAGGAGCAGCGCCGCGGAGGCCAGGGCGAACAGGGGCAGCAGGCCCCGGTAGGCGGGGCCGTGGTCGGCCGGCCACGTCAGCGCCGCCCACAGCACGGCAGCGGCACCCGCCGGGGCGAGGTGGCGGGTCCACGGTGGCAGCGCCGGACGCGCCGGCGAGCGGCCCGGTCGGGCGTGCAGCCATCCGGCCAGGGCGGCGCCGACGAGCACCTCGCCCGCTCGCGCCGGCGTGCTCCAGTAGGCCCAGTCGCTGCCGCCCGCCGCGGCGATGGCGGGAGCTGCCGCACCGGCGGCCACGGCCGCCAGCGTGAGCGCGCCGGCACGCCCGTGATCGGAGCGGACGGCGCGCACGAGGCCCAGCACCGCCAGCGGCCAGACCCAGTAGAACTGCTCCTCCACGGACAGCGACCAGTAGTGCTCGAACGGCGACGCCCGCCCGAGCGTGGTGTCGGTGAGGTCGGCGTAGCTGCCCGAACCGGCCACCTCGGTCCAGTTGAAGACCTGCAGCGCGGCGGCGAGCGCGTCGCGGTGCAGCGACGCCGTGGTGTCGAGGTCGGCCACGGCGACGACGGCGACCACGAGGACGATGCAGGTGAGGCTCGCCGGGAGCAGCCGCCGCACCCGGCGGGCGTAGAAGGCGCCCACGCGGATCGTGCCGCTCCCGCGGTGCTCGGCGAGGAGCAGTGCGGTGATCAGGTAGCCGGAGAGGGTGAAGAAGACCGACACGCCGACGTAGCCACCGCGCAGCCACGGCACCCCGGCGTGGAAGGCGATGACCAGCGCCACCGCCAGGGCACGCACGCCGTCGAGCGCCGGCTGGTGTGCGAGCAGCGGCGACCGGCGTCCGGGCGGCGGCGCGGCAGCCGTCACCGCCGCCATCGCTCCCACGCGGCGACCGCGCCGAGCGCGGCCAGCACCACCACCGTCGGCTCCATGGACGAGCGGATGCGGTGCCCGCCGTAGAAGGTGGCGGTGGTGACGAGCACGGCGAGGCACGGGAGGAGCAGCAGCAGGCGGACCCGCGCCGAGTCCGCGTCGAGGTGGAGCCTGCGGTGGCGCACGAAGCCCGCCACCGCGAGCGGGGCGAGCACCCACCAGCCGGCGATGCCGGCCCACGACGCCCAGCGGTAGCGCTCCTCCCCCACGTCCTGGGCGACGAGGCTGTCGAGGCCGTACAGGTCGAGCGTGCGCCCGAGGCGGGCGAGCACCACACGTGGCAACTCCCGGACGTGGTCCCTGGCGTACTCGAGCGCGAGGTCCCGCTGGCGGGCCGAGCGCACCGACGGCTCCTCGTCGACCGCGTAGTCCGGGTCGGCGACCACGCACAGCAGCGACCACCCGCCGGTGTTGGGGCCGTGGAAGGCCGCGTCGCAGTAGCTGCCCAGCAGGGTCGTGCCGTCGTTCGTGGTGAGCGTGACCGGCCGTTCGAACCGGGCCAGGTTGAACATCACCCACGGCGCGACCACCGCGCCGGCGGCGGCCACCACGACCAGCGCACCGCGCCACCAGCGCGGCCGGGAGAGGAGCACGACGAGCGCCACGCCCGGCACGAGCAGCGCGAGCTCGCTGCGGGCGAGGGTGCCGGCCCCGGCGAGCACGCCGACGAGGACGGCGGCGCGCACGGGTCTGCGCGCGGCCCAGCGCTCGCCCGGCGGGGCCTCGCGGGCGCCCGTCCCGTCCGGATCGGCCGGGTCCGCGTGCGCACGGGTCAGCTCGACGCAGCGCACGGCGGCGAGCAGGGTGGCCACCACGGCCAGCACGCTGACGCTCTCGCTCATCACGAGGCCGTCGTTCATCCACAGGTTGGGGTACGCGGCAGCGATCGCGGCGGCGGCGAGGCCGGCCCGCGCCCCGCCGACGGCCCGCCCCAGCAGGCCCAGCAGCGCCACCGTGGCGATCCCGCAGAGCACGGTGACGAGGCGTTGCCACGGGAGCGGCTGGTCCACCCAGCTCACCACCGCGAGCAGGGTGGAGGTCAGCGGGCCGTGCTCGGCGCCGGGCTGGTCGACGAAGATCTCGCGGAACCATGTCCCCCGCGCCAGCTGCACGGCCTGGCCGCTGTAGTAGATCGAGTCGTTCAGCAGCAGCGGCTGGCGCCACTTGTCGACGACGAGCACCCCGAGCCGCCACGCAGCGCCGGCGGCGGTGATGGCCGCGAGCCGGCGCCGGAAGGTCCGCTCCTCCACGGCCGCTAGCCGGCCGACCCGGCGGCGAGCGGCGCGACCACGACCACCACGGTGGCGCCCACCAGGGCCGCCAGCTCGCCGCCGCGCGCGAGCACGGGATCGGACACGTAGGCGTCCCACGCCGCGCCCCCGGCCACCAGCTCCGCGGCCTCGGCGCCCGTCGCCACCACGCCGTCGCCCACGAGGCGGTCCATCAGCCTCCCCTCGGCGACGCGCAGCTCGACGAGCTCGGCCGCACCGAGCGGCCCGACCAGTGCCACCTGGCGGGCGCCCGCCGGCGGATCGAGGGCCTGGCGCCCCTCCAGCACCCACACCGCGTCGCGCTCGCTGCCCGCCGACGCCCGCGCGCTCCCGAGCTGCCGGGCCCAGCCGGCGTCGGTCACGCGGAAGTCCACGCCTCCCTGCTGGAGGGCGGCCATCACCACCGCCGACCACGGCTCGGCGAAGCGCAGGTTCGAGGTCTCGAACCGCACGGGCTCGCGCTCGGGCTGCCAGGCCCGCACCTGCCGCGACAGCTCGACCACCGCCGGGATCACCTCCGGGGTGGTCTCCGGCCCGGCGGCCTGCACGTGGCGGGGGACGTTCAGGGCAGCCACCACCAGCGCCACGCCGGCGACGGCTCCGAGGACCGGCCGTGGCGACACGCGCGACAGCAGCGGCCAGGCCACCGCCCAGGTGACGAACGCGCCGAGCGGCCACAGCCAGCGCAGCTGGTGGGGCGTCAACCCGAGCGCGCCGATCGGCGACACGGCGAGCGACACGAGGCCGATCGCGAGGGCCGCACCACCGACGGCGCACCCGGCCGCCGCCGGTCGGTCACCGCGCCGCCGCGCCGCCATGCCGACCGCGACCAGCGCGGCGATCACCACCGCCAGCCCCGCCACCGCCGCCGCCGCGGGGGCGAGCCCGGGTGGGTCGACCGTGGTGCCGTCGGGCCCGTAGCGGGTGGCCTCGATCGTCCCGGCGAACGAGCTCCTCCCCCACCACGGCGGCAGGGCGACGACGGCACCCACCAGGCGCACCGCCAGCGACGCACCGATGCGCGGGCTGTCGCTGTCGGAGCCGCGCAGGATGCGGCCGATGTTGCCGTCGGCCGCCACCTGCTCCACGAGCGGGGGGAGCCAGAGCACGAGCGTGACCGCCGCGGCCGCGGCCACGGGCCGGGCGAGGCGGCGGCGCACGGCGGCGAGGCGCTCGGCGGTGGAGGTGCGCTCAGGACCTCCGGCGGCGGCCATCGCCGCGCCGGCCAGGGCGACGAGCACCAGGCCGGGCACGAGGAACGCGTAGCCGAGGTGGGTCTGCAGCAGGAGGCTGCCCACCGCCGCGAGCACCGGGAGCAGGCGGGCGTGGCCGGCGGCGACCGCCCACGCGAGGACCAGCAGGGCGAGGAACGGGAGCATCAGCACGTGCGGCTGCCAGACGTCGGTGAGCATCGTGCTGCCCATCGTCCACGCGAGCACGCCCGCCACCAGCGCCATGGTGGAGGCGGCCACCGTGCCGGCCACCCGGTGGGCGACCGCGACCGCGCCGGCGATGGCGGCCGCGTTGAGCAGGCCGACGCCGAGGGCCGTGCCGGTGCCGCCACCGAAGGCCCGCACCGGCAGCGCGAGGAGCAGGAACAGCAGCGGTCCCGGGTGGTTGAGGTTCGTCCCGGCGGTCAGCGAGGCCGACGACCACGTGCCGAGGAGCGGGAAGTGGTCGATGCTGAAGACGTCGCGGATGCGGATCTCGAGCAGCGCGTTGTCGCCGTAGGGGATCCACCGCCCCCCG
>VFQR01001866.1_pt1 | contig 14585 bp, 10 predicted proteins | sample 3512321 | NCBI WGS metagenome assembly VFQR01 (sample SAMN10412374, study PRJNA504923) | tailings metagenome | isolation source: Relicate 3 Philex TSF1 revegetated site | place: Philippines: Tuba, Benguet | collected 2017-08-29
CAACGCCAAGACTTGTTATAACATCTAACTCATCCTTTACTGTACTGTACTGTGCTATACTGTACTTTGCTGTACAGTACAGTACAGCACAGTACCTAATATCAACTCTTATCTGATTGCACATTATGCGTATAACCATCAATATCATAATAAATATAAATATGAATTCAAATGCTTAGCATCTTTGATATTAAATTTATTTTGCCTTTCGAGCAAGCAATGAGAATGTGCTTACTTAAAATGGTTTCTTTAGTAAGACTTTCGGGTACTTGGCTGTAAGTCAAAAAAAGTCGTTTCGCAGAAATACGAAATTAATTATTTTCGGGGGTTTTAGACATAAAAATTTATGATAATTAAGGATTAAGGTTTAATTTTTGTACTAATATCAAACTATTATCACACGTACGAGGTGCATTTAAAAGCCTGGAGGTAACCCTAAGATTCCGGGGTTACCGTAGGGGATTTGGGGGGATTTAAGGGGAGAAATGTAAAACATGGTTTTATACATAAAATAAATGTAAATGTAAATGTAAATATAAATATAGTTGAAATTAATATATATACACATATATACAATATGTCATATCATAGTGAATATAAGTATAATTAAAATTAATATACACAGATATACAATAATCAAGACAGGCTTATATAAAATACAGAGAATATTCGAGACCTTTTAATAATATCAACCAACCAAATAGAATAAATAACCAACAAAATATCACGAAATAAAACGAAATATAACGAGAAATGGTAAAAAGAGTGGCGAATTATATGGTATAGGTGTATATATAGGTATATATAGGTATAGGTATATATAGGTATAGGCATAGGCATATATAGGTATAGGTATAGAATAAAAGATGATATGATTTAACTATACTATACTAGACTAGACTAGACTAGACTAGAGTAGAGTATAATAGAATCTAGTATGTATATAGCATACTAGACTATAGCTATCGCTGTAGGTATCGTATAAGAGATATCTATATATAGTCTAGTATAGTTTATTTATGGTATACAATACAGTATAATACAATATTGTATATAGTAGAAATTATAGTAGAGTATACTCTACTATACTAGATCTATACACTATATGCTATATGTGATATTCCACTATACTATACCTATATGGTAATATATGTTTTAGTATAGTATATATATAAACATAATTTGTATCTTATACAATGGTCGATTATAGTGTAGTTTGCTGTGCTGTACTTACAATGTCTGACTGTTCTGTACTGTACAATTTTATATGTGATGTTCTACTATACTACATTCTACTATACTATATTCTACTATATTTTATCTTTACTTGATTATGTGGTTTACTATACCTATATTTGTAATCTGGATCTATATGAAATGATATGGGTACGGTTATACGAAATGGATCTGTGCCTATATTATACGTATACTATACACTATATGCTATATTGGTATTAAAATATATTGTATATTGTATATTGACTAAACGTAAATCTATACAGTACAGTACACTACACTATATTATAGATATAAACACAGTATAGATATAAACACAATATAGATTTAAACACAATATCCATAAATTCAAAATAAACGTATAGTCTAGATAAAGTATCGTATATATTGTATTGTATTGTATTGCATTGTAGTGTAGTGTAAGTGTAAGTGTAGCTGTAAGTGCAAATGTAAATGCAAATCTGGTATAAGGTAAGTACATACACTTGTCAAACATCTTTTATTTCTTTTATCTTATTTTTTATGTCTAAGACTAACAACAATATTCTAAAAAAAAATGCGTTTATCCAAGTTACAACGCATTTCGATTCACAGGCTTTTTTAAAAAAATAAACACCCAGAACATATAGATTATATTACTGGGATAATGATTATTTTTTTGTTATTTCATTTTCTAAAGATTTAGATTTACCCATCAAACATATATCACAAAATAACCATATAAAAAAAGTGATACCTACCCGAAGTTATGTTACTGCTCCAACTTATATTGAAAGTATCATACCCCAGGAATATTTGCAAGAAACATTAATAGAGGAAAAAAGGACTTGTCAGCAAATCAAGCAAAGAGAGCAGGAATTGTTTATTCAAGAGTTAGAACAAGCTCCTGAACAAAGACAACTCTCAGTGTTCTTAAACACAGAAATTGCACAGAAATTTATAAAAAAAGACCAAGCAAAAGTTTATGCTGTAATTCAATTAAAAGAAGAATTCGAGATTTAAAGCAGATGGATAAATTACTAGAAATTCAGTATTTAAACACACAATATAAATAAATAATTTTACAAATGTGTGCCCATACACTCCTCAAGACACAAAACAGTGATTTTTACTTACAAGTTATAATTATGTTACAAAACAACAGTTCCACACACCAAAAGTAGGAATATGGAAAAAAATTAAAATTAAGATTAAGTATTAAAATTAAGAATTAAGTATTAAAGTTAAGAATTAAGTATTAAAGTTAAGATTAAGTTATACAATTGTGAAAAAGAATCAACTTATAAAAATAGCTTATGATTTTGATTTACAGGATTTCTTAGAAGAACATAAACCCAGAGAATATAGACTATAGAGAATATAGACTATATTATTAGGATGGGCATTATTTTCGTGTTATTTCTTTTTTATTTGATTTGGATTCATCACTAGATGAGTATTTATCACTAGAAGAGTTAGTAAAAAATTACAATATAAAAGATTTAACGCCTACTACAAGCTATCCTGCTACTGAAAGACTTATTGGCCATATGATAAAAGGTCGTTTTTTACGACAGACAGGCATTAATATTAGTATTAATATTAGTATCAGTATTAGTAGCGAAAAAAAAGGCTAATCCGGGTACTAGGAACAAATAAGATGAAAAATTGTTTAGTAAAAAGCTACAACAAGCTATGGACCAAGGACAACTTTCACTGTTTTTCAAAACAAAAAATGCACAAAAAATTCTAAAAAGGAGAAAAGGACTGACAAATATTCTTGCTCTAATTTGATTACACAAGGAATTCGATATTCCTTTAATTTAATAGTATAAAAAGGACAGGAGAAGATTAAAAAAGCCAGGAGAAGGTTAAAAACGATGTGTAATAATGTGTAATACTCAAAACAAAGCTTACTTCTTAAAAACATAGTATTTTAGTACAAAGTTTAAACTAAGTGTAACAAAGTGTAAATTTATTAAATAAATAATCTATGTAACAATGTAGATTTATTAAAATATAGATTTATTGAACAAACAATCTATGTAAGAGTTTTTAGATTAAAAACACATACGTCTTTTAGACTTTTTAAATCTAAACGTCGAATGGTATTTTGAAAACTTGAGTTTTTTATAGCACGAGGCATAGTCTACTAAATCACGAATGTGATTTTGAATACGTGAGTATTCTAAAACCCCTAAGGGTTTTTGGGATGTGCATAAAAGATGAAACCATCTAGTGTAGCTATATGTTTGTTTATACTTAAAAATATAAAGAAGCGCCTAAAATAATAAATTTGCTACGTATCTATTTATAATTATTAATCTTTTCTAGTTAGAAAAAGAATCTAACTATCTAAGATCTAATTCTCTCGAGTAAAAAAAATGTTAAATTCTATACATCGTGATAAATATCGCCGATCAACTTTTAAGAGATTTGAAATAAAACAAACGCAACATAAAGCAATATTACAAAATAGAGATATACCTTATTCAGTAAAAGATTTAGTAATAAATAAAATGCTAAGAATGTCAGGTATCGGCAGAATTACGCGAATTCGTAATCGCTGTATTTCAACAGCTCGAGGACGTGGGGTTTATCGCTTTTGCAAGCTTTCTCGGATTCGGCTGCGAGAATACGGAAGTCAGGGGCTTTTATCTGGCATAAGCAAAGCAAGCTGGTAATACGGTGTGAAAGATTTTTATTTTCTTTTTTATTAGAAATATTTTGATAAAAAAAGAGTTTAAGAACACAACATAGAGTTTAAAAACACAGTATTATTCATTACGGAATTTGATACTATTTACTGCTATAAAATCTTTTGAATATTAATATACGGTAGTAAATTATTTAAAACCTATATAAACTGACTCAATTCTGACATATAGTTAACCTATTTATTTTCTTACAGCCACCAGCGTTTTGTTTACTACTTTTGTATTTACTTTTAAAAAAGCAAAAGGGTAGAAGCAGTGCTCAGTTTCAGTTGTTTTTTATGTGAAAATATCCAGATTGAATATTACAGAAGTAAGAAAAACTAAATGGCACTCGCTATTTATAAGACTGTGTATCTTATACCACATCCCAGAAACCCATACAGGTTTTAGAATACGTAGTATCCAAAAAGCCTTAGAGCTTTTAGAAGACCCTGTCTTGAAAATCTTTTAGGGGTTTTAGATTACTACATATAAAAAAATAAAAAATAAAAAAAGGAATATGGCTTTATCTTTAAGTGAAATTTCCGTATTATTAGAACAAAAAATCTCAAAATCGTATTCCAAGTATAACATTGACGAGATTGGTCGGGTACTCTCAATTGGAGATGGTATTGCTCGTGTGTACGGCCTAAATAAGATTCAAGCAGGAGAAATGGTTGAATTTGCAAGTGGTGTAAAAGGAATGGCTCTAAATTTAGAGAGTGATAACGTAGGTGTTGTACTTTTTGGTAGTGACACAGCAATTAGCGAAGGAGACATAGTGAAACGTACAGGAAATATTGTGGACGTGCAAGTAGGACGTGGTACTCTTGGTCGTGTAGTAGACGCTTTAGGTAACCCAATTGATGGGAAAGGGGCTTTAAAAGACGTGACTTCTAGTCGTGTTGAGGTAAAAGCTCCTGGTATTATTGCACGTAAATCAGTTCATGAACCAATGCAAACAGGAATAAAAGCAGTGGATAGTCTAGTTCCAATTGGGCGAGGTCAGCGTGAACTTATAATTGGTGATAGACAGACAGGTAAAACAGCGATTGCTATTGATACTATTTTAAATCAAAAAAGTATAAATCAAACTAATGACGAGTCGCAAAAACTATATTGCGTTTATGTAGCTATTGGTCAAAAACGATCAACAGTGGCACAATTAGTAAGAATCTTAGAAAAAGGTGGGGCTTTAGATTATACTGTGATAGTTGCAGCTACAGCTTCTGATCCCGCTCCTTTACAGTTTTTAGCACCTTATTCAGGTTGTGCAATGGGAGAATTTTTTCGAGATAATGGTATGCATGCATTAATTATTTATGATGATTTAAGTAAGCAATCTGTAGCATATCGACAAATGTCTTTATTACTTCGTCGACCTCCAGGACGTGAAGCTTTTCCAGGAGATGTGTTTTATTTACATTCACGACTTTTAGAGCGGGCAGCTAAATTGAGTGATGAGAAAAAAGCTGGGTCTTTAACTGCACTTCCTGTAATTGAAACACAAGCTGGAGATGTATCTGCTTATATCCCAACAAATGTTATTTCCATTACCGATGGTCAAATCTTTTTAGAGACTCAACTTTTCTATAAAGGTATTCGACCCGCTATCAACGTAGGGCTATCTGTAAGTCGTGTAGGTTCTGCTGCACAAGTTAAGGCTATGAAACAAGTTGCTGGAACTTTAAAGTTAGAACTAGCTCAATATAGAGAAGTAGCTGCTTTCGCACAGTTTGGTTCTGACTTAGATGCAGCAACTCAATATCTCTTAAATAGAGGAGCTCGATTAACTGAGATGTTAAAACAAGGGCAATTCCAACCTATGAGTATTGAAAGACAAGTCATAGTTATCTATGCTGCAACTAAAGGGTATTTAGATAAATTAAGTGTGTCTGATATCCCTGCTTTTGAGCAAGGTGTTTTAAAAGAAATTGATTCTAATATCTTAAAACAAATCAGCGAAAAAAAAGTTATCTCTCCTGAACTAAACACCACTATTAAACAATTCTTTGATAGCTTTACTACTAAATTTCTAGCAGCACAATAAATTTAAATTAAGTCTTATTATAACACTTTTAAATCTTGTTATAATATAACACTTTCACAATAAATTTAAATTAAGTCTTATTTATAACACTTTTAAACCTTATTATAATATAACACTTTTGTTTTCAAAGCTAATTTAGTTTATTGATTCATGCATTGTATTGCATTTCTTTGCGAAATGCAATACAGTGCAAATTCAATAAAATGTTATGCTAATCTAAAAGTAATACATTAAAAAATCCAGTTGTTCTCTCGTTTACTGATACACATTGAGAATTTATTTTCCAAAAAGCCTTAGGGCTTTTAGAAGACTATTCGTCTCCAAAATCACGGATGTTTATTTAGTATACATAGTCTACTAAATTGCAAATGCGATTTTGCATACTAACTATTTTAAAACACATCAATGTTTTTATACAAAGTATTCTAAAATCCCTAAGGGTTTTTAGAAAAAACAATTAAATCTTAAGATAAAATATGAATTTTTTAGTTATAAGTATTATTTGTAAAATCTTAGCGATAACAGTGCCACTACTTTTAGCAATTGCTTTCTTAACATTGACTGAGCGTAAAGTAATGGCTTCTATGCAACGTCGAAAAGGCCCAGATGTTGTAGGTATTTTTGGTTTATTTCAACCCATCGCGGACGGTCTCAAGTTGTTAGTGAAAGAACCAGTTTTACCTAGTAGCGCAAATTTAGTTATATTCCTTTTCGCTCCAGTACTTACATTCTTACTTAGTCAAGTAGCTTGGGCAGTGGTTCCTTTTGGAGAAGGACTTGTATTAGCAGATTTAGATGTAGGACTATTATATATGTTTGCTGTTTCCTCTCTAGGAGTTTATGGTATAATAACAGCAGGATGGTCTAGTAACTCAAAATATGCTTTTTTAGGTAGTTTACGTTCTGCAGCTCAAATGGTTTCTTATGAGGTATCAATTGGTTTGATCTTAATCACAGTTCTTTTATGTGTAGGATCTTTAAATCTCACACAAGTTGTTCTTGCTCAAGAAAAAGTATGGTTTTGCGTTCCTCTTTTCCCATTATTAATCATGTTTTTTATTTCTTGTTTAGCAGAAACTAATAGAGCACCTTTTGATTTGCCTGAAGCTGAAGCTGAGTTAGTTGCAGGTTATAATGTAGAATATTCTTCAATGGGTTTTGCGCTTTTCTTTTTAGGAGAGTATGCTAATATGATAGTGATGAGTAGTCTGTGTTCTTTATTCTTTTTAGGAGGATGGTTACCTCCCTTTGATTTTGCCATTTTTTATTGGATTCCAGGAGTCTTTTGGTTTGCTTTAAAGATTATTTTATTTTTATTCGTTTTTGTTTGGGTACGTGCCGCGTTTCCGAGATATCGTTATGATCAACTTATGACTTTAGGTTGGAAAGTGCTTTTACCTTTATCTTTAGCTTGGGTTGTTTTAGTATCTGGTATTTTAATTAGATTCGATTTTTTACCTTAAACTAAATCTAATTGCTTTCCCTTTTACGCTATAATATAAATGCAGTTAGATTTATCAAAATAAAAAATGCAGCTAGATTTATCAAAACGCTTATTATATTAGACCAAAAGAATGAATAGCAAAATAATGGTTTTTTTTCGGCTTTTGGACCCTTATTTTTTTCTGACTTTCTTTTGTTCGTCTATCGAAATTAATGCTTTGTTTTCAGGATTTCTTCCGTTAAATTGCCTTCGTGATACAAAATAATCTAATACACACACGTATTTTTTGATACAAAGTATTCTAAATCGCGAATGCCATTTTGGATACAAAGTATTCTAAAAGCTCTAAGGGTTTTTGGATACCTAAGTATTCTAAATCGCGAATGCCATTTTGGAGACGAATAGTCTTCTAAAAGCCCTAAGGCTTTTTGGAGAATTTATTCGTCTAAATCACGAATGTGATTTTGGAAGGTGTTATAACCTTTTGGATTCCAACAAAAGCAAAAGCCCTATATTCTGATCAATAATTTTTTTAATAAAAAGCATTAAGCATTCATTATATTATATTATATTATATTATATTATATTATATATATTATATTATATTATATTATATTATATGCAATGACATGTATTAAATTTAAAACAATAAGATATGTCTCTTTTACTTTGTGTTTTATTACTTCCTATATTTGGAGCATTAATTTTATTATTTCTGCCAAGCTGGCAGACACAGAGAATACGAAGTCTGGCATTAAATATTTCTTGCATAAATTTTATTATCTCTCTCTTTCTTTGGCTTTTTTTTGATAACTCAGCTAGTAGATTTCAATACATGGAAACAGTACTTTTATTAGAACCTTCTACAGATATGAGTATGAGCTCTGGCGTATCTGGAATGCAGGATTACTCAACTTTGTATTTTGCTATTGGTATAGATGGTATCTCATTATTTTTTGTACTGCTGACTTGCTTTTTAATTCCAGTTTGTTTATTAGTAGGTTGGAATAGTGTACAGATATATGTCAAAGAATATTGTATTGCATTTCTTGTAATGGAAAGTTTAATGATTGCAGTTTTTTCTGTATTAGATCTTTTATTATTTTATATATTTTTTGAGAGCGTTTTAATACCCATGTTTATAATTATTGGTATTTGGGGTTCTCGGGAAAGGAAAATTAGAGCAGCATACCAATTTTTCTTGTACACTTTATTTGGATCAGTGCTTATGCTTTTAGCAGTTTTACTTGTATTTTTTCAAGCAGGAAGTACAGATCTACAAATATTATATACGACACCTTTTAGTGAAAAAAGAGAGATTCTACTTTGGTGTGCTTTCTTTGCTAGTTTTGCGGTGAAAGTGCCAATGGTACCGGTACATATTTGGCTGCCAGAAGCACATGTAGAGGCTCCCACTGCAGGTTCTGTACTATTAGCTGGTATTCTATTAAAATTAGGTACATATGCCTTTTTAAGATTCTCTATACCTATGTTCCCATATGCCTGCGTTTATTTTACACCTCTTATTTATACGATGAGTGTTATAGCCATAATTTATACATCTTTAACCACTTTGCGACAAGTAGATTTAAAAAAGATTATTGCATACTCCTCTGTGGCTCATATGAATTTCGTGACTTTAGGTCTTTTTAGTTTAAATGCTCAAGGTGTTGAAGGAAGTATAATGTTAATGCTTAGTCATGGTATTGTTTCTCCTGCTTTATTCCTTCTAGTTGGAGCTTTATACGATAGACATAAAACACGTTTAGTCAGATATTATGGTGGATGTGCACGAACCATGCCTATTTTTGCTATATTCTTCTTATTCTTTACTATGGCAAATATTAGTTTACCAGGCACTAGTAGTTTCGTTGGTGAATTCCTAGTTTTAACTGGAGCCTTTCAAAACAATACTTTTGCTGCTTTCATGGCGGCTACTGGGATGGTATTAGGTGCTGCTTATGCTTTATGGCTTTGTAATCGAGTGCTTTATGGATTATCCAAAGTAGATTATATCAGTGCTTTTAGCGATCTTTCACGGCGTGAAGTTTTTATGTTTTTACCTTTTGTATTTTTAGTCTTATTTATGGGAATATATCCTGCTCCCTTTTTAGATGCCTTACATACATCTGTAGGAAATGTTTTACAGCAAAGCGCTTTTTAATTTAATAAGCCTTACACACATCTGTAGGAAATGTTTTACAACAAAGCGCTTTTTAATAATTTAAATTGTCTCTCTTTTATTCACCAAGAAATAAATCCAAGAATATAAATTTAATCGCCATTTGGTATTTATAAATTTAATCGCCATTTGGTATTCTTATAACAGAAATACAAACAATACCAAGTGTTCTAAATCGCGAATGCTATTTAGCAGAATATATTCTGCTAAATAGCATTCGCGATTTTATATATCGACAAAAACACAAAGAGAACAATTCAACCTCAACATAAATTCATACTTAATCCTATATGCCAACAATTAATCAATTAATCAATAAAAAAAAAGGGCGTGAAAAGAAAATACGCAAAATTAAGAAACCAGCACTTGAAAGTTGTCCACAAAGACAAGGCATTTGCACTAGGGTATACACAAAAACTCCTAAAAAGCCTAATTCAGCTCTGCGTAAAGTAGCTAAAATACGATTAACCAATCGAAATCAAGTTATTGCTTATATCCCTGGAGAATCACATAATTTGCAAGAGCATTCTCTGGTTTTAATTCGGGGAGGTCGAGTTAAGGATCTACCAGGGGTAAAATATAAAGTAGTGCGGGGAGTTTTAGATTTATACGGGGTTAAGGCACGAAAACAGGCGCGTTCAAAATATGGAACTAAAAAAAAATCTTAATTAATCACGCTTATTTGTATTACACTAATTTATACTAATAAATATTATACTAATTTATAATAATTATACTAATTTATAATAAATAACCTGTGATTATATTCTAAAAGCCCTAAGGGTTTTAGAATACTCACGTATCCAAAAACCCTTAGGGCTTTTAGAAGACTATTCGTCTCCAAAATGATATTCGCCATTTAGAATACTCGGTATCGTGCCATAGCAGAATAAATTCTCATTGATTAGTCAGTAAATAGTTTGTGTCAACTGACCCCGCTAATATTAGCTTTTGGTTTGCGAATGCGGACTAAAAGCTAATGGGATCCATAATAAATCCACCTCAACACGCAAAGAGACGTGTTAGTAAATTGAAAGGAAAAAACAAATGAAAAGAAAAAAATATTTATTACCTAATTCCAGCACTGAAATCTCTTCGACTACTGCGAATCGTTTTGTAAATATCTTAGTTAGGCGTGGTAAAAAAAATAACGCCTATCGGCTATTATTAGACTCTCTAATGTTATCTGAAAGATTATCCGAATCGAGCCAACCTTTTAAACAAGTATTTAACCCACACCAAAAACTACAAAAAAAAACAGGATATTTAAATACATTATCTAAAACCATTCGAGCAAATTTGCATAAACAAGAATCACTAGAAGAAAAAAGTAAAGTTTCAAGCCAAGAGAGATGTGTTGAAATAATTAACAATATCAAACCAAATTTAGAGACTCGAAAAGTTCGTAGAGGAGCAACTATTTATCAAGTACCCTGTATCCTATCCTACAAACGTCAGGAAGGGATAGCTATTCGATGGTTAATAAGCGCAGCTTCCAGCAAAAATAGCGCAGGTAAAAACAAGAATAAATTCTCAGAGCGATTAGGGGAAGAATTCTTATCTACTCTTAATAAATCTGGTCAATGTAGGCAAAAAAGGGATCAATTACATAATTTGGCCGCCATAAATCGAAGCAATATTCGATACCGGTGGTGGTAAAAATATTGTTTTATATCTACTTCGTGATTACTGTTTTATATACCTTGACTATTAATACTTTACCTTGGTGAGTTTACCTTTTAATTATGTTTTTTCCTGTCCAAATGTATTAAACACATAAATATTAAATATTAGATAGATAATAAGCTAGTTATTTTTTTAGCTTTACATTTACTCAATCAAATATAAATTCATCTCAATAGGCTCGGTTTGTTGAGACCGAATTTATTAGGACTTGGTGTCAATACAATATACCAACTAACATCGATTCTAATCTATATAAGTCGATGAAAACGCCATTAAATAAAAAAATAAAATTAAAATAAAATTATATGAGCCGATCTATTTGGAAACCTAATTTGACTATTCCTTGTTTAAAAAAAAACAACAAAAAATCACAACCAAAAAGAGTGTATTCACGTGCGTCCATTATATTACCTTCTTATCTAAGTGATCAATTTAGGATTTACAATGGTAAAAATTGGCTAGATGTTAAAATTGTAGAAGAAATGGTGGGACATCGATTCGGTGAGTTTTCATCAACAAGAAAGAAAGCAAATCACAAGAAAGATAAAAAAAAACAAAGCAGTCGAAGTACCAAATCTGCTAAAAAGCTTATATAGAGTTGATTTAGAAAAATTTATTTCTAAAGTTCCAGCTTTTTATTTAATATTTTTTATTCAATATCTCTAAAGTTCCAGAGATCTAAACCCCTAAATAGCATTCGCCATTTAGAAGAATAAATTCTCTTAGAGGATAAACATGCTATACAATATTTGATTTTAAACTCGCACACATTTTGTAAACAACACAAAATATATTACTTTAATAAAATCAAATAAAATAAGAAATGTTTAAACATTAAATAAGATTTATATTTTTTATATTAAATAACATTTATATTATTTATAAATTTGCTATACCATTAACTACTTTATAGTAGTTTTTTCTAATATCAAGCAAAATGACATGATAAAAATAAAAAAACAAGTATCTATAAAAAAAACAGCTCAATTTTTTAACAATAAGAAATATGTATTATTTTTTCATTACAACGGAGATACAGAGTTGTATTCTAGCTTAATAAAAAACAAACTAGTCGGGGACTTTAGTGTCACCCCATTATGGGTAAAAAATAAACTAGCAGAGAGATTTTTAGCAAAAAATGAGATTTTAAGGAATCAAACTGGGTTTGTGAAAACCGAATCTCAAGGGATTTGCTCTCACGACACCCAACCAGATTGTAGCCCATTTAATTCTATTTACGAGTTAAAACCGTCCGGACTAGATCTCAACAGACCGAGTGCGTTAACACCGAATAAAAAGTCCAGCTTTCATGGTAAACAAAATATTGACCTTAATACCCATAAGTTGGAAAAAGATTCGAATTCGGAAAAAGATTTGACAGGCTCTCTTTTTCATGGACCTACAATTCTTTTAGCGGTAAATGATTTAAAAGAGATTCACGACACAGTCTTTGCTTGTAAGAATCAAAAATTATTCGTATTACTTGCGGCTTTTTACGAGCAAACTATTTTAAATCATTCACAGGTAGAGCGCTTAGTTGAATTAAGTCGTAACAGTTTAATTCACTCAAAAGCCATAAAAAATATAAGTCAACCCGCTAATTCATTAGTTAATATTTTTACAAATTGCTTATTTCTCGAATTAATACAACATTATCCAACTCGACTTTCTACTATTTTAAGAATACAAAAGCATCGCTAATAGAGCATTTTACATAACAAAGATATAATACAAAAAAAACATTATATAGTTTGCAATTCTATAAGATATAAACTTTGTAGGCCTATAGCATCAACTATCTCGCAGATTCATAGACACTGCAACTCAGCTTACTATTTAAATTAGTTGCCGGAAAATACCAGAGATATAAGGCACAGTTTTACATTGGCTTTTTGCCTTTCCCCAGATCTAAATTCTTATAGTATGTCACAACAAGGCGTATGTGTTTTAGAAGAATAAATTCTCCAAAAAGCCTTAGGGCTTTTAGAAGACTATTCGTCTCCAAAATGGCATTCCCCATTTAGAATACTTAGGTATCCAAAATCACATTCGTGATTTAGAAGACTATTCGTCTCCAAAAACCCTTAGGGGTTTTATAATACTCACGTATCCAAAATGGCGAATGCCATTTAGAATACTAACGTATTTTATAGTACATTCCAAAAACCCTTGGGGGTTTTAGAAGACTATTCGTCTCCAAAAAGCCTTAGGGCTTTTAGAATACTTAGGTATCCAAAAACCCTTAGGGCTTTTAGAAGACTATTCGTCTCCAAAATAGCATTCGCCATTTAGAAGACTATTCGTCTCGAAAAATTGATTCGCCATTTAGAAAAAGAAATCCTTCAAAGACACATCCATTTTTCAGGAAATTTTGTATCGCGAACACGATTTTGCAAAATATATTCTCAAAACAAAGTTTTAAATTCTTTTATTCTACACAAAAATTTAGAATAATATTTTAAATCTTTAATTATTTTGATTTATTATAAAGTGTAAGACAAGTTTCATAGTAATACACAAACCATATTACCTTTTTTACTTTTTAAATTTAAATATATTGCAAATATCACCCACGTACTGTAGTAATCAATCTTTTGCTTATAAATCTTTGTAATAAAGATTTATATATTAAATATATAAAAAAAAATAAAAACTTGAATACTTTTAATACTAGTAAAGAGGCGGAGTAGTTCAGTGGTTAGAACAATGGAATCATAAAATGCGCCATTACGTTATAAATAGAATTATTGTATAAAAAACATATTTCTTTTATATCATATATTATATTATATTATATCCTGTTTTACTTTTATTCTTGTCCCTTTGGCTAAATCCAAAATCAAATTCGTTTTTTAACAGAAGAAGATCTAAAACAAGGTTCTGTTCGAAACAAAATTTTTGTCAAAACCTTGTTTTATTTCGACAAAGGCAAAAAAGCTCTGTTTTGATTTTAGATCGTAATTAATATAATTAGATTTAGATTAAAAAATTTTTACGTATATAAAATTAAAACTTAATAAGTTATGGAATATTTAAGGATTAGAGCAGTATACAATACGATAAAATATAATACAATACAATACGATAATAGATCAAAGAAGCCTACCTCCATTAAAGCTATTTAGCAATAAATTCTGAATAAAAAAGCTATAAAGGAGAAACAGCATGGCGCCTATTAAGAATAAAATATCATATCAAGTTTTTTATCAAGTTTTCTTACGTATATCTCTTTTAGTCCCTTCTTGAAATTCCAAAAACCCTTAGGGGTTTTAGAAGACTATTCGTCTCCAAAAAGCCTTAGGGCTTTTAGAA
>VFQR01001868.1_pt1 | contig 14574 bp, 17 predicted proteins | sample 3512321 | NCBI WGS metagenome assembly VFQR01 (sample SAMN10412374, study PRJNA504923) | tailings metagenome | isolation source: Relicate 3 Philex TSF1 revegetated site | place: Philippines: Tuba, Benguet | collected 2017-08-29
TGCTGGTGGTCAGTGTGCCGATGACGGTCGCGCCATAGCCCACTGTGACATTGCCGCTGCCGCCGCTGACCGTGCCGCCCACGCGCGAGGCCTGGCCCAGGCTGATGGTGCCCGTGGTGCTGACGTTGCCGTTGACCTTGGCCTGGTAACCTAGGCTCACGGCGCCCGACCCCGCACTCACGCTGCCCGACACGGTGGCGCTCTGGACCACCGTGATGCTGCCCGTGCCCGTGACGTTGCCCGCCACCGTGCCCGACTCGCTGATGCTGATGCTGCCGCTGCCCCCGGTCACGTTGCCGCCGATGCTGCCGTTCTGGGCGGTGGAGATCGTGCCGGTGCCGCTGGTGGAGACGTTGCCGCTGACCGTCGTCTGGTAGGCCAGCGAGATGTTGCCGCCGTTGGCGGTCAGGTTGCCGGTGATGGCGACATTGCCGCCGCCCGCGTCGTTCACGCTGGTGGCCGTGATGTTGGCCGTGAGGCGGGCCTGGTAGCCGAGCGTCAACTGGCCGTTGACGACCAGGGTCAGGTCGCCGGCGCTGCCGGCCTGGTTGATTTGCGAGGTGTTGGTGCTGAAGTTGCCGTTGACCGTCAAGGTGGCCGGCTTGGGCGAGTTGACGACGATCACGTCGTTGTAGCCCAGGCTGAGCGCCGGGCAGGTGTAGGCCGGGCCGCTGCCGGTGCAGCCGGGTGGCAGCGTGCCGGGCAGGGTGTAGGTGACCGCGCTGGCGAGCGGCGCCAGCAGCAGGCAGGCCAGGGCTGCGAGCCAGCGCTTCATAGGCCCAGGCTCCGCGTCAGTTGCCGTTCGGCGTAGGCCGGCTCGGTCGTGCTGCCATTGGGGCAGGCGCCGTTGGACGTGATGTTGCAGGCGGTGGCCAGCAGCGTGTAGAAGGCCATGTCCTGGTCGCCGTCGGTCACGGTGCCGCTGCCAGGCGTGCGGGTGCAACTGACCGTCACCGTGAAATCGCTGAGCTGGTCGGGCAGCACGAAGCTGCGCGTGGCAAAGCAGGCCGGCTTGCCCGAGCCGCGCAGGATCTGCACGCTGCCCCATTCCAGCCCGGCGAAGGCCGCCTGGTAGGCCTTGGCGGCCGCCAGCTCGCCGGCCGAGCCCAGTTGCTGGCGCTGGCTCAGGGCCGCGAGCGCGGTGCCGAGCGCGGCCAGCACCACCAGGATGAAGAGCATGGACATCATCGTGAAGCCGTGGCGGCGCGCGGTCATGGCAGGTTCTCGATGTGGACCGTGTGGTACAGGCTCACCGTCTCGCCTTGCGACGTGAGCTGCAACTGCAGCGTGATGAGCGCATAGCGGCTGGTGATGGCCGGCTGGTCGTAGCTGAAGGTGCAGGCCGTCACATGGCGGGCGAGCACTGCCGCGTTGCCCCCGCTGGGCGGGTCTTGCTGGGTGCTGAAGAAGCCGTAGCCGGTATGGCGGGTCAGGGTCTGGGCGGCCAGGTCGCAGCGGTAGGTGACCGGCGACTCGATGGCATAGACGCGGTAGGGCGGTGCCTGCAGCGCGTTGGGCAGCGCGGCGCCGGTGATGTTGACGCTCGTCACGTTGCCCGCCGCGTTGGTCGCGGTACGCACGTTGGCTTGCGTGTAGGCATCGGCGTCAGGCACGCCGGCGCCCAGGTTGTACCAGGCGAGCTTCTGGTTGCCGGTCTTCAGCGCCAGCGCCGGGCCGACGATGCTGAAGCTGGTGTCGGGCGTGCCGAAGGCCAGCGTGTCGCCCGACTCCACTGCATAGCGCGCGGCGCTGCTGACCGGGATCAGCTCCAGGCTGCCGCCCGTGATGCGGGCCGAATTGGGCAGCGCGCCGGCCAGGTCACGCGCGATGCGGCGCAAGGCGGTGTCGGCTTCGTCGCCGAGTTGGGCGCGGGCGGACGTGGCGAAGTAGGCGGTGGTGGCCGGCACGATGAAGATGGCCACCATGGCGATGACCACGCCCGTGATGGCGATCACCATCACGGCCTCGATCAGCGTGAAGCCCCGCTCAGTAAGGCGACTGCGGCGCATAGCGGGTTCGCCAGCCTTGCAGCACGAGGGTGCTGCTGTCGGGGCCGGTCACGGTGATGGTGATCTTGAGCGCGTCGCCGCTGCCGGCAGTGACGGAGTCCAGCGTGCCTGCGGTCACGGCCACGTTTGCCGAGTAGCCGGCCAGGCCGCTGACGGCGGTGTTGGTCAGGTCGCGGATGCCCGTCATCGAGAAGCCGTTGTAGTCGTTGACGTTGTCGAAGTAGGTCGGGCCGTAGCGCGTCTCGCCCGCCTCGGGTCCGATGGTCTCGACGGTGTTGCAGGCCGCGGCCGAGGTGGCGTCGTCGAAATTGGGGCTGTCGGGGTCGCACCAGGTGAAGGGCATGAGTTGCACCTCGCGCAGCAGCGACTCCGCGATCGCGAGCTCCTGGCGCCGGATGATGGGATCGGCACTCGCCGCCGTGGCGGTCACGAACACGCGCAGCATGGCCGCCAGCGCGATGCCGACCACGGCGATGAACAGCAGCAGTTCAATCAGCGTGAGGCCGCGGGTGCGGCGGGATGGGTGCATGCGCTTCATGCTAGGGCAGGGCGGCTGCAGGCCAAGCCTCAAGGAAGGGGGTAGATCAGGCCCGTGTCGGCCGCGATCCGGTAGGCCTGGCTGTAGTTGCCGTAGCCCACGGTGACGGTCATGTCGGCCGCAGTGCTGGTGGCCACGGCGCCGGAGTTGGCGTTGTTGAAGGTCACGGTGCGGCTGCCGCCCTCGGTGATGCAGGGCGACTCGGTAGCGGGGCAGTCCAGGTTGCCGAGTGCGGCACCAGTCGCGTAGGCCCAGCTCACACCCGTGCCGGTGATGGTGGCGACGATGGGGCGGCGCTGCTGCAGCGCCAGCCGCAGCATGGCCTGGTGGCGCGCCTGCAGCTCGTCGCCAAACGAACGCAGCCGCCACAGCGTCGTGTCCACCACCTGAGGCAGGGCAAACACCGCCAGGGCGGCTGTGATCACGAGAACGAGGACGAGCTCGACCAGCGTGAAGCCACGCGAGTTGCGTGGCGGGGTCATCAGTTGATGCTGGTGGCCGTGAAGTTGGCCGTCAGACCGTAACCCGTGTGGTTGAGCACGCAGTTGGTCTTGGTGGTGTCGACCGGCGTGATGGCTGCGGCCGTGATGGTGTAGCCGGTCGGCAGGCCAGTGCCGGCGGTGCCGTTGTAGCTCTGCATGGCCTTCTCGACGTCGCTGCAATTGGCCACGGCCACGCCCTTGGTGGTGTTGGCCTTGCGGCTGGCGTAGTTGATGGCCGAAGCCGAGCTCAGCGAGCCGGCCACGCTGTTGATGGCGGCCTGCTTGGCATCCGCGTCGACGCTGACGAACTTGGGCAGCGCGACGGCGGCGAGAACGCCGAGGATGACGATGACCATCACCAGTTCGATGAGGGTGAAGCCGGCTTGCTTGGACTTGTTCATGTGGCCTTCCTGCGCTCGCAGCGCTCATTTCTGTAGACCCACGAACTATCTGAGGCCGGGTGCGGTGCGCCGAGTGAAAAGCGCACAGGTTTTGTGCTTGGCACAGGAAAGCCTGCAAACCGTTGCAGGCTTCACACCTGCCGGCGCGTCAGCGCCCCATGGCGGCCTGGCCGAGGTTCCACAGCGGCAGGAACACGCCCAGGGCCAGCACCAGCACCAGCGCGCCGATGATGGCCAGCAGGATGGGCTCGATGGCGGCGGACAGGCCCTTGATGGCGTAGTCGGTCTCGCGCTCGTACATCTGGGCGATCTCGGTCATCAGGGTGTCGAGCTCGCCGGTCTCCTCGCCCACGGCGATCATCTGCAGCACGATGGGGGTGAACACCCCGGTGGCCGTGGCGCAGCGGGAGATGCTCTCGCCGCGCTCCACACCGTCGCGCATCTGCTCGATGCGGGCGCCGATGTAGGCGTTGTCGACCGTCTGGGCCACCACCGTCATGGCCTGGCTGATAGGCACGCCGGAGCTGGAGGCCAGCGCGAAACTGCGCGCGAAGCGGGCGAGCGTGGCCTTGAGCACGATGTTGCCGGCGATCGGCAGGCGCAGCTTCAGGCGGTCCCAGGTGTAGCGGCCCGTGGGCGTGGCCAGCCAGTTGCGCCACAGCAGCACGAGGCCGACGCCCCCGGCCAGCACGGCGGGCCACCACTTGACCGTCCAGCCGGAAAAGCCCAGCAGCACGCGCGTCATCAGCGGCAGCTCGCTCTTGAAGTGCGCGAAGACCTCGGCGAACTTGGGCAGCACGAAGAGGTTGATCACCACCAGGGCGATGCCCATCGCGATGATGACCATCATGGGATAGCGCAGCGCCTGCTTGATGCGCGCCCGGATGTCCAGCTCGAATTCCAGGTGCTCGGCCAGCCGGTGGAAGACTTCGGTGAGCCGGCCGGTCAGCTCGCCAACCCGCGTCATGGCGACGTAGAAGGCGCTGAAGACCGCCGGATGGCGCGCGAAGGCGGTGGCCAGCTCGCGGCCCTGGTCGAGGCTGGCATGCACGTCCTGCAGCAGCCGGATGATGCCGGGATGGCTGGTGGAGGCCTCCAGGCCAGCCAGCGAACGCAGGATGGGTACGCCGGCCTTTTGCAGGGTGTAGAGCTGGCGCGTCAGGATGAGGGCGTCTTCCTGGGTGACCGGCTTGGCCAGCAGCGCCTGCAGCCAGCCGCCGTCACCCGCGCTGCCGACGGCATCGGTGGTGGGCTCGATGCTGACCGGCACCACGCCGCCGGCCATCAACTGCGCGGCGACCGCATCGCTGCTGGTGGCATCCACGATGCCCTCGACCAGCTCACCCCGGCCGTTGCGCCCCTTGAAGGCGAAGTTGCTCATTCAGCGTCCACGCTGATGCGCACCGCCTCGGCCAGCGAGGTCTTGCCGGCGCGCACCAGGGCCAGGCTGCGGTCGGCCAGGGTCTTGCCCTTGAGCGACCGGCGTGCCGCGGCCAGGAAGGCGCCGGCATCGCTGCGCTGGATGGCCAGCGCCATGTCGGGGTCGATCTCCAGCATCTCGTAGATGCCGCGGCGGCCCTGCGTGCCGGTGCCGTTGCATTCGGCGCAGCCGCGGCCCTTGACGCTTGGCACCGGGCTGGGTGCTTCGCCATTGAGCCGCTGCACTTCCTGCACCCAGGCCTGTTCCTGCGGCGTGGCGATGTGGGGCTCCGCGCAGTGCTTGCACACGCCGCGCAGCAGGCGCTGCGCAAGCACCGCTTGCAGCGACGTGGCCACCATGAAGGGCGGCGCGCCCATGTCCAGCAGCCGGAAAGGCGTGGAGACGGTGTCCTTGGTGTGCAGCGTGCTGAGCACGAGGTGGCCGGTGATGGCGGCGCGCAGGCCGATCTCGGCGGTCTGGGCATCGCGCATTTCGCCCACGAGGATGACGTCCGGGTCCTGGCGCAGCGCGGCGCGCAGCACGCGGGCGAAGTCGAGCTCGATCTTGTCGTTGACCTGCACCTGTGTGAGGCCCGGCAGGCGGTACTCGACCGGGTCTTCCACGGTGATGATCTTCTGCTGCTCGGCATCCAGCTCGGCCAGTGCGGCATAGAGCGTGGAGGTCTTGCCCGAGCCCGTGGGGCCGGTGACGAGGATCATGCCGGCATCGCGCCCGAGCAGTTCGCGAAAGCGCTTGAGCATATCGTCCGGCATGCCGATGTCGCCCAGGCGGCGCAGGGCCGAACCCTGGCCAAGCAGGCGCATGACGACCGACTCGCCGTACTGGCTGGGCATGGTGGACAGGCGCACGTCCAGCGTGCGGTCCGACAGGCGCAGTGTGAAGCGGCCGTCCTGGGGCAGGCGCTTTTCGGAGATGTCTAGGCCCGCCATCAGCTTCAGGCGCTGGGCCAGGGCCGGGGCGATGCGCTTGTCGGCCTGTGTCAGCACCTGCAGGATGCCGTCGACCCGGTTGCGGATGACGAGGTCGCCTTCCTGCGGCTCGATGTGCACGTCCGAAGCACCCGCGCGAGTCGCATCCTCGAACACCGATTGCAGCAGGCGCACGACCGGCGCGCCTTCCTGGCCGACGCTGGCTTGCAGGGTGCCGAAGTCCACCGCGTCGCCGATGTCCTTCTCCAGCGCCTTGGCCAGGCCCGAGATCCCGTCGCTGCGGCGGTAGTGCTTGTCGTAGACGGCGGCGAGCTGGCTGTCGGCCACCACCGCCATGGCCAGGCGCCGCTTCAGGATCTTGGCGAGTTCGTCAAAACCGAACAGGTCCAGCGGGTCGGCCATCGCCACCAGCAGGGTGTCGCCGCGCTCCTCCAGCACCAGCGCGCGAAAGCGCCGCGCCGGGGTTTCAGGCAGCAGCCGGACCAGCTCGGTCTTGAGCGGGAAGGTCTTGAGGTTGACGAAGGGCGCGCGCAGCTGGCGCGCCAGCACATGCGCCAGGGCTTCCTCGGTAATGAGGTTGGCTTCGATGAGGATGCGCCCGAGCTTCTTGCCGGTGGCCCGCTGCAGCTCCAGGGCCTGCGTGAGCTGCTCGGCGGAGATCAGCTGCTGCTCGACGAGCACGTCGCCGAGACGCAGTTTGGGGCGGGGGGCGGCGGCTTCGGGCGTGTCGGACATCGGCGTGAGGCTCAGTCTTGAAAGTCGGGCAGGTCAGTGCCGTCAGTTGTTGCTGGTGGCATGCACCTCGGCCAGCGTCGTCACGCCCTGAAGCTCCTTGAGGATGCCGTCCTGGCGCAGCGTGCGCATGCATTCGGTCAGCGCGGCATGCTGAAGCTCCTCGGCGCGCGCGCCGGTCTGGATCAGTCGACGCACGTCCTTGGAGACGGTCAGCAGCTCGTGCAGGCCGGCCCGGCCCTTGAAGCCGGTGTTGCCGCAGGCGTTGCAACCGGGACTGGTGAACTTCATCAGCCGCCCCTGTTTGCCGTGATTCTTGATCCACTCCGACATCAACGCGAGCTTGGATGGGCGGCCTTCGGCGGGGAAAACGTGCAGATAGTCATCCAGCAGCTCGCTGAGTTCAGCTTCGGTCATGGGCTCGCTGGTCTGGCAGGCCGTGCAGCTGCGCCGCACCAGGCGCTGGGCCAGCACGGCGAGCAGGGAGTCGGCGAAGTTGAACGGGTCCATGCCCATGTCCAGCAAGCGCGTGATCGTCTCGGGGGCGCTGTTGGTGTGCAGGGTGGAGAGGACCAGGTGGCCGGTCAGCGAGGCCTCGACCGCGATCTCTGCGGTCTCCTGGTCGCGGATTTCGCCCACCATGATGACGTCGGGGTCGGCCCGCAGGAAGGCACGCAGCGCCTTGGCAAAGGTCCAGTCGATCTTGGGGTTGACCTGGACTTGCCGCAGGCCGGCCTGGGTGATTTCGACCGGGTCCTCGGCCGTCCAGATCTTGCGTTCGGGCGTGTTGATGTAGCTCAGGGCCGAATGCAAGGTGGTGGTCTTGCCCGAGCCGGTGGGGCCGACGCACAGCACCATGCCGTAGGGCCGGGCCACGGCGGTCTTGAGGGCTTCGAGGTTGGCGGGTGCCAGGCCGATGCGGTCCAGCGGCATGGGCTTGCTGCTGGCCAGCAGGCGCATGACCACGTCTTCCAGCCCGTTGTTGGTCGGGATGGTGGCAACGCGCAGCTCCAGCTTGTGCTGGGCCGAGAAGCGGGCGAAGTTGATCTTGCCGTCCTGCGGCTTGCGGCGCTCGGAGATGTCGAGGTCGCACATGATCTTGATGCGCGCGATCATCGCGTTGCGGTAGGTGTGCGGCAGCTCCAGGTAGGGCTGCAGCACGCCATCGCGGCGGAAGCGGATCTTGAGCTTCTCGCGGCCCGGGTAGGTCTCGATGTGGATGTCGGACACACCCTGCCCATGCGCCTCGATGATCATGGAGTTGATCAGGCGCACCAGGGAGTTGTCGCTCTGCTCGATGGCCGAGTCTTCTTCGGTACTGCCCCCGCGCTCGCTGCTGTCGCGCTCCAGGCTCTCGATGAGCTTGTTGGAGGAATCGAGCGAGAAGTCGGGCTGGAAGTCGGGCAGGTTGTCGACCTGGCTGCGCGGCAGCGCCTCGGCGCCGAAGCGGTCGAAGGCGGCAGGGATCGCGAACTGCAGCGTGCCCAGCTTGGTCAGCGTGGGCACTACCTTGAGCTGGGTGATGAACTCGACCTCGTCCAGCGCATCGCGCCGTGTCGGGTCTTCCATGGCCACGATGAGCTTGCCCTCGCGCAGCACCAGCGGCAGCACTTCCAGGCGGCGTGCCACGGCCAGCGGAAGCTTGCGCACCGCATCGGGCTCGATCGCGAACTTCTCGACATCGACGACCGGATAGCCCATCTTGCGCGCCAGGGCCGACTGCAACTGGGCGCGCGTGATGACGCCCTTGCGCACCAGCAGCTCGCCCAGGGGCACGGAGCGGTCATCGCGCTGTTGCACCAGGGCCTGCTCCAGTTGCTCTTGCGTGACCAGTTCGAGGGCCAGCAGGGCTTCGCCGATGCGCACCATCGGCATGCGGGCCTGCTGCTCGATGGCCATCAGCAACTGTTCGGCCGTGACGATTTGCTGCTCCACCAGGATGTCGCCCACGCGCCGCTGGCGCAGTTGGTTCTGCTCGACCGCGGCGGCGTTCACCTGCTCCGGCGTGGCCAGGGCGTCCTTCACGAGCATGTCGCCCAGGCGCTCGCCGATCTCGAAATGCATCAGCACCTCGCGCGGCACGAACACCCGGCGCACGGAGTCGTCGTTGTCGGACACCGGCGGGAACACGAACAGGCCGAGCGCGTCGTGGTGATGGCCGATGGTCACGCCCTTGAGTTCGTCGCCGCCATTGAAGACGATGCGAAACGGCGTGCGCGGCCGCTGGTCGAGGCTCAGCGGTGAGTTCAGGTCCGCCTCGTCGCGCGGCGCCACGTTCAGCGGCCGCTGCAGCTTGACGGCACGGAACTGGCTGAACTTCAGCGGCATGCTGTTGCGCGCCGGCGGCACGTTGATCTGCACCAGCCGGTCGGCGGCGTCCAGTCGCAGCAACTGCCCCACGCTGCGGCTGTTGTTCAGGCCGAGGATCTCGCAAGCCTCGGGGCCGCGCTGCACCTCGGCCTGCGGGTAGGCGACGTAAGGCGGGCAGGGCCACAGAAAGCCCGACGCCGGCGCCCCCGGGCTCGCGGCGGGCGCATCGGCACTGCCATGGGGCCAGGGGATGGGCTGGGACGGGTCGTTCATGGGCACAGGTCGTAGGTCAGCGAGCCATTATGGAGGTGGGCGCGGCCGGTGATGGCCTGGAAAAACCTCAGGCGTCGACGCCAAATGACCCGCGGCGCCGCCTCCGGGAAAATGCCTCGGATGAACATCCTGATCACCGGCTTCGAGCCCTTTGGCGGCGAGGTCATCAACCCCTCCTGGGAGGTGGCCCGCTCCCTGCACGGCCAGGTCATCGGCGGCGCCACCGTGCATGCCCGCTGCCTGCCCACGAGCTTTGCAGGTGCCCCGGCCGCACTGCAGGCGGCCCTGGCCATGTTCCGTCCGCAGTGCGTCATCGCGCTGGGCCAGGCCAGCGGCCGCGCCGAGGTGTCCATCGAGCGCGTGGCCGTCAACCTGATCGATGCCCGCATCCTCGACAACGCAGGTGACCGGCCGCAGGACGTGCCGGTGCGGGTGGATGCACCTGCGGCCTATTTCTCGACGCTGCCCATCAAGGCGATGCGGGACGCCTTGCGGGCTGCCGGTCACCCCGCGGGCTTGTCGCTGACGGCTGGCGCCTTCGTGTGCAACCAGCTCTTCTTTGAACTGCAGCACCGGCTGGCGGGGCAGGGCGTGCGCAGCGGCTTCATCCACCTGCCCGCATTGCCGGAGCAGGCCGCGCGCGCCCAGCCGGTCGTGCCGAGCATGGGCCTGGCGGCGCAGATCGATGCGATCCGGCTGGCGGCCGCGGTGGCGATGGAGGCTGACGAGTCGAGCCGCGCGGCGGGCCTCGACGAAGGCGCGCCGACCGCCTGATCACTCCTCGCTGTACTGGCGCCAGCGGGCGCTGGCCTTGCGCATCAGCTCGACCTGGCGCGCGAAGCGCCGGCAGTTGCCGCAGAGTTGCTGATGCAGCCGCACCGCCAGGCGTTCAGCCAGCGGTAGCGTTCGGTCTTCGGCCTGCAGCGTGAGTTGCGTGGCCTCCCGGCAATTGATCATGGGCTTGATCACGAAGTGGCTTCCGAGGTGGCGGCACCGAACCAGCCCAATTGCAGGCACTCGCGCAATCGCAAGCGGGCCCGGTGCAGCATGACCCAGAGGTTGGTCGGCGAGATGGCGAGTTCCTTACAGATCTCGTCGGACTCCAGCTCCAGCCATTCCCGCATCATGAAGAGCCGGCCCTGCTGACCAGGCAGCTTGTCGACGCAGGCTTCGAGCACCTTCATGAAGTCGACCTGGCGCAGCGCGTCCTCCGGGTTGCCCCAATCATGCTGGGCCTCGCGCCAGTGACCATCGGCCGCGAAGAGCAGGTCGTCGAGGTCTTCGCCGTCCTCGTGGGTCGCGGGGGTTGACAGCTCACGGCTGTTCTTGCGGATCTGGTCGATGAGCTTGTGCTTGAGGATGCCGATCAGCCAGGTCTTGAGCTGGCTGGCGCCGCTGAAGGATTGGGGCTTCTCCAGGGCCGCGAGCACGGTCTCGGAGACGGCATCTTCGGCCCAGTGCGGGTTGCGCAGTTGCAGCCGCGCATACTTGAGCAGCACCGGCCGCAAAGCCTCGATCTGGCGATGGAAATCCGGCGTCGGCGTCATGGCGTGAAGAGAATCGGCGGGGAGTGTAAGGACTTGGCCGCCGCTTGCGACTTCATCCGTGCCGCCGCATCATCGGCCGCCTTGCCACCGTCAACCTTTTGGAGACCTGTCCATGAAGAACCCCGTCATCCTGTCCTCGGCCCTGGCCGCTGCCCTCTCGCTCGGCCTCGTCGCCCAGGCCCAGGCTGCCGATGCCGCCAAGGAAAAGTGCTATGGCATCGCCAAGGCCGGCCAGAACGACTGCGCCAGCGCCAACGGCAGCCACTCTTGCGCCGGCCAGGCCAAGAAGGACAACGAGCCCACCGAATGGAAGTACGTGCCCAAGGGCACCTGCGAGAAGGAAGGCGGCAAGACCACGCCGCCGGCCAAGAAGTAATCGCCTGATGCCGATGTCCACGGCGCTGGCGGCTGCCCCCGTGGGCATCGGCTGGCGCCAACCTCATTACGACGCGGTGCTGGCCCAGCGGCCAGCGGTGGGCTTTCTTGAAGTCCACAGCGAGAACTTTTTTGCCGAGGGGGGCGTGAGCCTGGCCGTGCTGGAAGCCGGCCGCGCCGCGTACCCCTTGAGCCTGCACGGCGTTGGGCTGGCGCTCGGTTCGGCCGCCGGGCTCGATGGCCTGCACCTCGAGCGCCTGGCGCGCCTCGTGGAGCGCATGCAACCCGACTGGGTGTCCGACCACGCCTGCTTCGCGCGCGTGGGCTCGGGGCTGCATGCGGCCGATCTGCTGCCCATCCCCTTCAATGACGAATCTCTGGCGGTGATGCTGCGGCATGTCGATCAGGTCCAGCAGCGTCTGGGCCGACAGTTCCTGGTCGAGAACCTCAGCGCCTACGTGGGCTGGCAGGGTGACACCCTGGCCGAGCCCGAGTTCTTCAACCTGCTCACCGCGCGCAGCGGCTGCGGGCTGCTGCTGGACGTGAACAACCTGTTCGTCAATGCGCGCAATCAGGGCCTCGCCCCGGAGGCGGCAGCCCAGGAAGCGATGCGCTGGATCGACGCGATCCGACCGGGCAGCGTGGGCGAGATCCACCTGGCCGGGCATTGCGAGCGTGACGATGGCTGGGTCATCGACGACCATGGCAGTGGCGTGCGCGACGAGGTCTGGCAGGTCTACGCGCATGCGCGCAAGCGCCTGGGCCCGGTCCCGACGCTGATCGAGTGGGACACCGGCGTGCCCGAACTGGCCGTGCTGCTCGCCCAAGCCGAGCAGGCGAGGGCGGTGGCGGCATGAAGGCCGACCAGCAGGCTCTCGTCCATGCGCTGCTTGGCCTGGGTGAGGCGCCCGCCGCGTTGGCGGGTGACGGCCGCGGCTTGGAGGTCTACCGCAACAACCTGCGCGCGTTGTCCGCCCAGGCCTTGGGCGTGGCCTTCGAGCGGCTGCGAGCGGCGCTGGGTGACCAAGAGTTCGCCGCGCTGGCCTGGACCTACTGGCGCCACGATCCACCACGCAGTGGCGACCTCGGCGACTGGGGCGGCGGCCTGCCCGGCTTTCTCGTCGAACGGGCTGGCGAAGATTCCGGCTTGCCCGACCTGGCACGCCTCGATTGGGCAGTGCACCAGGCAGAGCGGGCCGCTGACAGCGCGCTGGACGCGGAATCCCTCCACCTACTGGGCACGACAGCGGCCGAGGCGCTATGGCTGGTGCTTCGTCCGGGCGTGTGCCTTCTGTGGCAGAAGGCCGGGCCGGTGCTGGTCTGGCGGGCGGGCTGGCGCGGCTGCTCGCAAGCGATCGACACGGCCGAAGCGGCCTTCGTGGAAGCGGTGATGGCCGGGCGGTGCCTGGCCGACGCGCTCGCGACTGCGGAAGTGAAAGGTTCCGGCGCCAGCGCCGACTTTGACTTCAGCGCGTGGCTGCAGGCTGCGTTGCAGAACGCCTGGCTGCATGCGGTCAGGGCCACGCCACCCACCTCGAATACCGTCTCATGAAAGCTCTGCTCTCCACCGCGCTGCGCGCCTTCACCGACCCCGGGCTCACGCCTTCGCGCATGCCCGCGCCGTTGGACACGCTGGCCAGCCATGCCCAGTCGCTCGCGCTGCTCGGGGCGCGGCTTTATGTCGCCCAGGTGTTTTTTCTGTCGGGCCTGACCAAGCTGCGCGACTGGTCATCGACGCTCGCGCTGTTCAACGACGTCTACCAGGTGCCGCTGTTGCCGCCGGCGCTGGCCGCCTACATGGGCACGGCTGGCGAGCTGGCGCTGCCGGTGCTGCTGGTGCTCGGGCTGGCTTCTCGCTTTGCCGGCGCGGGTCTCTTCGTCGTCAACCTGATGGCGGCGCTGTCGCTCAGTGCCGATGACTTCTCACCGGCGGCCCAGGCACAGCACAGCCTGTGGGGCGTGCTGGCGCTGGTCATCCTGCTGTTCGGGGCCGGCCGGTGGTCGGCCGACCGCTTCATTCGCGTGGCCTGAAGGTCAGGATCAGCACCGGCGGCACCCGACCGTCCACATCACGGGGCAGGGTCTCTGCCTTTTCGATGGCGCGCAGCACGGCGCGGTCCCAATCGGCATCGGCGCTGGCCTTGAGCACCTTGGTGCCCAGGATGCGGCCGTCAGGGCCGAGGGTGACCTGGACTTCGGCGGTCGGGTTCGCGCCGCCATCATCGGCGTAGATGATGAGTGGCCGGATCTTGCCCTTGATGCGCCCGGCATAACCTGCCGAGGGCGCCGAGTTCTGCGCCGCCGTGCCCGTGGAGCCCGGCGTGCCGCCGGCCATGCCCTGGATGCGGCGCAGGTTCTCCTGGCGCAGGGCCTCGCGGCGGGCCTCGGCTTCCTTGGCTTCTTTGGCTTCCTTGGCGGCCTTGGCGTCAAGCGCCTTCTTGCGCTCCTGCTCTTCCTTGGCCTTGTCCTTCTCTGCCTTTTCCTTCTCGGCCTTCTCCTTGAGGGCCTTGTCCTTGGCTTCCTTCTCCTTGGCTGCCTTTTCGCGCTCCAGGCGCGCGGCTTCCTCGCGGGCCTTTTCTTCCTTGCGCTTCTTTTCCTTGGCCAGAGCGATCTCGGCGTCGCGTTGCTGCTGCTCGGCGGCCTCCTGCTCGGCGCGTTGCTGGGCAGCCCGCGGGTCGGGCCTGGGGGCCTCGGGCTCCGGTTCGGGCGGCGCTTCTTCGCGAGGTGCGGCCACCTGGGGCACGGCCGACCACAGCTCTGCCTCGAAGGCAGCCGAGTTGTCGCTACGCCAGTGCAGACCGTAGGTCAGGGCGAGCACGAGCAGGCCGTGGGCCAGCAGCGCCAGCGCGATGCCGCGGCCCATGCCGGCCGCCTCGGGGGGGCGAAGGGTCGCGACCGCCATCAGTTGGACGCGGCGCCGCTCTTCACAGCGAGGCCCACACGTTGCACGCCAGCGCGCTGCAGGGTGTCCATGACCTGCACGACCGCTTCGTACTTCACGTTCTTGTCGGCGGAGATCACCACCGGGCTGTTGGCATCCTTGCCCTGGCCTTTTTTCACCCGCTCGGCCAGCCGGTTCAACGGGATCGATTCGGGTTCGAGCTGGTCGACCTTGATCTTGAGCTTCTCGTCGGTGCCCACGATCACCTGGATGACGTGGTCAGGCTGCTGGCGGCTCTTGCCGACACTGGGCAGGTCGACGACGCCGGTGGTGATCAGGGGCGCGCTCACCATGAAGATGATGAGCAGCACGAGCATCACGTCGATGAACGGGACCATGTTGATCTCGTTCATCGTGCGGCGGCGGCGGCCGCCTCCTCGGCTGACGGTGGCGGCCATGTCAGTGACCCTGCGCGGTGTTGCGCTGCAGGATGTTGGAGAACTCCTCGATGAAGGTCTCCAGCGTGATCGCCGTGCGATCGATCTGCCGCGCGAAGCGGTTGTAGGCGAGCACCGCCGGGATCGCGGCGAACAGGCCGATGGCCGTCGCCACCAGCGCTTCGGCGATGCCCGGGGCCACGGTCGCAAGCGTGACCT
>VFQR01001869.1_pt1 | contig 14568 bp, 12 predicted proteins | sample 3512321 | NCBI WGS metagenome assembly VFQR01 (sample SAMN10412374, study PRJNA504923) | tailings metagenome | isolation source: Relicate 3 Philex TSF1 revegetated site | place: Philippines: Tuba, Benguet | collected 2017-08-29
GCAAACCTTCAAGCTGCTCTACGGCGGCACCGTCCAGGCCGAGGCGGGTCCTTCGGCTGCGGTGCGGAGCGACCTGACAATCACGCCAGCCGGCGGAAGGCCGTGAGGAGCGGCTGGCTCTGGACCCTACTGGCCCTGCTGCTTCTCGCGGCTGGCGCCTACGCTGGGTATGTCTACCTGCAGCCCCAGCCGCTCGCCGCCGGCCTGCTGTACGGCAGCGGTCAGATCGAGGCGACCGAGGTTACGGTCAGCGCCGAGGTCACCGGTCGCGTGATCGAGACCTCACTCAGCGAGGGCGCACGGGTTGAGCAAGGCGCTCTCCTGGCGCGCATCGACGATGCGGACCTGCGGGCTTCGCTCGCCCAGGCCGAGGCGACGCGCATCGCCACCGGGCGGGAGCGCACCAGGCTCGAGCAGGAGCTGGAGGCGGCGCGCCACCATCTCAATACCTCCGGCCAGGACTTGGCGCGCTACCGGGACCTCTACGCGCGGGGCGCGACACCGCAGCAGCGCCTCGACCAAGCCACCAACACCTTCGCGGAAGCGCAAGGCCGCGTCAGCGCGCTGCAGGAGGCGGTGGCCGAAGCGGCGAGCCGGGAGGAGGCAGCCGGCCAGCAGGCGGAGTTGCTGCGGCTTCGCCTCGGCCGCGTGGCGGTCCGCTCGCCGATCTCGGGCACGGTGCTCGTCCGCGCGATCGAGGCCGGCGAGCTCGCGAGCCCGGGCCGCGCGGTCGCCGTGCTGGCGGACCTTACGCGCATCGAGCTCAGGATCTTCGTGCCCGAGCGCGACATCGGAAGGATCTCGCTCGGAGCCCCGGCGCGGGTGAGGATCAGTGCCTTTCCCGACCGCCTCTTCCCGGCCCGCGTCGCCCGCGTGGACCAGCGCGCGCAGTTCACCCCGCGCGACGTCCACATGCCGGAGGAGCGCACGAGGCTCGTCTTCGGGGTGACCCTCGCCGTCGAGAACCCGGACGGCCTGCTCAAGCCCGGCATGCCGGCGGATGCGTGGATCCTTTGGGACCCGAACGCCGCATGGCCGGCGAGACTGGTCGTTCCAGAGTGAAGGGCGCGGCGGCACCCGAGGCGGTGGTCGCAGAGGGGCTCGGGCGTCGCTATGGCCGGCGCACGGCACTCACCGGGGTCACCTTCCGCGTCGCGGCCGGCGAGACGCTGGGCGTGTTCGGCCCGGATGGCGCGGGGAAGACAACGCTGCTGCAGATGCTCGCCGGCATCCTCGACCCGAGTGAGGGGCGCTGCGAGGTGTTCGGCCACGACTCCGTGCGGGAGGCCGCCGCGGTCAACGCGCGGGTCGGCTACCTCTCGCAGGGGTTCACGCTCTATGGCCGGCTGAGCGTTGCGGAGAACCTGTCCTTCGCCGCCAGCCTGCGTGGCGTGGAGGGCGCCGTGCTGGCTGAGCGACAGCGGCACCTGCTTGCCATGGCCGGGCTCGCCGATGTGCTCGATCGCCGGGAGCAGGATCTCTCCGGCGGCATGCGCAAGAAGCTCGCGCTGTGTGCCAGCCTGATCCATGAGCCTCCGCTGCTGCTGCTCGACGAGCTCAGCCTCGGCGTGGATCCGCTCTCTCGGCGCGAACTGTGGCGGATGCTCGCGGAGTACCGGCGGCGCGGCGCGGCGGTGGTGGTGACCACCTCGTACATGGATGAGGCGGACCGGTGCGACCGCGTGCTCCTGCTGGACCGGGGCGAGGTGGCGGCGCTCGGGACGCCAGCAGGATTGCGCGCCCGCTGCGAAGGCCTCGTGCACGAGCTATCCACGACGCACACACCCCGGGCGGCGCAGGCAGCGCTCGCGGCACTGCCCGGCGTGATCGGCACGCGCTGGCGCCCCCCCGACCGCATCCGCTTCCAGCTTGCGCGCCCGGCCTCCCGCGACGTCACACTCGCGATCGGACGGGTTGGCACGCCGGCACGCGTGGTGCCGAGCTTCGAAGACGTGTTCACGATCCTGACGCGCCGCGAAGGCGACGGCCCGGAGGGCTCGGCGCCGGAGGTGCGGGCTGCGGCAAGCCCCGTCCGCAGCGTGCCGTCGGTCGCCGGGCCGGTGGTGCGGGCACGCGGCCTCGTGCGGCGGTTCGGCACCTTTACCGCGGTGCGGGACGTCTCGTTCGAGATAGCGGCCGGCGAGATCTTCGGCTTCCTCGGCCCGAACGGCGCCGGCAAGACGACCGTGATCCGCATGCTGTGCGGCCTGCTCGCCCCCACGGCAGGCGAGGCATCCGTCGCCGGGCTCGCGCTCGGCACCCACCCCGCCATGCTGCGCGAGCGCATCGGCTACATGTCGCAGCGCTTCTCGCTCTACGCGGAACTCTCCGTCGCCGAGAACCTTGCCTTCTTCGCCGCCGCGTACGGCCTGCGCGGTCGGGCGGCGCGGGACGCCATGGGCTGGGCGGTGAGCGCGACGGCGCTGTCAGGCGTCGAGGATCGCCGCGTGGCCGATCTCTCTGGCGCGCTTCGCCAGAGGTTGGCGCTCGCCTGCAGCATTCTCCACCGACCGGCAGTCCTGTTCCTTGACGAGCCCACCTCTGGGGTGGATCCGCTGTCGCGGGCGCGCTTCTGGCAGCTGATCGGGGCGCTGGCGGCGGATGGGGGAATGGCCGCGCTCGTCTCCACGCACTACCTCGACGAGGCCTCATTCTGTCATCGCCTGGCCCTGATGGACCGGGGGCGGCTGATCGCGCTCGGCGAGCTTGCCGCCCTGCGGGCCGGGCTCGACGGCATTCACTCCGAGAGCGTGGACGACATCTTCCTGGCCTACATCGCACGTGCTCGCGGAGAGCCGGGCGGGCACTTGGCGGCCGTCTCATGAGCCCGCGCCGCGTTGGCATCGTTGTGGTGAAAGAGGTACGCGAGATCCTCCGCGATCCGATCACCCTCGGGCTTGCGGCGGTGATGCCCTTGGTGATGCTCTTCCTGTTCGGCTACGCGGTCTCGCTCGACGTGCGGAATGTCGCGCTCGGCGTGCTCGATCAGGACCGGACCTCGGCGAGCCGCGCCCTCTCGGATGGCTTCGCCGCAAGCGGGCGGTTCCGGCTCGAACGCAGCTTCCGCGGCGGCGATGAGGTCGAGGCGGCGCTCCGCCAGGGCAGCATCAAGCTGGCGCTGATCATCCCGCCACGGTTCCAGGCGCGGCTCGCGCGAGGCGAGACCTCGCCGGTGCAGGTAGTGGCAGACGGCACCTTCTCTGCGACGGCGTTGCTCGCCACGAGCTATGCGGAGGCGATCGCTTCCGCCTTCCGCTACGACGGGACTTCCGCCCCGCCTCCCATCCGGGTGGAGACGCGCGTCTGGTACAACCCCGGCCTGACCAGCGTGAACGCTGTGGTGCCGGGGCTGTTCGGCGTGATCCTGATGGCCTTCCCGCCGCTCCTGACCGCGCTCGGCATCGTGCGCGAGAAGGAGACCGGCTCAATCCAGCAGATCTTTGCCTCGCCGCTGACATCCACCGAGTTCGTCATCGGGAAGCTGGTTCCCTACGCGGCAATCGCGTTCCTGCAGTTCATCTCGGTCGTGGCGGTGGGGCTCGCCTGGTTCGCGGTGCCGGTTCGAGGCGACCTGCTTTTCCTGGGCGCGTCGGGGCTTCTCTACGTGCTCGCCACCGTCGGAATCGGCCTGCTGGTCTCGACGCTGACGAGCAGCCAGCTGGCGGCGATGCTGCTGGTCCTGATCGTGACTATGATGCCATCCTTCCTATTCTCGGGCTTCCTGTTCCCGGTTTTCACCATGCCGTATGCCTTGCAGCTCTACGCACAGGTGATCCCGGCGAGCGCCTTCGTCGAGCTCTCGCGCGGCGTGGTGCTGAAGGGCGCAGGCGCCGAAGACCTCTGGCCGAATCTTGCGATGTTGGCCGTCTATTCGCTGGCCGTCCTGCTCATTGCAGCGCTGCGGTTCCGGAAGAAGACGGCATGATGGCCGTCCGACTTCGCGGATTGCTGCGCAAGGAGCTGATCCAGCTCCTGCGGGATCGCGTGATGCTCGCCCTGATCATCTTCCTCTACACGATCGAAGTCATCGTCTGCACATACGCCCTGTCGTACGATGTACGGAACGTGCCACTGGCGGTCGCCGATCTCGATCGTAGCGCGGCCAGCCGCGCGTTGATCCAGCGTCTCCTGGAGGCGGAGGCGTTCTCGCCGGCCGGTCTTCCGCCGAGTGCGGAAGCTGCCGCCGACTGGGTCCAGTCTGGACGCGCCCGTGCGGCGGTCGTCGTTCCTGCCGGATTCGAGCGCGAACTGCGGCGTGGCGGTGATCCCGCCGTGCAGCTGATTCTCGATGGCACGAACGCCAACATTGCGGCCGCTGCGCACGGATACGTCCAGGCCATCGCCGCCGGCTTCGCCGCCGTCACGAGCAACGCTGGCCTCGGTCGCGCGGAAGCCGCCGTGGTGCGGCCGATCCCGCGGGTCTGGTACAATCCGGACCAGAGTTCCACAGCCTACATGGTACTCTCGATGATCGCCCTGGCGACCTTGATGGTCGGAGTCGTCCAGCCTGCTGCCTCGATCGTCCGGGAGAAGGAGAGCGGCACGGTGGAGCAGCTGCTGGTGCTGCCGATCCGCGTCGGCGAACTGCTGCTTGCGAAGACGGCGCCGACGCTCGCGATCGGGCTGATCGCCATGTTCCCGGCCCTCCTGATTGCCCGGGCATTCGGCGTTCCGATGCGCGGCAGCCTGATCCTGTTTCTCGGCCTGACGGCGCTGTTCCTCGTGAGTGCTGCCGCGCTCGGGGTGTTCGTCGCGACTTTCACCCGCACCCTGCAGCAGGCGCTACTTCTCGCCTTCTTCGGGCTGTTCCCGATCATGTTCCTCTCGGGCACGCTCGGCCCGGTGGAAGGGATGCCGGAGGCCTTGCAGCACGCGTCGCTGCTCAGCCCTCTGCGGCATTACCTGGACGTGATCCTCGGCATTTTCCTGAAGGGTCTGGGGCTTCGCGAGCTGTGGCCGCAGGCGCTCGCCCTGCTCCTTTTTGGCCTCGTGCTGTTCGCGGGTGCAGCCGCCTCGTTCCGACGGCAGCTCACGTGAGCAGCCGTGCTCCGTTGCAGGCGAATTGCTCGGTTGGGCTCGAAAACTTGATGTGTCGCAACCCGAATGATGGCTTGCGCCGGTATAGTCAAAGCGTTCGAAGCTCCCGTCACCTGTGGGCGACGGACAAGGAGGAAGACGAGATGGTCACACGCAACGTCCCGCTATACGCTTCGTTCTGTCGCTCCGGACGGAGCGACAGATGCGCAACGTCGACGGGGCTGATGGCAGAGCATCTGGGCGGCCTGCGGATGTGAGGAACGTGCAGATTCGGCGTGCGGTCACCTGATCCGGGGCATCCGCGATGCCGTGTCGGGAGCCGGTGACAAGCGAGGTTCAAGATGCAGCACGACCACACGCGCTCCTGGTGGCGTACGCGAACCGGATTTGTGGTGATCAGCGTAGTCATCGTCGCCGCCTTCTACGTGCTCCGCGAGCACTACGGGCACATCACGGGCGCCAAATCATACATACTCCTGCTGCTCTTTCCGCTGATGCATCTCTTCATGCACGGCGGACATGGTGGTCATGGTAACCGCGGCAGCTCGGGGAAGCGCGGTACGGAGGCATCGCGACCACATCGGCATGGTACGGACCCGACCGGGTAGGAGTCGTCGCGGAAGGCGCCTTGTTCAAGCATTGCACGGAAAGTTCCGATGAAGCGCGAACACCAGATTCACCTGTGGTACGCCCTTCTCGCGATCCTGGCGGTGGTCGCGATCCGGGATCTGTTCGTTTCCCAGAGCCATATCCGGACCATTCCCTACAGCGAGTTCCAGCGGCTCGCCGCCGAGGGGAAGGTCTCCGACGTCGTCGTCGGTCCGAGCCGCATAACGGGGTCGCTCCGCGAGGCGGCGGAAGGGCAGCCCCGGCATTTCTCCTCCGTGCGGGTTGACCCGGCACTTGCGCAGTCCCTTGCAGCCAGCGGTGCCGTCGTGGCGGGGGAGCCGGAGCCGGGGCTGCTCGCCGGCCTGCTCGGCTGGGCTGTGCCCATGCTCGGCTTCGGGCTTATCTGGATGTTCCTGATCCGGCGGATGGCCGGAGGGCACGGCGGGATGCTGGCGATCGGCAAGTCGAACGCCCGCGTCTACGTTGAAAAGGACATCAAGACCACCTTCGCCGACGTGGCCGGCGTGGATGAGGCGAAGGTCGAGTTGCAGGAGGTGGTCGCCTTTCTGAAGGACCCTGCCGCCTACGGACGGCTCGGCGCCCGCATGCCGAAGGGCGTGCTCCTCGTCGGACCACCGGGTACCGGAAAGACGCTGCTCGCGCGCGCCGTCGCCGGCGAGGCGAGCGTTGCCTTCTTCTCGATCTCCGGCTCCGAATTTGTGGAGATGTTCGTCGGCGTCGGGGCGGCCCGCGTGCGCGACCTGTTCGATCAGGCGCGGCGGCAGGCGCCCTGCATCGTGTTCATCGACGAACTGGATGCGCTCGGACGCGCGCGGGGTGCCGTGCTGCCAGGCGGCGGGGGGCACGACGAGAAGGAGCAGACCCTCAACCAGCTCCTGACCGAGATGGACGGCTTCGACACGCAATCGGGCGTGGTGCTGCTTGCGGCGACGAACCGCCCGGAGATTCTCGACCAGGCACTGCTGCGCGCTGGCCGCTTCGACCGCCAGGTCCTGGTAGATCGCCCCGACCGCAAGGGGAGACTGGACATCCTCAATGTGCACCTGGCGAAGGTTCGGACCGAGGCTGGCTTGGACATGGATCGCATCGCGGCGCTGACACCCGGCTTCACCGGCGCGGATCTCGCGAACCTTGTCAACGAGGCGGCGCTGCTCGCCACGCGGCGCCGCGCGGACGGTGTCGCGGTCGCGGACTTCGAGTCGGCCGTTGAGCGCATCGTGGCGGGTCTCGAGAAGCGAAACAAGCTTCTGAACCCGCACGAGCGAGCTGTTGTCGCCCACCACGAGATGGGACACGCCCTAGCCGCACTGATCCTCCCGGGCGCCGACCCCGTGCAGAAGGTGTCCATCATCCCCCGCGGTATCGGCGCGCTAGGTTACACCATACAGCGCCCGCTCGAGGACCGCTTCCTGCTCTCACGCACCGAACTGATGGATCGCATGACCGTGCTCCTCGCTGGCCGCGCGGCCGAGCGCATCGTGTTCGGGGACATCTCGACAGGCGCGACGGACGACCTTGCAAAGGCGACCGAGATCGCACGTGGCATGGTGGTGCGGTTTGGCATGGAGCCCGGTCAACTCGGGGAAGTGGCCTATGAAGCCGCCCCCACCGGCTTCGCGGCCCAGGCCGAGTGGCGCCCGCGATGGTACGGGGAGTGGACGGCGGACCGCATCGACGAGGCGGTGCGCGGGCTCGTGCAGGGTGCGTCCGCTCGCGCGGAAGAACTCCTGTCGCTCAACCATGCCTTGCTCGCGCTCGGTGCGGCGGACCTGCTCGCGAGGGAGACGCTCGGCGAGGAAGATCTGCGAAAGCTGCGTGATTCGATTGCACCCGCGATCTCGGCTCCACCTGCCCGTGAGGAGACTGAACGCGGCCAGCCCGATGGCTGAATGACCACGAGAATGTCCATGGAGCATGCCGACCGGAACGACAGCGATGCCAACGCGGACAGAAGCGCGAGCCGGGCTCCGCTGCGCGTATCCGCGCTTCTGGCGCTGGCCGCTACGGTTGCGTCGATCGGCATGGCCTACAGCGTGCTACTACCGATGCTACCCGGGGCGGTTGGCGCATTGACCGGCGGAGATGGGCGGGCCACCTCCTGGCATGTTGGGCTGCTCTCGGCCGTGTTCGCCGCGGCGCCGCTTGGCTTCTCGCCATTGTGGGGGCGCCTCTCTGATCGGATAGGACAAAAGCCGGTCCTGCTGGTCGGCACGACCGGCTTGGCAGGCGCGCTCGTCCTGACAGCATGGACGGATCAGCTCGGCACGCTTTATCTTGCGAGGACGCTGGCGGGCGCATTTGGCGCCGCCGGTACGCCGGTCACGCTCGCTTTGATCGCGGAGTGCACATCGGACCGGCAGCAGCGCGCGCGCCGTTTTGCACTGGTTGGCGCCGGGACGACGCTCGGGCTTTTCGCGGGGCCGTTGGTCGGCGCCGTTGCTTATGACTGGGCATCGTTGATCACCGTCCGTGGCACCGGTTCGGGCCTGCAGGCGGCGGCCCTGCTCGGCGCCGCCCTCGTCGCAGTCTCGGGCATCCTCCTCGCCGCGACCCTTCCCGGCACCGCCCGCGGCGGACCGCCCGCACCGGAGCCGGAAAGCAGCGACGCACTGCGCGCCGCCGCCGGCGCGGAGCTTCCCCTGGCGGTGCTCGCGGCTACCGCTGCGGCAGTAATTGCATTGTTCGAGGTGGCCTTGGCACTGCGCGCCCGCGCCAACGCAATTCCGGCAGCGGACCTCGCGCTGATGTTCGCGGAGTGCAGCCTGCTCATGGGGCTCGCGCAGGCCATACTGCTGTCGGGCGGCTTCGGGCCACGCTCGCTCGCCCAGCTTGTCGCGCCGAGCTTCGGGATCCTCGCAGCCGGGCTCGTCCTTACCGCGGTCGTCGACAGCCCGACGCCGAGGTTCCTCGCCGTTGCGGCGGTCGCGGTGCCCGGCGGCATCGTGCCGCCCGTGGTCAGCTACTTCGCCTCCTTTGTCGCCGGAGCCGCGCGAGGCGCTGCGCTGGGGCGACAGAGCGCGGCGAACAGCCTCGGCCAGACGGTCGGCTCGGTGGCCGGCGGCGGGATCGCCAGCCTAGGGGGGGGGGGGGCGTCCGCGGTGTTCGTGGTTGCTGCGCTGGTTTCTGCGGTTTCCGCCGGGGCGAGCCTTGGCTGGCTGACGCGTCTGGAATCGGCGCACCCGGACGCACGACAGGAACGGCGGTTCCGGAGTAGCGATACAGACAACGGAGGAACCGACACATGACGACCCTCGGCCGTCGCACATTCGCTACTGCCTGCGCCCTGCTGCTGCCATTGCTTCCTGTCGTCGGGCCAGGCGCGGCACTGGCTCAGGTTGGCCCAGAAGGGGGCGTTCGGCGCACCGCAGGGCTGGTCGTCTACCTGGGCGTCATCCCCGCGGCTGTGGCGCGCGGGCATGCGCCTGCCCATCCGGAGCGCGAGATGCACGGCGGCGCGCCATCAGGCCGGCTTGCCTATCACCTCGTCGTGGCCGCCTTCGACGCGACATCGGGGGCGCGGATCGAGTCGGCGTCGGTGATCGCCACCGTCCAAGGGCTCGGCCATCTCGAACGGACCCAGTTGCCGCTCGAGCCGATGACCATCGGCGGCGCGTCCAGCTTCGGCGGATACGTCTCCCTGCCCTCATCCGACACCTATCAGATCATGATCGAGATCAACCGCGCCGGCTCGAGGCCCGCGCGCGCGGAGTTCACATACCGGCGCGGCACCTGATGCTTGATATCGCGCGCCTTGCCGAAGTGGGCTGGGCCGCAGCGATGCTGCTCGCCGCCGCGGCTCGAGAACGAGTCCACGGTGTCGCCCCCGGGAAATCCGGCCTGCCACAACGCTTGCGCGTCGCGCTGGAGCGGCTCGGCCCGGTCTACGTCAAGATTGGCCAAGCGCTCAGCTTGCGGAGGGACCTCTTTCCCGACTCCAACCTTGAGGCACTCCGCGATCTCCGGGCGAACGTCCCGCCCTTTCCGGCCCAGGCGGCCACGCAGGAGATCGAGATCGCGCTTGGCCGGCCAGTTAAGACGCTCTTTGCCGGATTCGAGTATCGGCCTATCGCTGCCGGCTCGAGCGCGCAGGTGCACTGCGCGCGCCTGCTGGACGGGCGGGATGTCGCCGTTAAGATACGTCGTTCCGGCGCCCGCGCACAGATCGAGCGTGACTTTCGCGCGCTGCTCGGCGTTTCGCGGCTCGCGGCCTTCCTTGTTCCACGGCTCAGGCGCCTTCGCCTGGACCGCCTGCTTGAGGAGCTCGCCACGAACCTGCGGCGGGAGACCGATTTCCGGCAGGAAGCGCGCAACACACTCCGTCTCGCTGATGGCCTGCGCGACATGCCGAGCATCTTTGTCCCTCGTGCGCTGGATCAGCTTTGGAGCGAGGCGGTCCTCGTTCAAAAGGGAAGCGGGGGGCGACCGATCACCGACGTTGCGGTACGCGCCGAGGCACCCCGCCTCGCCCATGTGTTGCTGGACGCCTATCTCCGGCAGGTCTTCGTGTTCGGCGTGTTCCATGCCGATCCGCATCCCGGGAACCTCTTCGTCATGGAGGATGGACGCCTCTGCCTCCATGATCTCGGCCTGGTTGGTGAGCTAGACCGCGCGGCACGACGGGACCTCGGGTTGTTCCTGTTGGCATTCGCGCAGCGTGACGCCGACTGGATGCTCGACGCCGCGATCGCGCTCGGGCTTCTGGGCGGATCGCTTGAGCGAGCCGAGTTCCGCCGTGGCATCGACGCCGTCCTTGCCGAGCTCTCTGCCCTGCCGGTCAGCGAATTGTCGATTGCGGAAGCGGTCCTGCGCGTCGCAAGGCTAGGCTCCGGTGAGAACTTCGTCCTGCCGCATGAGCTGGCCGTACAGATGCGAACGATCTTCCTGCTCGTGAGCACGTTGCGGGAGCTCGATCCTTCGTTCCGGATCTTCGACGCACTGCTGGCGCACGGCGAAGATGAGCTCGGCGCCCTGGTCCGCGCTGGCGCCAGAGGTGGAGCGGGTAGCTCCACCCGCTTGCGTCATGAGATTACCCTTGTGGCAGAAGCGCTACCCAAGGCCGCCGCGGCTTGGCTCGGTCGTGCGCGACGGGGCCGGGCGCTCCCGGCGGTCCCGCTCCGGATCGAAGGTGTAGAACGTATGGCGGAGCGGCTGGACCGCGCCGGAAACCGGCTCGCGGTCGCGGTCGTGACGCTTGGCCTCTATGTGGCGGCTTCACTGCTCATGCTGCACGGCGCCGGTCCGCGGGCCTTCGGCGACGTGCCGCCGTTCGCGCTGCTCCTCTACGCGCCCGCGATCTGGTTTTCGCTCCGGCTCGCGCGCGCGGTGGCGCGGTCGGGACATCTCTAACGGCATCGCAAGAAGGAGGTGGTTGTGGCCAACGAAGCGAAGATCAGGGTCGGCGTCGTCGGCTACGGCGTGATTGGCAAGCGCGTCGCCGGTGCGGTGGCGCGGCAGACTGACATGTTGGCCGCGGGCGTCGCGGACGTGCTGACGGACTGGCGCATGCGTGCGGCCGTGCGATCTGGCTTCCCGCTCTACGGCGCGACGGCAGAACACGTGGAGACGATGCGGCGCGCCGGTCTGCCCGTGGAAGGCGATCTCGAAGCGCTGCTGGGGCGCGTCGACGTTGTGGTGGACTGCACACCGAAGCGGATCGCCGCGAGGAGCGCCGAGGCCTACCGGCGACGCGGCGTGAAGTACATCGTTCAGGGCGGTGAGAAGCACGAGGCGACAGGGCACTCCTTCGTTGCGGAGGCCAATTATGCGAGCGCCGTCGGCCGCGACGCCACGCGTGTCGTCTCCTGCAACACGACTTCCGTGGTGCGCACCCTGGGGGCGCTCAAGCGCGCCGGGCTGTTGCGAAGCGCCCGTGGCACGCTGCTCCGACGCGCGACCGATCCCTGGGAGAGCCACCTCGGCGGCATCATGAACACCCTCGTGCCCGAGGATGAGATCCCGAGCCACCAGGGCCCTGATGCACGGACCGTGGACCCGGACCTCGATGTCGTCACCGTCGCGATCAAGGTTCCGGAGACGATCGGCCATTTGCACAGTTGGGTGGTGCGCCTGGCGCGCGAGGCGTCACAGGAGGAAGTGCTCGGCGCTTTCCAGGCGTCCTCCCGCATCGCTTTCGTCAGGGCTGCCGATGGTCTCCCTGCGCCGAACGCGATCAAGGAGATGACCGCCGACATGGGGCGCCCGCACGGTGACCTGTATGAAGTGGCGCTGTGGTCCGACACGCTGAAGGTGCAGGGCGACGAGCTGTTCTACAACTACATGGTGGACAACCAGGCGATCGTGATCCCGGAGACCGTCGACGCGATCCGCGCGCTGTGCGGCCGCGAGCCGGATGCAGCGACTTCCATCGCCCGCACCAATGCGGCCCTTGGCATCAACGGCGCGCTGGTCTGATGGAGGTCGCGGGCATGGTCGAGGTCGCCACCCGGACAGTGAATCCGGCGGTCAACGCCGCGACCTCGACTGGCGTCGTCGTGCCGACGGACAAGCTGCGCTGTGCGCCACCTCGCTTCGATCCAGGTGGAGGCAGCGTCAATGTCGAGAGGCTGGTGCGCGTCCTGGGCGGCGAGCCTGTGGCCGTCTTCCCGGCCGGTGGCGCTTCAGGCGACGTCCTGGTCAGTTTGCTCACCGATCTCGGCCTTGCCTGCCACGCCGTGCCGATTACGGGGACGACCCGCGACAGCTTCACAGTGGATGAAGCCTCAACCGGGCGCCAGTTCCGCTTCGTCCTGCCCGGACCCCAGCTCTCGGCGGCCGAGCAGGAGAGACTTCTCGCCTCTCTCGAAGACATCTCCCCCGCTCCGCGCTTCCTGGTGATGATCGGCAGCCTGCCACCAGGCGTTGGGCCCGAGCTGGCCACGCGCGTCTCCGAGGTCGCGCGAAGGCTCGGCGCGCGGCTCCTGCTCGACACCTCGGGTCCCGCGCTCCGGGCGGCACGATGGGCATTTCTTGTGAAGCCGAACCTGCGCGAACTGGGCGAGGCACTCGGGCGTGAGATGCGCGGCGAAGACGCGGAGGCCGCCGCGGCGCGGGAACTGATCATGCGAGGGACCGCTGAGGCGGCGCTCCTCTTGCTCGGCGCTCGCGGTGCGTTGCTGGTGGCCTCAGGCATCGAGGAGCGCCTCGCGCCGATCCCGGTGACGCCACGCAGCGCCGTCGGTGCCGGTGACAGCATGGTGGGGGCGACCACCCTCGCTCTCGCGCGCGGCTGGCCTCTGCGCTACGCGGCCCGATACGGCCTGGCAGCAGGGGCCGCCACGCTGATGACCCCGGGAACGGAACTCTGCCGCCGCGAGGATGTCGAGCGCCCCTTCGCCGAGATCGGAGGACGGTCATGAAGGTTGCTGTGTTCGAGACGGAGCAATGGGAGCACGAGGCCTGCCTGCGCCTCACGCCGGCCCATCAGGTGGTCTGCCGGCGCGAGCGCCTCGAGGCCGACACGGCACGGCTTGCAGAAGATGCGGAGGTGGTGAGCGTCTTCGTCTACTCCGACCTCTCTGCTCCCGTGCTGGACCGCCTGCCGCGGCTGCGCCTCGTCGCCACCCGCTCCACCGGGTACGACCACATCGACCTCCGGCGCTGCGCCGAGCGCGGCATCGCCGTGGCCAACGTGCCGGACTACGGCGACCGCGCGGTCGCCGAGCATGCCTTCGCGCTGCTGCTCGCGGTTGGGCGGCGCGTGGTGACTGCGGCGGAGCGGACACGGCGAGTTGACTTCTCGCAGGCGGGCCTGCGCGGCTTCGAGCTGCACGGCCGCACACTGGGCGTCGTGGGCACCGGGCGGATCGGCCGCCGGGCCATCGAGATCGGACGGGGCTTCGGCATGCGGGTCCTCGCCCATGACGCGCGACCTGACCCCACTGCCGCGGCAGCGCTAGGCTTCCGATACGCCCCGCTTGCGGAGCTGCTGGCCGAAGCAGACGCGGTAACGCTCCACGTCCCCGGGGGACCCGCAACGCGCCACCTGATCTCCGACGCGGAATTTGCGCGCATGAAGCCCAGCGCCGTGCTGGTCAACACAGCGCGCGGCAGCGTCGTGGACGCCGCGGCGCTGCTGCGCGTGCTGCAGGGAGGCCGGCTCGCCGGCGCCGGCCTCGACGTGCTGCCGGAGGAACCGCTGCTGCGCGACGAGGCGCAGGTCTTCCGCGCTGGGCTCGAGGTGGAGGCGCCGCGCCTCCAGGCGCTGCTCGCCGGTCACGCCCTGCTGCACATGCCGAATGTCGTCGTCACGCCGCATATCGCTTACGACACTGAGGAGGCGTTGCGCCGGATCCTCCAGACGACACTCGGCAACATCGAGGCATTTGCGCGAGGCGAACGGCCCAACCTCGTCGCCCCGCCGTCAGGATAGGAAGGAGTCGATGCCAGGCGGACGGCGGACCGGAAAACCGGGTCTAAGCCGCCCGGCCCGCGATCGGCGAGCAGCACCGCGGCACGTGATGCGCCAGCGCCCTATCCGCGAACCGCCCGATGCCGCGACCCGCACCAGCCGCTCAGGCCGCGTTCGGCTGGGCGCGCGGTGGCCGAGGCTTCCCCAGGATGGCCGTCCGCCAGCGCGCCGTCGCACGCGCGGCGGCGGCACCGGCCGGTCCGGACAGCCCATCAATGATCAGGCAGTCCGGACGTTCGTCGCCGTGGCGATGGTCGGGCAAAAGACGGAGCGCGTGCGCTCATCGCCCGCAGGCTAGCTGACGGCTGGGTCGCTGGCGCGTAGGTAGTGAGCTCAACCTAAGCGTTTCGCCATGTCCGGCCCCGATCTCCACGCGGTCATTCCGGTCGGATTGTTGCTGGATGAGGTCGAGATCAGCAGCGAACGCGTCGTGATGACCGTAAGCGTCAGCCGAACCCGGCCTTGTGGTGAGGCGGCTGGTTCGTCGAAGTCGT
>VFQR01001870.1_pt1 | contig 14555 bp, 11 predicted proteins | sample 3512321 | NCBI WGS metagenome assembly VFQR01 (sample SAMN10412374, study PRJNA504923) | tailings metagenome | isolation source: Relicate 3 Philex TSF1 revegetated site | place: Philippines: Tuba, Benguet | collected 2017-08-29
CCGGCGGCCACCTGGGCGAGGTACGGCCGGGTGCCCCAGAAGCTGGTGGCGAAGGTGCGCTTGGTGTACTCGTCGCCCCAGTACGTGCCGCCGTCGAGGACGCGCACGTTGACCGTGACGCCGGCCTCCTTGGCCATCTCGGCGAAGGCGGCGGACATCTCCGGCAGGCCACCGGTGTCGTCCGGGGCGAACAGGTCGATCTCCAGGTTCTCCTGCCCGGCCTCGGCGAGCAGGCGCCTCGCCTCGGCGATGTCCTGGGTGCGCTGCGGGAAGTCGCGGGGATACGACCCGTCGAGCACGCCGTACATGTCGTTGCCGACGGTGCCGAAGCCCGACAGCACGCGCTGCACCATCTGCTCGCGGTCGGGGATCAGGCGCATCGCCTGGCGGACGCGGACGTCGTCGAAGGGTGCCTGGTCGACGGCCATCGTGATCGGCAGCCACGAGCCGGCCTGGGACACCAGGACGGTGAAGTCGCTGTTGCCCTGCAGCGCCGTGGCCTGGGCGAAGGGCAGGTCGGCGATCACGTCCACCTGGCCCGACGTGAGCGCGTTGACCAGTGCGGTCGGGTCGGCGAAGTCGATGATCTGCACCTCGTCGAGGTACGCCGGCCCGCCCCAGTAGTTCTCGAAGCGGGTGTGCACGCTCTCGGCGCCCGGCGTGAAGCTGACCAGCTTGAACGGCCCGGTGCCGACCTGCTCGGGATCCTCACGGGTGTAGCCCTCGGGCACGACCGTGTTGGTGTACTCGGCGAGGCTGTTGAGGAACATCACCGAGGGCTGCAGGAGGCGGAACTCGACGGTGCGGTCGTCGATCTTGGTCATGCCGTCCGAGGCGAGGAAGTTGGCCAGCGCCGGCGCCAGCCCGAGGTCGGGATCGAGGCGGCGGTTCATCGAGTAGATCAGGTCGTCGGCGCTGAGCGTCTTGCCGTTGTGGAACTCGATGCCCTGCTTCAGCCGGACGACGTAGTTGTCGGCTGCCTTCGCCTCCACCTCCTCCGCCAGCCCGTGCTCGTAGACGATGTTGAAGTCGACGTCGTAGTTGACGAGCGTCTCCCAGCCGGCGATGAGGCGGGCCTGGTCGGGCTTGGCGACGATGTACTGGCCGTCGATGATGTCGTTGGTCGAGCCGACCATGCCGATGCGCAGCGTGCCGCCCTGCTTGGCGTCGCCGTTGCCGCCACCACCGCCCGACGTGGTGGCCGGCGCGGCCGTGGTGTCGCTGCCGCCCCCGCCACCGCCCCCGGCCGTGGTGGGCGGCGTGGTGCCGATCGTGGCGGAGGTGCCGTTGTCGTCGTCGCCGCAGGCGGCGAGGAACGCCGTCGCGGCAGCGCCCGTGGCACCGCCGATGATCAACCGCCGCCGCGAGATCAGCCGGTCGAGGTACAGACGAGACAGGTCGTGCGGCCGCTGCGAGCCCATGGTGCTCCCCCCTTGGAATCCCGGCACGCCCGTGCCGGTGCCGGCGACTGTAGCCCACCGCCCGGCGACGGCCGTTCACCTCTCCGGGTCGTTCACACCCCTTCGGGGCGCTCGGAGATCAGCGCGGCGCCCGCGCCAGGCGTTCCACCTCGTTGAGGTCGAGGTGGTTGCGCATGTACTCCTGGTCGGCCGCCCGCCGGGGCTGGTGCTCCCACGGCGTGTAGGTGCCCGTGCGCAGGGCACGGTCGACGAAGTGGCGGGTCGCCTGGCTGGCCAGGACGTCGGCGTGCAACTGCTCGAGGTCCCACCGCGCGTCCACCTCTGCACGGAAGGCGGCCACGGTGGCCGCGCAGGACGGGTCGGTCGCGACGTTGCGCCGCTCGTGGGGGTCGGCGGTCAGGTCGTACAGCTGGTCGGGGTCGCCGGGTGCGTGGACGAACTTGTGGCGGCCCCTGCGGATCATCACGATCGGGGCCACCGCCCCCTCGGCGAGGTACTCGCCGGCGACGGTCCTGCCGTCGGCGTCGGCCTGGGCGCCGGCCCCGGTGAGGAGCGGGACGAGCGACGTCCCCGCCCCCGCGGCGACGCCGTCGGGCCATGCCGCTCCCACCCAGTCGACCACCGTCGGCAGCACGTCGACCAGCGACACCGGTTCGGCCACGCGAGCCGGCGCGTACCGCTCCGGCGCGTGCACCACGAGCGGGATGCGCGCCGACGGCTCGAAGAAGGACATCTTGTACCAGAGCCCCCGCTCGCCGAGCATGTCGCCGTGGTCGGCGAGGAGCACGACCACGGTGTCGTCGGCGAGGCCCACCGCCGCCAGCGTCTCCAGCAGGCGCCCGGTCCAGTCGTCCACGTAGGACACGTTGCCGAGGTACGCCCGCCGCGCGGCGCGGACGTGATCGTCGGTCACCTCCGCCCGGCCCTCGTCGACCACGCCTCGGAGGCGGGCGGAGTGCGGATCGTCCTCCACGTCGCCCGCGCGCACCGCGGGCAGGGGGATGTCGACGCCCTCGTAGAGGTCCCACCACCGGCGGCGGGTGACGTACGGGTCGTGCGGGTGGGTGAAGCTCGCCACGAGCAGGAAGGGCCGCTCCTCGTCGGAGCGGGCCACGTCGTGCAGCGCACGCACGGCGTGGTGGCCCACCTCGTCGTCGAACAGCAGCTGGTTCGTCACCTCGGCCGTGCCGGCGCCCGTGACGCTGTCGAGGTTGTGGTACCACCAGTCGATGCGCTCGCCCGCGCGGCGCCAGTCGGGGGTCCAGCCGAAGTCCGCAGGGTAGATGTCGGTCGTGCGGCGCTCCTCGAAGCCGTGCAGCTGGTCGGCCCCGACGAAGTGCATCTTCCCGGAGAGGATCGTCCGGTAGCCCGCGGCACGGGCGTGGTGGGCGAAGGTGGGGATGGTGCTCGCGAGCTCGGCGGCGTTGTCGTAGCCGCCCGTGGACGACGGCAGCCGGCCGGTCATCATGCAGTACCGCGCGGGCGTGCACAGCGGGCTGTTCGTGTAGGCCGCGTCGAACACCACCCCGCCGGCGGCCAGCGCGTCGATGGCGGGCGTGCGCGCCGAGGCGTTGCCGTAGCAGCCGAGCATGCCGGGCGTGAGCTGGTCGTACATGACGACGAGGATGTTCGGCTGGTCCTTGCGGCGGCGCTGGTGCACGTGCGCATCATGGCGCCTCCGGGCCCCCGTCCACAGGTTCCCGATCGGGGGATTCGGGGAAAGGCAGCCGTCATGAGCATCCTCGACAAGGCCAAGGAACGGGCCACGCAACTCACCGCGCAGGCCAAGGAGAAGGTCGACGACTTCAAGGAGCAGCGCAAGGTCGACTCGCTGCTCGCCGACCTGGGCCGGATCACCTTCCGCGAGCACACCGACCGCGGCGAGGCCAGCGACGGGTCGCGCCGCGAGCAGCTGATCGCCGAGCTGCGCCAGCTGGAGGCCGCCGGCACCGACGTGACCGGCAGCGGCTCCGCGCGCGCCGGCGGCGCCGGCACCACCGGCACGCCCGGGGCGAGCACCCAGGCCGAGGAGTCGACCCTGCCCCCGCCCCCCACACCCGGCTGATCCCACCACCCACCCGTTCTGGTCGCGAAACCTTGGAAGGTCATAAAGTTCTCGCGACCAGAACGGTGAGGGTGCGCGGGGAGAGGTACGTTCGGCGCCGATGGCGGCGGGAGCGGTGAGGCGACGGTTGGGCACGATCGTCGAGCCGGCGCGGGAGCTCGACGTGATCCACGAGACCGACGTGCTGGTGGTCGGCTCCGGGCCCGCCGGTCTGTCGGCCGCGCTCGCCGCGGCGCGCGCGGGCGTCGCGGTCACCCTCGTCGAGCGCTTCGGGTGCTTCGGCGGGAACATCACCACCGTCGGGGTGGAGGGGATGGCGTGGTACCGCCACGAGCAGACGGTGGAGGCCGACGGCATCGGGCGCGAGCTCGAGGAGCGGGCGGCCGCGATGGGCGCGGCCGTGCCCGAGAGCCAGTCGCTGTCGTACGAGATCGACGCCGAGGGCTTCAAGGTCGTCGCCGACGTGCTCGTCGCCGAGGCCGGCGTCCACCCCATGCTGCACCGCAGCTTCGTCGCGCCCGTGATGGACGGCACCCGGGTGGTGGGCATCGTCACCGAGTCGAAGGCCGGCCGGGAGGCGATCCTCGCCCGACGCGTGATCGACGCCACCGGCGACGCCGACGTGGCCCACCGCGCCGGCGCCCCCACGCGCACCACGCCCCGCGAGCAGATGATGGCCGTGTCGGTGATGTTCCACCTCGCGGGCGTCGACAAGCGGGCGTTCCTGGCCGGCGTGGCCGCCGACCCCCAGACCTACGCCGACTGGGCGGGCAACGGCGAGTGGGACATCGAGACCTCCGGCAAGGAGGACGCGATGTTCTCGCCGTTCCTGCACGAGCCGTTCGCCAAGGCCATCGCCGACGGCCTCATCCCGCCGGAGCTGACCACCATCGCCGGCACGTGGGGCGCCGTGCACGACAGCGGCGAGCTCACCTACATGAACCTCGTCCACGTGGCCGGCATCGACGGCACCGACCCCGACGACCTGACGCGCGGCGAGATCGAGGGGCGTCGCCAGGCGATGCTCGCCATCGAGGCCCTGCGGCGGTACACGCCCGGCTGCGCGGGCGCCCGCCTGCGCAACTTCGGGATGACCCTCGGGGTGCGCGACACGCGCAAGATCGAAGCGGTCTACGACATGACCGAGCGCGACGTCCGCCACCAGGGCCGCTTCGAGGACTCGATCGGGATCTACCCGGAGTTCATCGACGGGTACGGCATCCTGATCCTCCCCACGACCGGCAGGTACTTCCAGCTCCCGTACCGCAACGTGCTCCCGAAGCGGGTGACCAACCTGCTCGTCGCAGGGCGCTCCTCGGGCGGCGACCGGGTGTCGCACGCGGCCACGCGCAACATGTCGTGCTGCGCGGTGCTGGGCCAGGGCGCCGGCATCGCTGCGGCGGTGTCGCTGCACGCCGGCTGCGAGCTCGACGAGGTCGACGTGGGAGCGGTCCAGCGCGAGCTCGACCGGCAGGGCGTCCGCTACCGCTGAGCGGCGCCGGCCCGCCGCCGGCGGGCCCGCTTCGGGCCCAGGGTGACCACGAGCGGCGGGGCGGCGAACACCCGCTCGATCACCCGCCCGACCGCGTCGTGGTCGACCGCCTCCCACCTGGCCACCTGCTCGGCCACCGGCACCACGTGGCCGCGCGTGCAGAGCATGCCGGCGTTGCGGGCCATCCGCGAGCCGGTGTCCTCGAGGCCGAGCACGTACGACCCGGCGAGGTATCCCCTGGCCACGTCGAGCTCCTCGTCGCTGAGGCCGGCGCGTCGCAGCGCGTCGAGCTCGCGCAGCACCAGCTCCACCACCTCGTCGGCGTGGCTGGGCAGCGTGCCGGCGTTCACCGAGTAGGCCCCGGTGTCGCTGTAGAGGGACAGGCCCGAGCCGACGGCGTACACGAGGCCGCGCCGCTCGCGGATCTCGTCGAACAACCGGCTGCTCAACCCGCCCCCGAGCGCGTGGTTGACCACGTCGAGGGCCTCGCGGTCGGGATCGGCGCGCGGCAGGGCGCGCCCGCCGACCACCAGCTGCACCTGCTCGCTGTCGTCCTCCGCGGCGACGTCACCGCCGAGCGAGGTGGGTGCCAGCCGCTCGGGGCGGGCGTCGCCCGGACGCACGGTGGAGAACGACCGCGCCACCTCCCGCACGACCGCGTCGTGGTCGTGCGGGCCCACCACCGACACCACCATCGAGCCGGCGGTGTAGTGGCGTTCGAAGAAGCTGCGCACGTCGGCGGCCGCGATTCCGGCCACGGTGGCGCTCGAGCCCGCCGTGTCCCTGCCGAGCGGATGGCCGGGGAACACCTGCTCGCCGAACAGCCTGCCGGCCACGTCGTCCGGGCTGTCGGCATCCATGGCGATCTCCTCCAGGATCACCTGCCGCTCCACCTCCACGTCGTCGTCGCGCAGCGCCGGGCGGGTGACCACGTCGCCGAGGAGGTCGAGCGCGAGGTCACCCCTGTCCGCCGGCATCCTGCAGTAGAACGCCGTGTACTCCTTGGTGGTGAAGGCGTTGATGTCGCCGCCGTGGCGGTCCACCGTCCGCGAGATGTCGATGGCGCTGCGCTGCTCGGTGCCCTTGAACAGCAGGTGCTCGAGGAAGTGGCTGACGCCGCCGAGCGGCTGGGGCTCGTCGCGGGCACCCACCCCGACCCAGACGCCGGCGGCCACCGACAGCGTGCCGGGCACGCGTTCGGTGGCCACCGTCAGCCCGGTGTCGAGCCGGGTGATGCGCAGGTCGGTGCGGGGTCCGGTGGGGCTCCCCGCCGGAGCGCCGGCCGCCGCTGCCATGGGCGTGGCGGTCAGCGGTGGCGGCGGCCGCCACGGCTGCGGCCGCCGCGGTCACGATCGCCGCGGTCGCCGCGGTCACGATCGCTGCGCTCGCCACCGCCGTTCCCGCCGGCCTCGCCGCCCGGGCCGAGGTCGCCGAGGGCACCGGCCAGCTGCGCGTCGAAGGCGTCGTCGAACGAGACGGTCTCCGTGGCCGAGGCGCGGCCGCCGCCGTCGCCGTCGGTGTCGACCGCGCCGTCGCCGTTGCCCGCACCGGACCAGGCCGCGGTGGGCGTGAGGCTGACCTTGCCCTTCTCGTCGATCTCCTCGACGACGACCTCGATCTCCTGGCCGAGCTGCAGCACGTCCTCCACCGAGTTGATCCGCTTGCCGCGGCCCAGCTTGGAGATGTGCACCAGCCCGTCGCGGCCGGGGAGGATGTTGACGAAGGCGCCGAACTTGGTGATGTTGACCACCTTGCCCATGTAGGTGGCGCCCACCTCGGCCATCGGCGGGGCGACGATGGCCATGATCCGGGCCCGGGCCTCCTCCATCTTCGAGGCCTCGACGGCGCCGATGGTGACGATGCCGACCGAGCCGTCGTCGTCGACGGCGATGTCCGCGCCGGTCTCCTGCTGGATGGTGTTGATGACCTTGCCCTTCGGGCCGATCACCTCACCGATCTTGTCCATCGGGATGGTCAGGGTGACGATCTTCGGGGCGGTGGCGGCGACCTCCGGGCGCGGGGCGGCGATGCACGCGTCCATGTTCGCCAGGATCTGGGTGCGGGCCTCCTTGGCCTGCTCCAGCGCCGCGGCGAGCACGTCCGCCGGGATCCCGTCGATCTTGGTGTCGAGCTGAAGTGCCGTGATCGCGTCGGCCGTGCCGGCGACCTTGAAGTCCATGTCGCCGAACGCGTCCTCGGCGCCGAGGATGTCGGTGAGGGTGGTGTACTTGCCCTCGGCGTACACGAGGCCCATGGCGATGCCCGCCACCGCGGCCTTCACCGGCACGCCGGCGTCCATCAGCGCCAGGCTGCCCGAGCAGACGGAGGCCATCGACGTGGACCCGTTGGAGGACAGCACCTCCGCCACGAGCCGCAGCGTGTAGGCGAACTCGTCCTGGCTGGGGAGCACGGGCAGGAGCGCTCGGGCGGCGAGCGCGCCGTGACCGATCTCGCGCCGCTTCGGCGAGCCGACGCGGCCGGTCTCACCGTTGGCCCACGGCGCCATGTTGTAGTGGAACAGGAAGTACTTGTGGGTCTCCGGGCTGAGCGTGTCGAGCAGCTGGTTCATGCGCGGCATGCCCATGGTGACCACGTTCATCACCTGCGTCTCACCGCGCTGGAACAGGCCGGTGCCGTGGGCCGTGGGCAGCACGCCCACCTCGCTGGTGACGGGGCGCAGGTCGCGCGGGCCGCGACCGTCGATGCGCTTGCCCTCCTCGACGATCCGCTTGCGGACCAGCTTCTTCGTGAGGCTGCGCACGGCCTCCTTGACCTCGCGCTCACGGCCCTCGAAGGCGCCGCCCTCGCCGCACAGCGCGGCGACGGCCTGAGCGGCCGCGACGTCGGTGGCGGCGTTGCGGTCGGCCTTGGCGCTGATCGTGATCGCCTGCGCCAGCGCGTTGGTGACCTGCGCGGCCACGGCGTCGAGCACCTCGGGCGCGTAGTCGGCGGCGACCGTGTACTCCATCGGCGTGATCGGACCGCGGGTGGCGATGACCGAGGCCACCAGCTGGCGCTGGAGGGCGATCGACTCCTTGATCCACGTCTTGCTGGCCTGGAGGCCCTCGGCCAGCGCGGCCTCGTCCACCTTCGGGGCGCCGCTCGCGTAGAAGTCGAAGCTCTTGGCCGTGCCGCCGGCCTCCACCATCATGATCGCCACGTCGCCGTCGTCGAGCTGGCGACCGGCGACGACGAGCTCGAAGGTGCTGTTCTGGCCCTCGTCGTAGCCGGGGTGCGGGATCCACTCGCCGGACTGGCTGTAGGCGATGCGCACGGCACCGATCGGGCCGTCGAAGGGGATCCCCGAGATCATGAGCGACGCCGAGGCGGCGTTGATGCTGAGCACGTCGTGGGGGTTGACCATGTCGGCGCCGAGGATGGTGAGCACCACCTGCACCTCGTTGCGGAACCCGTCGGGGAACGCCGGGCGCAGCGGCCGGTCGGTGAGCCGGCAGGTGAGGATGGCCTCCTCCGTGGGGCGGCCCTCGCGGCGGAAGAACGAGCCGGGGATCTTCCCGGCCGCGTAGGCCCGCTCCTCCACGTCGATCGTGAGGGGGAAGAAGTCGGCGCCCGGGCGGGGCTCCTTCGCCGCGTTGGCGGTGGCGAGGACGGTGCTGCGGCCCAGGGTGGCGACCACGGCCCCCTGGCTCTGCTGGGCGAGCCTGCCCGTCTCGAGGGTGAGGGTCTTGTCGGTGCCGCTGATCGGCGCCGACACTCGAATGGCGTCAGCCACGTCGAGCTCCTTTCGGTCGGGCGGGCTCGGTGGCCGCACCTCGACGGTCGGAGCGGAGGCCGGTTCCCAGTCGGCACGGCCGGAGCTGCGACCCGCAGGGCGGGGAGCCTCGGCCGAGGCGACTGACAACCGATCCAGAGATCCGCTCGGTGATATGTCGCGCCCAGGGTAGCAGCGCCGCGGCCCGTGCCGACGGAGGACCTGCGGAGCGTGCCGGCGGGCGCTCCCGTCGCCGACGGGACGCCGGCGTCAGCGGCGCAGGCCGTTCTTCGCGACGATGGCGCGGTAGCGCTCGACGTCGATGTTCTTCACGTAGTCGAGCATCCGTCGCCGGCGGCCCACCATCATCAGCAGCCCGCGGCGGCTGTGGTGGTCCTTCTTGTGCACCTTTAGGTGCTCCGTGAGCTCGTTGATCCGGGTCGTCAGCAGCGCGATCTGCACCTCGGGGGACCCGGTGTCGGACTCGTGCAGCTTGTGCTCGGCGATGGTGGCGTTCTTGTCGACCATGATGGTGCGCCTTCCGTGAGGAGGTCGCCGGGCCCGTGCGGGCGGCCGGCATCGCGCCGGAGGCCGGTGGCGGCGCCACGAGGTCCCCGACGGACGCAGCGATGCTACCGGCCGCCGGCCCGCAGCGCGCCGTAGAGTCCGCGCCGATGGGCGACGAGCGCGGGGCCGGAGGGGCGGGGGTGGAGCTGGCCGCCGTGGCCAAGGCCTTCGGGCGGCTGCAGGTGGTCCAGCCGCTCGACCTCACCATCGCGCCGGGCAGCTTCGTCAGCGTCGTCGGCCCGAGCGGCTGCGGCAAGAGCACCCTCGTGCGCCTCGTCGCCGGCCTGGAGGCTCCCTCGTCGGGCTCCGTGCGCGTGGACGGCGCCCCACCGGCCGAGCGCCGACGTGCGAAGGAGATCGCGGTCGTCCCCCAGCAGCCGGGCCTCCTGCCGTGGCGCGACGTGGCCGCGAACGCATCGCTGCTGCTCGACGTGGACCGGCGCCGCAACCCGGCCAGCCACCCGGACCCGGCGGCCCTGCTCGACGAGGTGGGCCTCGGCGAGTTCGCCCGGCGGTACCCCCACGAGCTCTCCGGCGGCATGCAACAGCGCGTGGCGCTGGTCCGCGGCTTCAGCCTCGGTGCACCGCTCGTGCTCATGGACGAGCCGTTCGCCGCGCTGGACGAGATCACCCGCGCCGACATGCGCCGCCTGCTGGCGCGGATGCTGCAGCGCCACCCCGCGACGGTCGTCTTCGTCACCCACTCCATCGCCGAGGCGGTGTTCCTCTCGGACCGCGTGCTCGTGTCCTCGCCGCGCCCGGCCACCATCGTGGCCGACGTGCCCGTCGACCTGCCCCGCCCGCGCCACGAGGACGTGGAGGACGCGCCGGCCTTCACCGCGCTCTGCACCGAGCTCCGCCACCACCTCCGGGCCGCGATGCGACAGCGAGCGGCGGGATGAGGGCGCTGCGCGCCGCCGCCCCGGTGGTCGGGGTCGTGGTCATGCTCACCGTGTGGGAGGCGGCGGTGCGCCTCCTCGACGTGCGCCCCTTCGTGCTCCGCGCCCCGAGCGACATCGTCCGCTACCTCGCCCGCGCCCCCGGCGACTTCGCGCGGGCTGCCGGTGTGACCGCCGGCCACGCCGCCACCGGCCTGGTGCTCGCGCTCGTGATCTCCATCGCCCTCGGCGCCCTGCTCGCCGCGTCCAGCCTGCTGGAGCGGGCCGCCCAACCGCTGCTCAGCCTCGTGCAGGTGACCCCGTTCGCCGCCTACATCCCCGCCGTCGTGCTGTGGCTGGAGGGTGGCGACGCACCCGTCCGGTTCGTCGCCACCCTGGTGTGCATCCCCGGGTTCACGTTCGCCGCGATCGCGGGGATGCGCAGCGCCGACCCTGCCAGCCGGGAGCTGCTGGCCTCGATCGACGCCTCCCGTGCCGCCGTCCTGTGGCGGCTGCGGCTCCCCTCCGCCCTCCCGGCCCTGCTGGTGGCCGCCCGGTACAACACGGGCCTCGCGCTGGTGGTGGCCTACCTGGTGGAGGGCAGCAACTACGACGACCGCGGCCTCGGGGCGATCGGCCGGCGCGCGGCGGCGTTCAACCTGGGCGACGCGCTGTGGGCGACCATCTTCTCGATGGCGCTCCTCGGCAGCATCGGGCTGCTGCTGATCAACGGCGCCGAGCGCTGGCTGCTGCGCTGGCACGCGTCGCAGCGCGCACTCCGCGCCTGAGGTGCTCCGTGGTCGAGGTCCGTGCCTGAGGTGCTCCGTGCGCCGAGCGCGCAGGCGGCGCCGACGGCCGTGACGGGTACGGTACGGCGCGGTATGGACCGACCGCCCCCCGAGCCAGCGGCCACGCCGGCCCTCGACGACCTGCGCGAGCGCATCGACGCCCTCGACGAGGAGCTCGTGCGCATCGTCGCCGAGCGGCTGGCGCTGTGCGAGCAGGTGGCCGCCGTGAAGGAGCGGGCGCGCACCCCGGTGATCCAGCCCGACCGGGTGCGCGACGTGGTCACCTCGCGGCGCCAGCGGGCCATCGACGCCGGCGTCGACCCCGACTTCGCCGAGCAGCTCTTCCGCGTCCTCCTCGCCGAGACGCACCGCATCGAGGTGGCCGGCCAGCGACCCGACGCCGCGCCCGACAAGGCTGCGGCACCCGAGGGCAGCCGCTCGGGCATCGACACGGTGGCGAGCCGCATCGACCACATCGTCGTCGCCGTCGACGACCTCGAGCGGGCGATCGCGTCGTTCACCGGCTCGTTCGGGTTCCACCGCACGGCGCTCGCCGGGGGCGACGTCCCCGGCGTCGCCGCGCTCGCCGCGGGCGGCGTCACGTTCGTGCTCGTCGGGCCCGACGCCTCGCCGGCCGTCGCCGACCACCTCCGCCGCCACGGCGGCGGCATCCAGCACGTCGCCGTGGAGGTGCTGAACGCCGGCTACGCGCGAGCCTGCCTCGTCGACTCCGAGGCCGCCCTGCTCACCGAGGTGGTCGTGGACGACGCCGGGCACGAGCAGTTCTTCGCCGCCCGCGACGCGGCGACGGGCGTGCAGCTGGGGTTCATCTCCCGCACCGGGCACCGCAGCGGCGTCGCCGCCGCCAACGTGCTCGCGCTGTTCGACACCCTCGCCGAGGGCTGAACCCGGTACAGTCGCCGGCACGCACGGCAGTGCGGGGTCGGCGCCACCCTCTCGCTCGGCGACCGGGCCCGCCGTGCTCTGGCACCTCGAACCCACCTGCTCCGCCACGGCGGAGCCGTTCCCCGGAGACTGCCATGACCCGCCGCGCTCCCTGCGCCAGCCGCGCTCCCCGCGCCAGCCGCGCCCGCCGCGCCACCGCCCGCACCGCCGTCCTCGCGACGCTCCTCCTCGCCGCCCCGGCCGTCCTCGCCGCCTGCGGCGACGGCACGGAGGAGCCGGCGGCCTCACCGGCACCCACCGCCGGCGCCGAGGTGGTGGCGGGCCAGCCCTTTCCCGCCGACCGGTGCGCCGCGAACCGCGCCGCCGGCACCATCACCTACCTGTCCGGCTTCGACTTCGCCGCCACCGCGTCGATCGTGGAGGTGCTCGTCGCCGAGCAGCGCGGCTACTTCGACGAGCTGTGCCTCGACGTGGAGGTGCGCGCCGGGTTCTCCGTGCAGAACTACCCGCAGCTCGCCGCCAACGCCGCCCAGTTCTCGAGCGCCGGCTCGTTCAGCGAGCTGGTGGAGTACTCACAGCAGAACCAGGCCTCCCTCGTCGCCGTCGCCGTGGAGGGCAAGACCGGCATCGACGCCCTGATCGTGAAAGACGGCCAGGCGGCCGCGCTCGAGGACCTCCGCGGCAGCACGATCGGCGTGAAGGGCCGCATCACCAACAGCGTCGCGGCGATGCTCCGCCAGGCCGGCCTCGTCGAGGGAGAGGACTACCGCACGGTGCTCCTCGACGGCTTCGACCCCAAGGTGCACATCGAGGTGCCGGGCATCGTCGGCTTCCCCGGCTACAAGAGCAACGAGCCGGTGCAGCTCGAGGCGGCCGGCATCCCGTTCCAGCTGTTCGACCCCGCCGACCACGACATCCCCGGCAGCTTCGGGGTGCTCTACACGAACGCGACCTTCGTCGACGAGCACCCCACCGCAGCCCAGGACTTCGTCCGCGCCGCCATGCGCGGGCTGGCCGAGGCCGTGGCCGACCCCGACGCGGCGGCCGAGATCGCCGTCGGGTTCATCAACGCCGGCGGCAACGCCATGTTCCTCTCGCCGGAGGGTGAGGTGGCGCGGTGGCGAGTGGACTCGCAGCTGGTGGCGCGATCGAACGAAGGCACCGCTCTCGGGGTGCCCGAGCTGGACGGGCTGCGCAACGAGGTGACCGTGCTCGCCGGCATCGGCCTGTTCGGAGGCACGGCCCCGGACGTGGCGCCGTTCGTCGACGTCGCCCTGATCGAGGGCGTGTATGCGCCGGACCGCTCGGTCGTCTGGCCGGCCACCGGATGATCCGCCGCGATGGGTGGGCTCAGCCGGAGCCCTGCGCCTCCCGGACCCGACGGCACATCTGCACGAGCAGCTTGTAGCAGATCTGCGGTTGCTCCTTGAGGAGCGGCCGGAACGCGAACGGGGCGAGCGAGATCGCGGTCACGTCGGTGACGGCGCGCACGTCAGCGCTGCGCTCGCCCTGGTCGATCACCGCCATCTCGCCGAAGTAGTCGCCGGCGCCGAGGCGGCGCAGGTGCCTGCCCTCGAGCTCGACGTCGGCCTCGCCCGACTCGACGAGGAAGAACCGCTGCGAACCGTCGCCGGCGCCGACGATGAGCTGCCCCTCGCGGAACGTGTGCCGGCGGCAGGCCGCGGCGATGGCCGCCAGCTCCCTGCGCGTGAGATCCCGGAACAGATCCACCTTCGCGAGTGCGTCGACGGCCGGATCCGACGTGGTGCGAGCCATGGGTCCCCCCTCCTGGCGGCGACGCTAGCCGCTGCGGGCCGGGCCCTCCGCCGAGCCGGAGCGACCGCCGCGCCGGGCGGCCTCAGCCGAGGAGGATCGTGCGCGCGTGGTCGACGTCGTGCTTCAGCTGCGAGATCAGCGCATCGATGCCGTCGAACTTGCGCTCGCTGCGCAGGAAGCTGATGAACTCGACGCGTGCCTGCTCGCCGTAGAGGTCGTCGCTGAAGTCGAGCAGGTGCGCCTCGAGGAGCGAGTGGTCGGCGTGCTCGTAGAAGGTCGGCCGCCTGCCGAGGTTGATGGCGCACGCGTGGCGGCTCCCGTCCGGGCGCAGGTACCACCCCGCGTAGACGCCGTCGGCGGGGAGGCAGGTCACGCTCGGCACCTCCACGTTGGCCGTCGGGAAGCCGATCGTCCGGCCGCGCTGGTCGCCGTGGACCACGATGCCGCGGGCCTGGAACGGCCGGCCCAGCATCACCCGGGCGAGGTCGACGTCGCCGCCCGCCAGCGCACGGCGGATGGCCGTGGAGCTGATGGGCTCGTCCACACCGTCCTGGCGCTCGAGCAGCGGGAGCGGCTCGACCTCGAAGTCGAAGCGGGCGCCGAGCTCGCGCAGCAGCGCGACGTTGCCCGCCCGGTGGTTCCCGAAGTGGAAGTCCTCGCCCACCACCACGCGTGAGGCCCCGAGGAGGCGGACGAGGACGCGCTCGACGAACGACTGTGGGGACTCGCGCGACTGCTGCTCGTCGAACGGGACGAGCACCGTCGCGTCGACCTCGGTGGCGGCCAGCAGCTCGAGCTTCTGCTCGAGGTCGGTGAGCAGTCTGGGCGCGGACTCCGGGCGGACCACGGTGGCGGGGTGGCGGTCGAAGGTGACGACGACGCTGCGCGCGCCCAGGTCGGCGGCGAGGCGGCGGACCTCGCCGATGATCGCCTGGTGGCCGCGGTGGACG
>VFQR01001871.1_pt1 | contig 14531 bp, 8 predicted proteins | sample 3512321 | NCBI WGS metagenome assembly VFQR01 (sample SAMN10412374, study PRJNA504923) | tailings metagenome | isolation source: Relicate 3 Philex TSF1 revegetated site | place: Philippines: Tuba, Benguet | collected 2017-08-29
TTGGCTTTATTCGTTGGTTCCATTGCAATTATTTTTAGGGGACGAGAATGAAACAGGGTGTTTTCGAGTTAACGCTGGCTGGTGTGTGTGGTGTAAGCGCAATCATCGGGCTGGCAACATCGCAAACACGTCAGCCATACAATTTGACACAGATTCAGTTCTGCCCCAGGTCAATTAATGGTGTACAAAGTCAAATAAAACTGGATAAGCGTTTTTGTAATCAACCGCGTTTTGTCCTAACTGAAGAATGGCGACGCTACGGGCTGTATGGCAGCATCATTCCCTACAAAGGAGATGCAATTCAATGGGTACGTGACTTGCCCACAGACAACCCTAATCAGTTGCTTGGATATGGGGTTGCAGTTATTGGGCTATGGGGTATCGTGGGTTGCTTGCTCGTGCGTTGCTCCCGCCTCAAGCGCACGGATTATGAATTGGGAGAGCTTGAAAAGACTGGTGACTATGCAATTTGGCAGCATAATAAGCACAAACGAGAAGTTAAGCAGCATTCGACCCAGCTTTACACTGAACGTCTAAAAGATGGGCTGTCAGGGCTGGATACAGAAGAACGCAAAGCACTAGGACTGACTGATGAGGAGAACGAACGCGCCAAGGCACGTATTCAGCTTGAGGATTTTATGAAAGCCCGTGCTGTTAATCATTCAGTGATGGATAAAACTATTGCTGAGAATTTGCGAGATAAGGCCAAGGCTGACCAGGAACGCGGCAAGATTGAGGGTAAAACCAAAGGAGCGATCGCAAACAGCGATAATCATCCTTTGACTGACCAACGCCTTATCAGTGATTTAATCGAAGCACTCAAGAATCATGAAGAAGGCTGGCTGTGGAAGGTTATCGACAATCAAAAGCCCGTTTGGGTATTAGGAGAAGCGGGAAGCGGTAAATCAACCCTAGCAGCTTCGATTGTCATGCTCAGAGAATATCTGTTTGATATGCCCTTGTATCAGCTAATAGACGCACACGCTGGGGAAAATCTTAGAAACGCATGGAGATATCTAAGCCCTCAGTTGATAGCTAAAACAGAATCAGAGATAGGACAAGCTTTTGATGATGCTCGTGAACGATGGCTAGATAGAATTAATAATCAACCTGATAAGCGACCGCAACAGTTATTAGTTGATGAATTCACTAATTATTCTGAGTCAGATATCACCAAGGAACCTGCTAAAAAGTTTGTTAAAGCATCTCTTAGCGACCCTAGAAAAGCTGAGGAAAGATTAGTCTGTATTGCCCATTTCTTCACTAATACTGCTGTGGGTGGCAGTGATGGAACTGCTAGAGGTAGAAGCAGAGGCACTATTCAAATTGACCGCAAAACAGCAGATGGTAAGACACCTTTAAAGGTGGCAGTAATTAATGGGTTAAATAATTCTGATGGGGATGCAGAAATAGATAAAAAGGTGACAATTCCTAGTTGGTTGACTCCCGATAGCATTCACAAGCATTTCAATGGACAGCCGCTTGATTTTGATGATTAATTGTTAGATAACTAATTCTTTAGCTGTGAAGAACTGGGGTAGAGCGGGTGGCGCAGCGGAGTGTGGGGGGCGGGCTGATGAGTTTTGGCCACTCCACGATAAATTTTCTGCCCGTCCCCCACACCACCCGCTCTAAACGAAGTGTCCCCAGTTCGTCGGGGCCTCACGAGATGATGAGTTGAAGTAATTCTGATACCCTCACTACTTCTGCATCACAAAGAAGATACTTCCTTGATAATTGGAAAAAGCTTTTTCGCACAAAATTATGGGAGTATTTAAATAAATCAGGGAATAGATAACAAATTATTGTCTGAAAATAGGATTGCCAGATAGACTCCTGGTGTAATTATTAGGATAGACGTTCTCGGAAATAAAAACGATATAAATTACAAAGGCATTGAACTTCATTTCCTTTAAATTCAATTAAGCCTAGACTGCGTAATTTAAAACTTTGTACAGAGTCTAACTTTACAGGAATATCACTATCGATCACTTTTTGAATAGCTGCTTTTAACAATCTATCTTCTTCCAGCACTGAAAGATAGGGATGTAAAAAGCCTCTAAATAATCCTTCGTCAGTGGGAGCAACTTTCAAGAACTGTTCTAAAGTTAAATTACCTGTGGCAATTTGATACAGAGCAGTCCTTAATAAATAAGGATGACCATCAATCATTCCCCTTAATTGTCCGATTTCTGTATCTGACCAATTTAATTTATGTCGTTGGACTAATTCTTTTATTTGTGTGGGGTTGAATTCTCCTATCTCGACAGATAAACCTACATTAAAGGGGGATTGATTGACATTTAAGGAAACATATACTTCTTGAGAATGTGCAATTAGTAAACGCAATTTTTGCCAGATTTCTTCATTTTTACCTTTTTCATGCCAAGCTCGGAGGAGAGCAAAAAATTCTTGAGCAATTTCGGGATAAGGAAAAATTCTGTCAATATCATCTAAGCCTAAAACTAGGGAAGTATTAATATTTTTTAATAAATATTCTTTTAAATAATTAGTACAGTTCACTTGACTGCTTAAGCGTCTTTTCCAATATTTATCTATTTGTTCTTCTAGCCCTAATTCTTCGCTCAAAATTGCACAGAATCCCTGTAAAAAATTACTGAGGTCAGTAAGACTTTCTTTACTCCATAAATTCAGAGAAACTGTGCGATAACCTTTTTGTTGACTATGGCCAAGAATGCGACTCATTAAGGAAGTTTTACCCATCTTTTGCGGGGCTTTGATGCGGATTAACGCCCCTGGTTGGAGGATCGATTCATAACATTTAATTTCCACCTCTGGACGTTCGATATAAAAAGGAGAGTTAAGAGGAACTTGACCATCAGGGTTTTCATAAGTCACTGACGAGTTGTTCTCTTTTACTTTTGGCGTTGGTTGTTCAACTGTGCCTAGATTAATTAGCAATTGTTGCTTAATAAACTGACTAACTCCCTTGTAGACTAAATTTTCTGTTGATTTGGGCTTGGTGATAGAAATATGGTCGTCATCTGTAGCGGTAGGTTGGACATCTTTGATGGCTGGGTTAGCACTATCTGGGTCTACAACTAAAAAGCCTCTGGTGGGTCTTGTTTCAAAATAAACCTTTGTAGCAATTTCCAAGGAATCAACATTTTGCCGATACCACTCATTAAGTTGACGCAGTTGGGGAATATGTACTTTCAGTTCATCAACACTGACAGAATTTCGTGCCAAAATCCCAATTTTATCGACTAAGTTAGCGAGATGAGAACCAGTGTGAGGAGTGGAGAGAAATACAATACCTTTTGTCTTTTCAATAACTGCCGTTTTTTTAAATGTCTGAGCATTACGCAGCATTTCTTTGATTAATAATCCACCCATACTATGAGTGATAAAAATTATTGGGTATTTGCCAATATCATTAACTTGTAAATATTCCAGTAAATTACTAGCACGGTCAAAAAGTGGCATTGTTGAACCTCTCCATTCAAAGGGTTCAGCCTTGTAGCCAAAAGACCAAATACCTAAATCTGGTCTTTCTTGTGCGAGCCACGTTAACCAGAAATTATCATCGTCGCGTAGTTCTTGCGGATGCCAAGTTCCTCGTGCATGACCACCTAACCCATGAATAAAAATCACATCCCCGCACCGCTTCGGGTTGTCACATCCCGATATTTTGATTAAACCATCTAGTGGTGGTTCAGGTTTTGGGGTTTGACCAAAAAAAATGTTAAAGGGCATAGATATTATGGGGAGAATTAGAGGATGACAAATTCTTCTTATGCCACGGCCACAGCGCGACTTAAAACTAGGATACAGCTATCACGTCACTACTCGGTGCAATAACCGCGAGTTTAAATTAACGCATCATGAATGCCGTCAGGTGTTTCTCTATGCTCTCAAAAAAGCATTGGCTAAGTTCCAATTCAAGCTTTATGCCCTATGTATTATGTCTAACCATGTCCACTATCTACTTGAGCCAGCACAACCGAACGATTTACCCAAAATCATGCACTGGATAAATTGGTACACGGCAATGTGTTTTAACCGAATGTTAAACCGTACAGGACATTTTTGGGAAAAACGTTATCACAGCACAGGATTTGATAAAAGTGACCATCAACGGGCATTGAATACACTGCGGTATATTCATGCGAACCCGAAAGCGGCAGGAATGCAAGAAGGCTTTTTCTACGATTTTAGTAATTATGGAACCTATGACAGGCTTGGGGATGATGGTTTAACAACTTGGCATCCGGCTTTTTTAGCACTGGGTAAAACTTTGAATGAATGTGCTGCTAAATATCGGAGTTTTTGTAAGAAGTACAAACCAAAAGCGAAAACAGAAAAACGCTATTTTTGGGGTAATCAATTTTTGCCTAAAGTAATTAAAGGCAAAGGTAAAAAAACATCACCTGGACAGATGCGATTACCTTGGGATAGTTGGGAGGTAAGTAATCCAGAAATTGTCGATGTGGCTGAGAAATTTATTTTTGCTAATTGTTATAATCCGCAAGTTGCAGGGATGATTTTTCGAGATCACAGTCAATGATTTGAGATGAAGATAGGAGCAGTGTCTCTATTTCTCATTAAAAATATCTTTTTTGGAGAGATTTGCTACTTTTGTTTGGGTAACATCAACGACTCTAAATTAGCTCTTCTCGATTCCTTTTGTGTTATTTATTTGTTTTTTTCCTTGCCTTGTGCGTCGCCTTGTGCGTCGCCAAGTACCAGGTATCGAATTTCGGAAAGGCTTATTCTTGCGTAGAAAATCTCCCACTAATAAATCTTTACAATTTCGTGAAAGCCTTATTTGCTACAATTCACAAGTCTCTGCAAGAAGAAAGGAGTTGGTCGGTCGTAAATCAGTTTTCTCCTCCTAAACTCTATTTCCTCCTCTCTTCTTTCCGATTCTGTAGGATCTTCAGTCCTCAAGGGGCGGCGAAGGGGCGGCGGCGGCATTAATCGATTTATCGAATGATTTTCATCCATAATCGGGAGTTCTCCCATCATAGATACTTTATCTTCTCCATCACGCCTCAGGTTCATGGGTAATTTCTCATATTTCACGTCCTCATCCTTTTCTCTCCATCCCACTCTTAATGCAAAATCATTATATCCTTTCTCGTTCCAATTTCTCCATTCTCCCTTCTCCCAATCAAAATCGAGAGAATTTCCAGTATCTAGCCATATTTTTTTCTGGACACTGTAGCCAAAATGTCCATTGGAGTTTTTTACCCACATTGTATCTAGTTGTTTTAAATCCTTACAATTAAAGTTTTTGATTCTATATGAATTTAAAGAAGTCTCTCTTTTTCCTCCTGCTGAATAGAGAATAAACTGCCAACTTTTTAAATCTGCTTCCCTCCATCTTTGCTGCTGCATCAAATAGTCTAATTCATTTAATAAATGTTCCTTTAAAGATTGTTCATAAACTGTATTTGAGCCGTCTAATTCTTTAAGTTGACGATAAAGCAAAGCCACAATATCAGCATTGCCATTGTAGAGAATATCTAAGTCTAAAGTAAATAATTCAACATTAGATTTAAGCTTAGATTTTAGATTGCTCAGATGCTCAAATGCTTTCTTGTAATCTTCTATAGCCTTAGCTTTATCTAAGCGACCTTTAACATAGTATATATAAACTAAAGTAGCCAAATTAGTTGGATTATTATCAATTCGGGTTTCTATTTTTGATAATTCTTTTTGACTCCTAGACAAAATGTCAGCATTTTTTAAATACTCTGTTTGATTTCGCTCTTTTTCTTCACCAGCTAGGTACTGATACCCTAAAACCAGTGCAGTATTTAATAAGGCCTCTTTTAGCTTATAATTCTTAATTTTATCTTGTAAAACTAAACCCGCAATATTTAAAGACTGATTAGCTTCGTTTGTTTTGCCTTTTTGTTGAAGTTGAGAAGCCACTGCTGATAATTGTCTAATTTTATCAATAGATTGTTTGAGTTCATTTGTATTTCTATTAGCGGCTTGAAGGTCTTGTTTTTTCGTATGAAGCTCTTTTTCTTTTGCCCTAACTTGCGCTTCAATGTTTCGCTGCTGTTTTTGGAAATCTTTAATTTTCTGTTCAGCCTGATTAATGTCTCTAGATTTTGATTCTAATTCTCTTCGGAGTTTTTTAGCATCATCAGTTAGGTGATTTTTTTGTGATTCTAAACTCTTTTGAGCATTTTGAGCTTTAACTAAATCTTCTTTAGCTTTTGCTGCTTCTAGCTTAACCTTTTTTGATTCTTGCTGTTGCTGTGCTAATTCCTTTGTAGCTTTTTGAGATTCTTCTTGAGCCTTTCTAGCTGTTTTTTGAGCATCATCAGCTTTTCGTTGTTCATTTTTTGCTGTATTACCAGCTATAAATGCACCTATTCCTAATAAAACAGTAAGCCCTAAAGTAACAAATAAAACAATTACTCCAAAACGCATTCTTTTTCTAGCAGTAGCTAGTTGTCTTTCTGCTTCCTGTTTAGCTCCAGCTTCAATTTGTCTAGCCCTTTCTGCTGCTTCCTTTTCTTTCCTTTCTCTTTCTAATTCTGACTGTCTTTCTGTTTCTGCTAGTTCCTTTTCTCGCTCTCGTTTACGACTAGCTGCTAAAAATTCCAAATCCTGAAAACCTAAGCTTTTATTCTTTGCCCAAGCATCCGCTTCTGCTAAAGCATTTTCTCTCAATAATCTAGAATCATCCTGTTTTCCTGATAATATCCACTGACGATAATTCTCTGCATAAGGACGTAAACTGGCTAAAGTTTTATCAATCCATAAATTGTCAAAAATAGTTTGATAAATTAGGTTGTAAACCTTTAATTTACTCTCTTTTTTAACAACGATACCCGCTAGCTGTAAATCACTCTGTTCAATACTACTATCAATATCAATTCCTCCTAAGTACCATATTTTTTGATATAAATCTAACAAGTATGCTGCTTTCTGCTCATCTCTTTTTAAAATTCTATTCTGAATCGTTTTAAAATGTTCTGGTTTATCTTGATTTTCCCAATTCTCAATTACTCGAATTTTGACTAAATCCTCTACAAAAGCTGCTTCTTCACCTGGGGAAATTACATCTTCAGATTGACGGACAAACTCACAGATTTTCTGAGTTAAAAATGGCTGTCCTCCCGTCCAATCTAAAATCGCTTTTAGTACAGCTTCCGGGTTGCTACTTTGTCCAGAAAATCCATTTATTAAAGGTAAAGCTTCTGTAAATTCAAATCCAGTTAATTCAATTCCCTTTCCAATATTAAAAGGAGTGCGCTTTTTATCTTGAATTAAATCAGAAGGGGTAGCGACTCCTAAAAGCACAAAAGTAATTCGTTGATATTCAGGATTATCAACTCTTTGATTAAAAAATGCTCGAATTAAAGCAAAAAAATCATCAACCGGGAATTTTAAACTGAGAATACTATCAATTTCATCTATAAAAATAACAATCTGCGTCGGAATTAATTTTAATAATTGCTCAATAAATCTCCCGAAAATCTGCACATGAGAGAATCGGGAATTTTCTGACCATAACTGATCTATATCAAACTGCTCACCTAACTTTATGCTTTCAGAACCAGCAATAGTATCAATAATTCCAGAATACCATTGTTCAGATGTTATCTCTGATGTGCCAATTGCGGTTAAATCAATAGATACACAAGCAATTCCTTCACCCTGTAACCGTTGCATTGTGCGGACACGCAAACTGGATTTACCCATTTGTCGAGAGTTGAGGACAAAACAAAATTCTCCAGCTTTCACAGCCTGATACAAATCTGCATCACCTTTGCGTGTAACGTAGGTAGGTGCATTCGCAGGAAGACTACCACCAAATTGATATTGATAATCTTGGGGAACAGGCAAATTCATAGTCATACTCTATATGGCTAATACCCAGGTGATATGTCAATTAAGACACAATATACGGCGGGTGCGGCTCTTTTTGAATGATTATAAAGATAGCTGAAGAGAGAATAAGTGCAAGTCGCTACATTTAACATCAGGCTGTATTTATTGTATGGCAATGCTTTCAGCTTTAGTGCGAAAATTTCTACTATTGTAAAGTAGAGAATTTATCAAATGTGCTTCAACTACTCTTGATAACGCCGGATTTTTTTATTGGGGCGATCGCCCTTCCCTGAACAGTAAACAACGATATCCAAATTGATATCAATCACTTACCTTGATAACCAATTGCTGCGATTAAAAGGGAGCGTTTTTTTGCACCCCCTCAGCTTGTAGTGCTAAATCCGCCTCAAGTTAGCACTACAAGTTTTAATGCCAACGCTTTGTACAGAAGGCTGTATAGAAAGGTGTAGATATTTGTCAAACTTATCAATCACCGCTGTAGAGAAATTTTCTGCACTTCAAAGATAAGGCTAACTTAATTGAGGTGAGTGGTTCACGAAGTAATCAGTGTTTGGGAGAATGAATACTGTCGGATTTCCAGTCTATTTATCGGACAGTAGTAGAATGACCACGACGTTTCGGCGCTTGAATAATGATGAGTATCGCAGTCGAGAGTATCTCACTTGGGAGGAGATGAAAATTCTGATTAAGGCGGCGGGCGATCGCGGTCGGCATAGAGTGAGAGATCAGGCGTTGTTATTAATGTCATTTCGGCATGGGCTGCGACCGGGGGAGGCGGCAACCATGAAATGGGATGCAGTTATGTTAGAGCGAAAGGTGATTTACATCAAGCGGCTTAAGGGTAGCCAGAGTGGAAATCACCCAATGCAGCCGGATGAGGTAGATTTGTTGGGGCAGCTAAAGCAGATTTATCCCAACAGCTATTTTGTTTTCCCAAATGAGAGGGGGAAGTCACTGTCAGTGGATGGGATTGAGAAAATTGTCAAACGTGCCGCAGAAAAAGCTGGCTTGCAGATTAAGGTGCATCCGCACATGTTCCGTCACAGTTGCGGTTATTTTTTGGCAGAACAGAATCGTTCTACTAGGGATATTCAAAGTTACTTGGGGCATAAGCAGATTCAAAATACTGTTCGGTACACTGCGGAGAACCCCAGGCGATTTGAACATTTTGATTGGCAATGGGAGCAGCCTTTTTGAGTGGGTTTTAATTCACTAATATCATTAGCTGGCAGGGTATTAGGCTTGAGACTAAACTATTCAATTACTTGGAACCAATAACATCTGCGCCTCAATTGCTTCCCAAGTTGTGGGCGACACCCGCACAGATGCTTGTTTGCACTCGATGAGTAGGTTATTAGCATAGAGATAATTTTCCAGTGCTTTGGCCTCTTTGTCGGATAAATTGATTATGTCTGGGCTGAGATTTAAAGCATCCTCTGTGATTTGTTGAAGGCGTTCACTAAATGCCTGATGCACGTCCTTTGGTTTATTATCATCAGGAATTTGAGCTTTCAGTTCTTCCAGTTGTCCGATCAGCACAATACAGTTAACGTTATTGAAGATTTGTAATTCTTCAAGTTCACGATAGAATTTAATAGCATTTTCAATAGCGATGCTATTAAGCCTCCCGATGGCGATGTTGATGGCGTTGGCATTTGCGATGGAGATGGCGTAGCCGTAGCTGCTGCCGTAGCCTTTGCCTTTGCCATAGGAGTAGCCGTAGGCGTAGGCGATAGCAAAGGCGATGGCAACTGCACGTTTACGCACAGGTTTTAAATTTCCAGCAGATCCAGTTGTTAACTGTTGTGCCCAGTTTAATAAAGCTTGCAAATTCGGGGTGTTAATGTAATTTTGCGCTTCTTTTTCCATCAACAACAACAAATCATCTGCACCACCCCGCATTAAACCAGCTACTAATAAAAACACTTCCTTCCAACGTTCATCTGTTAGGTGTTCAGTAACTAATTGTTCAGCTAGGCGATGATCATCAATATATTGTGCTGTTAAATATTCCTGTAGTGTCAAATGAGAAAAAGAAAATACATCCTCTGCTCGTTCTACCAAAATCCCTTGTTGTACAGCAATGGCATTCAACACTGCTTCTCCATTCAAATGTTGAGGTGCATTCAAATTACTTGCCAAAAATGCTTTAATTTGTTGAACAACATCACGTTGCGAAAAGAACAGTCTGTCAGACTCGAAATTTGTATAAGCAATCTCTGATAGTAATATTTCTTCTAGCTCTGTATGTAAACCTTTATAAATTTCATCTCGAAGAATTCGCTTTTCTGATGCCCACTTCTCTAGTAATATCCGTAATGCTTTTTTGTATATAGTACTGCGATTGTATGGAAAGTTTTGTGACTCGTCATACACCAAGCATAAAAATGTTAGCAATAAAGGTGTATAGGCTAACTCTTTAGCGGCGGAATTTTCAGGCTTTTGTAATAACTCCCAACATTTCTCACCTGTCTTAAATTGTTTATCTGCTTTTGAATGAAACCAATTATAAATAAATAGCTGAATTTTGGTATCATCAAAATCTGCCATTGCAACATCGCTAAAGCGGCGAAAACTAGTTCGATAAGCCGCAGTACGACACGAGGCAATAAAGCGATTTTTATCATAAGTATCAACAAAATTTTGAATTCTACTAATTGCCTCATTTAAGTTTTGTGTTGGGACTTCATCTAATCCATCTAGCAGAATAAGTAATTTACCTTCTTCTAAAGCTTTGCCTGTAAATTCATCAGCTGATGGAAAGCCGCAAATACGAAACTCTTCAGCAAGAATTTTTTCAATATCAATATTACTAGATGTAAAGGTCTTTAATTCAAGAAAAACTGGTATACAGGTGTGTTTAAACCCTCCTTTTTTACTTTTGAGTGCTTCTAGTCCCATCTTTCGCAGAAATGTAGATTTACCAGCACCAGGGCCACCAAGCACCATCAGATATTGCTTATCGTTAGCAACTATAATTCCTTCTTGTTTACCTTTATCTGGGGATTGAAACTTGCGTCTATTAGCTTGGCGATAGAATTTTTCTAAATTTTCGATAGAGTCAAAACTACTCCTGGCTTCATTATCTAAAAATTGAACTGCTGTATAGACCGATTCTAGCTTTACAGGTTCACGCATTCCCAATACTTTGAGAATACCGTGCCGTTCTGCATAGTTTTGAACATACTGGTTTGAGGCGGTAAAAATTAACTCTCTAGTTTTTTCATCTAGGGTTTTACCAAACAGTCCTAAAAGCTTACCTCCGCCTCCCCAAAGTGACTGAAAAATAGGAACGGCTACGCCACTAACAGCTGATGCCGCCACTGTTGCTACTAAAGGTTCCATTCCCGTCATAGGATTCCCAGTAAATCTATTTAAAATTTAAAGCATTCTTGTAATATTTGGCTTTAAGTTCCGTTAGCACGATTTCCGATAACGGATTCTCTTGCATATTTGCATTATTTCTGTGACCGTTACCGATTCCCAGTCTGGGAATTCATCGCTATATCCATCAAGAGCGTTGGAAGTTGCGATCGCCTCGCCTATAAGTCGGTTTTTGTGCCTATGACGACATTTCTGTTACATAGGAAGCAAGCCCAAGAGAGTAAGTCTTGGCACTTGATGTCAGCTTTTCTAGCTTTAGGTATGGTAACTCGATTCTTCTCATCTGCTTGCCAATTATACGTCATTTTGAACGTATGTTATTATCGACGTATGAACTTAAGGTATAAATATGGTAGTGGAAAAGAGATTAAGGGCAAATCCTGGAGGAGAAATCGCTCCGTCTGAGGTTTTTGGGCGAGATACTTTAATACAAAGATTATGGCGAATATTAGAACGACAAAGCCTTGTCCTAAGTGCAGAAAGACGCATGGGCAAAACTTGCGTGGTTAAAAAGATGGCTAAAGAAGCTCCAGAAGAATATTTAACGGTATACCGCGATTTAGAAGGAGTTCAATCGCCAATAGAATTTGTAGAAACAATTTTTCAAGATGTGGAACGCCATTTGAGCAGTTTTAAGCGATTAGCAGAGGGAACGCGACAATTAGTAAAGGAACTTGGTGGTACAGAAATTGGTGGGATAATTAAGTTACCAGAAGTTGCTGCGCCTGACTGGAAAAGACTGTTAATGAAAACGCTGGAAGATTTGGTGAAGCATCAAGAAAGCAAAAAAGACCGGACAGTGATTTTCTTCTGGGATGAAATGCCTTTGATGCTTTATAACATCAAGAAAAGACATGGTGAAGAAGCAGCAATGGAAGTGTTAGACGTCTTACGTTCACTACGCCAGATGTTTCCCCAATTACGGATGGTATTTACTGGTTCGATTGGACTGCATAATGTCCTGACTGGCTTGAAACGCGCCGGGTATGCAAACGCTCCTATCAACGATATGAAAATGGAAGATATACCGCCATTATTACTTGCGGATGCGGAAGTTTTAGCATATCGCTTGCTGGAAGGAGAAGGTATTCATACTACAAATAAATCTGCAACAGCAAAAGCGATCGCTAAAAGTGTGGATGGAATTCCTTACTTTATCCACCATATTGTTGATCAATTGGTCATGGGAAATAGTTCTGCTAGTGCGGAGACAGTAGAGGAAATTGTCAACAACTATCTTATTGCTCCCCAAGATCCTTGGCATCTGCGGTATTATCGCGAGCGCATTGATGTTTATTACCCAGATGCAGACCAACCTGTAGCATTAGGTACATTAGATGTTTTAGCCGTTGCCAACCAGCCTTTAATATTTGAAGATTTATTTAATCAACTACAAACTCATGTTGCTAATCTAGACAAAGAACAGAGTCGGAATGTCTTAACACTGCTGGAGTGCGACCACTATATTATTAGGCAAATTGATGGAGGTTTAGGTTTCCGCTTTCCCTTAATTCAGCGCTACTGGCGGTTGCATAGGGGTTTGATGTAATGAAAAATACTTTGCTATCTCGGTTTACTCCTAGCTTGATGTCAGCGCAAGTATTAGAAGATATTTTTGTCCAGCGCCAGGAAGAAGCACGACGCATAGTTGATCTCATCTGCGAAAGTATACTTACGCCGTCAAAGCATTATACCTTGCTGATTGGTCCGCGTGGCATTGGGAAAACCCACTTTGTCTCGTTGGTATACCATCGCCTTTGCAAGATGGATGACTTGCGTTCTGGTTTGCTGATAGCCTGGCTTAGGGAGGAAGAATGGGGTGTTGCCTCATTTTTAGACCTGCTTTTACGAATTTTCCGAGCCTTGCTAGAAGAGTATAGAGGCAGGGAACCTCTGATATCTGGATTATCAGACAGGCTAGAAGCACTGTATCAAATGCCGCCAGATGTAGCAAAAAAAACGGCAACAACATTACTAAAAGAGGTAATAGGGAACCGTACCCTGCTTTTGCTGATGGAAAACCTGGATGAATTGTTTGCTGGGTTAGAAGAAGAGGGACAATTACAGTTTCGTGCCTTTTTGCAAGAAAACAGTTGTTGTACGATTTTGGCAACGTCTCAAAGTTTATTTAATGGCGTTAAGTTTCAAACTTCGCCGTTTTATGGTTTCTTCCGTATTTACAATTTAAAAGATTTAACTCCAACGGAAGCTACCCAACTGCTAGCCAATATTGCAAAACTGGAAAGAAAGACAGATTTAGAAAATTTTATTCTTACCTCAACTGGATATGCACGCATTCAAGCAGTACATCATTTAGCTGGTGGTAATCCCCGCCTTTATGTAATTTTCTCGGAATTTCTTACCTGCGAATCTTTGGATGAACTGCAAGAACCCTTCATGCGGATGCTTGATGATTTGACACCATATTATCAAGCGCGGATGCAGTTGCTCTCGCCACAGCAGAGAAAAATTGTAGAGATCTTATCTGAATTTCGTCATGCTGTACCTGTAAAAGAGATTGCTCAACGTAGTTTTATTACTCATCAGACAACATCCAGCCAGCTCAAAGATTTACGGGATATGGGCTATGTCACTTCTGAAGCAGTAGGGAGGGAGTCATATTACGAACTGCGAGAACCATTGATGCGTTTTTGCTTAGAGGTGAAAAAGCAGCGAGGGGAACCGCTACGTTTATTTGTGGACTTTTTGCGATTCTGGTATACACGCGAAGAATTGCAGCAAAAGTTGAGATTAGGATCTAACGACATTAATACGAATGAAGTTTGGGGCAATCCTAGACAATATCTCACTGAAGAACCAATTGATAAGTTTTTACCGCCGCAAGAGAGTAATAGCAGATATCAACAACTATTAGAACCACTACAAGCTGACGCTGTAGTAGATAGAGTATATCTACTTAAAGCACTTGAAGTGATGGAACAAGATGATGAACAAGATCCTCTCTTAGCAGCATATTTGCAAGAATATGAGAATTTAATAGGTAACAACGAGTATTTAACTGCTTTGCAATATTCAGAGAAACTTGTAGAAAAACGTGGTTGGATAAAAGATTGGATTTTAAGGGCAAATTGTTTAAATAAGCTCAAACGTTATGAAGAAGCTTTAGTATCCTGCGATAAAGCCATTGAACTTGACCCTAATTACAGATGGGCTTGGGCATTGCGAGCCTCAGCACTTAACAGCCTCAAACGTTATGAGGAAGCTTTAGCATCCTGCGACAAAGCCATTGAAGTTGACCCCAATTACACATGGGCTTGGGCATTGCGAGCCTCAGCACTTAACAGCCT